>Ga0209098_1000430_pt1 | contig 46649 bp, 37 predicted proteins | sample AD_JPNHW1_MetaG_FD_184429 | JGI IMG/M metagenome (GOLD analysis project Ga0209098, IMG submission 184429) | Active sludge microbial communities of municipal wastewater-treating anaerobic digesters from Japan - AD_JPNHW1_MetaG (SPAdes) (version 2) | ecosystem: Engineered > Bioreactor > Anaerobic...
CTCTTCATCTAATAGTTATAAACTGCATTTTTATGACGAACAAATCATCTTTCCCCGAGACTGATATTTACTCGACGCCATCAAACGGCTCATTTTTTTCTCCCTTTTCTTTCTCCGTGGACCCGATGGAGCATTTGATCCTGATCAATTTTGAAAAAGATCCGGATGAGCTTTATCATACTTTTGAAGTTCAACAGGCGAGGAAACCCAACGGGGAAAAGAGTTTGCTGATGATCGCCTATCGTATCGACAGCGGGGCTGATATCTATCATCAGCCTTCGTTCCCTTTTGCTTCCCAGGCAAGCATCTTAAACAATGTTCAATTTTTTCCACGTCCTCTGGAGGATGCAAAATTTGAATTCAAGGCAGATCGACTGGAAGTGCTCTTCGATTTTGAAGACCAAAAAGGCCGTCGGTTACATGTGAAGGTCGATGAACGTAACCGGGGAAAAAAGAATCCTTTCTTTTTGCTGGCGCCCGTGGGTACTGTTTCCAGGCAACCGATGTCCTTTCCTTTTTATTCCCTGTACGAAATGGCGTTTGCCAGGCGGAAGTATACCGATATTATCCTGGAAATTGGTTCCGTAAAACATCAACCCGATACGTTCCCTTTACCGATCGATAATTCCCGGAATTATTTTACCCGTTATTCGGCTGATACGTTCAACGTCGATTGGAATAAAAATTTCAACGGTCGCTTGTCGCCGCTATTCCCCGGCAAGGAAAACATACTGTCAGACGACGGCGTGACCTATCGCTTAACCAGCCGCGATGGTCATCACGAAATGGAAAGTATGAGCGCCCGGAATGGGAAACATGCGATTACGGCTAATTTCTTTCCACCCGTCCCGGATATAGCGTGCCTGCGCACCGAGGTGGCGGTCAATGGAAGATTCACGATAAAACCAGACAAATCAACCGGGGTTCTCCATGGCGGGTATTTTCTAAAACGCCGGTGGGATGATGTGACGATTCAACTTCATCCTGACGGAGGCTGGCAACCAAATGAAAAAAGATGGATCCTCCGGATTTTGTTTAAAATGGTTAAAGTTTTCAGGCAATGGCCCGGGAGTTATGTGTGGAATGCTGAAATTTCTTTAAACTTGCCTGAAAACCCCGTGATGAAATCGGCCTGGAAAAGGATATGATCGGGAGAAACGAAGGATGTCTTTGACGGATGTAAACATTTGGGTATAAATGAGTGAAAGAACGGAAATCAACATTGCCGAAGAGGGAGAAGTGGTTCTGCGGGAACTACTCGATTCGGATTTGGAAAAGCTTGTTGAATATGCTAACAATGAAAAGGTTAGTATCAACCTGAGGGATGCTTTCCCGAAACCGTACTTGCCGGAAAATGCCATCGGTTTTAAGAAAATGGTGGATTCGCTCAACCCCAAAACCTTTTTCGCTATCCAATATCAAAACCAGTATGTCGGAAATATCAGTCTTTCCATTGGAACCGATGTATATCGGAAAAGCGCGGAAATAGGATACTTTATCGGCGAACCTTTTTGGAACCGGGGTATTGCTACGAAAGCAGTAAACCTCATGACGAACTGGGGATTCAGTCACCTGGATATTGTACGGATTCATACGGGTGTTTTTGAGTTTAACAAAGCGTCTCAACGAGTGCTCGAGAAATGCGGGTTTGTGAAGGAGGCCGTTTTTAGAAAATCCATTTGCAAGAACAACGAACTTTTCAATGAGATAAGATATGCCAAAATCAAGGAATGATTCGATGTTAATATCTTGTCAATCATTATATTACAATTGCTAAAACAATGGTCAAACCTGAGTTTGTTGCTAAATATTACCTGGGATTATCTCCCGGAAAAGAGATCATCGATTGGGCCAATGAAATCTTCCTGAAGAGAAAGGATATTGATGAGGATTTCATTCATCAATTAGCCTTCCTGGATCAAGGTGATCCGTGGGAAACAGCCAGGGCGGAGACGGTTTTTTTTGATCATTTTAACATGAAGGAGGATGAAATACAGGATGCGATCAAAAGATACTTTCTGGCGCTGCTGGAAGGAATTGTCGCCGGGAAACGTGACCTGTATGAATTAGTGGATACGGTATCCAGGATTGAAGATACGTGCGGTCACCCGGAATGGATCCATGAGTTAAGCGGCTTCTGTGTCTATTTGATGCCGGATAGTACCTTGATCCCGAATAGCGGGTTAGCCATCGAAATAGAGAAAACCATTGAGGAGTTAAAACAAGCACTGACCGTTTCCTGAGACCTGTCAAACATAAACCTTTACCGGAACATGGAAATAAGAAATCAATCAAAATCAGTCAAAGTCCATGATCTCGGATTTTGGTGCGCGCTGGTGACTTTTGTCATACTCATCGGATACATCGTTGCTTTCGGGCTCTATCAGCCGGTTTTACATGCTCCCTGGAATGGGATGGGGCCATACATGGACTCTTTCAATCCGGCGGCATTCTTTTCGTGGATCATTCCTTGTTTCCTTCTTACGCTCAGTTATTTGATGCTCATGGTTTGCGTGTATTATGTTTCACGGGATGAGCATGAGATATGGGGTTTGTTAGCCCTGATATTTGCCATCGTGTATGCCACGATTTCCAGCACGAATTATTACATGCAGATAACCGTAGTCGCGCATAACCTGGTGCAGAAATCGGCAGAAGGCTTGTCGTTATTGCTTTTCGCCCACCCGTATCCTCATTCCATTCCCGGTGCGCTGGAAGGAATAGGTTATGGATTCATGAGTTTATCGTTCCTGTCGGCGGCTTTCCTTTTCAAAAAGAATAAAAGAGAACGATGGCTGCGTTGGTCCTTTCTCGGATCCGGGCTCACCGGGATATTTGTCTTTACCGATCCGGTTTATAGTTTACCCTTGAGTATCATCCTTGTCATTGCCGTGGCGAATGGTATTTTTTTATTATCGTCCATGATTTTGCTGTCGTTATGGTTTAAATCAAAGAGGGGTGATCTTTCGTGATGGATAAGGACACGCCGTGGCGTGTCCCTACGTATTCTTTAGGGGGTTAAACCACCTTCCGCATAATATTACTATTTTAGCCTCCGGTATGAAACAGCTCTGGCTTTGCTTATTCCTGATGATCTCGCTGCATCTCGCGGGACAAACTCCGCTCGCCCTCACTGGGACGGTTGTCGACGGCTCCACAGGGAAGCCGCTTCCTTTTGCCCAGTTGATTGTTAAGGGCACTACCATTGGCACTTCTGCCAATAACGACGGTGAGTTCCGGCTTTCCATCCCCGGCGGGTATGAAAACGATTCGCTCCTTTTCGGGTACCTGGGTTATTCCCCGGCGCATGTGCCCATCGTCTCTTTCGTATCCGGCCCGCTGAAGGTGAAGATGACTTCGGTGGGTATCGGGTTGCCGGAGGTTGAAGTGGTGGGTTTGACTGCCCCGGAGGTGATCAGGAAGGCGGTGGAGAACCTTGCTGCCAACTATGGCCGGGATTCGGTATTGTTGACGGGCTATATCCGTGTTCAGAAGATCGTGGGAAATAAATTGGCGGAATATGCCGAAGCCATTGTGCAGGATCTTAAAGACGGCTACTACGCTTATCCGGGGAAAGAACTGCGGAAGAAATACGCCCGGTCGAACTTCCCGATGCTGGTGAAGGGGAGGGTGAAATCCGACACCATCCTTGTCAACTCCATGGGTGATGTCGGGCGGCAGGCCTTTTGCCTGAGTTGCCCCTTCGTGCTGGATATCGCCGAGATGTATCATAACACCGCCCTCGATGAGGCTGATTTCGATAAATACGATTACCGGATGAAAGAGATCCCCGGCCCGGATGGGAAAAAGATCTATCACATCACGTACGATCAGAAAGAGAAGGTGAAAGAGACCCTGTACCGGGGCGAGATCTTCATCAGCGCGGAGAATTTCGCGATCATGAAAGTCGTATACAAGCCCAGCATGAAGGCTTTCGACGCTTACGAGAAAACCAAATACAACCGCCCCTTTACCTTGCGCGGCGTTCCCGGCTGGATCATGGAGATGCCGATGGGAGAGAATGTGATCACTTACGGTGAGCGCGACGGACATTGGTCCTTGTCGGCCATTCGCAACGATTACGCGATGGTGTACGTGAACATGCAATCGGGTAAAAAGATCCGGTACCAGTACAAGATGGACCTGGTAGTGACAGATTGCAGCCGCGATGCGGCCCTTCTGCGGAGCTTTAAAGGCGATAAAACCCTTGGCGCCACCCAACGTTGGGATCAGTTGGCAGGTCCTGTGGATGAAGGTTTCTGGCAGCAATACAATTACCTTCCCGTGGAGGAGACGCTGCAGAAGGCGGTCAGGGATATGCGCGATCAGAAAAGTCGGCGGTGAGCCGGGGATTCAACCTATTTTCTGTTAATGGTCTGCTTCTTTTTGGCAGCCATCTCTGCAGCGTAGGCCTCGTATCCGGTCTCTTTGATGCGGGCGATGCAGGCTGAACGGTCGGAGTTGAACAGCAATCCGAAGATCTTCGAGATGAAATTGTTAAACTTTTTGCAGTCGGCCGGCGCTATCAGGGTGCATTCGGAGCAGCTCTGGTAGTTATGTTCGAGGCAGCAGGTTCTGAGCTTGCACCAGGTGGCTTTGAGGTTCTCGCGGCAACCAGGGCATTTCCCGTTAAGGTATGACCGGCAGGCGCCGCAATACAAACCACAAGCTGCTACCAGCTTCGGGTCGGCCATGACTTCTTGTTGATTTTTCATGTTCCTGTTTTTTTTTCTGATGGAATTGTTTCGTTACCTGCTGCTTTCCATATCCAGGTTATCCTGGATCACCATTTCCATGGAGTTAAGCTCCAGTGCGGTGAGGTTGCCATATCCGGCGTACCCGGTGATGTAGATGCCGTTGTCGAGGTCGATGAACTTATAGATGTTGTTTTTTACGGAGAGCGAGATCAGTTCCATGTTCACCGGCATATGACCGTGGATGATCTTGCGGAAGCCGATTTTTTCGGGTCTGATCTCGTACTCGCGCAGCCAAAGCATGGAGAACTTATCCTCAAACGGGTCGTCGTTGCTGAAGTTCAGCCCGGCATGAACCAGAACAAACCGTTCCAGGGTAACATAATAGGGGAGGTTCCTCATCCAATCCATATAATCGGACGGGATATCTTTCACCTGCTGAACCCCGAAGCTTTTCAACGTTTCATGGCCTCCCATGGACATCCATGAGTTGAATTTCCGGTTGTTGAACAGATTATTCCAACCGCCTTTGTGACCGCGGGCTTCATCGTACAATTCCACGGCCATGTTTTCATGGTTGCCTTTGAGGGCAGTCACGGAGTACCCGCCTTGCTGCAGCTCACGGATGAAGTCGATCACCCCCTTGGAATCGGGGCCGCGGTCGATGTAGTCACCCAGAAAATAAAATTCATCGGCGAGGGTGGGACGGATGATATCCGTGAAAAGCGCTTTCACGGTCTTCGCGCATCCGTGCGTGTCGGGGATGACCCACCTCCGGCCCATGCGCTATTTCTTTTTTGCCTGGTTAGCCACCTCTTCCATGAGCTTTTTGATCACTTCGGGGTCGCCCAGGAAATAGTCCTTCACGAGGTTCATCTTTTCATCGAACTCGAAGACATAGGGAATGCCGGTAGGCAGGTTCAGCGACACGATATCCTGGTCGGAGATGTTCTTCAGGTATTTCACGATGCCGCGGAGGCTGTTGCCATGGGCTGCCACCAGTACTTCCCGGTGTTCCTGAAGACTTTTGGAGATATCGCTTTTCCAGTAAGGGACGATTCGTTCCACGGTGTCTTTCAGCGCTTCGGTGGCCGGGACCTGTGAAGGTTCCAGGTCGGCATAGCGGTGGTCGAACCGGGGGTGACGGGGATCGTTATCTTCCATGGGAGGAGGCGGCACGTCATAGCTCCGGCGCCAGATGAGCACCTGCGCATCGCCGTATTTTTCAGCCATCTCCGATTTGTTGAGGCCTTGCAACATGCCGTAATGCTTCTCATTCAATCGCCAGGATTTATACACCGGGATCCACAACAGGTCCATCTGTTCCTGGATGAGCCATAATGTCCGGATAGCCCGGGTGAGATAGGAGGTGTAGGCCACCTTGAAATGGAAACCCGCTTCACGAAGGGTTTTCCCGGCCTCAATGGCTTCTTTGATACCTCTTTCCGAAAGATCTACATCTGTCCAGCCCGTGAACCGGTTTTCCTTGTTCCACGTACTTTCACCATGTCTGATCAAAACCAACTTGTACATTGTATAAAGATTTAATGTGGATAAACATCATTTTCCTTCACCACAAAAGTATAAAGAAAAACAGTATTTTTGCGACTCAACAACCTGGCTGCATGAAAAGATACAAACGATTAAATACCATTCTTGGCTGGGTGGTATTTCTTATCTCTGCCATCGTATTCATTCTGACCGCTGAACCCACCATGAGTTTCTGGGATTGCGGCGAATACATTTCCACTGCTTTTAAACTCGAAGTGGGCCATCCTCCCGGAGCGCCTTTGTTCCAGCTTCTCGGACGCTTCTTCTCGCTGTTTGCCTTTGGTGATGTCACCCAGGTCGCCCGGATGATCAACACGATGTCGTGCCTGTCGAGCGCCTTCACCATCCTGTTCCTCTTCTGGTCCATCACGATGATCGCGAAAAAGATCGTGAACCGCACAGGCGAGATGACCAATGCGAAGATGTACATGATCTTCGGAGCCGGCCTCGTCGGCGCCCTGGCTTACACGTTTACCGATTCTTTCTGGTTCTCGGCCGTGGAAGGCGAAGTATACGCCATGTCATCGTTCTTTACAGCCATTGTCTTCTGGGCTATTCTGAAATGGGATGAAGTGGCGGATGAAGAACATTCGTATCGCTGGCTGATCCTCATTGCCTTCATGATCGGGCTGTCCATCGGCGTTCACCTGCTGAACCTTCTGGCCATCCCGGCTATCTCTTTTGTTTATTATTTCCGGAAACATGATAAGGTCACGTGGAAAGGAATTGTCGGTGTACTCATCATCTCCATCCTGATCCTCGCTCTTGTCATGTACGTGATCATCCCTTACGTGCTGCAACTGGCCGGCTGGTTTGAACTGGCTGCCGTCAACGGACTGGGGTTGCCGTTCAACATCGGCACCCTGATCTTCTTCCTCCTGCTCATCGGAGGGATCGTATGGGGTCTCTGGTACACCCGGAAAAAGGTCAAGCCGGTCCTCAATGCCGTCATCCTGGCGTTTGCTTTCATCCTCATCGGATACTCTTCCTTCCTGGTCCTGGTGATCCGGAGCAATGCCAACACGCCGATCGATGAAAACAACCCGGAGAATGCCATGTACCTGCTCGCCTACATGAACAGGGAACAGTATGGCGACTGGCCGCTGTTGAAAGGGCAATATTATAATGCTCCCGTCATCAGTCGCGAAAACGGGAAACCGGTGTATGCCAAGGATTCGAAGTCGGGGAAATATATTATTACCGATAAAAGAGAAAATTTCGTGCCGGTGTATGACCCGCGTTTCACCACGATATTTCCGCGTATGTGGGCCAATATGGAAGAACGGTACGCTAAAGAATACATCCGGTGGGGAAATGTCAAAGGCGTCCCGCTGGAAGTGCAGGGACAACAGGGGACAGAGACGCGGTACAAGCCTACTTTCTCTGAAAACCTGCGGTTCTTCTGGAACTACCAGTTCGTGCACATGTATTATCGCTACTTCATGTGGAATTTCGCCGGACGGCAGAATGACCTGCAGGGTATGGGCAGTAAGATCGAAGGAAACTGGAAAAGCGGAATCGGCTTTCTCGACCGTGCCCGGTTGGGATCACAGGATCTGCCTGAAAGTCTGAAAAACAATGCCGACAACAAATTCTATTTGCTGCCGCTCATCCTCGGACTGATCGGGGTGTGGTATTCGTTCAGGAAGAACAGCAAGATGGGCTTTGTCATCCTCCTGCTCTTCTTCATGACCGGCCTCGCCATCGTCCTTTACCTTAATCAGTATGCGCCGCAGCCACGTGAACGTGATTATGCCTATGCCGCCTCGTTCTATGCCTTTGCCATGTGGATCGGGCTGGGAGTGCTGGCGTTGGTCGATTGGTTGTCGAAGATCCTCAACCCGAAGATCTCCGCCTTTGCGGTGACAGCCGTCTGCCTGGTGCTGGTGCCCGGTGTCATGGCCCAGCAGGGATGGGACGACCACGACAGGTCGGGAAGATATACTGCGCTGGCTGTGGCGGAAGACTACCTCAATTCGTGCGAACCCAACGCGATCCTCTTTGCCAACGGCGACAACGACACCTTCCCGCTCTGGTACGCCCAGGAGGTGGAAGGTATCAGGACCGACGTACGGGTGGTCAACCTCAGCCTGCTGAATACCGACTGGTATATCGATGCCATGAAACGGAAGGTCTATGACACCGACCCGGTGCCTTTCTCGCTGACACGCGATAAATACCGGACCGGGAACCACGATGTGACCTATCTGTTCGAAGATCCGAAGCTGAAAGGGCAGTTTGTCCCCCTGCGCATCCTCTTCGATATCATCAATAAAGATGAATCACAATTTAAGATGAACACGGAACAGCTGGGAGAGATTGATTATTTCCCGGTGAAGAGTTTCCTGGTGCCATTTGATTCTGCTACCGTGATCCGCAACGGATATGTGCCGAAACAGTATGCTTCGCGTCTGGACACCATCGCGTGGACCATCAACCGTCAGGGCATTGAGAAGAGCGATCTGATGATCCTCGACCTGCTGGCGCATAACGATTGGAAAAGGCCCGTATATTTTGTAGGGACCACCGGTTTGGATACCTACCTGGGCCTCAATGATTATCTCTTCCTGGAAGGGTTGACCTACCGCTTATTGCCGGTACGCGCTGTTTCACGTGATGGCCAGCTTGGCGAGGTGAATACCGCCGCGATGTACGACCATGTGGTGAACAAGTTCAAGTGGGGGAACATGCAGGATCTGAAAGTCAATCTCGACGATAACAACAAACGCATGGTGATGAACATGCGTAACAACCTCGGCCGTCTGGCTTCAGCGCTGGCGCTGGAAGGGAAGAAAGATTCCGCCCGCACGGTGATCGACATTGCCATGAAATACATGCCGGATGAACAAACGAAATACGACTACTTCATCATCCCCCTCGCTACCGCCTGTTATCAGATTGGTGATGTCTCCAGGGGAACGATGATCATGGAAAAGATCCTGAAGTACAAGAAGGATGAACTGGCTTATTACTTCTCTTTCCCGGTAACTGATCTCAAGAACATGGGCACCAGTATCCAGGAAGCGCTGTTCAGCCTGAATAACATCAACGAAGTGGCGAAAGACTACGGACAGAAGAAATTATCTGCGGAGGCTGATGTGCTCCTGCAGAAATACTACCGCCCGTATATGGAACATGTTTATCAGCAGGATCAATGAAAAGGGCAGTAAGGACGCCGTTCTTTTTCCGCTTCTTTAACCCGGAAAATCTCGTTTCCCGGATGCCGGATGATGAGAAGGCGGTCTACCTGACCTTTGATGACGGACCTGTTCCCGAAGTTACGCCCGAAGTGCTCCGTATCCTGGCTGACCGTCATGTCGGGGCGACATTCTTCATGGTAGGGGATAACATCCGTAAACATCCCGATATTTATGAACAGGTGGTTGCCGCCGGACATGCCGTCGGCAACCACACGTTCCACCACCTCAATGGGTGGAAGATCGCCCCGGCAGCCTACGTGGAAGATGTCATGCGGGTAAGAACTTATAGCGATACCCATCTGTTCCGTCCACCCTATGGCCGGTTTACGCCTTCCCAGTATCTGATCCTGAAGAAAGACTTCCGCTTTGTCGTGTGGTCGCTGCTGACGTGGGACTTCTCTCCGCATGTCACCCCGGAACAGTGCCTCGAAATGGCCATCCGTAATACCCGGCCGGGAGAGATCGTCGTTTTCCATGACTCCCTCAAGGCCCAAAGGAATTTGTTGTATGCGCTCCCCCGGTACCTGGATGAATTCCGGGCACGAGGGTACGTTTTTAAACTCCTGGAGACAAAGAAATAACAGGTCCCCGGTTCTCTCAGATAATCCCTTCATCGGCGAAACTGAAATAGTTGCCATCGCCAAGGATCACGTGGTCGAGGACGGCAATATCAAGCATCAGCCCCGATTCCCTGATCTTCCGGGTGATCTTCTGGTCTGCTTCGCTGGGTTGCACGTTCCCCGACGGATGATTATGCCCCAGGATGATGGAGGAAGCATGATGGTCGATGGCGATCTTGAAGATCTTTTTCGGATCCACCACTGTGCCTGATATACCCCCTTCGCTGATGCAGCATTTACGGATCACGCGGTTAGCCTTGTTGAGGATCAGGATCCAGAACTCTTCGTATGGCTGGTCTCCCATGGCACACTTCAGCACCTCAAATACATCGCGGCTGCACGAGATCTTGTCTTTGACGATCACTTCGGATTGGTTTCTCCGCTTTCCCAGCTCCATCGCCGCGGTGATCAGTATGGCCCTTGCCGGACCGATTCCCTTGATCTTCATCAGATCGGAGATGCCTTGGCGGGCTAACTCCCCGAGATTGCCACTGACAGTAGAAAGGATCCTCTTCGCCAGGTCAACCGCAGTTTCTTCCTTCGTTCCCGAACCGATCAGGATCGCCAGTAACTCGGCATCCGTCATGGAATGGCGCCCTTTCATCAACAGCTTTTCCCGCGGCCGGTCATCTTCAGCCCACTGTTTTATTGTCAGATTTTTGCTGTAACTTTCCATGTTTTTTCTCCTTAATCCGGTTTCAGGACAAAAGGTAATGGGAGAAAGTCAACTTTTTTTTCATTATTATGCAGATCATCGGGAACAAGATCATCGGACTGGAGGAGGTTGATTCAACCAACCTGTACACAGAACGCCTGTCTTCACTGAAAAAGCTGAAGGAAGGGACGGTGGTTACCGCCATGTATCAGACTTGCGGGAGAGGGCAGGGGAGCAACATCTGGGATAGCGAAAGGGGGAAAAACATCCTGCTGACTGTCTATCTGACACCCACCTTTCTCCCTGCCTGTGACCAGTTCCTGCTGAATAAGGCGCTGACCCTTGGCGCCTGTGATTTCCTCGCCGAGATGGGAACCGATCCGGTGATCAAATGGCCCAATGACCTGTTTGTGGAGCAGAAGAAAGCATGCGGCATCCTGATCACTCACCGGGTCTGTGGGACGGTCCTCGAATCCACCATGGCCGGCTTCGGCATCAACCTGAACCAGACCTGTTTCCCCGGCGAACTGCCCTGTGCCACCTCCGTGCGGCTTTGCACCGGCCGGGAACACGATCACGGAGAAGCGGTCATGCACCTGTGCCGTTGCCTTGACCGGAGGTACTCCCTGCTGAAAGAAGGACTGACAAAAAAGATAGAGCAGGAATACCTGCAACGGCTCAGAGGACTCGGGGCATGGCGGATGTTCTCTGCTGCCGGAGAACTCTTCCAGGGCCGGATCACCGGTGTGGATGAATTCGGAAGGCTGATGGTGGAACGCAAGGACGGCGGTCCGGAGGCGTTTGCTCATGGAGAGATCAGGGAATGCTAGTTGTGCCTCTTCCCGATCGAGAAACTAAGATAGAGCGTAAGAAACAGATTCTGCCTGGGATTGTAAGCCATGATCGGGATGCCGATGGGCAAGCCTTCAAACATGACACCGGCTTCCATCGACTTGGGCCGTTTATTTAATACCCCGAACTCAAATTCAAGGCCGGCACGGGCGTAAAGACCCGGATAGAACTTGAGCTCCGTGATGCCCGACAGAAAAGGAGCGCGCCCGTATATGTTATTCATGTCATGTTTCTCGGGATCGTATTTTCTCTCGACAAGGCGATAGGTATCCGGAGTGATATCTTCTTCGGTGATGTACAGGTAAACAGGCTTGGCCAAACCGATCGTGACGCCCCCGTATGCAACCGCACTAAGTTGTATCCCTCCCCAATAAGGTTTTCTGGTCAGGATGAACTGCTCGCCGGTGCCGGCCTTCAGGAAGGAAACGGAATTCAGTTTGCCGTAGATATAACTCTTGGCGTCGGAGTAATAATCATTGACCACCCGTACTTCCTTGGGCGATTTATACGTGCTGTACTCGACTTCCCACATCCACTGGCGGAGCGCCGAGAGGTTCTTCCCGATCCTGAAACGTAACCCCCAGCCATTGGTATGAACGAGCGCTCCAATCTGCCATTGCTTCTCCATCAGCACGTTGTCGGGAATGAGGGTGTCGGCCTCTTCATCCGATACAGCCTGCGCCATGGAAGACAGGCTCATGCCGCATAGCAGGAACATACAAAGAATGGCGGATAATAACCGTTTCATCAGGATGGTTTTAATCCTTTTGACAAAAGTAATAAAGATCGGTTAAAGGAAATAAAAAGAAATGGGAGATCATCACTCCCACCATAAGAAGCAAAAAAAATATGGGGGATTATCGCCGTTCAATCTGATATCTTGACCTTTCACCGTATGCAGCGCAACCCTGGGTTGACATACAAGAAGTGGCCACTATAGCAATCGTGACAAAGGTCATGAGAATGAGGATGACTTTTTTCATATTTTTGACGATAAAGTTCATGTGTATCCAATTGATTGCAAAGATAAGCGTTTCTTTGTTATTAACCACAAACCCGACTGATTATTGTGTGAAGTTATTAACTGCCAAAAGTTCATAAGTCAATATGGAAAAAATCAATCCCGTCATCCAGGAATCATGGAGACAAGTACTTGATAGTGAGTTTAATAAACCATATTTTTCAAGTTTGAAACAGTTCCTTGTCGAAGAGAAAAAACACCGCCGGGTATTCCCTCCGGGTCCGTTTATCTTCAATGCTTTTAACCATACTCCCTTCACTGATGTGAAGGTGGTGTTGATAGGGCAGGACCCTTACCACGGATACGGGCAGGCCCACGGATTGTGTTTTTCGGTTCCCGACGGGGTACCGAAACCCCCTTCCCTGGTCAATATCTTCAAGGAGCTGCAATCAGACCTGGGGTTACCGGCTCCTGTAAGCGGGGATCTTACCAAATGGACGCTTCAGGGGGTGCTGCTGCTGAACGCGACGCTCACGGTGAGGGAGAACCAGGCCGGATCGCACCAGGGAAAAGGATGGGAAACCTTTACCGATGCGGCCATTACGGCCCTTTCATCACAACGGGAAGGACTGATATTCCTTCTTTGGGGCAATTTTGCCATTTCCAAACGAGACCTGATCGATCAATCGAAACATTTTATCCTGACAGCTCCGCATCCGTCGCCACTATCTGCCTCCAGGGGATTCTTCGGATGCCGGCATTTTTCTAAGACCAACGATCTGCTGAAAGGTATGGGGAAAGAACCGATCGATTGGTCGTTATAGTATCTTTGTATGACAAATAACCTAAAACATGAAGAATAATCGTCACTTTGGTGCGGCTCTCCTGCTGCTCCCGGCTCTCCTGCTGATGTTAGCGTGCGAGAAGAACGGAAATGATGATCCTGACGCTGGTTCAGGCGTCGTCTCCATCCGCTTTGTCAATCGGGTAACATCTCAACCCCTGGTATTGGATACACTTCAGTATGTCACCCAGAGCGGGCAATCGTACAAGATCACCGATCTGCAGTATTTCATCTCCAAAATCACCTTATACAGGCACGATGGAGGGGTGGTCATTCTTTCCGACGGCGACAGTATCCGGTACGTGGACGCCCGGCTGCCGGAGACACAGGCCTGGGACTCGGCCGCCGTCATCGAAGCCGGTGAATACGATTCCGTGGCGTTTATCTTCGGATTGGATGAATCGCAGAACATCTCTTACCGTTTTCCCAATCCTCCCGAACGCGATATGTTCTGGCCGGAGGTCCTCGGCGGCGGATACCATCACATGAAACTCAACTCTATGTGGAAAAGCTGCTGCACCAACCTGGAATCTCCTTTCATGATGCACCTGGGCACGGGGCAGATCTATAGCGGTCAGACCCACAGCACCGATTCCATCATCGGTTTTGTCCCCAACTGGTTCCGGGTCAGTCTCCCGGCATCATCTTTTACCCTGCAACGCGACAGTGTCATTACCCTCCGCCTCATGATGAATATCGAATACTGGTTCAACGGGCCACCTAACATACTCGATCTGAGTTCATTGCCACAAGGTATCATGCAGAATCAGGAGTTGATGGCGAAAGTGAGAGACAATGGGAAAAACGCGTTTTCCATGAGTCATGAATAAAATCAAGGGTGTCTGGATGTTATTGCTGGCGGCGGGGATCATGGTTTCCTGCGCCAAAGAGGAGGAGCCGGAAGCGGTTTCTCCCACGCCTTATGTGATCGACATCCCCTTGTATTTTCCCACACAACTGAATATTCCTTCCGACAACCCGATGACGGTAGAAGGGGTGGCTCTCGGCCGCCGGCTTTTCTATGACGGCCGTCTGTCGGGGAGATCGGATCCCGATTCGATGATGTCGTGCAGCACCTGTCATCTGCAGGAACATGCGTTCGAATGCGGTCTCAACCATCCGAAGTACACCGGCGGCCATCCGTACGGTCTCACCGGCATCTCCACGCCTCATACCATGATGCCGTTCATCAACCTGGTTTGGACGAATACAGGATACCTCTGGAACGGGTTGGTGGAGCCTTCCAATACGGATCCATCCAAACGTCAGCTCGAAGACCTTGTTTGGATGGGCATCATGGCGCCTCATGAGATGGCCGGCGACACAAACCGGACCAAAGCGCTGATCCAGGCTACCCCGGGATACCCGGAGATGTTCAAAAAGGCTTTCGGGTCAGAAGTCGTCACGGCAAAGAATATGGGCCGCGCCATCGCCCAGTTTATCCGGACTCTGATCTCGGCCAACTCGAAATTCGACCGCTACCTGAAGGGCGAAGCACAGCTGACCCCTTCGGAATTGAACGGGTATGTTTTGTTCATGACCGAAGAGGGGGCAGATTGCTTCCACTGCCACGGCGGGGAAGGAAACCCGCTCTTCACGACAAACCTCTACTATAACAACGGCAAGGATGATGTTTTTACGGATACCCGTGACCGGTATCATGTGACATTACAGGAACAGGATATCGGAGCCTACAAAGCCCCGACCCTGCGTAATCTGGCTTTTACCGCGCCATACATGCACGATGGCCGCTTCGTGACCATTGATGAGGTGATCAACTTCTACAGTTCAGGATTGGTGTACAGCCCCTATGTCAACCCGTTGATGCATCATATCTCCACGAACGGCAACCAACTAACCCCGTCGGAAAAGGTCGATCTGAAGGCGTTTCTGCTAACTCTTACCGATAGTTCTTTTATCACCAACCCCGCCTTCGGGGCGCCGGAATGAAAAAAGTCGTAACATTGCCGCATGATCGCATTCCCTAATGCCAAGATCAACCTCGGACTGAAGGTGGTGGAAAAGAGACCCGACGGTTTCCACAACATCGAGACGGTGTTTTATCCCATCCCTCTCTGCGATATCCTGGAGATATTGCCGGCCACGCCTTCGCTCCCCGGTTTTATCACTTCAGGACTTCCCATTCCCGGTCCTGATGCGGGTAACCTGTGCCTGAAAGCCCGGGATATCCTTCAAGCTTCATTCCCGGCGGCTTTTTCCTCCTCACCCGCCATTTGCCTGCATAAGCAGATCCCTATGGGAGCAGGCCTTGGCGGAGGATCCTCCGACGGAGCTTTCGCGCTGAAGATGCTGGATGCGTTGTTTTCGCTGAATGCCGGGCAGGACAAACTGCGCGGGATGGCAGCCGTTCTGGGCAGCGATTGCCCGTTCTTTTTGTACAATAAACCCGTATTTGCCCAAGGACGTGGGGATGTCTTTTCGGATGTCACGGTCAACCTCAGGGGGTACAAGCTGGTTGTCGTCGTTCCTCCCGTGCACGTGAGCACAGCGGAGGCCTACTCCATGCTGAAACCGGCCCGGCCGGAGATCCCTGTCAGCGAGATCGTCCAGTCTCCGGTCGAAGAGTGGAAAGACCGGCTGAACAATGATTTTGAAAAGCCTGTTTTCGAAAAATACCCGTTGGTACGGGAAGTGAAGGAACGATTATATGCATCAGGAGCCATCTATGCTTCCATGAGCGGCAGCGGTTCGGCGGTATTCGGGTTGTTTCCCCGCGGATTAACGGTCGACACCTCTTTCCCCGGCGATCACTTTGTCTTTTCTTCGGATCTGTAAATGAAACCCGGCCAGCCCGGTTATTTGGGCGCGAGCCAAATCAGGATGACAGCGATGATCCCGAAAAAGATATTCGGGGTCCAGACAGCCAGGAAGGGCGGGATGTTGCCGAATGCCCCGAAAACGGATGAGACCTGCATGAACAGGATGTAAAGGAAAGTCAGGGCCAGCCCGAGACCCAGGTGGAAGCCAATCCCTCCTCTTGTTTTCCGGCTTGATACAGAGACCCCGATCAGGGTCAGAATGATCGTCGCAAAGGGGAAGGCCCATCGTTCGTATTTCTTCACGAGGAATTCCTGCACGTCGGGATCCCCCCGCAGTTTTTTCTTAGCGATATGTTCGCGGAGCTTGGAGTACCCCATGACCTTCACCTCCTCAATATCTTCGACAAAATCCTTTGGTTTGATGGGGAGGACGGTGTCCATGGTTCTCCCCTGGGTAAGCGATTCATTCAGTCCGTTGACTGACCTTTTATAATAGAATTCTATCTTCCACCTTTCGTTGACGCTGTCGTAGCTCACCTTGTCAGCCATGATCTTGTAGGTGAGTTCCCTGTTTTTAAAACATTCCAGCGAGAACTTATGACCAACCTTGGTGTGGGGATCAAAGTTGCCCATGTAAATAAACGTGCCGGGACTTATTTGTTTGTGGATGTTCAGATCGTGTTTTTCTTTCTTTCCCCGTACATATTTGTTCTCGAATTCGAACATGGATTGGTTCGTATAGGGGATCACGAAGTTGGAAAGGGCGAACGAGAGGATGCCAAGCAGCAGGGATGACATGAAATAGGGAAACAGCATCCGGCGGAAGCTGACCCCGCTGCTGAGGATGGCGATGATCTCACATCGGGAGGCCATCTGGGAAGTGAAGAAGATCACCGCGATGAAGATCAGCAGGGAGCTGAACAGGTTGATGAAATAGGGGATAAAGTTGAGGTAATAATCAAAGATGATCTCCGAAAGGGGAGCGTCGTTATTCAGGAAGTCATCGATCTTTTCAGAGATATCAAAAATGATGACGATGAAGATCAACAACATCATGGTGAAGAAAAAAGTCCCCAGAAACTTCCGTATGATATACCAGTCGATCGTCTTCATGCGTCAGATCCGTTGCATCAATTGTTTCGTCATGACATTTTTCCAGGAAGAGAAGGTCCCTTCGATGATCTTTTTGCGCGACTCTCTCATCAGCCACATGTAGAAACCGAGGTTATGGACGGTGGTGATCATGGGGGCCAGCATTTCCCGGGCGACGAACAAGTGTCGCAGGAAGGCTTTTGAGTAGTCGTGGTCGGCGGGTACTTCTCCGTCTTCTTCGATGGGGGAGAAGTCATCCTTCCACTTTTCATTTTTTATATTGATGATCCCGTTACGGGTGAAGAGCCAGCCGTTACGGCCGTTCCGCGTAGGGATCACGCAGTCGAACATGTCAATTCCGAGGGCGATGGACTCCAGGATGTTGGCCGGTGTCCCGACGCCCATCAGGTACCGTGGTTTGTCATCAGGCAGGATGCGGCATACCAGGTCGGTCATGGCGTACATTTCTTCGGCAGGTTCACCTACCGACAACCCGCCGATAGCGTTTCCCGCGCAACCCCTGGAGGCAATATACTCGGCCGATTCTTTCCGGAGGTCGGGGTAAACACTGCCCTGGACGATGGGGAACAGCGCCTGGGTATACCCGTGGGGACATTCCGTGGAACGATATTGTTCCACGCAGCGGTCGAGCCAGCGGTGAGTGCGTTTCATCGACTTCTTGGCATAGGGGAGGTCGCAGGGGTAGGGGGTGCACTCGTCAAAGGCCATGATGATATCGGCTCCCAGTGAGCGTTGAATGTCCATGACTGTCTCGGGCGTGAAGGTATGCCGGGAACCATCCGTATGTGATTGGAACACCACCCCGTTCTCGGTGATTTTCCGGATGGCGGCCAGGGAATAGATCTGGTAACCGCCGCTGTCGGTGAGAACAGGCCGGTCCCATCCGTTAAAGCGATGGATGCCGCCTGCCGCGGCTACTGTCTGCACGCCGGGACGCAGGAAGAGATGGTATGTGTTGGAAAGCATGATCTGTGCTTTCACCTCATCGTGAAGTTGCCGGATGTGTAAGGCTTTTACGGCCCCGGCGGTACCGACCGGCATAAAGAAAGGAGTTTCAATGAGCCCGTGGTCAGTGGTTAATGTCCCGGCCCGGGCCGAAGAATGCGAATCACGATAGGATAAACTGAACTCCATGCATTTACTTATTAACCAAACTCCTTATTTTTTCACAAAGGTAGAGGATTCTGACTAAATATAGATATTTTTGCGGCGGTACGATGTTAAATGATGATAGATGCCGGAAGCTTTTTTTAATCCGAATTCCTCCTTGTTGGCTTTGTTTATTCTTTTTGCCTCCTGTTTTTTTCTTCAGATGATCTATCTGTGGGGAATCTTTTTCCGCACGAAGAAAAAAAGCAAAGAGACAGGGAGAGAAGAACCGGGTGTATCGGTAGTGATATGCGCCCATAATGAATACCTGAACCTTCAGAAGAACCTCCCCCTGATCCTCACCCAGGATTATCCCAACTTTGAAGTGATCGTGGTGAACCATGCCGGAGACGACGAAACCGGTTTTTTACTCACGGAGTTTGCCGATCAGTATCCGAACCTGAAGATCGTGGATATTCCGGCGGACCGTAATTTCTTTACCGGGAAAAAATTTCCTCTCTCCATCGGCATCAAATCAGCCCGGTATGACCGGCTTTTGCTGACAGATGCTGACTGTCGTCCTGCGGGCAATCAGTGGATCCGGAGCATGGCTTCGGCCTTTTGTGAAAAGAAAGAGATCGTGCTGGGTTACGGCGCCTATGAAAGAATTCCCGGCTTGTTGAACAAACTCATCCGGTTCGATGCCGCCACCATCGCCATGCAGTACCTTTCCTATGCTTTTAAAGGCATTCCGTACATGGGAGTGGGGCGTAACCTCTCGTATACCAAAACGCTCTTTTACCGGAATAACGGGTTTATCTCGCATTACCGCATCCGCTCGGGAGATGATGATCTGTTTATCAACAGGGTGGCGCGCAAAAGAAACACCACCGTGATGCTGGATCCTGCCTCTTTCACTTTCAGTGACCCGAAACGTACTTTCGGGAAATGGATAACCCAAAAGAAAAGACATTTCTCCACTTCAACCTACTATCGACCTGTACACAAGTTTCTGCTCGGGATGTGGTCTTTGACGCATTGCCTTTTCTGGCTTTCCCTGATCGTGCTGCTCTCCTTCCGTTTTGCCTGGATCTTTGTTTTAGGCATCCTCCTGCTGATGTTGGTCAGCCGGCACATTATCTTCGGAAGATGGCTTCTTCGGCTAAAGGAAAAGGATCTTGTATGGATGGCTCCGTTTTTTGAGTTACTGCTCTTACTGCTCAACGGGGGAATATTCCTGTCAAACCTGATCAAGAAACCGGCCAGATGGAAGTAAACTGCCACCTCACTGAGAAAGCACAGCGTGATTATAAGCTGGTACAACAAGCCATTCAGGATGGGCATCAGCAAGCTTATGCTGAGTTGATGAACAACTACCGTGATTCGCTCTACTATATGCTGCTCAAGATGACCAATAACGCTACCGATGCGGAAGATCTCACGATCGAGGCGTTCGGGAAAGCATTCCGGAATCTTCCCCAGTACACGCCCGAATATGCTTTCAGTACCTGGCTTTTCCGTATCGCTGCCAATAACTGTATCGATTTTCTCCGGAAAAACCGCCGTATCCAGTTCGCCGAAGGGATCCTCAACGACGATAACGAATATACCGATTACCCCGCTAACATTCCTGCCAACACACCGGCTCCGGATGAACGGGTCATCTCCAAACAAAAGATCCAGGTGATGCGGGAAGTAGTGGACAGGCTGAAGCCTCATTATAAGACGCTTGTCGAGCTTCGCTATTACAAAGAATATTCATACGAAGAGATCTCCAGTGAACTCAACCTGCCGTTGGGCACTGTCAAGGCGCAACTCTTCCGGGCCAGGGACCTGCTCTTTCAGATACTGAAAGATAAACAGGAGAAATTCTGATAGCCTGAAAATCCAAAGGGTCTCCGGATCTTTGTAACTTTGCGATCAAAGTAACCGATCAATTCATATCGATCCAGTCTTAAAGATTATGTTAACAGATTTCCAACAAGCCATTGTCCGGGGCATCCCAGATGAATTGCCTTCTCTGCGGCCCCTTGATCCTTCTGTCAGTCACGCTCCTGTCAGAAAAGACATCCTTACATCCGAAGAAAAAAAACTGGCGCTGAGAAATGCCTTACGGTATTTCGATCCGAAACATCATGCTATCCTGGCGCCTGAGTTTGCCGAAGAGTTGAAGAAATACGGGCGCATATACATGTATCGTTTTCGCCCTGAATACCCGATGTTCGCCCGCCCTGTCAGTGAGTATCCGCACCGGTGCGAACAGGCGGCTGCCATTATGCTGATGATCCAGAATAACCTCGATCCGGCGGTGGCACAACATCCTCATGAACTCATTACGTATGGAGGCAACGGCGCCGTTTTTCAGAATTGGGCACAGTACCTTCTTACCATGAAATATCTCTCGGAGATGACTTCCGATCAGACGCTGGTCATGTACTCCGGTCACCCGATGGGCCTCTTCCCGTCGCATCCGGATGCTCCGCGCGTGGTGGTCAGCAACGGGATGATGATCCCCAACTACTCAAAACCCGATGACTGGGAACGCTTCAATGCGATGGGTGTCACTCAGTACGGGCAAATGACCGCCGGATCATATATGTACATCGGTCCCCAGGGTATCGTCCATGGAACCACCATCACGGTGTTGAACGCGGCCCGGCGTCAGGATGCAAAGAACGGGATTCAGGCCGTTGCCGGGAAATCTGGTATTGGCGGGAAGTTCTTCATCTCCTCCGGACTTGGCGGGATGTCGGGCGCACAAGCCAAGGCTGCCGTGATCTCGGGCGCCATCGGGGTGATCGCCGAAATCAATGAGAAAGCGGTGAATAAACGTCATTCGCAGGGCTGGGTCGACGAAGTGTATCAATCGCTGGAAAAACTGGTCCAACGCATGCGCGATGCCAAGGCTAAAAAAGAAGCCGTGTCGTTGGCTTACCAGGGTAATATCGTCGATTTGTGGGAATACCTGGCTGAACATGACATCAAGGTTGACCTGGGATCGGATCAGACCTCTCTTCATAACCCCTGGGCCGGCGGGTATTACCCGGCAGGTTTGTCCCTGGAGGAATCGAACGAGATGATGGTGAAAGACCCTGCCCGCTTCAGGAAAGCAGTACAACAGTCACTATGCCGGCAGGTGGTGGCCATCAACAAAATGACAGCCAATGGAATGTATTTCTTCGATTATGGGAATGCTTTCCTCCTCGAATCAGGACGTGCAGGCGCCGATATCTTCAACCCTGACGGCCGTTTCAGGTATCCGTCGTATGTGCAGGATATCATGGGCCCGCTGTTCTTTGATTACGGCTTCGGGCCGTTCAGGTGGGTTTGCACTTCGGGCAAGCCGGATGACCTGGCCCTTACCGATGCCCTGGCCACCCAGGTGCTGGAAGAGATTGCCCGGCATTCTCCTGCTGAGATCGCTCAACAGATGCACGATAACATCCACTGGATCAGGGAAGCGGCTAAAAATAACCTGGTAGTGGGTTCACAGGCCCGTATCCTGTATGCCGACTGCGAAGGAAGGACACAGATCGCTGCTGCCTTTAATGAGGCAGTGAAGAATGGAAAATTGACGGCCCCCGTAGTGATCGGGCGCGATCATCATGATGTGTCCGGCACCGACTCTCCTTACCGCGAGACATCGAATATCTACGACGGATCAGCTTTCACGGCCGACATGGCGGTACAGAACGTTATCGGCGATGGCTTCCGCGGCGCCACCTGGGTGTCGCTGCATAATGGCGGAGGCGTCGGCTGGGGCGAGGTGATCAACGGCGGATTCGGGATGGTTTTGGACGGCACTGCAGAGGCCGACCGACGGCTTCACCTCATGTTGCACTGGGACGTGAACAATGGCATTGCCCGTCGCGCCTGGGCCCGCAACGAAGGATCCATCTCCACGGTCCGGAGGGCCATGGAGACAGAACCCCGGTTGAAAGTGACACTTCCCCGTTTCGTGGATGACTCATTACTCAACGGGTTGTTCTGAGAACCTGTCAACAGGCCATCTCTCCCGAGTTTTTCCAGGCTGACAGCACGGAATAAGCTCCTTTTACGACAATTTCCAAGTCCACGGGTTTAGTGCCCGCCGGAAGGGTGATCTCTGTAAATCCATTATCAGTGGATCCTTTCGTCACCCTGAGCGCTTCGAAATCGTGGATCTGCTTCCCGTTTTCCATCCTCGTTCCACGATGGATGAAGATATAAAAGGCGGAATCAAAGGTGACCACCGACTCTTGCGGGACGGCGACCACCGGCCGGTTAGCGGTTTCGATCTCTGCATTCACATACATTCCGGAAAGAAGCTTGCCTCCTGCAGAAGCGATCGTGGCATAGGCTTTGGCGGTCTTGTCGGGACCAAGCGACTGCCCGGCCTGATAAACAACCCCTTCGTAAATGGTACCCGGATCATTGGGCGTGCGAAAAGTGAGGCGCTGTCCTTTGGCTACCATAGGGATATCTTTTTCGAACAGGGTCAACTCAAGGATGACATTGCGGGAATCGACGATCTCGAAAAGGACATCCGTAGGGTTGACGTACTTCCCGATATTCACGTTGACGGTCTGAATGTATCCGCTGATAGGGGCGGTGAGCGGCAGGACGGAGGTGATGTTATCCTCGGTCAGCCCGGAAGGAGCAATACCGATCATCTTCAGTTTTTCTTCCAACCCTTTCAACTGGCTTTTCAGGGTCTTGTATTCGGTTTCGACCTGCTGCACGTTCTTTTCAGAATATACATTTTCCTTATACAGGGCCCTGTGACGGTTGTATTCGATCTCGGCGTAGGCAAACCGGGCTTTCGTTTCCAGGTAATTCTGCTGGAGCTCGATGAAAGCCATGTTCTCGATCATGGCCAGGGTCTGACCTTTTTGAACAGGGCTTCCCTGCACTGATCCCGTGCTTTTAACGAACCCGCCGAGTTTAGCGCTCACGGAGGCCGTATTCTGCGGAGGGGCATTCACGGTGCCGTTTACCTTCAGGATAGAACGGATGGAACGTTCCTGCAGTTTGCCTAAGGTAATCCCTGCCGTCTTAAATTGAGTGGCATTCACTTCGATCTGGTTGGGGCCTAACACCTCGTGTTCGCCCTCTTCTTTCTCAGAGCTACCGCATGATGCGAAGATCATGGCGGCTGCGAGAAACAGTATGTTTGATATTTTTTTCATGATATTCAGAATATTATGGCTGTTTGCTGATCAGTTTTTCAATGTCGATGACGGATTGGTTGTAGGCGTTCAGGGTTTCGAGATAACCGGCCCTGATGTCGAGACCCTCCTTCAGGTTCTGGATCAGTTCCAGGTACCCGATATCGCCGGTATGATAGCTTTTATTGGCCTGCCGGATAATCTGACCGGCCTGCTCCAGGGCTGCTTTCTCGAAATACTCCAGGCTTTCCCCGTACTTGATATAATGTTCGGTCAGGATGTGCAGTTGATGGTACAGTGCGTTCTCCTGGTACTGATAATCCGTCCGGGCGATCTCTTCCCTGATGCGGGCCGACTCGATCCGTCCTTTCTGGGCGCCGAAGAACAACGGGATCGCAATCCCGGCCTGGATACCGTCATACCTGGTGACTGCCGAGATCTCTTTGTTCGATTGGTTGTAGTATCCGATGGAAAGGTCGGGGAAGAGACGGGAAACTTCCAGTTGCTTTCCGATACGGCTCAGCCTGACCTGCTGGTCGAGGTAAGCCATCAGCGGATTACCTGCCAGAGCGGTGGAGTCGGTGGGAACCACGATGGATAGCTTCGTCAACGTGGTATCAGCGATCCGGATCTCCTCTTTCTCGTTGAGCAGCGTCTGCAGCCTGGATGTCGCAATCCGGATGTCGGCTTCCGTCTGCATCATCTCATTCTGTACCAGCATCAGTTCCGACTCTGCATTGAGCTTCTCCAGCAGGTTGATTTCCCCGCTCTCGTACCGCAGCGTCGCGGCACGACGGAAGTTTCCGAAGAGACTATCCTTGAAATGCAATAACTCCATCCGGGCCTGAAGGTAAGAGAGCTCATAATAGGCTGATTTCACTTCCGCGGTGACAGTAGTTCGGGCCAGGCGGGCTTGTAACTCGGCTCCCCGTAATGCTTCTTTAGCTTCCCGGTCCTGGTGAATGTAGGTCGACGGGAACGAGAAACGCTGGCTGATGGTATACTCATTATCGGTCCGGGCCGAGTTGAATCGCCCGACATTGTATTCAGCGGAGGTCTTATCAATGTCCCAGGCAGTCTGTCGTAAGGCTTTCCGGTTTTCAATCTCCAGCATGGCTGTTTTCACGGACCCGTTGGCAGACAGGGCTTGACTGATGGCTCCTTCCAGCGTATAGGTCTTCACCTTCGTTTCCTGGGCGGTAAGGATGCCGGGAAGTAACAGGAGAAGCCCGGCCATCATTAGCTTTCCGGTAACAGGTGATGCAGGTCTTTTTTCTTTTTTTGTAAAGATGATGTACAAGACGGGCAGCACCACCAATGTCAGCAAGGTGGCGGTAATGAGTCCTCCGATGACAACGGTAGCCAGCGGCTTCTGGACTTCCGCTCCGGCAGAGGTGGAGAGGGCCATCGGCAGGAAGCCGAAAGAAGCGACGGTGGCGGTCATGAGTACGGGACGCAGACGGGAGGCAAGGCCTTTCATCACGCGGGCATAGATGTCGGTGATGCCTTCTTCTTTCTCCAGCCTGTTGAACTCGGCGATGAGGACGATACCGTTGAGTACGGCTACGCCAAAGAGCGCGATGAATCCCACTCCGGCCGAGATACTGAAATTCATGCCCCGGAGCCACAATGCAATGACCCCTCCGACGGCTGCCAGGGGTAAGGCAGAAGAGATCAGCAATGTCTGTCTGAGCGAATGAAATGTAAAATAGAGCAAGACGAAGATCAGCAGAAGGGCAATCGGCAAGGCGATAGCCAGACGGTTCTGTGCAGCCACCAGGTTCTCGAATTGTCCGCCATAGGTGACGTAATAACCGGGTGGCAGCCGGAGGTTCTCGGAAACGGTTTTCCGGATATCGGAGATAATGGAACTGACATCCCTGTTCCTGACATTGAAGCTGACGGTGATCCGTCGTCGTGCATTCTCACGAGAAACCTGGGCAGTGCCGTTTTTCATGGATACCTGTGCCACCTCCTGAAGCGGGATTTGACGGCCATCGGGGAGGGGGATGTACAACTGTCGCACATTATCGATATCCTGCCTGAATTCAGGCTCGAACCGCACCACGAGGTCAAATCGTTTTTCTTCTTCGAAGATGACTCCGGCAGAGTATCCTGCGAAAGCGGACCTCAGGATGTCATTCAGATCCGAGATCTTCAGTCCGTACTGCGCGATCTTTTCCCGGTTATAGATGACCGAGATTTGTTGTGCCCCCGTGACCTTTTCCACCTGGATGTCTTCTACACCCTCAATCTGGCGGATGAGGCGCTCCAACTGTTCTGCCTCACTGACGAGGGAGTCAAGGTTATCGCCGAAGATCTTCACGGCGACATCCTGCTTCGATCCGGTCATCAGTTCGTTGAACCTCATGGAAATGGGCTGTTGGAAACTGAAATCCACGCCGGGGATGGCCGATGTGGCTTCTTTCATCTTCTCCACCATCTCATCGCGGGTTTTGGCGCTGGTCCACTCTTTTTTGTCTTTCATGGTGATGATGTAATCACCGGTTTCCACCGGAGTCGGATCCGTAGGTATTTCGCCCGCGCCTACTTTGCATACGGCCATCTTCACTTCCGGAAATTGTTCCTTGAGGATACGGTTTGCTTTTTTGACCGTTTCGACCGTGTTGGTCAGTGAACCGCCCTGCAAGGTCATGATGCCGGAGGCAAGGTCACCCTCTTCCAATGTCGGGATAAATTCACCGCCCAGTCTGGTAAAGAGGAAGATCCCCACCACAGTGAGGGCGATGGCGGAACCCAATATGATCTTTTTATGATAGATAGAATATCGGAAAACCGGTTCGGTTGCTTTTTTTAACGCCGTCATGATCCGATCTGAGAAATTCTTCCTGACTTTTGTTTTACGATTCAGGAATAAGGCAGATGCCATTGGAACGTAGGTGAGGGAAAGGATCAGGGCGCCGAGGATAGCAAAGGAGACGGTCTCGGCCATCGGACGGAACATCTTGCCCTCGATGCCTACCAGCGTAAGGATCGGCAGGTAGACGATGAGGATGATCACCTGTCCGAAAGTGGCGGAGCTCATCATCCGTTTGGCGCCGCTCATCACCTCGGTATCCATCTGTTCACGAGTAATCCTGGTGACATCGGTCTGATGCGCCTTCAGTCGTGACAGACGGTGAGCGACGTTCTCGACGATGATCACGGCTCCGTCAACGATCAGCCCGAAATCTATGGCTCCCAGGCTCATCAGGTTTCCGGATATTCCGAGGAGATTCATGATGGAGATTGCGAAGAGCATGGACAAAGGGATGACCGAAGCTACGATCAGGCCGGCCCTCATGTTGCCCAGCATCAGTACCAGCACGAAGATCACAATAAGCCCGCCTTCCAGCAGGTTTTTCGTAACGGTTCCGATGGCACGGTCCACCAGGTCTGTCCGGTCAAGATACGGCTCAATATATACCCCTTCGGGAAGTGACTGGCTGATGACTTCCATCCGTTTTTTTACATCTTTAACAACCTGGGATGCATTGGATCCTTTCAGCATCATCACGACGCCTCCGACTGCTTCGGAGGTATCGCAGACAAAAGCGCCATAACGGATGGCATGACCGATTTGCGGGGTGGCGACGTCACGGATGAGTACCGGTACCTTGCCCGGGTTGACTTTCACCACAATTCTACCGATGTCTTCCAGGGAAGTGGCGAGTCCGATGCCCCGTATGAAATATGAATTCGGGTTTTTCTCGATATAGGCACTCCCGGTATTCTGGTTGTTGTTTTCCAACGCATCCAGGATCTCCGGGATGGTGATATTCATGCTGCGCAGCCGTTCGGGGTTGATGGCAACTTCGTATTGTTTTACGAAGCCTCCGTAGCTGTTGACTTCGGCAACGCCGGGTGTCCCCAGCAGCTCCCGCTTGACGATCCAGTCCTGGAAGGTCCGCAGGTCGGTACGATCATATTTTGATTCGTAACCGGGTTTAACTTTGAGAAGGTACTGGTATATTTCACCCAATCCGGTAGAGACAGGGGCCATTTCGGGATGAGTGAGTCCTTCGGGGATGTTAGTTTCGGCTTCTTTCAATCGTTCTCCGATCAACTGACGAGCTTTGTAAATATTAACGTGATCTTTGAAAACCACGGTCACTACCGACAATCCCAGCCTTGAGATGGAACGCAGTTCAATGATGTCGGGAATGGTAGCCATGGCGACTTCGATGGGAGAAGATATATATTGTTCCACCTCCTGAGTGGCCAAAGTAGGAGCAATCGAGATAATCTGCACCTGATTGTTGGTGATATCAGGGACCGCATCTACCGGCAACCGGGTCAGGGACCAGATGCCCCATGCGATCAGCCCTGAGGTGAAGAGTCCTATTAAAAATTTATTCTTAACAGAAAACTCAATAATACGCTGAATCATATTTCTGCTTTTATAACAGGTTGATTAATAACAAAATAAAAATAATTGCGGAAAGTAGGAGACTGTATACAGACAGTCCTGCCATCCGATTTGAAATAAAGAAATAAAACGCAGAGGATTAAGCTGTTTTTGGGGGATCCCAGACAGAGGGGAGGAAAGTGGTGATAAGTTGGGGGATGAAGAAGGAGGTAATTGTCCGGTGGAAGATGGGTATGTAGGGTAACACAACCGTGGTGGTTATTTCGGCCGGCACGTTACAACATGAACAAGTACAGAAGGGAGAACAGAGATCTTTGTGGTCAGGTCCTGAGTCATGGGCGGGGTTATCCGCAGCGATCACCGCTGATCCGGTGCAGGTGCGGTCGCTGTCAACACACGGATGGAATGTCAGGGCTATGACATATATTGCCAGGAAGAATGCCAGGATTTTTTTCACGGCCCTGATTTTTTTTGAAGGTTATTAAAAGTTTTTCTGTGCCAGTTCGATGGTAACGAAATCGTCATAATCGTTGAGCAGGGTAGACTGATAACGGATCAATCCGTAAACATTATCGATGTACAGGACCCCTTTATCAATGCGGTAGGTGCTATCGGTATGCAGGTACTGATCAAGCCGGTATTTGGTACAGAGGAATCCTCCGGCGGCGACGTAAACGGAATCGGAGCCCAGGCGAGTAACGATATTTGTATCGTTCCCATAGTAGTAATAGTAAGGAACGTTGATGTCCTGATCGAAGTGGAAGGCGTACTGGACTTTATTGCCGTTTGTATTGTCCAGCACTTGGAAGTGGGTAGGGGTGACGTCCCACCGGAACAGGTGAGAGGACCAGTTTATGTTGCAGGAATTACTGGTAAGGCCGGAGTACACAGTTCCGGTGTTTTTATTGATCAGGGTGTTGATCTGGCAACTGTCGTTATTAACGATCTGAACGTTGTACGTCCAGGCATGTCCCAGTCCGGCGAAGCAGAAATACTTCGAACTATCGGGATCAGGTTGTTGCAGGACGAAGTCACCTTCATAGTTGATCCATTCTTCTCCAACCTCACCGCATTCTTTACCTGAGATGATCACGTGCATTTCCATTTCGGAGGTTATCTCAGCCATGCCTGACAGGTTCCAGTTTGCGCAGAAGGGGTTTGTGGTGTCGTTATTGAGGACCTGGAAGTAGAAGACACCGCTTCTGAGTTGGATTTCAGTGAGGGCATATTGTTTTTCGAGAGAGAGGATGCCTCCCATTTTTTCGCCGTCGGGTTCAAGGAAGAACAGGATTGTTCCTGAATGGGAGATCAGTTGATTATTTTTAAAGGCAGTCAGTGTTCCGCTCCAGGTACCGGTGAAGTCATTGAAAGTTACTTTCGAAGGATAATAGGATTCTTCTTTTTTGCACCCCGGGGAGATCAGGATGATCAATCCCGCAAATAGCGGAAGCAGCTTGGAAAAGATCTTCATATGTGATCGGTTAAAAGTCTTTTAGAACGGTAAAGGTAGTAAAATGTTTTGAAATGGATGAATGGTTGATTAATAGTTTTATAGAACCTTATAGAACCCTGACAGGGTCCTTCACCCTGTCAGGGTTCTATAAATTTATTTGGCTGCTATTCAGTATGATAGATTTAATTTTCTGGTGGTTTCCAAGAATCGGAATACCCCCTGACAGGGTAGGTCCCAAAATCAGAAGTATTTTTATAATAAAAAGAAATACAAGATGTTGCGTTTTTCGACCCTGACAGGGTCCCATACCCTGACAGGGTTAAAGAAAATTTTTTTTCTCCCCCTCAATTTTCAATATTTTTTTATCTTTGTTTACAACCTATCACCCCCTCAAATATGAAAAAAATTTCCTTCTTAACCGCATTAAGCTTGCTTCTATTGATGAGCGCTTGTAAACAAAACATCAAGTATCCACTCGCACATAAGGTGGATACCGTGACCGACTACTTCGGAACAAAAATCGCCGACCCATACCGCTGGCTCGAAAACGATACCTCCGCGGAAACCGCTGAATGGGTTAAACAGGAAAATGAAATTACTAATGAGTACCTGTCTAAGATCCCCTTCCGCGAAAAACTGAAAGAACGCCTTACCAAAATCTGGGATTATCCGAAAGTAGGCGTACCTTACAAAGAAGGCCCGTGGTATTTCTTTAGTAAAAACAACGGACTACAGAACCAGTTTGTCTTGTATGTCCAGAAAGGTCTCGATGGAACCCCCCGCGTACTGCTCGATCCTAATACTTTTTCAAAAGACGGTACCATAGCACTGGCAGGCACCTCTGTCTCACACGATGGTAAATACATGGCTTACAGCCTCGCTACAAGCGGCTCCGACTGGAACGAAATCCTCATCATGGAAGTAGAAACAGGGAAAAAGTTGACAGATACCTTGAAATGGGTGAAGTTCTCCGGCATGTCATGGCAGGGCGATGGGTTCTATTACAGCCGTTACGACGAACCAGGTAAAGGTGGCGAACTCTCCGGTACCAACGAAAACCATAAGGTATTCTTTCACAAAGTTGGTACCCCACAATCCGAAGATAAACTGGTTTACGCTAATCCCCAATTCCCGCTCCGTAATTATAACGCCGGAACCACTGATGATGAACGATTCCTCCTTCTGTATGAATCGGAATCAACCAGCGGCAATGCTCTCTATTATAAGGATCTGTCGAAAAATGATAAGTCTTTCAAAAAGATCGCGGATGGTTTTGAATATGATTACAGTGTCGTTGATAACATCGGCGATAAGCTCCTGATAATCACCAACTATAAAGCACCCAAAAAGAAACTTGTCCTGGTCGATCCCGCTAATCCCGATCCAAAGAAGTGGAAAGAACTGATCCCCGAAGCTACCAACGTGCTTGAATGGGCTATCCCGGCTGGCGATAAAATGGTTGCGGAATATCAGCAGCGGGCCCATTCGGTTGCCTTCGTGTACGACCTCAACGGGAAGTTCCAGTATGAAATCAAATTGCCCGGACTGGGAAGCCTGGCTGGCTTCAGCGGAAAGAAAGGAGAGAATGTGGCTTTCTATGGCTATACTTCGTTCAACTTCCCTACAACAGTCTATAAATACGATATGGCGAAAAACGAATCGTCGGTGTACAGCAAACCACCCATCGATTTCGATCCCGATAAATATGAGGTCAAACAGGTGGAATATGCCAGCAAAGACATGACCGCCATTACCATGTTCATCGTTCACAAAAAAGGACTGCAACTCAACGGACAGAACCCGACCATGCTTTATGGATACGGTGGCTTCAATATCAGCATGACTCCCGGATTCTCCATCAGCCGGCTGCTCTTCCTCGAGAGTGGCGGCGTATTCGCTATCCCTAATATCCGCGGAGGAGGAGAATACGGAGAAGAATGGCATAAGGCCGGTACAAAACAATATAAGCAAAACGTATTCGATGACTTTATCGCCGCCGCCGAATACCTGATCGCCGAAAAATATACCTCCCCAGAAAAACTGGCTATCATGGGCGGTTCCAACGGTGGCTTGCTCGTCGGCGCTTGCATGACACAACGGCCCGATCTCTTTAAGGTCGCTATCCCACAAGTCGGAGTTCTCGATATGCTGCGCTACCATAAATTTACCATCGGCCATGCTTGGGCCAGCGATTATGGTACCAGCGACACAAAAGAGGGATTTGACTACCTGATTAAATATTCACCGCTGCATAATATCAAAGACAGCGTGAGCTATCCCGCTACCCTCGCTTTCACAGCCGACCACGACGACCGCGTCGTGCCTGCACATACGTTCAAATTCATGGCTACTCTTCAGGAGAAAAACATGGGTGAAAATCCTATCCTCGTCCGTATTGAAACCAAAGCAGGACACGGAGCAGGGAAACCCACCGCTAAAACCATCGAGGAGGTGAGCGACCTCTGGTCGTTTGTCTTTTATAACCTGAAGATGAAACCGAAGTTCTGAAAGAAAATTTTTCTGCCTCGGAAATCCGCGCTGTGCCTGTGAATCCGGCATAAGAGGATATCTTTTTGCTAAAAAAAATTACGGATGCTGCATTACCTTTTACCGGTGAACCGGATTAAGGGGTGATATAAGAACTATGATCTGCTTGTCTGACAAAACCATTCTACAGGAGCTGAAACTGAAGAAAGAATCAGCGATTCACTTCATGTACAGAGAATATTTCTCCAGCATCGTCTCAATGGTCAGGCAAAATAACGGGGTTTATGAAGATGCGGAGGATTTGTTCCAGGACGGTCTGATGGTCCTCTTTGATAAAATCTCCAAAGGACCGCTGAATCTCAACTGCAGCCTCAAGACCTACTTTTATTCCATCTGCAGGAATATCTGGTTGAGACGACTGGAACGGACAAGAAAAATGGTTTATTGCGAAGAGGTGGAAGTGAATGAACGGACACTGGCCTACAGCATGAGAGAAGAGGAGTTGAAAGAGGATTACCTGGAACGGCTCCGCTTCCTTCAGGATCATTTCCTCCGCCTCCCCAAAGACTGCCAGACCTTGTTACGTATGTTCTTTGATAAAGTACCGTTGAAGGAGATTGCCCTGAAGATGGGCGTGAGCGGCGTCAAGTATATTAAAACCCGGAAATATGCATGCAAAAATATGTTGAGGAAAAAAATCATGAACGATCCCGCATGCCAGTGTTATATTTTTCAAAATGGAGAGACAGAAGATCAATGAATGGATCGACCGATTTAATGAGGGTAGTCTGAAAGGGGAAGATTTAGCCACCTTTATTCAGATGCTTCATGATGACCCCGAACTCAGGAAGGAGGTTAGGGTTGATCGAGAGATCAACAGAATGCTTGAGGAACGGGAACTGCTGGAATTCCGGGAGGCTCTTCTGAAGGCCGGCAAGAGATCTTCCCCCGGGAAGTGGAGATGGTTCCTCCTGGCAGCCACGGTGGTAGTCCTCCTCTCTGCCGGCGGGTATTATTTGTTCCGGATCCTGCCAACCCCGGATATTCCCGAAAAAAGCCGGCTGGCTGAGCATCCAACCAAGACTCCCGGAGAAGTGGCTTTGAAAGAACTACCCATCAAAACAAGTAAGGAGACAGAAAAAAATCAGGATGTGACCCCTCGCCGGAAAAAAGTACTTCTCGCGGAATCGTTCACCCCTTGCCCTTCCCTGGAACACCTCGTGGGTGAGACTACCCGGGCGGAAGGGATTATTCTGCTGGAACCATTATCTGAAATCACCGTTCGCCGTGGTGATACAGTACAGTTCAGCTGGAGAATGACAGGCAAAGATTCCCTGAAAATAATTTTTTACGATAATCATGAACAAAAGATTCTGATAGCTGTACCGGATACCCCTGACAGATATTCTTTCCCGACAGGATCTTATCAACGCGGACTGTATTACTGGAAATTACTAAAAGATGACCAATTGGTTACGGCTGGGAAAATCAGGTGTGAGTAGGCAGACTGCTTCAACGGAAATGACGGGCAAACGGAAACTGCTTTTCAGGTTGCCCTGTCTCCTTATTTTCTTCACGACGGTAATGACGACTGTTGGCCAGCAAATTCCTTGCCACAGGGAATATGCCATGAAAGTGGCGTTGTTATCGGGAATGGCCGGTAAGGCTGATCCCGATTTCGTCTCCAAGGCATTGGATTTCCTTGAACAGGAGATACAAGAGAAATGTCCCGGTGATTCAGCCAATCTTGCCGACATTGAATACCTCAAAGGAAACCTCGATCTGGTCACCTATGATATGGCCGGGGCACGCAGTCATTTCCGTGTTGCTCGTGATCTGGCCATCACGATGACTCAGCTTTCCAGAATCGATCAGAATACAGGCTCAGCCTGGTTCCTTGACTCGGAATATGACAAGGCGAAAAGGTATTTTTTACATGCTCTTGCCGAACAGGAGTCTCTGGATGCCTTTATGCCGGCTCGTTTCCTCGACCTGTATGATAATCTTGGTTCGACATGCTTTGAGCAGGGAGACATGCAGGGAGCCTGGAAATGGTGGAATTTGTCGGAACAAACAGTGTTGAAATATTTCCCTTCGGATTCCATGAAGGTTTCGGAAGCGCTTAACAATGCGGCTTTGGTGTCTTTTGGATTAAAAGATTGGCAGAGGGCGGTGAACGATTTTCGAGGGGCCCTTCTCCTCAATCCATCACAAGGGAAAGAGAGCGCCAGAAGGGAGGTGTCGATCCGGAAAAACCTGGCCATCGCCCTGATGAAGAATGGACAGACACACGAGGCGGAACGGGTACTGGATTCGCTGCTCAGTGCGAATAACCTGCCATTCCTGGACAGGCCGGTGTTCCGGTCGGAGATCTATCGTCTCAAAGCATGGATCCGGTATGCAGATGGAGAAACAACACAATCGGATTCGCTATTGAATATTGGTCGGGAAATGATCAGGGAACTCCCCGCTGAATCTGTCCCGGGATCGGCTGCCCTGACAAACTTCCGGATCCTGAGAGATCGGGCTTGTATGCATTACCTGCAGACTGAAAGGGACCACCAGACTCCCTCCGGGACCATCTCCGATGACAGCCTTTTCGGAATGCTTGGGAAGGCTTTCGACGCGGTGAATGTCTTCAGAAACGAAATCACCGGTATCCCTGAATACATTCTGATTCATGATTCAGCAGAAATCCTCCTGAGTCGTATCCTGGATGTAGGTTTTACCTTGTCCTCCACGCGACCGGAGATCCTTCCTGTTCTTCTGTCAATAGCCGGGAATTATCATCAACGGAGCAGGCGGGCTGATGCCCTGATGAAGCATCGTGACGGATATCCGGCTGGGGATCCGCTGATCGCGAGATGGTTGCAGGTCAACCGGAAGATCTACCTTGAAGAGAAACTTGCACTTCAGCTGGCTTCAACAGACCAATGGCAGGATCCTGTCCGGGAACAACGAATGTTCCTCCTGAAAAATGAGTATGACTCGCTGGCGGCCATCATCCATGACCACTATCCTACCGACCCGGGCATGACCACACAGGGCTCTCCGGGAGAACGGCTGTCATCGCATGAGGCCATCCTTGATTATATCGTTGCAAATCGATGGATCTATCTTTTTATTATTCGGAACGATACCATCGTTATGGTACGGTCTGAACGCGACCCGCGCTTGCGGGAGCTGGTAAAAGAGCTGAAAGTCGCACTGCAGACGGACGATGAATCATCCTTCGAACCATTATCTCATGCTGTATCCGGGACATTGGTGCACCCTGCGCTGACCTGGCTGAAAGGCATAACCCGCTTATACATTATCCCGGGCAGGCAATTGTCAGGTCTCCCGTTTGAATGCCTGAGGGAGAAACCTGAAAACGGGCGCCTGCCACGTTTTCTGGCCGAACGTTTTACCCTATCTTATCATTTGTCGCTGGATGAGATTACTCCGGATGGACGCTGGGATCAGCAGGATGAAAAGGACAATACAGATCATGCCTGTGATTTTCTGGCTTTCTCACCTGCGTTTGGCGAACAACAGCACCTGGCGGAACTCGGGAATGCAGAGCCGGAAGCCCGTGAGATCAGCGAAATGTTCCGGGCCTCAGGTTGTATGGCGGAAGTTTTTGCCGGTGAGGAAGCCGACGAAGCGACTTTCCTGGATAAACTTTCGGTTGGGAACATCATTCACATCGCCACGCATTCCAAACTGGACCCGGATCATCCCCGGCAGTCGGGGTTGCATTTCTGGAAGCAGTCACCCGTTGGTTCCGGCGATGAGTTGCTGGATGGGATCCTGGAAGTGGGGGAGGTGAATGGCCTCCGGCTGTCGTGCGAATTGCTAACCCTGAGCTCCTGTCCGCTGGGACGTTTTGACGTGAAAGAAGCCAGACCTTACCACGATATGCGCAGTACCTTCCTGGATGCAGGGGCTCAACGTGTGCTGTACAGCCTGTGGAACATCTCCGACAAGTATACACGACGATTCATGAAAGACTTCTACCGGTCGTACCTGGGAGGAAATACCTTCCCGGAATCTCTGCGTAGCGCCCGTCTCCGCATGTTGAACGACCCGGCTACCGCATCGCCGTATTTCTGGGCTGCGTTTGTGCTGATGACAAAATAATTCCCGGGATCGGGAACCTTTCTCACTTGTTTTATCTGGCTGCGACCGTCTCGATCTCCACGAGCACACCCATCGGGAGTTTTACAACGCCGAAAGCGGCGCGAGCCGGTGGATTCTCGGTGAAATATTTCCCGTACACTTCATTCATGGCCGCGAAGTTGTCCATGTCACTCAATAAACAGGTCGATTTCACAATATCACGATAATCATAGCCTGCAGCTTTCAGGATCTCACCGATATTTTTCATGACCTGTTCGGTTTGCTCCCTGATGCCGCCTTCAACCACTTTCCCTACTGCCGGATCAATGGGAATTTGTCCGGAAATATAAAGGAATCCGTTTATTTCAATCGCCTGGCTGTAAGGCCCTATTGCCTTAGGCGCTTTCTCGGTATGTATCGTTTTTTTCATGTTGAATGTTATTGCTGATTATTAATAGTCCCAGTAATTTTTCTTCTTGCTCAGTTTCATGTCCTGCAATACAGATGCCTTCACATTGATGGAGAAGGTCCACATCTGGTGCCCTCCCTTGGGAATCCATCCGAATTGCATCTCCCAGCAATGAAGATCGCGGTAAACGTCAATACGGGTGTAAGCCAGTTCATCGTTCGTGAAATCCCAGCCGGTATATACGCTTACCTTCCATTTCGGAGTGATATTCAGTTGTCCGTTGAATCCCAGTGTCTGAATGATATTTTCCTCGCGGTTCATGGTCGAGGAACTGAATTTTTTTGAATACGTGAAGGAATAGTTGATGTTGAAATTCCAGGGAATATCAAAGTCAACGTAATTGTCATAATACCTGATCACGTCTTCTTCCGCTTGCGATAAGTCAGTCCGCGATGACATCTGCTGAACCTCCTGCTGTTTTTTCTTCCCCTTTCCCGAACTGAGTGAATAATTCAGGCCGACATTCCAGGAAGTGTTATCCAGACGGAGGAGGCGCCGGCTTTTTTCCCATTCCGTCCGGTTGATGCGGTTCCCTTTTGCATCGTGGGCATACATGTCCCAAAGACTTGCATACTGCACGTTCAACCCTTTGAAAATGGTTGTCCTTCCACTCATTTGAATGGGGGACCAGTTCACGGAATCTTTCGCAATGTTATAGGAGGTGGAGATCGTAAAGTTGTCGATCAGTGAGATTTTCTTAACATTCTGAACGGAGTCTTTCCGGTTGCGCACTTTCATCTCGAGATTGTTAGCAAGACTAAGGGTAACCAGTCCCGACCTTGCTGACGAAGGCCCGCCGTATATTCCATTCTGAAAGATGCTGTATCTGCCCGGGGTGGCGGCCGTATCGTTTTCGATGTCTTTGTAATATCCCCAGAAAGGTGAACTGAAGTCGGGCATATAGGAGAAGGAAGCCGAAGGGGTCATCATGTGTCTGACTGCCTTTACCGGGCCGCCTTTGAACTGGTACATCCCGTACAAACGGGTGCTGAGGCTCGTCGTATAGCTGAAGTCAAAAGCGTTGGCGAAGCCGTATACGGTGTCGGTTTGGTAATGCCCCGACACGGTGTCGCCATTGGAAATGACCTGATCGATGTAACTTTTCCGGGTCGTCGAAAGGTACATGCGGTCATTGAGGTTGAGTGAATTCGAAAAATTGAGGTATTTCAGGATGTTCCAGGTGCCTGAGATGGGGAGAGAATGCTTGATCCCGTTCTGAAGCATTTTGGTCCAGCCGGGATTGAACAGGCAGGTGTCGTAGGTGTCGTACTGGTTTTGCATATCCAGGTTGTATCGCATGCTGATCTTATCGTACCACCTTGCTTTCCCGGCTCGCTCGGGGTTCCGGAACGGGTACATCTGGTTGACCGACAACGATACCTGCGGAAAATTGATCGTCATGGTCTTTTCAAGCGTGTTCTGGTTGTGGTTGAAGTTGAGGTTAAGAAACACTTTCCCGCCGAAATTGGTGGAATAGTTGACACTCGACTGCAGCGTGTTGGTAAGATACTGGTCAGGGGTGCTGGATATATTGTATTTGTTGAAATTCCGGCTTTGGATATTTACATTGGCCGAAAACGTACTTCTGGGTCTTGCTTTCCGGTCTTGCATATGCGTCCACATGATCCGGTAATCTTTCTCCTTGGTGAAACTTGAAGTGCCGGATACACCAGTGCGGTTCAGGGCATAACTGAGATTTAAGGTGCCGCTGTAATGATACCGGTATTTATAGGAGAATACCGGTTTGAGCGCATAACTCCCCCTCGAATAGATGTCACCGATGATTTTCAGGTCCATGTAATCATTAATGGCCCAGTAGTATCCTCCGTTCTCCAGGAAGAACCCCCTGTTTTCCGATTCTCCGTAAGCAGGAAGCAGGATTCCCGATCGTTGCCCTTTTTTGTTGGGGAAATACCCGAAGGGTAAAAACAACGGAGTAGGCACTTCGGCGATGGTCATGTGAGCGGGGCCGGTGATGATGCTCTTCCCCGGGATGACCTTCGCTTTCCCGAAGCGGAAATCAAAATGAGGATGCTCTTCATTGGAACAGGTAGTGTACCAGCCGTTCTTGATATAAACGGTATTATCGGGCTCTTTCTTGATGATCTTCCCTTGCAGATACCCTTCATCCTGCTGGGTAACTACCTGCTGGATATATCCTTTTTTAGTCTGATAATTATAGGTGATCACCTTTGAACGGAACTTCTGATCGCCCTGGGTGAATTCGGGAATTCCCGTTTCTTTGCCCGTAGTGTCCTTAACACCGGTGGCATAAACAGTATTTTTCGGGAAATTGATCACGACGTAATCGGCTTTGAGCTCAATATCCTGGTATTTCAGGTCGGCAGCATTGAAAAGGATGACATTCTTTTCTTTCATCTCGAAACGGATCGAATCCTTGGCGAGATATTCTACACGTGACTCAAGACGTTGTTTGGCCTTTTTGACGATGGTGGTATCTTTCCCGACAGTGTCTGCGGCAGGAACGACCGACAGCGTATCTGTCTGCTGAACAGGCAGGTTGTCCTGTCCCCGCAGGTTCAAGGAAACCAGCATCAGGAACCCCAGCAGGGGAATCATTACGGGTCGGACCCTTGTTGATAAGTACGTTAACAATTTGTTCCTGTAAATAGATTGTTAATGTTTATCTTTGTTTGCATCAATAATAGTCTAGGAATGCCTGAAATAGCTATGCCAACGGAGGTCAAAACTACGCAAAAAAGTTGAGAAGGATGGGTTTTTTAAGATACTTTAACAAACTCACGCTGCTGGCCCTTTTCGGAGGGTTATTCCTCTCGCCGGATCAGCTGAAGGCTCAGCCTGAGACCCGCCGCGATGTGATTGTCATCGATGCAGGACATGGCGGAAAGGATCCGGGCACTATCGGAAGGAAAGCCCAGGAAAAGTCGCTGACCCTGGCCGTCGCCCTGAAACTGGGGAAACTGATTTCCGAAAACATGAAGGACGTGGAGGTGATGTATACCCGCAACTCCGACAAGTTCATCGAACTCTACCAGCGAGCAGCCCTGGCCAATAAAAACAAAGCGGCCCTTTTTATCTCTGTGCATTGTAACGCAAACAAAAACAAGACCTTGCGCGGCGCCGAAACCTATATCATGGGGCTTCATCGTTCCATCGCCAACCTCGAAGTCGCTAAACTGGAAAATGCTTCCATCCTCCTCGAATCTGATTATAATAAAGAGTATCAGGGATTTGATCCCAATTCCGATGAATCCTACATCATCTTCAGCCTTTATCAGAATGCCAATCTAGAAATGAGCTCACAGTTGGCCTCCACCATCCAGGAACAAATGTCGGAACGGGTTGGGTTGAACGACCGCGGTGTCCGCCAGGCAGGGTTCCTCGTCCTGTACAAAACAACCATGCCCAGCGTGTTGGCTGAGATCGGCTACCTGAGTAACCCGGCTGAAGAAGATTTCCTGATCTCTGAAAAGGGACAGGATTTTATCGCCTCAGCCTTATACCGGGCAATCCGAGATTACCGTCATACCGCCGCTCCCGACCCCGGAGAATCCGCCAGTACCGTCATCACCCCCAAACCTGCGACACCCAAAGCCGATACTTCTCCATCGGCTTCCCAACAATCGTCCACACCACCATCCTCCGCTGTTTTTTATAGTGTACAGGTGAAAAGCTCACCGAAAAAGCTGAATACCGATGCGTCATCATTCAATGGATTAAAAGGCGTGAAAATGTACCGCCACGAAGGATTGTACAAGTACTGTGTAGGAGAAGAACCTACTGTCGAAAAGGCGCTCGAACTGCTCAACCGGGTGAAAAAGAAGGGCTTCCGTGATGCCTTTGTGATCGCTTTTAACGGGCAGGAACGGATCACCATAAGCCAGGCAAAGAAGCTGCTGGGACAATAACGGATAATTTTTACAGAAGGAAAACGTTTTTTATCTGTCAATAATTGACTGATTTCGTACTTTTGATTGTTTTTTGAAAGAGGTAGCCATGAATCCGAAAAAATTGAAAATAAGGAAAGAGGTCATTGTGGGGTTCCTCTTTGTCGTGGCGCTGGCCATTTTAATCTGGGGAATTATGTTCCTGAAAGGGACGGAGATGTTCCGGGACAGGATGATTGTTTATGCTGTGTATGATAAAGTGAACGGATTGGTTCCTGCTAACCCGGTCACCATCAACGGGCTTACTGTGGGACAAGTCAAATCGCTTGAGTTCAGTAAAAAGGATCCGAAGAAGATTATCGCTACCCTTTATATCAATGATGCCAGCTACCCGATCCCGAAAAATTCACTGGCCCGCATCATCAGTTCCGACCTTATGGGCTCCAAAGAGGTGGTTATCGCCCTGGGTGATTCACCTCAATTATTGAAAACCGGAGATACGCTGAGCGCACTCACCGAAGCCACCCTCGGGGAAGAAGTCAACCGGCAACTGGCCCCGTTGAAACGGAAAGCGGAAAACCTCATCAGTTCTATCGACACCATCGCCACGGTCATCAATCAGGTGCTGAATGAAAATACCCGGCAGGATCTCATCGGGGCGATCGGCCACATCAAAGAAGCGCTGACCAACCTGTCTCATACCACCTATAACATCGATACGCTGGTCAGTACCGAAAGAAATAACCTGGCCCGCATCATCGGCAATGTCGAATCCATCAGCGCTAACCTGAAAAAGAACAACGAAAAGATCAACACCATCCTGACTAATTTTTCGAATATCAGCGATTCTCTTGCCAAGGCAAATGTCCCGGCCACGTTCGCTGAAGTGAACCGGGTGGTCACCAACCTCGATGCTGTCGTCGATAAAATCAACCGGGGCGATGGTTCCGTCGGATTGCTCGTTAATGATAAAAAACTGTACAACGAAGTGGAAAAAGCCGCACGTGACCTGAATCTCCTGCTCGAGGATATCAAGGCGAATCCCAAAAAATACGTGAAGGTCTCTGTGTTTTAATCCCGGTCGTCGGTCTTCTCCGGCTCTTGCTCCCGGAAGATATCTTTCTTCTCCATTGGTCGCTTGTCTTCCTCCCATTTGAAATCCCTCAGGATGACATCATTGGGGGAAAGTTCGTTTTCGGGGAACAAAGCGTATGAAGGACTTTCGATGTAGGTGATATCCTGAACCTTATTGTCATTAACAAAGATCAACATGTTGCTGGATACCCCTTTGTTGATACCCACGAGCGATCCGTTGTCTTCGCGCACATAATACACGGTTTCCGCATTGCCCATCACCACTACTTTATAAAGGTGATTGTCACGGAAGTACCCGATCATGTCTTTTCCTTTGATCTGATTAAAGCGGAGGCTGTCATCGCGCGAGATGATAAAGGAAGAATTGTACATCACCAGCGAATCCATCTTCCCGTTATGAAGGGTTAATGACATGGTATCGGCGCTGAGTTGGTTTTCGCCTGACCATACCACCGGGTTGTTATACATACGCATGGTGGAATCGATCCCGGTATATACCAGTGAATCGCAAAGGCCTTGCAGATCCTGTCGGAAAAACCTGACGTTATGGAAAGCAAAAATCTTTTTCACGGTACGTGTTGTGTCGAAATATCCCTGGATGGAGTCGGAATGCATAAAGAGCGTGTCGCTTTTGTCAATCAGACCCACCAGCGCGCTGTCGGTCATGAAGGCGTACCCAGGTTCCCGGTAGTATTGTCCGAAGTTACCGGCCAGCAGCACATTCTCGGCCGTGTCGACCATCATGGCGTTGTCATAGACCTCGCCGAAGCCCGTCGAACGGTTATAGTACATGGTGTCGCCGCTGAGGATCTGGGCTTCGTGGAATATTTTCCCGCGTTTGCTGAGATGGACCTCGTCGGTCTTGGTATTATACCACCCGTTTTCGGTGTAGATCGAATCCTCCTTGCCCACGATGGTGGTCGGACCAAAGAAATAGGCTCTTTCACTGACCGTATTATAATGGAGCGTGTCGGACCTCATTTTATATTTTTGGCTGAATCCAAGGACTTTCTCCCGGAAGATAAACTCTTTTTTATCGGTATAATACAAGCCATAGTGACTGACCATGACATTTTTATCGTTGACAATTTTTCCCCAGTAGTCGTACCGGGCGATATCTGTGGTCCGGTCGTAGATGATCGTGTCGGAAGTAAGGACGGTTTGGTTGTCCACCAGTCTGGCATTTCCTTTCAGACGGGCGATTTTGGTATTGCCGTCGTAGCGGATCGAATCGCCGAAGATGTTCAGGGTGTCGCTGATCATGATGTGGACGTTCCCGAAGGCGATGACCGAATTAACAGCTTCGTTAAGCCAGGCGCTGTCGCAATAAAGATAGGCGCTGTCGTGTGAAAGCACCACGTTGCCGATGATCCGCTGGATATCGGGATTGAGTTTCTTGTCGTACTGCCAGGTGTCGGCCTGCTCCAGAAGGATACGGGTGGTGCCTCCCGATTGAGAAAAAACAGGAGTCAGCCGTCCGGCTATCAGCATCAAAAAACAGGCGAAAAACAATATCCGTTTCATGCAGAAAAATTAGTGATGCAAAGCTAATGATTTTACGATTTCTGACATCGGGCTTCAGAATGTGTAAAAAAACAAGGTTGACATTCATTCATTTCCGATAAAATCAGTACCTTTGAAGCCCTAATTTTTCTATTTAATTGAAGAAATGAAGCAGCCATTTGATCCTCAGAAAAACTATGCGGAAACACGTGAAGCTATCGGATATGTAACGCTTAAAGAGGCTACCCAGTCTGACTATGACCGTGTTGGATTCATGTCGGGACTGGAAGTCCACCAGCAATTGAACACCCGCGAAAAACTCTTCTGCCGCTGTCCTGCCGGCATCTTCCAGAAACCCGATGAATACGATGCCGAATTGATCAGGCATATGAGACCCACCTTGAGTGAACTGGGTGAATACGACGGCACAGCCCTGATGGAGTTCAAGACCCGCAAAAATATCATCTATCGTATTTCGAATAAAACAGCGTGTACTTACGATGTCGACGACACTCCGCCTTTCCCCTTAAACCGGGAAGCGCTCAGACAAGCCATTGAAATTTCACTGTTGTCAAAGCTGAAGATCGTTGGTGAAGTGCACATCACCCGTAAGCAGTATCTCGATGGAAGTATCCCCACCGGGTTCCAGCGTACCGCCATCATCGGTGTGGAAGGAGAGATTCAGCTGAAAAACAAAAAAGTAAAGCTGATCCAGCTCAGTCTTGAAGAAGATGCTTGTCGCGAAGTATCGGATATCGGCCATGTCAGAGTATACCGTACCGACCGCCTTGGCATGCCCCTGATTGAGACCGTCACCTATCCCGAGTTCAAGAACCCCGGTGAAGTGAAAGAGGGAGCTGATTATATCCGTTTCCTGAATCGCAGTACCGGCAAGGCCCGCATGGGCATCGGTTCGACCCGCGCCGACGTGAACGTGAGCTGCAAAGGCGGTACCCGCGTCGAAATTAAAGGGGTGGCTCATACTGCCTGGATGCCTCGTCTGACCCATATCGAAGTCTTCCGTCAATGGGCGCTGCTTCATGTCCGCGACATTCTGAACGCACGCGTTCAGGATCCCACCACCTGGAAGCTCAGCTCCCGGGAACTGACAGAAAAAGAATTCAAATTCAACCTGCCTCCCAATCACGCGAAAGATAAAACCACCAAGCTGGTAGTGGTGAACCTGCCCCAGTTTGAAGGGATATTATCTCATTTTACCCAGCCGGGAAAAGTTTTTGCTGACGATTTTACCGACAGACTGAAAGTGATCGCCTGCATTGAACGACCCAACATGTACCACTCGGAAATGCTGGAAAATGCCCTTGGCGAAAAAACCTGGGAAAAACTCCGGAAACTGGCAGGCAGCAAACCCGGTGATGCACTGATCCTCTTCTGGGGACCGGAAGCCGATATCAAAACAGCACTCGATACGATCGAAGAACGTTGCAAGATGGCTTTCACCGGAGTACCCAACGAAACACGTAAGTCTTTTGAAGATGGAACTACCATTTTTGAAAGAGTTCTTCCCGGCGCTGACCGCATGTATCCCGATACCGACTCGGCTCCTATTCCTCTGGATGATGCCGAAATACAGGAAATGAAAAACCATCTCCCGGTCCTCGTCTCCGAACGGTTTAAACAACTCAAAGACTGGAATGTCCCGGAAGATACCTATACCTTCCTGCTGAAGAATAACCTGGTGCCGTTGCTTGAGAAGATCAGCAACGAGCTCGATATCCCCGCTTCTTTCGCGGGTACCGTGCTGGGACATACCGTGAAACACCTGGAAAATAAATATCCGGAAACTACCGGGTTCAGCTACCAACAGGTGTACGATATTCTGAAATATCTGAAAGAAAAGAAAATGGATTTGCGGATCATCCGGAAGATGCTTGAAGTTCAGTTCCAACACCCGAAAATGGATCCTGAATCCATCCTGACCAACATCGGCTTCAAAGAGATACCGGCAGAAGAAATACTGTCCAAGGTACCCTTCCTGGTGAAGAAATATCAAGAAATCCGTACCTCGGAAGAAAATGCTGCCGGCCACCGCTGGATCATGGGAAACCTGAGCAAAATCGGCCTTGGTAACATTTGCCTAACAAATCTTTCGCAACTTATTAAGTTATAATACTTAACATATCAATTCTTCATTATTTAATCATGAGCGACGATATTTTTCAAGGCTATAAAGGACACGCACTCGAAGTACTGCAGAAATTCAATGCCCGGGTTTGGGCACAGGTAAAAATTCATTCCTCGCGCGGGGAGTTTGAAGGGACGATCCTTCCCCGGGCGGAAAATACCGATGATAAGCACATTGTCCTGAAGATCTTCACAGGATACAATATCGGTGTTGACGTTAATACCATCACCGGCATCGTGGAGTTGGGATACAAGAAAGCCGTTTATAAGATACCGGAAAAGGAATTTCCGTATTCGAAAGAAAAACACAACGTGAAACTGCTGGGTACCGGCGGTACCATTGCCTCCCGGCTTGATTACCGTACCGGGGCCGTGATCCCCGCGTTCTCGCCTGGTGAACTCTACGGAGCTGTCCCTGAATTGGCCGACATCTGTAACCTCACTACCGAGAAGCTGTTCGCCGTGTTCAGCGAAAACATGGGTCCTGAACAATACAAGAAACTGGCTGTTGCCATCGGGCAGGAGATCGAAAAGGGTACCGAAGGAATCATCATCGGTCATGGCACCGATACGATGCATTATACCTCGGCTGCTTTGACCTTCATGGTTCAGAATTCTCCCATCCCCATCGTGCTGGTGGGTTCACAGCGTTCCTCCGACCGTCCCAGCTCCGACGCGGCATTGAATCTGATGCATGCCGCTACAGCCGCCGCTCATGGCGACATCGCCGAAGTCATGGTATGTATGTTCGGACCAACCTCCGATGAGTATGGCTTCCTGCACCGCGGAACCCGCGTCCGGAAAATGCATTCATCCTACCGCTCGACTTTCCGCACCATCGGCGACATCCCACTGGCTACTGTGACCCGCCAGGGTGTGACACCGCTGAAACAGGATTACCACCACCGCCGCACCGACCGCGAAGTAAAGATCATGCCTTACTACGAAGAAAAGGTGACGATGCTCTATTACTATACCAATATGCAACCCGATGTCATCGACGGCCTTGTGGACGCTGGTTACAAAGGGATCATCATCATCGGTACAGGACTGGGACACGTGAATAAACCGATCTACCCCGCTATTGAACGGGCCATCAAAAAAGGCGTCGCCATCTACATGACGGTTCAGACCCTCTGGGGTTATGTTCACATGTTCGTGTACGATACCGGACGCGACCTCATGGCCAAGGGTATCATCCCCGCGGAAAACATGCTGCCGGAAGTGGCTTTCATCAAATTGAGCTGGGCATTGGGACAAACCAACGATCTGGAAAAAGTGAAAGAGATCATGCTTACCCCCATTAACGGAGAGATTACCCGCAGAGAACCTTACAACGGTTACCTCATCTACCAGGGCGGTGTTCCCGAAGTGGAAGAGTTTATCAGAAAAGTGCATAAATAATTATATCGCCCTTATACCGGTTACTATTTCTGGTCAGGACTTCTGTCGTTTTCAATAATAGACCTAAACTCTAATCATATGAAAAGTACGTTATTCAGAATCAGCTGTCTGATCCTCTTGATCATGGCAGTTACGGGCCTTCAGGCTCAGAAAACTTACAAGTATGAGTCCGTCCAAGGGGATCCCCTGAAAGTCAGGATTTATACGCTCGACAACGGGCTGAAGGTGTACCTCTCTGTTTATAAGGA
>Ga0209098_1000433_pt1 | contig 46507 bp, 44 predicted proteins | sample AD_JPNHW1_MetaG_FD_184429 | JGI IMG/M metagenome (GOLD analysis project Ga0209098, IMG submission 184429) | Active sludge microbial communities of municipal wastewater-treating anaerobic digesters from Japan - AD_JPNHW1_MetaG (SPAdes) (version 2) | ecosystem: Engineered > Bioreactor > Anaerobic...
GTATTTCGTACATTCATCTGGTTTAAAAGATAAAATCAAAGAAAATGACGAAGTAACTTTTGACCTTGAAGAAGGTAAAAAAGGATTAAATGCTGTAAATGTTAAGCTAGCTTAGCTTGTACTATATAAGTCATTTATTGATTAAGGCCTTACGCAAAGTAAGGCCTTTTTTCTTACACCCACCTCGATTTCAGGTTATACAATATCCTTAAAATGTGTGAAACATGTAAATCTTACCTCGAATTATGTAAAACTATTCGTAACTCTTTGGGGTAATTTTACTCAAACAATTGAATAATTACTAATTAATCGAAAAGGAAAGAAAATGTACTATTTGTATATAATAATTTTAGTCGCAATACTATTTCTAATAGGAATTAGAATTGTCCGACCCACTCAACGAGGTTTAATCGAAAGGCTTGGAAAGTACCATAATTTTGCCAAACCTGGATTTCATTGGATCATCCCAATTATTGATAAAATTTTTATCGTAAACGTGACTGAACAGATGGTTGATGCTCAACCACAAGAAATTATCACCAACGATAATCTGAATGCGAGCGTTGACGCTCAGGTTTACTTCAGGGTGAAATCCGACGAAGAGAGCGTTAAAGGATCGATTTACAATGTAAATAATTACAAATGGCAAATTGTAAATCTTGCTCGTACTACTCTTCGTAATATTATCGGAACGCTTACACTTAAATCAGCCAATAGCGAACGTGGAAAAATCAATGCAGAACTTTATGGGACATTACATAATGAGACTCAAAGTTGGGGTATAGAAATAGTTCGAACAGAACTAAAAGAAATAGATCCACCTAAAGATGTGCAAGAAACAATGAATAAGGTGGTAAAAGCAGAAAATGAAAAAATAGCAGCTATCGATTCAGCCACTGCCGCAGAGACTGTTGCCGATGGGATAAAACGCGCTAAGATTAAAAAGGTTTTAAGCAATCAAAAATATTACATGCCGAAGGTGAAGCCGAGGCGATTAGATTGGTCAACGAAGCAGCGGATAAGTATTTTATTGGGAATGCTCAGTTATTAAGAAAATTAGAAGCAGTTGAAGCATCGCTAAGTAATAACGCCAAAATTGTTGTTCCAACAGGAACTGAGTTGGTTAACATTATTGGAGACCTGGCTGGTGTTTTGCCATTAGTAAAAAAAACTTAATAAATCTCACCTAAAATATTCTAAACCATTGAAGAAACTTGCAAAACAAGAGAATCATGCCGTCTGAAAATGAAGAAAAAAATTAAAGATCACCTTCCCGAGATTACTGGAGCAATTGTTGTTGGAATAGGCGGATTTATTTACTACTACAAAATTGGTTGTATCTCGGGTACATGTTCAATAAAATCAAATCCATAGCTGATGACTCTTTGGTGTGTAACTTTAGGTTATTTAATTGTAGGAATTTTTAACTTTAAACGAAAATCTTAAACCAGCTATACCTTTAGTGAAATGGTTTAATTATGCATCTTTCTACAATCAATGATACTCAAAAGGATACAAGTCCTTCATATTTCGATCTATTCCGCACCTTCTTTTGGATGGGTTTAACTGCTTTTGGTGGTTTAGCCATGACCGCCCATGTTCGCAAGCATGTAGTTGAAAGAAAGGGTTGGCTTGACGCTGGCACTTTCGACTCTGGGTTGGCACTGTGCCAAGTAATACCCGGGGCAATTATAATGCAACTTGTTGCATATATTGGTCTGAAGCTAAAAGGAATCAAGGGAGCGGTTTTATGCTTTGTAAGCTTTGGTCTCCCAGCGTTCTTAATAATGTTTATCCTTTCGGTTATATACAAGCACTCTAAAAACCTTACAACCGTTGAGATGATCCTAAAAGGGCTTAGGGTTATTATTGTCGCAATTGTTGCTAATGCTGCATATCTATTCGGGCAAAAGAACTTTAAAAACATTAACGATTGGATTATTGCCCTAATTGCAGGGGCTTTGTTTCTCACCAAGCTCCATCCTGCTTTAGTTCTTGTTGCTGCTGCATTTTTAGGACTTGCACTAACCAACAAAAAGAATATTGCCTCCACTGAACCAGTTGGTACAAAAACATTTAAATTCTTTCTAAGCCTTGTTTCAATAATATTTATTGGTGTCCTAGTACTATATTTCGTAAATAAAGAGTACTTCACGCTAGGAACAATAATGCTCCGCATTGATCTATTCTCGTTTGGAGGTGGTTTGGCCTCAATGCCAATAATGTATAACGAGCTGGTTGACCTATTCGCTTGGTTCGACGAAAAGACCTTTATGGATGGCGTAATTCTTGGACAGGTAACCCCCGGATCGATTATTATTGCAGCCACTTTCTTCGGCTACATGCACTTTGGGGTTATCGGTAGCATTTTTGCCACAATAAGCGTGTTTACCCCTTCATTTCTAATCCTAATGGGGCTTATCCCCTTCTTTGATAAGCTAAAGACCTATCCTCAGTTTACTAAGATTGTAAATGGTATACTCTGCTCGTTTGTGGGGCTTCTGGCAATTGTAACCTATCGCTTTGGGATTGGTATACATTGGAACATATACTACATTGCGATTGCTATTGTGGCATTTATCCTTTTAGCCAAGAAGGTGGATGCAATTTGGGTTGTGCTTGGAGGTGTTTTGATCTCCTTTATTTTGACTTAACCCCTCTTGCTTATTTCAACTAAACCAGTCCTATTTAGCACGTCGATATCCTTATCATTGAGCTTAATCAGTCCATCCTTTTCAAAACTCTTCAGTAGTTTAACAGCACTTTCAGTAGAAATCTCAGCAAATTCAGCAATATCTTTTCGAGAAAGCAAATGGAATACATCACTATTCTTATCTTTAAGATTATCGAGGTAAAGCAAGGTATCGGCAATACGACCGTTCATCTGTTTATAAACTAGCGTCTTTATGGTTTCGAAAAGATTAGCATTCTGTTCACAGTATCGTTTAACAATACTAAAGCCAAACATTCCATTCTGTTTAATTACGTTAGCAATGGCTTCGCGCTCAACAAGGAAAACCTGACAGTCGGTAAGGGCAACGGATGAATATGTAAAAACATTTTTAGAGAAGACTGATGATAACCCAACGAACTCACCGGGCTGAATTATTCTCAGATTGAAGTTTTTGTTGCTATCGCCTTCAATATACTGCTTGGCAAGACCATTAATCACAAAAAGCACATACGATGCAAATGCACCTTGTTTGGTCAGGTTGTCTCCCTTACGAAAAAGCACCTGAGTTTTGCTTGCTCTAACCAGTTCAATCTCCTCTGGATGAAGCATCTGAAAGCAAGGAGCGCTGATATCACAAATAAACTCTTTATCGGATTCCTGAATAGTTTTCATTTAAGATGAATTGAGAAGTATCGGTCAAAGTTAATCTAATTCAATAAAAAAGCTGTTCTATTTCAATTAATGAGTTGTGCACGTAGTTGTCAATTCTCTTTATTAATGGGCAATAGGAATATAATTTTGTATCATTAAATACTAAAAATAAAACGTCATGCTGTACACAAATTTAAAACACATCGAATCGGCTGCTGAGCATGCCAAAATAGTTAATGAGAATGAGAACGTAATGGTAATATGTGGTCGTATGGGACCCATGTGTATTCCAGTTTACGGAATTGCTGAAGATCTAGAAGATGAGTATAAACACGTGAAATTCTGCGATATGGAATTCGACAATCCTGAATCATACGTTATTCGTAACCTTCCAGAGGTTAGAGGCTTTATGGGGATTCCATTTACCATCTACTATAAAAATGGTAAGGTAGTAAAGGCCACATCAAGCATTCAAACTAAGGATCAGGTTAAGGCAATCCTCGATAAAGAATTTGCTGTAACAGTTAATGCTTAGGCCATGAACTCGAATAATCATTACGATGCAATTGTAATAGGTGCAGGACCCGCTGGATTAACAGCGGGTATTTACCTATCTAGGGCTAAACAGAAAACCCTCATCGTAAATGAGGGTACAGTTGGGGGGCAAATGGTTCTTACCCATGAAATAGCCAATTACCCTGGCGTTGAGAATATCAGCGGTTACCAGCTTGCCAATATAATGAAGAAGCAAGCAAAAACTTTTGGTTGCGATATAAAATCAAACGAAACCATCCAACACCTTGAACTAAACGGGGAGACTAAATCAGTTAATCTATCTAACGGCATAATTTACACATCAGATATAGTAATCCTCACTCCGGGTGGTAGATCAAGAACTCTAGGTTTACCAAACGAAAACAACTTCAAAGGGAAAGGTATCTCCTACTGTGCTACTTGCGATGGTGATTTCTTTACTGGTAAGGAGATTGTTGTTGTTGGCGGTGGAAACTCTGCCCTCGAAGAGGCTGTTTCTCTTACTAAGTACACAACTAAGGTCGCTATTGTTCACCAGTTCGATCATTTTCAAGCGTTTGAACATGCAGTAGAGGAAGCAAAAGCGAATCCAAAAATCAACTTCATTATGGAGTCTGAGCTAACCTCATTCAACGGAACTGAAAGCATAGAGAGCGTAGATATCAAAAGTTTAAAGACTGGCGAAGTGAAAAACTACAAAACCGATGGTGTATTCATTTTCATCGGTTATATACCTAATACCGAATTCCTAAAAGGTAAAATAGAGATGAACAAATGGGGTGAGATATTGGTTAAGTCTGACATGTCGACCAACATTGAAGGTGTTTATGCAGCAGGAGATTCAACCGCAAAGCGGTTCAGGCAAATTACCACCGCGGTTGGCGATGGTACAATAGCAGCTCTCGCTGCATCAAACTATATACATGAATTAAAAGCAAAACGAAAAAACTTAATAGAAGCGTAATATGCATACTGTCTTAATTATCATCGGAGTAATAGTTGGAGCCTTCTTCTTTCTAATTGTCTATTCGCGAATTAAAATGAAGAGCATTCCGCTAGTTGCCGATCATAAGAACATATTTAGCCTTACCGATAAGAATTTTCAGCAACTGACAAAAAACAGAGTTGTTTTAGTTGATTTTTGGGCTGAGTGGTGCGCCCCGTGTAGAATGATGGCTCCTGTTTTGAATGAAGTTGCTGAAGAATTAACTGGAACCACTCGAGTCGGTAAAGTTAATATTGAACAGCACCAGTCGTTAGCTCAAAAATATAAAGTTCGGAGCATCCCAACATTAATTCTCTTCAAAAACGGAAAAGAGATTGATCGATTTGTCGGGGTTAAGAATAAAGAGTTTCTTCTTAATAAAATCAAAAAGGCATAACTCATGAAAGGGAACTTTGATACAATTATCAACGAGAATCGACCAGTTATTGTAGATTTTCATGCATTGTGGTGTGGCCCATGCAAATTTCAAACCCCAATTCTAAAAGATGTTGCTAACGAATTAGGGGAGAAAGCACGCGTCATTAAAATTGATGTGGACCAAAACCCTGAGTTGGCAAGACGCTACAACATACATGGTGTACCTACTTTAATGGTCTTCAAAAGTGGCCAAATTGTATGGAGACACGCTGGTGTGACGAGCAAGAATGAACTTAAAAGTTTAATATTGCAGCAATTATAAAATAAACAGATCATCACAATGAAAAAGTATAGATTTTCGATTTTAACAATTCTTTTAATTGGCTTAAGTATTATTTCTAAAGGGCAAAACTTAAACCCGGCCGATTTTCAGAAAAAGATGAAGGGTTTGTTAAATGCTCCAATTATTGATGTGAGAACTTCTGGCGAATTCAGCCAAAGTCACTTAAAAAATGCGGTTAACATTAGCATTAACGGCGACAATTTTGTAACCCAAATTAGCAAGTACGATAAAAGCAAACCAATTTTTGTTTACTGTTTAAGTGGCAGCCGAAGTGCTTACGCACAAAACCTTATGCAATCACAAGGTTTTAAAGAGGTTTATAATCTGTCTGGAGGTCTTATCAAATGGCGTGCAGCAGGACTTCCAGAAAGTACTGACAATGCAAACAATTCAGCCGAAATGAGTTCGTCTCAATTCAACGAATTATTAAAGTCAGACAAACTCGTTTTAGTTGATATTTATGCCGATTGGTGTGCCCCTTGCAAGAAAATGGCACCTTCACTTGAGGAAATAAAAACAGAGATGGCAAGCAAAATCAATCTCGTTCGAATTAATGCCGATCAGAATAAATCGATTGTCCAAGAGCTAAAAGTAACAGCACTACCAACCCTTCTACTTTATAAAAACAAAAAGTTAATTTGGTCTAATGTTGGTTTTCTTACAAAAGAGGATATCATATCACACCTAAAATAGACTGAGTCATGGAAGAAACCTGTGAAACAAGGGAATCTTGCATTCAAAAAGCAAAAAAGCGAATTAAGGCTTACATTCCTGAAATTATTGGCGCACTTGTTGGCGCAACTGGAGGATTTATATACTATTACAAGGTTGGATGTTCAACGGGTTCCTGTCCAATTAAATCAAATCCTTGGTTAATAACTCTTTGGGGGGCTGCAATGGGATACCTACTGGTGAGTATTTTCACAACAAAGAAAAAACAAAATATATAGACTAATTAAAAAGAGGGAGCAGTTACCCTACTCCCTCAATCTTTTAGTCGGGGTGATCACGCCTTCAGCGTGACGACCACCACGCCGATGGCGTGGTGCGCTAGCCTAACTGGGTGGTTGTTCGGCTAAGAAGCGTTTTGCTCCACGCTTTTTGATTTTCAACTCAAGGGCCATCGCCTCACTCCGTGAGCTGAAGGTTTGGGTAAAAACCAACGCCCAAGGAATACCAGATTTTAGGTATGGAGTTTTTCCCATATTGTGCTCGGTTATTCTTCGTACTACATTCTCGGTGTGACCAGTGTAGTATCTACCTAATGATTCACTGAAAAGAATATACGTATAGTACATGGTCTAATAATAAAAGAGGGAGCAGTTACCCTACTCCCTCAATCTTTTAGTCGGGGTGAACCGACTCGAACGGTCGACCACCACGCCGATGGCGTGGTGCGCTAGCCTAATTGAGTGGTTGATCGGCCATGAAGCGTTTTGCTCCACGCTTTTTGATTTTCAACTCAAGGGCCATCGCCTCACTCCGTGAGCTGAAGGTTTGGGTAAAAACCAACGCCCAAGGAATACCAGATTTTAGGTATGGAGTTTTTCCCATATTGTGCTCGGTTATTCTTCGTACTACATTCTCGGTGTGACCAGTGTAGTATCTACCTAATGATTCACTGAAAAGAATATACGTATAGTACATGGTCTAATAATAAAAGAGGGAGCAGTTACCCTACTCCCTCAATCTTTTAGTCGGGGTGAACCGACTCGAACGGTCGACCACTTGCACCCCATGCAAGTATTATATCTTTTCGTTCATTTTCTATTATTTTCATTTATATTTATAATACTATATTTCAGCACTTTTATATATTTTACATATTCCTATAATTTTGTTTATATTCATTTATTATATATACTTGTGTGCAAATTGTGTATTCAATAAAATGTAGGATAAATGAAAAAATATTCGAATCAGGGGGTTACAGGTATATTGTTTCATGATACTAGAAAAATAAAACAAAATGAGAAATATCCGGTTAAATATAGAGTCACATATGGAAGAAATAGGCATTATTACCTATCTGGAATAGATTTATCAATTAATGAGTTCTCAACTCTTGAGATTTCCAAAAAAAGATGTCATGTGCAAATATTGGAAAAATTATTGACTTTTGAAAAAAAGATTGATAACCATATAGATACCATATTGAGAGAAGGAGTCTTCTCGTTTGAAGCGCTTAACAAGCGAATGGGGAAATCTATTACTAATGATATTTCTTCAGTTTACGACCGACGCATTAAAGAATTCAATGATTTAGATCAAATAGGCACATCGGACTGGTATAGATACAGTTATAAAAGCATATCGACTTTTTCAGAGGGGAAAAAGTTGAATTTCTCAGATATTACTATAGATTTCTTACTAAAATATGAAAAATGGATGTTAAAAGATGGAAAATCTTACACAACTATTTCAATGCATTTAAGGGCCCTTCAGGCTGTAGTTAATGAAGGTAAAGAACAAGGTTATTTAACCAAAGACCAGTATCCTTTTGGACAAGGAAAGTATGAGATTCCTTCTGGAAATGGACGAAAATTGGCTCTTACATTATCTCAAATTGGGCAAATAATGAATTATATTCCAAAGAATAAAACAGAAGAGCAATTTAGAGACTTCTGGTTCTTTGCTTACCTATGCAATGGAATCAATACTGTAGACATGCTTAATCTAAAATACTGGAACATTTCGAACAAAGAAATATCATTTTATAGAATAAAGACCATTAGAAAAAGTAAAGTAAAAAAGAAAATAACAGCGACCCTTCTCCCACAAATGGAGGTCATTATAGATAAATGGGGAAACCCAGATAGAAAACCAGACAATTTTATTTTTCCATTTCTAACTCATGGAATTTCATCCATTGAACAACGAAGAATTGTAAACAATTTCACTTCTCTCCTTAATAAAAAAATGGGGATAATTGGAAAGGAATTAGGATTTGGGAAAATCGGTAATTATGTTGCAAGACATAGTTACGCAACAGTACTGAAGCGTTCAGGAGCTAATATTGCCTTTATAAGTGAAAGTTTAGGTCACACTGAATTATCCACCACAGAAAACTATTTAGATTCATTCGAGCAAGAAGAAAGAATGAAAAATGCATCATTATTAACTAATTTTAAAATTTTAAAAAATGAAGTATGATTATAACGATCATAAAATAAATGATTTGCTAAACATTAAGATTTCGAATGAACAAAAAAGAGTCATTGATACCATATCAGAAGAAAAGCTATATGATATTGTCGCGAAGTTTGAATATTTTAACGAATCAGAGTACGGGAAAATTTTAGATTTAATTACCGAACGAGAAGTTTATAAATTAATTTTAATAGGAAAGGATGGTTATTATGACTATGAAGAATATAAAGGCAATGAATTGTTAGAAACAGTATTGAAAAAAGAATTTCTTTTTGAACCAAATTTTAGTAATGAAATAGATTTCTTTGAGAATATAGACCTTTTATCTCTTTTTGATTACATAGAAAGCAATGAAATATGCAAAAAGGCTGTTAAACAGATTAATGAGGATAAAGTAAGAGATGGCGTTTTAAGTAGTGAAGATGTTCTGTATTTCTATAAAACATACATTTCTTTTTGTATAGAATTTATTCAAATAAATAATGCAATAAAAAAGAAAATAGTTGATAGTTATAAGGAATGGAAACTTTCTCCTGACTTAATTAATAGGTTTTACAGACTTTACGAGGACTGTATCCCAGGCTTAAGGAAACAAGGGAGATTTACTACAAGTGATCCACTTGAGTTCCTCAAATTTTACTATAAGCAAAATAGATTTAAAAATCTAAATTTTAATGATCAAATCGATGAATTTAGATTCGAAGATTTTATTCGTTATGATCATTTTCAACGCGATATATCAGAGAAACTTGATACTGAACTTCAATCCAAAATTGAAAAAGATAAGTTGCTAAACTGTTACATAATTGACTTACCAATAATAGATAGATTGTTCTTAAAATATGGCAAATTTATGATGGAAAGTAAAGAAAGTTGGAGGGAACGTTTTATAGATTTAGATACACAACTTAAGATTCCATCAACAATGGAAATAAAATGTAAAAAGGAAAGCAATTTACACTTACTTATCACTATTCTAAGTGTAATTGATGACAAACTTCTTGAACAAAAAACTGATGGTAAAGTGATAAACGATTTTGAGAAATACGTTTTAACAAGATGGGGTATTCGTGGTTTTCGTGATTTGAAAAGCAGGAATTATAGAAATCATGATAGAATTCACTCTCAACTAATGGAAATTAACAGAATGATATAAAAAGAAGAGAAATATAACTACGATTCGCTATAATCGCAGTAAAATTTTGCAGTAGCCTGTATGTCTTTACGATACGGGCTTTTCGTTTTTTAATTATCGCAGTAATCGTACATAGTACGAAATGTTTAAGAGCAACATTTGCAAAGTAATCAAAAACATAATACAACAATGGCTCAAACAAATCAGAATCCCTTTGAAGTCATATATGGATACCTAGAAGAGCAAAAGGAAAAACTGGCAATTATTGAATACCAGATAGGTAGATTGAACCTTAATAAGGATACAACTCAAGTACAAACAGAGAATCTAACAGTATCAGATGCGGTGTTACTTGCCGCACAAAACGCTACTCCTATCAAAACAAGCCAAATTTATAAATACACTATGCTGGCGAATCAAGGCAAGAGTGACTTCCCATGTCAAAAATTTGGAAAGAGAGTAGTTATTCCAAGGAAGTTGTTTTTGGATTGGCTTAAGAAAAATACCGTAGAAACATCATCAATTGAAAATGAAGTTACTACGCAATTGGTCAAAGCTGCAAACAAAAAACTCAAAAAGGGACATTGATAGAGCAAATATCATTTCATTCATCATTGAACTGATGCGAATTGCAAATTAAAAAACTCCTATTGCAGCGACCAAGCATTAATAGGAGCAAATATTAAATTAGAAACTCTTTAAATAATTTCTTATGCCTACGAAGTTACCAAATTACAATAAATCAATTCCTGTTCATGAGAAAAAATCTCTTTTAACGGAAATGTACTGAGAGTATTCACACATAACAATTAAAAACTATGAAAACTAATCTCAGTTATTTTCAACATTCTACAACCTTATTTTTAGATGTACAAGTAAGAAGGCTTATAAAAAAATATGAAAGTAATGGATTCCTTGTTTTTATGTTTATTCGAACTGAGATCTTTAGAATAAATGGGTACTATCTCGAATATAATGACTTGTTACTTGAAGATATAACATTATGGTTTTCTTTTATTGAGAAACGGGAGGGTATAGAAATAATTAATTTCTTAATAGACATCGATTTATTCAACAAAGGTGTTTTTGTAAAGCACAGAATCCTAACATCAAGAAGTATTCAAAAAGATTTCCTTGAAATAATGACTAGAATGAAACGCAAAGGCAAACTAATTGATCCTAAAATCAATTTAATAGACGACTCCTATGGTTTCGATTGTTCAGAAAATGATTTAGAAGATATTCGGAAAGTTTCGGAAGAATTCAGGAAATCTTCCGAAACTTTCGAAAACAGTTCTCCTTCAACTGATAAGTCTTCTGAAAATTTCAATAACAATGGAGTAAGCGAGGTGCAATCTTCAGAACTTAGTAGAAAAGTTGAGCAAAAATCCTTAGAAAGGAAACTAAAAGAAAGGAAAGAAAATGAAATTTCTCTTTCTATAAATAGAGAAAGATTATCTGAAATCTTTCTAATAGAAAAAAATTATCCAATCGAAGAACTTGATAAATTTCTAAACCATTACGCAAAGACAGGTTGGATAGATAAGAATGGCAATAAGATTATCGATATTCTCGCTACGGCAAGAAACTGGAAACAAATAGATACCCCACCAAAATTCTATATTTCAACTGCACACCATGAAAACTGGAAAAAGGTTTGGGGTTTATATGAAAGCCTATTAGGATTCGAAAAAGCCATTCATTTGTTAAATGTTAAACCCATAGTAAACTCAAAAACCATAATTTTTAAATGTAGTGAAGAAGATAAGGACTTGTGTGAAGTAAACATAGATTGCCTTAAGAAGGCATTGAGATCCGTTTTCGGAAATGCGATCAAACTTGAGTACCAATTTTAAATCTAATTCAGTCAAAAAATAGCAAAATACAAGGATAAAGACATTAATAAGAATAGCAAGCAGGAACAGAAACAGAGTTTTGTTCGCTAGGCTTTTGTTTTCACAAAAGGTTAAAATATAATGAATTACATGTTTCAATACATATTATTTTCAATTAAGTACTTAATATTTTTTAATGTATAAAACTGATTTACTTATAGTTAGTTAATATTTTGAACTATTATGGCAAATAGCACACTTACTACAACTAATATCGGGGTTGAAGAATTAAAATACCTCAAAAAGTTAGCAAGTCACCATGGCTTAAAGCAATCTGAATTTATAAACTCAGCTATCCTATTTTTCCGTAAGACAGGTATTAATCCTTCCCACGAGATACACTCTCCACGAGAGTCAATTGAGAAATTAACTAAACGTGTTGACGAGGTAATCAGATTTATGCAGGTGCATGAAAAGCAAAAACTTACTCCACTAATGGAGCGGTTAATCATTCTAGAGCACAACCTCAAGGAAAACTATTCCAAATCGAATACAAGTACTAAAGTAGACACATCGTCATTGGAAACAACAATCAATTCTCTTAAAAAGGTATTAGAAATAGAGACAAATAAAATTTCATATGGTATTGGTAGAGTACCCCAACTTGTAAAGGAGGATATTGACCAGCTATATCGTACTCAGAAAAAGATTGTCGCTCTTATCTCCCTCCTTTCGGTAATTCTAAAACATTCAAGGTTTGCAGCTGGTGTTCCCGATGTAGACATTAAAAACCTAGAAAATGCCCTATCTGAAATTCGATAATCCCAATGGGTTCGCCAATAACAAAGGTTCAGTGGAACAGTTTGTCAACTACCTTGGAAAGGAGGATTTCACAAAGGATGTCTTAACAAAGGAATTCTTCTTTAATCAAAACAACTCATTTGTATTGAATAATGAGGTAGTTGAAGCTATTGACAGCAATCGAAAAGGGTTAAGTAAATCGGATGCAAAATTTTACACAGGGTCGATAAACTTTAGCGAAGAGGAGCTACAATTCATCGGCAACGATGCAACTAAAATTAAGGAGTATACCATCAAGGTAATGGAACAATACGCTTACAACTTCAATAGAGGGATTACTATTGATAACGTCAACTGGTTTGCCAAAATCGAGTACAATCGTTACTATAAAGGCGACGATGACGCTGTTATCAGTGGGTTAAAGATGCAAGGAGATGCCAAGGAAGGACTTCAAACCCATGCCCATATTGCATTAGGACACTTAACTAGGGATGGTAAAAAGAAGATTTCACCTAAAACGAACCATCGAAAAACACAAAAAGGGCCAGTTCAAGGAGGTTTCGACAGAGATGAGTTCAAGAAGCAATGCGAAAGGATATTTGACCAAATGTTCGGCTACCTAAGACCTCTTGAAGAATCGTATCAGTTCTACAAAATAAAAGCAAATGGATCAATTGAAGAACAGGTTGAACTAATGCATAAGCATAGCAACGAGAAGGTTAAACGAGAATCTTACCAAAACCAATCGATTGAACAAAAGGAGTCTCGGATTAAACAGCTGGCTAACTATATATGCTTTGGCATTGATAAGGATAATGTAAAAAGGATAGATATTGATACTATCCTAGAACTTGAGAGAAAAACAGAACATAAAGGTAATGTGTACCGAAGCCTCGTTAACCTGAATCGGATGTGCAAGCAGGGAAAAACGCCCCTAGAGTATGATCTAACTGCAAAGGTGATTGGCTTTGCAAATTTCCTTGAATTTAAGCAAAACTCACTTTCCCTCGAAGAGAATGCACTGCCAGTCATAATTGCTCCTGAACGCAATGAAGGCCATAGGGAGCCTGCAAATATTTCATACTCCATTCCGGATTTATTCACAAGTAACCATCATGGCGAAGATCCTGCTGATTCATTTAGAAGAAAGAAAAAGAAGAAAAAAGGTCAGCAAAGGGATCAGGATATGAGTTTATAACAAATTGCAAATCGCATTTAAATGTAACAAGTAATATGAGAAATTCCAGTATTACCAATAATATCAGCTATATCAGTAACATCAATAATACTAGTAACTAGTAATATAAGAGTAAACTCAACATGAATATTAACAACTAAAAATCATAGAATGAAAACACAGGTATTCGCACTTTCCAACCACAAAGGAGGTGTTGCAAAAACTAGCACAACCGTTAGCCTAGGAGCAGGTCTAGCCATGATGAAGCGAAGAGTTCTCCTCGTTGATCTAGATCCACAGGGAAATTTGTCTCAATCCCTCGGTATAAAAGATGCTGAACCATCCATGTATAATGCATTAAAGGGGCAGTGCCCTATCCCAGAGATTCAGGTTAACGAAAACCTTTGGGTAGCTCCCTCCCACCTTAGTCTATCAAGCGCAGAGTTAGAACTTTCAATGGAACCAGGTAGAGAAAACCTTCTTAAAGGGTTACTTTCTAAAACTCGAAACGATTTTGATTACATCCTTTGCGACTGTCCTCCTTCATTGGGATTGCTTACGCTGAATGCGCTAAACGCTTCTAATAAGGTTTTAATCCCTCTTCAAGCACAGTTCTTAGCCTCTCAAGGATTAGCAAAACTTATGGAGACCATTACAAAGGTTAAAGACAGGTTGAATCCAAGTCTCTCGGTTGGTGGTATAATTATCACCATGTACAAAAAGAATACTGTTCTAAGCCGGGATGTAATTGAATTCACTAATTCACGCTTTGCTGATCTTGTATTTAAAACCAAAATAAGAGACAACATTGCAATTGCTGAAGCCCCGGCTTCCGGAAAGGATATTTTCAGGTACAGCAAGAACTCATTCGGTGCATTGGACTACTCCAACCTCTGCCTAGAGTTCATTAATCGTTTTGAAAAATAGTCAACAACAGTATTGTATTACTCATGTTACAGATATTACTCGCATTACTCATATTACTGGTATTACCCAGTAATATGAGTAATATAAAATGAAACAAAATATGGCTAAGAAACAGTTTAAAAGCAATTTTCAGGATATCTTCTCTCCCACTCAGATCACTGATCAACAAGAAAAGGTATTTACATCAATGGAAGAGAAGGACGAGGTTCAACGAACCACGTTACTCCTATGCAAAAGCACCTACAGTACCATAAAAGCAATTGCTTTCTGGGAGCGAAAGCAGATAAAGGATGTAATAAACGATGCGTTTACGCTGTACCTTAGTACAAAAAGCAAGGAGGAGATTGAGGTGGCACTTCGTGAGTTCAAGGATCACTAACGTTTCATCAAGTAATCCCTAAAAATTTTGTTGCTGACCGCAGTTCTTAGATCCTCATCCTTATACTTTTCATTGAGGTAAATGGCAAATTCAATAACAGCCATTGATGGTCTTATCGCCGCAACTGTATCTCTGGGGTTCCCTGTGGATGGGATAAAATTTACATCCTCCAATATTCTGAACCTTCCATCCGGATGATGCTTTCGAATCAAGGAGAACAGTTGCTCTACATCCTCTTTGATATCTGCAGCAGTTAGTGAATTGCTAATCTTTACCATTCTCTGGTAGTTCCCTTTTTGATCTTTTCCTGTGTTTTCCATTTTTAACAGAGCTTGTTGGTTAGTAAAATAAGCCCTAAAAAAGAAGGGCATGAACCTTTGCTATTTAAGCCACAGACAGGTACGACCAAGCACCCAAGAGAGCCTAAAAGCGAAAGGAACACACCCTATGCGGATGCGTTCGCTTTCTAGTTTCTCCCTCAAAAAATTGGTCGTTTTGTCTGTAGAGAAACTTCAAGCTGACGCTAATTAATTTTCATTAATTCTATTTACAAAGTTATCAAAATTTACCTTAAGAAATCAATTCATTTTCCTAGCTTAGTGATAAAATATCAATCATGAAAATTCAGTACTGCTTCGACTTGCATCTTGAGTTCATTAAGAATTCGAACTACCTGAAAGCCAACAGGCTAATTCCGCAGGCAGATACTCTTATTCTTGCAGGGGATATCATTCTGCTTTGGAAGAATCTCAGCAAAGAGCAGTATTTATATTTTTTATAAGAGAATTTTGGTATGGTATACTGGCTCCTTAGCAATCATGAGTTCTACAACTGTGATATTGAAAAACAATCAGTTTTACATGAGAAAAAGGTTAGGGATAATATACAACTTGTAAGCAACAAGGTGATTTCGATAGAAGGAGTTAACATGATATTCTCTACGCTTTGGAGTTATATTAACCCTAGCACCGAACTTTAAATCAACAGCCATCTAAATGATTTTGCTCTAATTTGCATTGGAGGTAAGGCTTTTCGCCCCAGACACTACAATGCCTTACACCAAGAATCTAAAAACTTTCTGCAAGAAAAGGTCAAAAAAAATTTGATTGTGACGCACCATATATCAACTCTTTTTTAATTACCCAAATGAGTATTAGAATAGCCCTCTTAACGAGGCCTTTGTGGTTGCACTAAACGAATTAATTGAAAAACACCAACCCGAAGCATGGATTTACGGGCATGGCCATATAAATACTCCTGAATTTACATTTGGGAAAACGAAGATGGTTGCCAATCAACTTGTTTATGTAGAGAGAATGGAGCATGGAACATTCATACTTGACAAATTAATAGTTTTATAAAATACCCAACCCATTAAAGAGATACAGGTGCTTTTTCACCCAATCTTTCATTTTTGTGTATAAATCAAAGTAACAAATAAGAGCCATTCACGATTAAACTAAAAGTAATGTCAGAAAAAACATTTTATGGTACTTAATTTCCTTTGAATATAAGAATAGTTTTGTTATTTTAGTGAGAACTAAATATTTACACTATGCTTTCTTATACAACAGGAGATTGAAGATAATTTTACCTTTTGTGAATATATATATTGTTGTGTGCTATTATGAAAAAATAAAAATATGTCCATACCAAATACATCAACTCTAATACAAAGAATAAATAAAGGTAGTGAAGGAGGAAATGAATTCTCTAGGTTCATAAATATGGTTTTGACCTCTGAATATAAAGATTGCAATGTTGATTTTTTCGTTTTTTCAGATTCACAAGGAGATTATAAAGGAGTGGACAGTTTTATAAAATACACAGAAACTATTTTTACAGGATTTCAATATAAATTTTATCCAAGCCCTTTATCTGCAAACCATAAGTATTTAATAAATAAATCATTAGAGAATGCTCTTGAAGAATTTGAGGAGTTAAACACATGGATTCTAATCACACCAGAGGATTTTATGAAAAATGATGTTGAATGGTTTGAGGAATTAAAGGAAAAGCATGAGTTTTATTTTTCATTAAATGACATGGGAATATATGCTCAAAAGTTTGGAAAATTTCCCAAAAGAAACAAACTAAAGTTAGAACATTGGGGACATACTAAAATAACTGAGTTAATTCTAAGGCATCCTCATATTGGTGAAAAGTACTATCCAGAATTATTTTATAACCAAGAAAATACAGAATTTAGATTAGTCAAATTCGGAGTTGATTTCTTTAACTGTAATTGGATAAGATATGAAAACCACGAACTTGCTTTCAGGCAGATTGAAGTAAACAAAAAGATTCACAAGACAAGTGACATTTTGTTTGATTGCTATTTTATTAATAATTCAGAAAACATATATCTCCTTCACAGTATTGATGTTGAGATTATTGAAATGAGGTCGAAACTTAAAGGAATTTCATCGGATAAGTTATTAAAATCACTTGGAGTAATTGAAATTAAAGTAGATTTTGAAAACCAAATAACGAAGTATGAATTCAAAGATCCTATGATTTTTGATAAAAAATCTTCACAAAGATTTAAAATTCAGTTAATAGAATTTATTGAGAACTGCCCAGTAAATTGTGTTAGATTACTTTTAAGATATAATTTTAGTGAGCATTCGATTGAGACGGGAGAAATCTATCTTTCGTTTTAGTTAGTTGCTAGCCTAAAAACACCTCAGATGCCATTAAAATTGATTAACCTAGCAAATAAGATAATGTTATGATAAAATATTTAGAAGAAAAATTATATGAAAAAACTAAGGGTACCCAAAGTGATATTCTTTATGCTCAATGGAATTATGACAAAAGATTAATTCCAAATGCATTACAAACAATTTCTAACTTGTTTCCTCATTATAGTTTACATGACGAATCCCACTCAATATCAATAATTAATAATATTGTAAGAATAGTTGGAAAGGAAAATATTGAGAGACTATCAGCTATTGATTTATGGCTAATTTTAGAAGCCTCATATTACCATGATATTGGTATGGCTGTATCGGCTGACAAGTTGTGTCTCGCTTTAAATTCAATAGATTTTATTCATTTTTTTAAAGAGTTACAGCAAGACAAAAAGAGTAGTTTATTTAATTCAGCAAATCTTTTTGAAATTGCAAATAACAAAATAAAATATAAAAATGATTACTTTAATTTAGAAATATTTGAAGGAATCAAATTCATTCTTGCTGAATATTTTAGGCGTTTTCATGCTGGTCGTTCGAAAGAAATAATAAATAATCCACAGGAAGAGTTGTCTCTTTATTCTCCCCGTGGAATTATTGCTCCAAGAATTTTTAATATTCTTGGAGATATATGTGCTTGCCATACTAAAGATTTTTCAGAAGTTCTAAAGCTTCCATTTAGCGAAGTTGGAATAGATACTGAAGATGCCCATCCAAGGTATATTGCATGCTTATTGCGAATCGGGGATTTGTTAGATTTGGATAATAATCGATTCTCTGAAGTTATATTGAGGACATTGTCTAAGATACCGCTTGATACTTTAAATCATAAATCGAAACACCTCTCAATTCAGTCTTTCCGAGTAGATAGAAAATTAATTGAAATCACTGCAAAATGTAAAGATTATGATACTGCAAATGTTACTCAACATTGGTTTAATTATCTAAATTCTGAAATTAGTAATCAAATGATAAAATGGAACAATATTGTTCCAAATAAAGACCTTGGCTATTTACCAACTGTTGGCGATTTAAAGGTTGATTTATTAGGTTATGACCGCATTGATGGAAAGAATAAACCTAAATTCTCTGTCGATACAGACAAAGCTCTTGGATTATTGCAAGGAGCAGGTTTATATGATGGTGCTTATCAATGTATTCGGGAAATTTTACAAAATTCTGTGGATGCTTCACTTATAAGGATGTGGTTGGAATATAAAGAAATAAAGGATTTTTCTTCTCCACACAATCAAGATTTTTTAAGTCTTGTTTCAGATTTTCCGATTGTAATTAAGGTCAATCAAAATGGAGTAGAGGGTGACTGGCAATACTGGAAAATAATTATTGAAGATGTGGGAACAGGGTTGTCAAGTAAAGATTTAATGTATTTAATGAATACAGGAAGCTCTTCGAAAAATAGAGAGCGAATTGCAATTATTGATTCAATGCCCAACTGGATGCGACCTTCTGGAACATTTGGAATTGGTTTTCAGAGTATTTTTATGCTTACAGACAGTGTTAAATTAGAGACTAAAAGTTTTTTTGATGAACAATTACAACATATTGAACTTAATAGTCCAAGTTCTATAAAAGATGGTGATATTTTAATTCAAAAGAAAAAATCTACTCATGCAAATAAACCAGGAACAAAACTTATTTTCAATTACAAAACACTTGCAATTCCTGATGGATATTCCATAAAAGGTGAACATAAAAATGCAAGTCGTATTGCCAATAATTATGACCCATTTACTCACGATTCTTTAGATATAGAATTGGGGAAAGTTTTTGACGAGATTTTTGATTTTTCCAGTAAATGCTATTTCCCAATTGAACTATATATTGAGAATGAAAAAATTCCTACTAACTCAAATCAAGGTCAAAAGTTTAGTTTTTTTGACCCTGTAAATTCTTTAGAATTTAATATACATTTTGGCAAAAAAGAAGAGAGTTATAGGATTATTACATATTACAAAAATCAAAAAGCTGAAAATAGTTTAAGAATTGATTTTCTTGGTTTTTCTATTAATATTCACCAAGAAAAAGCAACAGAGGTTTTAACAATAAATCGGAATAAAATTAAACCCGATTTTCATAATAAGTTATTTTACCAAATTTTGGAATCTGCCTACAAAGTAATCATTGAGAATTTTAATGAGATTTTTAAAACAGAGGAAGAAAAGGGAATCGGGAGTATGTTTTTATACTTTTATTCGGATGTCGATGTTGTAAGTAAATATGATATTACACCGTTTAGATTTTGGGAGAAATTGAAAATAAAGGTTGGCGAAGAAAGTATTGAAATGAAAACCTTACTTGAAAAGGCTAAGTCGCTAAAGTTGACATATGATAACTCTTTAAACTTTCTAATAGGAGATTCTTATACGCTTGTTGACAATACTCTTGAGATAACCTTACGTGGAGGGTCTCCTTCCTTTGAATACACCAAGTTTTTTCTACTTAAAGCTGGAGATTATTTTAGTAGTGTTTCGAGGTTAGAAAGGAAGACTCCTAATATTAAGGAAATAACATTTTCTAAAGAGAAACAGAGCAATCCAATCCCTGAAGCAGATATGCCTAATGTTTTGGAAAGACTGAAAAGTAGTTATATATTTTCTGCAAGAGCATTCATCCCATGCTTAGAAAAATACTTTACTTTAAGAGTAAAAGATAATGCAAGAAAATCTTACGTCTATCATTATGTAATTGATAGTAATATCTATTTACCTTTTCCTAAAATGCTTTCACCATTTATACATGAGGAAGATATTGAAAATAAGACTATTCTTAAGGTTGTTGTCAATGATAAATTAATAGATTGGGTATTTGAAAATAGGTATGATAGCAAAACAACCAAAGAACAAATTAGAAATGCATATGATTCTTTTGTTAAAGAATTTGATGTGAACATAATTAATAACCACTAAAACTATTCATTATAAAAAAAATAAAAAGGCAAGCAGTTAACAACGGCTCATACGCCATGCAGGTTTTAGAGGTTTTCGAGTGTATCGTGGTTTCTACTCGTGAAATCCAGATGCGCTCCGCAATCCCGTACAGACGCATAGCCGCGACTGTTAGCGGTCATAAATGGGAAGATATGGTGAAAGAGAAACCTAATTCAGTTAAGAATTACTAATATCTTGAATGTCGATGTTAAAGACCTACTTGTTTCGACAAAAAAGAGAAAAAATATAAATTGAAGAGTTTATGAATGCAATTAAACTTCCCCAATTAGAACGCATAGTGTTTCAACAAACAAGCAGTAAGAATAAAATCAAACAATTAATTGCCCCAGAAATATATTTACCTATCAACATTATTGCGAGTGATAGAAGTTCTATTACTATAGATTTTGAAGGTGTTAAATATTGTTTAACTTGTAATTCCGATTCTTACCCTAAGGATATTGAATATATCCTTCTTACCAACGTTAGACCAACATCTGAACGATTAATAGAGAAGACAATTACTGTAAAAGGATGGCTAAAACATCCATTACAAAAGGAATATACAGCAGAAGAAGTTGTTTCATCATGGAAAGATGATTTCTTTTTCAAAGAAGAAAATAGAGTAGCGGAAATTAACGGATTAAGGTCGCCGCAATTAGGTGCTTTGCACATGATTCTTGGCCATTTAAAACTTCCTTTAGATACTGGCACTATTGTTCTTCCGACAGGAACAGGAAAGACAGAAACAATGCTTTCTGTTTTAGTCGCCAATCAATGTAAGAGATTATTAGTAGCTGTTCCTTCCAGTTCGTTACGAATACAACTTTTTGAAAAATTTAAAACTTTTGGATTGCTAAAAGAATTCGAAGTAATTGGAAAGAAATCATTATACCCAATTGTAGGTATTATTTATGAAAAATTTAATTCACCAGAAGAACTTAAAGAGTTTATTGAAAAATGCAATGTGATAGTTACGACTATGCACATCCTCATTGGATGTTCAGATAATGAACAAGAAATTGTAGTGTCTGCATGTTCAAATATATTTATTGACGAAGCGCACCACGTAAAAGCCCCTTCTTGGAATCAATTTAAAAGTAAGTTCCCTGCGAAAAAAGTAGTTCAATTTACTGCGACACCCTTCCGAAATGACGGACAAAGATTGGATGGTAAGATAATATATAACTTTCCTCTTAAATACGCCCAAGAACAAGGGTACTTTACTAAAATAGATTTTATACCGATTCGCGAATATGATTCGGATATAGCCGATGAAAAAATAGCAGAAGTTGCTGTTCAACGTTTAAGAGAAGATTTGAAAACCCATAACCATATATTAATGGCTCGTTGTGCAACAAAAGAACGAGCAGAAAAAATTTTTGAGTTATATAAGAAACATGCTGACTTAACCCCTGTTATTATATATTCCAATTGCCACGACTATAGAGAAACGTACAAAAAAATCACCCAGAAGGATGCAAAAATTATTGTATGTGTTGATATGCTTGGAGAAGGGTTTGATTTACCGGAACTAAAAATAGCTGCTTTTCACGATATCCGAAAAAGCCTTCCTATCACGTTACAATTCGCAGGGCGTTTTACTCGTACTAAGTATGATGAAAAACTTGGGCATGCTTCGTTTGTAGCCAACATTGCAGATTTGGATGTTCGTGCGGAACTAGAAGAATTGTATGCTGATGGAGCGAACTGGAATCAAATCCTATCTGATACAAGTTATGGGAGAATAAAAGATGAAGAAGAATATAAAAATTTAATGGATGGTTTTGAGAATATAAATAACTCAAACATCCCATTTAGTAATATTCATCCTAAATTTAGCGTAGTAGTCTATAAAAATAAAACAAATGGATGGTTTCCAAGTAATTTCAGCAAAGGAATCCCCGGATTCGACGATTTGGAGTACCAATTCCATGACATCAATAAAGAAGAAAAAATACTTGTAATCATTACTGCAAGAAGAGGAAATGTTGAATGGGTGAATCACAAAGACATTCAACAAGTTGTTTGGGATATGATTGTTGTTTTTTGGGATACGAAAAACAATCTTCTTTTCATAAACAGCTCTGATAATGGAAGTCTGTATAAAGAGCTTGCAGAAGCAATTGTTGGGGATGGGGAAGCAAAGAAACCCGAAATAATAAAAGGCATTGATGTGTTCAAGACCTTTTATAATATAAATAGAACGAAGTTGAGAAATGTCGGACTTAAATATTTTATTGGAAAAGATATTCGATTTAGAATGCACGTTGGATCAGATGTTGCAGAAGCATTAAGTCTTGCAGAAAGACAAAAAGGAGAAAAAGCATTTGTTGTAGGTTCAGGGTTTGAAGATGGCGAACAAGTTAATATTGGGGCTTCTTATAAGGGACGTATATGGAATGTAATAAAGAAAGGCGACTTAAAGGACTTCAAGCAATGGTGTGTTGAAATAGGTGAAAAACTGGTAAACGAAGCAATTGATTCCAACCAAATTTTGAAAGAAACCTTGATTCCCGAAGCCATTTCAGTAGTGCCTGATGTTTATCCTGTTTGTATTGATTGGGACGAAGATATTTACATGAGCCATGAAACCCAATTTAAATTTTCAATTGATGGCTTCATTACAACTGTAGCTAACACTGAGATTAGATTAATAAACCCACCTGAAAATGGCAGATTACTATTTTCAATAGTTACAGACTACAAAAAAGTAGATTTTGAACTTAAATTATTTGTAAACACTAAGACAGATGACCATTATGCTGATTTCAGTATCATTCAAATAGGCAAAGAAAAAGTAGAAGTTTCCAACAGCAGTAAAACTTACACAGGAATTCAGTTTTTTGAAAAATATATTCCAACAATTTGGTATGCTGATGGATCTGCCTTAACAGGAAATGAATACATCCAATTAAAACAAATTATTAATGTCTATCCCAAAGACAATATAATTGTCTGGAATTGGCAAGGAGTTTCGTTGGGAAAAGAATCACAACATGTAAATCCCAAATTAACAGATTCAATACAGTATAAAGTTATTGAAGAACTTAAAAAAGGTAACTACGATATTATATATGACGATGATTATTCCGGGGAGATTGCAGATGTTGTTACCTTAAAACTTCATCCTAATAAGCTTAGCGTAGGCTTATATCATTTGAAATTTGCCATTGACGGAAAAGTAACTGAACAAGTGAAGAATCTATATGAAGTTTGTGGACAGGCACAAAAGTCAGTTCATTGGAAACATAAGGAAGGAACAGAATTCATCAACCATTTACTTAGGAGAGAAACTAAAAATCGGAATGGTCAAACTTGCAGTCGATTGGAAGTAGGAACAAAAAAAGACTTAGAAAAATTATTATCAATTGCTAAAAAAGAAATTCCTATGGAGTATGAAATATATATTGTCCAACCAGGTTTTTCAAAAGCAACGGCTACAGAAGAAATTCTGACTTTATTGGGTGTAACCGAAAATTACCTCAAAGAAGTTGCAGGGATAAATCTGAAAGTTATATCTAGTTAAAACAATACATTTTAAATAAGTTATGATATTATCAATTATGAAGTATAAGCTTTTGAAGAATGGGAATAGTTGATTTTGGACCTTCTAAAGCATTTTTTTAGTGAAAATGTTATTACATATAAAACCTCTAATTAACCAATGATATTTATAGCCTCAATTAAAAACAACACATCAAAACTTGACCAAAACATTTAAAAGAATATGCAAAGGCAACCCAAAAAAATTTAAACAAACTAAAATTTAAGTATCAATAAATAAAATGTAGAATGGCAAACAGCATAACACAAAATATAAAAACCGACCTAAGTTCTTTGAATGAGCTGCAACGTCAAGCAGTAATTAGCGAGGAAAAAAGACTGCTGGTATTAGCAGGTGCAGGTTCAGGTAAAACAAAAACATTGCTGCAAAAATTGATCTACCTAGTCGAAGAGAAAGGAATTAACCCTTCAAATATTCTTGCTATTACATTTACTAAAAACGCAGCCAATGAAATGATTGATAGGCTAATTATTTCAGCAGATACTACAAAAAAGTATGAAAAAATTCTATTAGATAAGAACATTAAACGTGAAGAAAAAGATAAGGAAAGGTACATCCAACAAAAGAAACACAAATGGATTGAGCACCTTACTATAAGAACATTTCACAGTTTTTGCTACTCAGTGCTTAGAAACTATGGGGTAAGCGAATTTGACAACAAATTCAGAATAATTGGTGATGATAAAAGGGATGAAGAGGATGAACTATCAAAGCACGTTGCCCCTGAAACAGCATTTGGAGTATTTCACAAACTGCTTATTGAGCAATGCGAGGATGTAAACTACTTACTAAATCTAAAAAGGTATATTCTTGATTATGTAATTGATAAAATTCACATCGACAATAAAAGAAAAGATCTGTCGCATGATGGAAAGTATTTTACATCGCTGGATGGCACTAGGGTTCGTTCAAAATCAGAACAGTTTATTGCTGATTGGTTCTATAGACACAGCATTAAATATGAGTACGAACCGAGATTAAACATAAAAGATTTCGACTTCCATCCCGATTTCTATATTCCTGAGGCAAACCTTTACATTGAACATATAAGCGACAAAAGCGCGCCAACAAAGAGTAAGGAAGAGCAGTTTCAAAAAGGGAAATTACTACTTGTTAAGACCTATGAAGGCATGACCAAGGATTCTGCCCTGTTCAACCACACACTGGATAATATTGTCAAGAATAGATTACCTGCAAACTACCATTACACAGTTGCCCTAATATTCAAAGAGGAGTTTCACGGTTACTTCGAAGATGTTAAAGACTTTGTTTCTCAAGTAATGCGTATCACGGACATGATTAAGGTTGAAAACCTGTCAATAGATAATGTACTATCTAATGCTGGAAAAGATCAACATGAAAGGGTTAGAAACTTCTACGAACTTGCAATACCTATAGTTGAAAAGTTTAATAGTTATTGTGTTAATAAATCATACCTAGATTTTAACGATCTAATCTCAAGGAGCATTTCTCTTTTTAAAAACAATGAGGATATATCACATAAATTCAAAAACACATTTCAGTACATTCTCGTTGATGAGTTTCAGGATGTTAATAACCTTCAGGTCGATCTGATTAAACTTCTATTAACTGATCAATCACAGCTATTCTGCGTTGGAGATGACTGGCAAAGCATTTATGGCTTCAGAGGCTCGAATGTAAGTTATATCGTAGAGTTTGAGAAACACTTCACCAATTCTAAGATTATTAAGCTTAACCTAAACTATCGAAGCACACAAAACATAGTAGAAGCCAGCAATGAGGTTATTAAACACAACAAGTATAGGATTGATAAGGAAGTGCAAGCATCAAAAAAATCAGAGCACAAAATTGTAGTTTTTGCAGGCAACGATGAATACGAAAATGTGAGGTTTTGCAGTGAAAGAGTAAAAGAGCTTTTAGATAGTGGGTTATCAAGTGAGGAGATACTTTTCCTATACAGAAGAAGCAAAATGTTTAATCCTTACTCGGAACATTTTTACAAGAATAGAATTAAGGTTCAGAACAAAACAATTCATGCGGCTAAAGGGCTAGAAGCGAAAGTTGTATTCATACTAGGATTAACTGAAGGTAATGGAGGTTTTCCAGACATTTGGCTGGAAGATAGAATATTCCAGGTTATAAAAAAATCCAACCATGATTTACTTTTAGAAGAAGAAAGAAGGCTGTTTTATGTTGCTATAACTAGAGCAAAGGATAAGTTGTTTTTAATCACTCAGAAAGGAAACGAATCAAGTTTCTTGAAAGAGATTCCGGAGATATATACAGTAAAAACTACTATTCCCCTTGCTCCTGTTGTAGACAAAGTGAATATTTGTGAAAAATGTTTTAGCCAACTTGAAAGACTATGGGTAGTATGCCCCTATTGTGGAACTAAGGTCATTGTAAAACCTAGCTAAAACTACATTGGATTCCCTTATTTGTGCTACAAACAAAAACAGCATGAAATATTCATAAAATGAATTAGCTCATGGCAAATATCACTCACGAAGATTTTCAAAAAGCACGTAGGATAAGCCGTGCAATTCAAGAGTATTTGGAGTTTACTGGTAATGATGGAGCACGAACCACCGATCTATACGATTATCTGTCTAATAAGGGAGTTATTGAGAAAGACAGGCATCAAGGGGTTAAGTTTCGCCAATTTTTGAAGAGACTCAAAGATAATGACATGCTGAAGCTAATTCCTCAATGCACATACTCTTACTCAAAATATGATGTCCACGAATGGAGATTCTATAAAATAGATAGTAATAAAACACCCGAATCTACCCCACAAAAAGAAAACATAAGCCACCGAGAGCATTTTCCAGTAATAAGCGGGGCAGAAATTGATGAACTAATTGCAAAAGCAAAACCTCACATCGACAGTTTGCCAAAAAAAACAGATGAATTTACAGCACAACATCTTGAGACAAGAAACAACTACAAAAGAGCCTATGAGTACTGGACCCCGCGTGAGGATGAGATCGCAACTCGAGCTTTCCTGAAGTTTCAAAGGATCGACAAGGTTGCACAGTTATTAGAACGTCAACCAAGCGCAGTTGAACGAAGGTTAACTGAAATTGGGGTGATTAAATGATTTCATTCAAACACCTCATCTCTTTTTAAACCACTTCTTTTTCTTCTTATTATCAAGTTCTACCGCCTTATCAATCTCGTTTTTATTCCATTTTCTGGCTTTAATTACTCTATTCCTACGAATCCAATAATGAGATTTACAATCAAAACTCCAATTTCCAATTGATGGCTCTAATGTAACCCCTTCACCATCATAAAAAAACTGCCAGTCTACAGGAGATATTGGCGTAAAAACCAAATTTCCGCAGCCACAAGGGCATTTATGCCCGACTGCTTTATACTTCAGACTAATATAAAGTATCCCTTCTTCAAGTTCTCTTGGTATGAATTCAACAAACTCCGGATGTAAAGTCATTATTAATGATTTTATTTGTTTCGATATGATATAGCGAGTGATGTTCCTCTTTTAAATCTGTATAAAACCCTACGTGCCTTTTCCATTTAATTACAGCTAAGGCAGCGTTTAGGCAGTTTAAGTCCGCAATCTGAATATTGGTATTGTATTCATTTTTTTCACTTTCCTTTGACCCAATTACCTCATTTAAATGGTTAAATTTTTTCTTATTGGCTGAAGTTACCCTAATTGTACCTAATAGTCCTTTTTCACTTTTAATTACACCTAATCCAACATCAGAGAAAGATAAGCCCATTTTTACGAGTTCGTTGACTATCATAAACCTAACCTCATTTTTATCTACACATACAAAAACATAATCAAAATCATGTAGTTCGTTTATGTTTTCGTTAGTTATTCGGTATGGATGAACTTTTAGACCAAGGTGCATTCGAGAGTAAACAGAATAATAATAATCAACCTTTTTCAAATCTTTCATGTTATTTATCGTTTCATCGGGTAAAGTACCAGGTGCACGAAAAGTATTGTGTAATTGTAGTTCATCATCATCGAATATATGAATTTCTTTCACTTGTGTTTTAGAAACTATATCTAAAATATATGAGCCAGTGCCTCCAACACCAATAATTCCAATTTTTAGATTACGAAATTTTGTATTCTCATAATCTATCTTTGCTCTTGCTGAATTAGTATCAGGATATTTAAAAACATCTCCTCCAATAAGCTTAGCTGCTGATTTACCACGCTTTTCAGCAACTAAAGGATCTATTAATTTAGCATATGCATATAGAAAGTGTGCATATGTATCTATTTTCTCAAAGTAATTCTCGTAATAGCCACGGGGAGGTTTGTAGGAAAAAAAATATCTTGCTTCAAAATCTGATGTAACAATAGGTGCGCCACCTTCATTTATTATGGATATTAATTGATTTCCATTTTCATCGCAAGGGGCTTCTCCTGCGAAATTTACCGTGTGATCTATCGGTTTCCCTATTATGTTCGGACTTACAAATGATAGCAAGGTTACAATAGTTCCGTATTTAATTTCTTTTTGAGAATTAACATAAGGAATATCATGAACAAGAAGATAAGAGCCTCTAATCTCTATAGAGTACTCTTCATCTTCAAGTTTTTTCAAATCTGCATTAAGACTTAATTCCAGCTGTTGCATGAAAAATCATTTTGTTTTTAATAAAAACTGATTGACCTGCTTTTAAAACACCTTCTCTGTTTTCCTTTGGACCATCTTCATAACTTAGTGTATAAGTCATTGAAGGATCGTATTTTCCGAAACGTAAGGAGATAACCTCTTCAAAAGAAATTTGATCTTTGTCCCAATCATAAAGAGTCCCATCAATAATAATTTTCTTTTTGTCTTTACCATGATTCTCATGGTCTTTATTTTTCAAATCTTCCATCTTAATTGTTTTTTAAGTTAATTAATTTTTACTGTCTTTGAGTTATGAGTTTGATATGTTTGCTTAACAACCCTATCTTGATGCTCATCATTCTTATTATCCTGTTGTTACCATAGATTTTCCCTTTCTTTATTTTTGTTAAACATTTGTTTGACTCATGAACTTTTATTCATTATCTTTGTTTACAAAGGTATAACATTTTTCATGCCACGTCAATCAATAATGTCAATTTGTCATTAAATAGTTATTAACAAATAGTTGCTTATTTTATTGATATAAATTTGTTTTTTGAATTATAAAATGCACTATATTTGCAACCATTTTTGTAAACAACCAAAACAATACAATTCATTGAGCTATGAATAAACTATTTGCCGAAAGGTTCAAATCAGCTAGAATAATGAGAGGGTTCTCACTACAAAATTTGGCTGATAAGATTGGGAATAGGATAAGCCGTCAAGCTCTTCATAAGTACGAGAAGGGGGAATCTTATCCCGATAGTGAGGTTATGGCATTACTCTGTGAAGCACTTGGGGTTCATAGAGATTTTTTCTCCCGGGAATCTATCATTGAATTAGGAGAAATTCAGTTCAGAAAACTAGACAAACTACCAACAAAAGAACAAAATCGGGTTGTAGAAACTACTAAAGAAATTCTGACTCGCTATCTAGAATTAGAAGAATTATTGGGAATTAAGAAAACCTTTAACAATCCAATAAAGAACTACAAATCAATAAGTTCATACGAAGATGTTGAGCATATGGCTGAAGAGATCAGAAAACAATGGAATATTGGTATAAATCCAATATACAATGTTATTGAACTACTCGAAGACAACAATATTAAGTAATTGAAATTTGATGCAGAAGACGAGTTTGATGGATTGCAAACCTTAATTGAAGGAAAAAACATACCAGTAATTGTTCTAAATACCGGGAGACTTAAGTCTTCTGACAGAAAACGTTTTACTGCACTCCATGAACTAGCTCATCTATTATTACCGCTAAATGGCGTTCCTGAAAAGTTGGCAGAAAAATACTGCCACAGATTTGCAGGGGCAATGCTTTTCCCTAAGAAGACTGCAGAAAGCGAATTTGGAGATAAAAGAAATAAGATTTCTTTTCAAGAATTCGGAATGATTAAACAAAAGTATGGCATATCCATTCAAGCGTTAATCTATAGGGCAAAAGATTTAGGAATAATATCTGATTATTATTACTCTACCCTATTTAGTTTAATCAAGCAATTAGATTGGAAAATTCAAGAACCCTACGTATACGAAGGAAAAGAAAATTCGAATCGCTTTGATCAACTTTTGCTTAGAGCATTATCAGAGGAAGTAATTTCCTTGAGTAAAGCCTCCTCTTTGAAAAATCAAAAGTTGGCAGAATTTCGAAATAACAACCTACTTCCAGCATGAAAATAGTTGTTACAGATGCTTGCATTTTTATTGATCTGATAGAATTAAGGTTGTTAACACAATTCTTTGGATTAAATCTAGAGGTTCACACCACTCTAGATGTTTATCATGAGTTGTTTTCTAATCAACAGGAGTTCTTAGATGCTTATAAATCTGTAAAAAAACTAACCTTGCATAATTTACAGCCTAAAGAATGGGAAACTATCCTTAATGACAGTTTTCCAAAATCTCTTTCGGATATTGATAAAACTGTTATATACCTAGCCCAAAAGATTTCAGGCACTATCTTAAGCAGCGACAAAGCTATAAGAAACTATTCCAAACAAAATTCCATTCCTTACCATGGAATGTTATGGATTTTTGATCAATTAATCAACTTTGAACTTATTAGCAAGCAAACTGCTGTAGAAAAAATAAATCAATTAGTTGCACAAAATATTACATATCAGAATAATGCTGAATTGACTTACGAAATCAACAAAAGGATTCAGCTTTGGGAATTATAAACTCTGAACTTCAAGTAAAAACCGAGTACGAACTTCTTTCGTACTCGGCAGCTCCAGAATATTAAGCATTGATTATTAACCTTAAATTCAATATGATAAGTGTAATGTTCTGGAGTATTTCATGTTTTATTAATATCAATTGTCAATCTATCATTAGTAACTAATTCTTTGTAAGCAGAAAAAAGTTCTTTATCAATCGTGTCTTTCTGCTAGTTCTATAGTGCATGTTAATCCTGTACAGTTTTTTAACTTTATATTTCGGAAATTGGTTTTGCACTGCTAATGAATCCTGTATATCAACCATCAGCCCGAATTGCTTTTCACTTGGTAGACAGAGGGTATCAATTCGAGGAATGACCTCACCATAGTCCCACACGATCTCTGGGGGTAAATCTGTCAGCCTGTAGGTTTTCAAGTTCAACTCTTTCGCAATCAACTGTGCATCGCTTGCAGGAGTATACTTCGAGTTTCTGAAGAAATTGTCAGACATGGGTAAAGCCCCAATAACCATTAAAGCAAAAAGGCCAACTGAGCCATAGAAAACCTTTTTAAAGTCTTTGTAGTTTAACCCTATAATAATAACAAACGAGGCGAGGTATACCAAAAGCGTTGAGAGCGAGAATTGGAGCAGATTCTCAGCCACCCCCTCTTTCTTTAAAACAAGAAGCAGCACAAAGGGGTAGGACAACCCAACGCAAGCGATGATTTCGAACGTTATACGGACTAAAAGTTTGTCCAGTTTGGGGAGGATGTTGCTATAGCTGTTCATTAGGAATTCGATGTAGTAACCAGTGGTTAACGCAAGAGGGATTAGCATTGGAACTAGGTACCTAACCTTTTTCTCAGGAATAATTGAAAGCAAAACCAAGGAAAGAACTGTCCAAATAACGGAGAAACGATACCCCTTCAAATTACTAACTCTTTTTTTCATGTATGGGTAAGATAGGGCAATTAGGGAGGGGATAGCCCACAATCCGCTTTGTAAGAAAAAATTCCAATAGTAATAGAACGGTTTTACCTCGTAGTTTTTCCAGTTAGATGCCTCTCTAACCGCAATAGCCTTGAACGATTCAGGATCGTTAAATCGTACGTACAAAAACCAAAATAGGCCAATAATTAATCCCACAAATAGGGTGGCAAATAGGTAAACCGTTTTTCTTTCGTAATGGATTCGATAAATAATCCCGTAACTGATCAGAAAGGGCAGTAGCAATGCGTACATCGAAACGGGTCCTTTACTTAAAAACGAAAGCCCGATAAATAATCCTGACAAAAGACTGCTAAGCAATTCGGAAGAATCATGCTGTATAAGTTTCCAAAGAAAATAGATGCCCATTAGCATAAAACTGTGGGCGTACATGTCCCACTGGTTGTCCCGCCCAGCCCAGAAGATGTAGAACGAGGTAATCAGTATCAGCCCGTTGTTGAAGCTGTGCAAAGGGCTTAAACCCGCAACCCTTGAAATGTAAAAGAAGGTTAACACCAAGAGAATGGTAACAAGCACAACCGGAACCCTTAGTCCGTAAACCGAATCAAATCCGAATACTTTTCCCGAAACGGCGGTAAGCCACGTGGGTAGCGGTGGTTTTTGGTAGCGTGGCTCGCCGTTAAGAGTGGTGAGTAGGTACTCCTTCTTCTGCACCATCTCCCTTGCTGTCGTAAAGTTTCGAGCCTCCATGATATTAACTTCTATTTTCCCCAAACCCATGAAAAGGAGTAAACTTGAAATCGCTATCAGGAGAAGTTCGTACTTCAACTTAAGTATTCTACTCACCATATTTTCTGAGAATAAATATATTTCTACTGTAAGCAATTAACCCAGAACCATGACCAATTAGTAAAACAGGATCTACCCTGAAGATAGCGTAGATTATGATGAGAGAAGAACCCGCAACACTAAGCACCCAAAACCCTAGGGGAAGATGCGACTCCTTTCTCCTCTCAGAGTAGATCCATTGGTAAACAAACCTCAAAGTGAATATTACCTGGGCGATTATTCCCAAGGTCATTAGCGAAAATGCTATATGTTCTGCATTAAAAAGATTCCCCCGATCAATGATGCCGTTGTTGAACCCATAAATGAGTACTATTGCTGGGAAAAGGTATAAAAATATTCTTAACCACTTGGGCATTTTATGCCATTCCTTTTCAAGCTGAATATTCCTTATGTAGATGTAGTAGGTAATCACCTGCCCTAGCATAATAGCAAAATCGTCCCGTAAATAGCCATAAAGGAACAGGAGGAACGAGGCTAATAGGCTGATCTGCCAGAAAAGGTTTGGGGTAAGAACCTTTTTATGCTTTTCGGAAATTATCCATTGAAGGAAAATTCTACTGGAGAATAGTGCTTGAGCAAGGAATCCAATTCCGTAAACTATCCAGTGGTTCATACTAATTAACTTTTAATTCTTCTATTGTATAGTTGATGTACTTTTTCTTCATCCAGAGGTAAGCAAAGCAATCCATTAAGGGGCCGAGCAAGCGATTCCAAAGGTTGAATTTCGACTTCCCTGCTTTTCTTGGGAAGTGTTGAACAGGTATTTGCGCTACTTTGCCATTTTGTAGCATTACCATTGCAGGCAAAAAGCGATGTAATCCTTTGAACATCGGAATTCGCTTGGCAACGTTAGTTTTGATAATCTTTAAAGGGCACCCCGTATCGTCCATGCCGTCATGGGTAAAGGCTCTACGTATTTTGTTTGCAAAAAGAGAAGACATATTCTTTACAATAGAATCCTTCCTGTTTGTCCTCACTCCGGTTACAAGATCGTATTGCTCGGCGTATACTAGCAAGCGATTGAAATCTTGCGGTGTCGTTTGTAGATCAGCATCGATATACCCAATTAGGGGTGTGTTAGCAAGATCAAAACCTGCCTTGATGGCTGCGCTTAACCCGTAGTTCCTGTCGAATGAGCAGTATGTGAACAACGGTGAACGATCGCAAATCTCTTTAATCTTATTTAGGCTTCCATCAAGAGAGCCATCGTTCACAAGCAAAACTTTGACGCCTCTCCTAGTGCTATAAATAAACTCACTAAGTTCAGAGTATAAACGCTCAAGGTTATCCTCCTCGTTGTAAACAGGTACTATAATAGTTAAATCAGTTTTCATTTTTATTCTTTAAATAATGACTAATCAATAAACGTGGTTGTTCTATATTGCATCGTAGCAGCCAAATTTAAAATCAGAAAGCGCATTGATTGGCTTCTTCTTTTTCCAGCGCCTATGAGACCAAAGCCAATCCTCCGGTTTTTCAACAATAATTTCTTCCAACTCTTTCATGTATAATTCTGTAATCTCACCGGGTAAAGTATCTTTTGGCCTATCACAAATCACATCGAGAAAAATGGTATAGTAACCCCTTTTTACACGTTTAATATCGAGATAAATCACAGGCAGGTCGAACAATCGGGCGTAGCTTTCGATTCCACGCAGGCAAGCAGTATCCTGATTTAAAAACTGCATCCAGTGTACATTTCTTTTATTACCGGGGCTTTGATCGCTCACCAAAAAGTACGCTCTAGGAACTTTATCTTCTGAACGGAAGATAAACTTAGTTTGATAAATTGAGCAAAGAAGCATTCCTTTTGATTCACGCTGATCGCAAACGTACTTATCGATGTACCTATTCGAAAGCGGTTTGTAGAAGGAAATGGTATTGTGTAAAAAGACATTCCCGGCAACCTGAGTTCCCCACTCCCAATTTGCGTAGTGGCTGAGGGCGAATATTACACTTTGCCCCTTGTCAAAGTAACGATTAGATACTTCAGGGTTTATGCATCTGTATCGCTTGTTTATCTCTTCAACGCTTAGTGAATATCCTTTAACGCTTTCAAGTAAAATATCGCAGAGATGTCGATAAAACTTGCGCATGATTTGGTTCAACTCCTTCTGGTTTTTTGAGGGAAAAGAACGGCGAAGGTTGTTATACACTATTTTCCCGCGATAGCGTACAGCATACTGTAGGATAAAAGCAAATATATCGGCAATGGCATAAAGCACCCGAAAAGGAATTATGCCAACTAAAACTTGTAGCAACCTAAAAAAAATGTACCCCACTCTCTCCATATTAAAAAGGGTTAGTTAAAAATTGATGCTTTGGCAGCAAAACCAAACCTTAAAACTTTAAGCGTTCGACTAAAATTGATGTTATAGTAATCCTGTCCGTAGTAGTACTGAGCAAATAGCGTTACATCGTTTAGGAATGACGGCTTGAACGAAATTGTATACCTAAAAATCAACCTTTTGGCATCAATAGCTCCGACTTTAGCAATATCGCCCCCGATCCAACCTACCCGAATTGATTGGCTCAGAAAAGCATTGTGGTTTACCGGATTATTGGCTGAACGGCCGAACGCCCGAAGCACTTTCGAAAGATTAACCGATGACTGAAAGTCGGAAAAGAACCGCCACCTTCCATAAATACTGCGTAGCTCAGGTGCTTGATGGTAATGGTAGCACGCCGATAGTTTTATGTAGTTTACCGCGTAGGGTACCTTTCTATCGGGGTGCGAAAGGAATACTCCGGTTTCCACCATGTTTGTTGAGAAATTGCCAGTTTGGGTGTTGATGGTTACGCTATCGTTATTGTAGAATGAGCCATTCTGCCCATTCGAATGGTGGCACCAAGAGAGATATGTGAAGAAACCTTGCTGATGCGAGTTTCCCTCCCTAACCTTGTAAAAAAATGTTGCACGCGGCATGAACGAGGGGGTTCTGACCGGGTACGAATCCTCGTTATACATTCTCAGCATAATACGTGGTGAAAGTTCAATCCCCCATCGGCTATTCTTGTTAAGGCTTAGCATGTAATAAGGGACAATATCAGCCTCAAACATCAGCGGTTCAATATTACCAAAACCTCCAAGCGCTGTTATGTAGCTTGGCTCACGGAACATGCTAAACGTTGATTCGTAGGCGTCCCCCCCCTTCCCGTTTTCCTGCGATTTTGCAACAGCGCTCAGAAGTACTAAAAAGAGAATTATATAAAGCTTTGCTAGTACGTATCTCATGGCTTTGTTGTTTCTACTATAGGTAACCCTTGTGTCTCTTTAACGATTGTTGGCATTGAGTGCTTACTCGATACAATACCAACTAGGGTCTTAAACCATTTTCTAATTGATAGTTTAAGCATGTACCGAATTCTGAAGAATGCCATCGCATTTAACGTTCGGATATCGCTTTCGTGCGCCTCGCGAGCATATTCAGCTGCAATTATCCCCATCTTTTCTACGGGGATTTTCAAACGTGCCAGGTTGCGAACCCCTCTTACATATGAATAACTTCGAAATCTCATACGGTTATTATCAATTAGCGAGAAATCGTAGTCATTACCACACTGAGTATATAGTACGTTGCTTACCGTAAAATCTTTATGAAGTATTCCGACGCTGTGCAGCCGATAGGTGAAACGTGCAAATGCCTTTAAAGCCTTTTCCGATTCAATTGTAGGTAATTCTAATAGCTGCTTTAATGGTTTATAACTTGTGTATAAACAGAGATAGTAACTTTTATAAAGAATTCCGTAACGATAGCAGTTAATGTAAGCTACGGGCTCAGGGGTTGTAATACCCTTACGCATTAGTAGCCTCGAATGCTCGTACGCTCTTTGGGCTTTCGATTTTCGGATTGTAGCAAAAATGATCCTATTAGCAAAGGTTATCTTTTTAAAGTACTTCACAGTCAGATGCAGACCATTAACCGATACAGCCCTAACCTCGTTACGCCCTTTGTGGATACTCTCTCCCATTGAGCTAAAGCCCTCAGGAATCTGCATCACATAGTCCCCTAAGTAGGAGAATAGAGGATTAACAAAGATTTCTGTTTTCATGCTGCTTAAATATTAGATTATATACTTTTTATAATAACCTGACTAATAAATAGTTTATAAACTAATCAATTGAACTATTCATTTGCATTAATCATTTGATTAATTTAAGGATAAAAAAATTTATTTCTTTATTGCATTTATAATAAAATCAGCAACTTCCTTTTTCCTTACCTCTATTGCCAGATCAAAAGCAGCAGCCTCAATTCCAATTGCCTCAACTATCATTGGTTTTGCTATAGCAGGAAATACGCAGAGTGAGATAATGTTTAAGAGTAGGGATATTGCTGATATTTTCTGTATATTTCCTTTATCATACTCTTTCGCTAGTTGTTCTGAGAATATTCTAAAAGCAACAACGAGGCTGGTATTCCTTTGCATGCGATCACCTATTTTCTCAGGGTTACGAATTATTTCACCAATAATGAATTGGGGCAAGTAAGGTTTCTCTTGGAAAAAGGTTATGTACTCGCTAACAATCGTTCTTATTTTTTGGAGTAAATCCAATTCGTTGTTGGTTAGAATCTTAATAACATCATTGTAAAGCATCTTAAACGCTTCGTCGAAAACGATATAAAAGAGATTATCCTTACAGCGAAAATAGTAGTGCAGCATTGCCATGTTAATATTCGCTTCGGCGGCAATATCGCGCATGGTTGCCTCTTTATAGCCTTTCTCTTGAAATACTTTTCGCGCTGCTTCAATGATGTCTTGCTCGGTATTTCTATTTTGTCTCATCCTAACTAAATGATTTAATCAATTGATTAGTTTTGCAAATGTAAAACTTTATTTGAAACTGAAACCATATTCGATTTAAAAAGAGGAGTCTTCACAAAGAATAATCACTTCGGGGTAAAATTCATTCTCATCATGCCTATACTCGATGGAGCTTATTATCCCTTTCACTCCGGACCACGACTGGGCTGATTGCTTAATTAAAGCAATCTCCTCTTTACTTAAGATATCAACAATGTTAAACCATTCATTAATTCGAGGGACGAAAGGAAGGTTGGTCCATTGTTCCGTATCTTTTGAGTGTGTTGAAAAGATGAGTTTTGTTTTCATGAAACCGTTTTTAATGATTGAATTATTTATCAGATTAAGAAAGCCTCCTGTTTCTTTGTTTTTTTTATTTGTTCATACAACCTATTCCATAAGGACAGGGTTACAGGTGCTGTTTCGCTATAGTTAGTGTTAAGTATCATATTTTGTATTGTAACCCCGTCGTTTAAATAACTAAATAGCAAGGCAAGCTGTTCATCATTCATCACCGATTCTATCTCGCCTTTTTGACGAGCATTTTTAATAACAGAAGACCAAATGCTTAAATCTTTTTTTTGTAATTCAAGAATCTGTTCATAGAATTCAGGAATCAGGATTAGAGCATCTCTCAATAGAATAAAATAGTTAAAACTTTTACCTTCGTTTGCAATATTTAAGGTTTTAAGAAAGTCGTTGTTATATAATAGTAATCTATTAGCATAGTCGTGATAATAATTATATAAGGAATCTTTTTTGTATTTATCATATTCATGAATTAAAAAATGCGTTAAAAAGAATTCAGCAACTTCCTTGAAAAGTTTTTCCTTGCTGTCGAAATAATGATATATAGCCCCTTTTGACATACCTGTGGTTTCAATGATTTTTTTCATTGTAACTTCTTTAAAACTTTTCTGAAGAAAAAGTTTTGTAGCAATGGAGATAATATATTCTTTTGAATCATTCATAATGCTTATAAGTTCTTTCTGATTTTGCTAGCGAGATTCTATTTCAGCTTTGTTAATGATAGTACGTTCATCTTGTGTTAAATGCCAGTCGAGTGCTCCTATATTATCGTTTATCTGGCGTACATTCCTTACACCTGGAATCGGAATAACATTTACCTCATTCGTTGTTATTAGCCAATTAATTGCTACCTGTGCAAGGGTTTTATTATGTGTTTTAGCGATTCCTTCCAACACGTTAAATAAAGGTTCAAGTCGTTTTTTATCAAGTTCTCTGGGTTTAGAAAAGATTTTACGAATTAACGAAGTTGAATCTCCTCGTTCTTTAACAATGTTTAAATGCCCAAAATAAATAGCTGCACGATAAGCAAAAGGTAATTTATTTTCACCAGTACGGTATTTACCTGTTAAAATCCCCTCAGCTAATGGCGCATAAGGTATTACAGAAATATTCAATTTGCGACAAACATCAAATACACCATTTGTTTCAGGGAAACGCCGCAAAAGATTATAGCCCACCATAACTGTAGCTAAAGGTATTCCGTGCTGTGCCAAACAGGCATGAGAATTTTGAATTTGGCTAGATGAAAAATTACATACCCCTACAGCACGAACTTTTCCCATTTTAACTGCTTTGGCCATGACATCCATATAATCTTCGATAGTATAATGAAATGGTGGGGCATGCATTTGGTAAAGGTCTATATGATCGACCCCAATACGCTTTAAACTACCATCCAATGCTTCCATTAAAGCATAAGGATGTTTTTTGGAAACAGTTGAGCGCTTAGGTGCCACTGGAATCATAGAAGAAGGAGGGGCAAACTTTGAAGCTATAATTATTGGGCGACCATCTTTTTTTAAACATTCACCTAACATACATTCAGAATTTCCATTTGCATAAATTTCGGCAGTATCAAAGAAATTAAGCTCATTATCGATACATGTACGATATGCATTGAAAACATCGTCTTTAGTATTCGATTTTCTGTAATTCCACAACATGGTACCTATACCCATAGGGGGAACTATAATGTCGGATGCTCCTAATCTGTAGTGATTTAAATTGCCCATAGTTTCTTTATTATAATATATTTATAAAACTCGTTATTTCACTGATCTTGATTCTATTACATTCGTATAATTTTATGTTTAAAATCGAAGAAACCATGATTATAATTAACCTTAGTTTTGATATTTCCACCCTATGTTTTTGTGTTTTAAAAACTTTCTATTTGTTAATTTATTACAATGCTTTTGCTTTAACATCCATAGGTTTTGTTTTAACCATAAATGAAATATATAAAACCTCACTTTTATTGTTGAAACCGATTTAAACTTTGTTTTCATAGTTATTTATTTGGTAATAAATAAAAAAATCAATTTAAAACTGGTCAACTATTGTTTAAAGTGGTCAATTGGTTTCTTTCTCCAATATTTCTGATGCAATAAGCTCTTTTATTGCATTTTTAGGGTTACTTTTTTTCACCAAATGATCAAATATTACATAAAGTACCGGAACAATTATAAATGAGAGGAACATAGAACTGGCCAGACCACCAATTAATACCCATCCTAAACCGCTTTTCCATTCGGCACCGGCTCCAGAAGCAAGGGCAATTGGCAATAAACCAACAATAAGGGCCAGGTTTGTCATCAGAATTGGACGAAAACGTACTGAAGTTGCTTCGGTAATGGCATCAATCACTTTTTTGCCTTCTTCCTGTTGCTTATTGGCAAAATCGACAACCAAAATGGCATTTTTAGCAACCAAGCCCATAAGCATAATGATACCCATTATTGAGAAGAGGCTTAAACTTTTACCGGCTAGAGCTAGTGCCAATAGAGCCCCAATCATAGCCAAAGGCAACGAAAGCATTACAACCAATGGATATATGTAACTATCGTACAATGCAACCATAATGAGATACATAAAAATGATAGAGGCTAAAAGGGCTATACCCAAACTGGCAAACGATTTTCCCTGTTGTTCCATATCACCTGCATAAACAATATCTACGCCCTGAGGGGCTGCTGTATTTGCAAGGTTGGCTTTAATTTCTTCTCCAACAGTACCAATAGTTTTACCAATCAGGTTTCCGGAAATTAAAACCGATGGAAGTTTATTGTAACGGGTTAAAGTTGAAGGGCTCTCGCTTTCGCTAATATATGCTACCTGCGAGAGTTTGATCAGTTGACCTGCACGGTTAGTGAATGAAATATTTTCAAGGTCATCTTTGCTTTTTCGGTCAAATTCATCCAAAGCGATAAAAATATCGTACTCGTTACTGCCTTCAGTATATTTCAGGTCGCGATTCCCTTCATAAGCAAGATGCATTTGTTGACCAATTTCGCCAATAGTCAAGCCAAGTTTAGCCAACCTCTCACGGTCAAATTTTACAACAAATTCTTTGTCACCATTTTCTACCGACGATTTGACATCTGTTGTACCACTAATGCCGCGAAGTTTATCGGCAACAATTTTACTATAAGTAATAGCCGAATCGAGGTTACTACTCCTCACATATATTTGAATGGGCATGTTGGCATTGCCAAGAAGACCAACTTCCCTAGTTTTAAAGGTTGGACCGGCAAACGTCGACGTCATATCATTTTTTAATTTAAGGGCAAATAATTTAGTACTTAAAGTACGCTCTTTTTTGGGAACCAATTTAATCATAAACTCAGCGCTGTATGGGGTTTCAAGGACAGACATGCTTTCGCTCCTTGCACCTACTTTGGTATATATATTCTCAATTTCCGGGTATTGGAGAAGTTTTTTTTCAACATTTAAACACCAGCTATTGGTTTGTTCTAATATGGTTGTCCTGTCGAGCTCCATTGACATAATAAACTCACCCCGATCGCCAGCATCCATGAATTCAGTTTGAATAAAACCACCTCCCACAAGATAGAACGAACCGAACAACAATACTGTAGCCAAAGAAATGGTAATCAGCTTGTGAGCGAGTGTATACTTTAAACCCGCCAGAATTAGGAGATGCAGCTTTGTAATTAGACCCTCTGTATAAAGTAAAAACCGGTCGAGAAACTTTTTGTTATTAAATTCTTTTAGTTTGCCAAAACGTGAAGTTAAAAGAGGAACAAGGGTAAACGAAACTATAAGGCTAATTAATATAGAAATCACAATTGTTAATGAAAAAGCCCGCAATAATTGACCTGTAATACCTGTGGTTAAGCCTATTGGTAGGAAAACGGCAATAAGTACCATCGTGATAGAAATTACAGTAAGTCCAATTTCACCACAAGCATCCATTGAAGCCTGCCAGCGCGATTTGCCCATTTCCATGTGGCGATAGATGTTTTCCAGCACAACAATGGCATCGTCTACAATGACTCCAATTACAATTGACAGCGCCAATAAAGTAAGAAGGTTCAGCGAAAAACCAAACAAACTAAAGAATGTAAACGTTGAAATTACTGATGTGGGAATGGATACCAGAATAAACACCAGATTTCGGAATGTATGAAGGAAAAGCAACATAGTAACCGATACAAGTATAATAGCAAAAAGCAAGTCTTTTAGGACACTATTAACGGCATTTTCTGTGAATTCTGAAGTATCGCTGGCAATAGTAAAATGGAGATTTTGCTTGGAGTACTGTTTTTCATAAGATGCCAAAATTTTACGAACATCTTTACTTATTTCTACAGCATTACCTTCGGTTTGTTTCTGAATGCTCAAACCAATTGCATTTTTACCGTTAATGCGTGCTAATTTTGAAGTTTTCTTAGTACCATCCACTACAGAAGCTACATCTTTCAATTTTATTGCAGTACCTTCACGGGTAGAACCAATGACAAGATCTTCGATTTGTTTGAGGTCTTCAAATTTTCCCGATAATCGCACAATGAATTTTGATTCGTCGTTTTTAATTTTCCCGGTAGGGAAGTCAATGTTTGAAGCAGCAATTATTTGTTCTACTTGAAGTAATGAGAACCCATATTGTTCGAGTTTTTGGGCATTTACCTTTATTTCGATTTCGCGCTGGTTTCCACCTAAAATATCAACGTTTGCAACCCCTCTTATTTGCTGAATTTTGGTTTTAATATCTTTATCAACTACGTCAAAAAAATCCTTATCAGGAATGTTGGCGTTAACGGCAATACTCATGATGGGAAACGTATTCACGTCGAACTTCATAAACTTAGAGTCCTTACAGCTGGCCGGCAAGTCCTCTTTTATGCCATTTACCTTTCGTTCGCATTCCTGTAAAGCGACATCGGGATTAACGCCATCTTTATATTGAATAGAAATACTTGAAACTCCTTCGTATGAAGATGCGGTAATTTTGTCAATGCCTTCAATAGCTGAAATAGCCTCTTCAATTTTTTTAGTCACGGAACTTTCAACCTCAGAAGGAGCGGCTCCCGGATAAATGGTCATTATTACGTTAACAGGAATTTCCATTTTTGGGGTAAGCTCCTTGTTTAACTGAAAATAACTAAATAGACCAGCCAGTGCAAGTATTACAAACACAACAACCGGGATGGTTGTCCGTTTGATAGATATATCTGTAATTTTCATTCGTTTTAAATATTAGATACTGTTAATAATCTTAATTTCATCGCCATTTTTAACATTAAGCTGGCCACTTATAATAATTTGATCTCCAGTGGAAAGCCCTTTAAGGACTTCAACTTGCATGTCGTTACTTTGGCCGATGATAATCTCTCGTTTTTCAGCCTTACCATTATTAGCAACAAAAACCACAGGATGTTCCATGCTTCCAACTATAGCCGATTTTTTGATAAGTAGTTTGTCGTCGTGTTTAACAGGAAGTACAGCTTCGGCATACAGACCGCTCTTAAGATGTACACTCGAATTATTTAATAAAGTAATCTCTACGTTGAATTTCATAGCAGCATCCGCTTTTTCGGCGATAGAGCTAATAGTGCCGGTAAAATTCATGTCGGGGAATGCAGTTAAATGGACAGATACAGCCTGACCGACCTTGACTTTAAATATTTCGTACTCGGTTATTTTTATGTTAAGCTTTAATGAGTTATTGTTTACAATTTCACATACAGAAGAACCTCCTCCAAGAAATTGGCCTTCGGTAACAAAATCGTTGTTAATATATCCCGAAATTGGAGCTTTAATACTGGTATTGCTTAACGCTTTACGGGCGTTGATTAAGTCGGCTTTTGCTTTTTTAAGACCAATGGTAGCTTGTTCCAAATCATGTTTAGTAATTGCGTTTTCTTTTGCCAAGCGAGTAAGCCTCTCAACATCTCTTTCGCTCTGTTCGTAATTGGCTTCGGCAGTAAGTGCATTGGCAGAAATAACCTCATCGTCTACTTTTACAATTACTTCTCCTTTTTCAACCTTATCCCCTTTTTCTTTACATATTTTTATAATTTTGCCCTGAGTTTCGGAAACAACATTTAATACTTCAGAGGCTTCGAGTACCCCTATTGCTGAAATGTTTTCATTTATACTGCCTTTTACAACAGGTTCAATGGAGACAGCGATTTTTTCGACTTTGCGTTGAGCCATACTAATATCGTTTGTTAACTGAGCCTTATTGCTCATTAACCTTAAAACAATGGATACCAATGCAACTATAATAATTGCAGACACTATCAGATGTGATTTCTTAATTTTCATGTGTTTGTTTTTAATTTTTTAACTACGGTCACATGGAATACGCCATGAAATAATCCTCTTCGGTTGTTGTGAAAATTTCTTCTCATGGCTATTTCATATGCTTTTAATTAATTGTTTGCTAATGATTTTAAATTACCTAAAACTTTTAATATTTTGATTTCGGCTAGATTGCACTTCAAAGCCTGTTGATTATAGGAATTATCTGCCTGCAAAAAATCAGAGTTCACATTCAATAAGTCGGCTAAAGAAGCCATCCCCTCGGTGTATTGCATGTTTGTTTGATTGTAAACCTTAAGGGCTAAACTGCGATTTTCATTTTGAACTTTAAGTAAACACAGCGAGGTTTGATATTCAGAAATAGCGTTGTTATAGTTTACCAACAGTAATTTTTTTGTTTTCGAGAGATCTTGCTGTAATTTTAACTCCTTTATTTTTTCCTGTTGTACTTTAGCATGCTTTACTCCCGATGCAAAAATGGGCACGTTCAGTTGAATGCCAATGGTGTTCATGTTTGTAAGTTTATCAATCTGAGATGAAGTATTATAGGAGGAATAATTGAACTTGCTATAACCAGCAAGGGTTGGGATGTATTCCGCTTGTAAAAGCTTTACCTGTTGCCTATATAAATTGTCTTGTTTCAACAGTACTTGATAGGCAGGAACATTATCGACTGAAAATGACGGGAATTTTATACTATCAACAGAAAGACTATTTTTTATAGTGAGGCTATCAATTTGCAAGACAGTATCAATTGGCATTCCTACAAGTGCTTTAATATAGTTTAATTGCAACCCAATGCTATTTTGAAGGGTTTGGCTTGTGACTTCCAAATTGGTAAGAGTAACTTTCAGCCGGTTTACATTGCTCTCTTTTACTAAGTCGTTCCTGTAGTTTAAATCAACTATCCGAAAAGTTTCTTTTAAATTACCAAGGGATTTATTTACAGTACCTAACTGGTATTCTAATGAAAGTAACTGGTAATAATTGTTGGCAATTTCTTCGATAATATCTTCTTCTGTTTTAGTTTTCATCGACACATAGAACTCCTGTGTTTTTTTTGCGACTTTTAATCCGGCAAAATACGACTGACTATAAATAAGTTGAGTAACCTGTACCCCGAGTGATGCATTATATAACGCATCTATGCTCCCAATCTGAGAGAGAAGTCCAGTTAAAACGGGTTCGTTCGGGTTATAAGTAGTAAGAGAAGAAGGCAAATCAAGATTCAAAGACATCTTACTGTATGATGCAGAACCTTCTATCTGAGGAAGTCCATGTCCCAAAGCCTCCTTACGAATATACTTAGTATTTTCTACATCTAAGTTGGATTTATTTATTTCCGGGCTGTATTTTAAAGAGTAATTTATAAGGTTTGCTAAATTTGTCTGACAATAACTATTATGTACTATAAAAGAAAGCATTCCAGACATTACCAATACCATGAGTGATTTCAAACCTTTAAAATGACACCAATGGAGGTGGATTCCTCCACTCATTAGCAAAATTGACTGCTTTGTAACTTCATTGCCCATACTAATTCTCCTTAAAATTTAATTATGGCACAAAGATGCAGACTTGCTAATTGCTTTTAAATGAATAAATAACCGAGCTTAGCAATTAAAAAAGTGAATGATTAAAATTTAGAAGTGAATCGAAGATTTTTTGAGGTAAAGCATTTTTATTGGATTGTTTAAAATGTGAAATATTGAAGACAAGATATTTATGATTATGTACTTTGGTTAAAAAAGGAATAAAATATTTATTTATAGTCGTACAATACAAAAAGCAAAAAACAATTTTTTTAAATCAAAAACTCAATTCCGCCCTAAAGCGTATTCCGTTCTTATTTGCTACATTATCGTTTTTGTAGTAATTTCCAACCTGTCTAACATATTCGATCCTAATTACTTTGAAAATATTAGATAGCCCAACTCCCATTTCAACATATGGATAAGTAAACTTATTGTTATAGTATTCTGGCAAATCAAAAACCCCTTTATATGCGCTATTGAGTGTTCCATAATGAGACTTAATCGAAAGCATCTCGCGTAGTTTCAATCGTCTTACAATCGGGATGTGATTAAGAATTATTCCCCCACCGCTGAACTCTAAATGCGTATTGGCATATAGGTTGTGTGCAAATGTGGCATGATGCAAAAGGTTATAGCTGTACTTTGCATACCCGAGAGACATAGTACCCACTGGCATATCTAACATATCGTATGGAGCGTCTCCAAAAAGATAGCCTGCGTTTAACATGTAACGCATTACAATCAAACCTAGATTGTACATTCCTTGCACAGAGCCATGCAAATGTGAATAAAACCCTACCTTTTCCGCATTCGTTTTATTAGGAAGTCTCA
>Ga0209098_1000434_pt1 | contig 46444 bp, 35 predicted proteins | sample AD_JPNHW1_MetaG_FD_184429 | JGI IMG/M metagenome (GOLD analysis project Ga0209098, IMG submission 184429) | Active sludge microbial communities of municipal wastewater-treating anaerobic digesters from Japan - AD_JPNHW1_MetaG (SPAdes) (version 2) | ecosystem: Engineered > Bioreactor > Anaerobic...
CGGTAACAGGAGTTGTATCATTAATAAACAACGTATAACTACCGATCGCACTGGCATTTTCCGTATTAATTTTAACTGCCATGGGGTGATTTCGCACCGCATCAGCGCAATTCCATTTAATCTCCTTAGTGTCACCCACTCGCCAAATCTCTGGTGCAGTATAGTCACCCGTACCATTATCTCCATTGGGGCTAACCACATCAACTGCAGGGAATTCAACAACATATGAACTGATAGTTGCCGATGCATTCGAGGTATTACGCATGAATTGCAAGTTAGTATCACTGGTTAATACGGCAGCGACTTTCTGGGCAGCATGATTAGCTCGATAATACGCCCCTGTTTGGTTTCCACCTGAAGTTGAAACAAGTTGAAACGCCCTGGTCCTATCCACTGCAAAAATAGGAACAGAGGCGGTGTTTGTGGTATTAGTCGCACTATAAGCAAGTGTAGTCCTGTTGCTTTGCACAAACGCTTCATTCGCAAATTCAACGACATACCATGGCACATAAAATCTATCCGCTGAAATATTGGCAACTCCCACGCGATTAAACTGCAAGGTCGATGTGTTAACGATCCTTCCATCGAACATAATACGCGCTTCAGTACCCATATAATTTGTACTATAGGTGCCGTTATAATCAGAAGTCGTATTCGCTTTTGTCTCGTTACCCGATTTAACCGTATAAACAGAAAAAGCCTTGCTTAGATTACCCACCGTAATCGACTGGTTATGAGAAACAGCTCCACCTTGAGGAATAATAAAGGTGCCGTTGGTAACATTAGCATCCCGGTCAAATTCAATAACTTGATAAACAAGGTCAGCGTTGTTGCCAGTATTTCCACCCGTAGTACCTCTTCGGATCTGCAAAGTATTGCTATTGATCAATGATGCGCTAAAAAGGTTACGTTCATCAGCGGTAACAAGGTTTGAATAATGTTTTGCCGACAAAAGAACAAAAGCCCGGGTAAGATTAACTGACGGAATGGTTATATTTTTGATAAGCGACGTTTCCGACATCGTGGTAATTGCGCTTGTTACATTAACACCTGAGGCAAATTCCACGATTGTGTAATTAGCATACACGGCAGGGTTGGCACGATAATGTGCCAAAACTAAGTGGGTCGGATCATCAATAAGGCCGAATAGATCCATGATAGACCTATTTTCACCAAGTGCTGCTTGCGTAACCACAACGAAACTTTTAGAGGGATCTAAATCTATACCGCCTGTCAACGTATCTGCTGCGGGCGTAGTACCGGAACCAGTCGGGTCTTCCAAATCAACCGTAACGATTTCTGTCGTAGTATTGAACTTATATCCGGAGTGAATAACACGCTTAACTTGATATGCTTCCGAGCTATTGATCAAATAAACAAACATGCCTCCCAGCAGCATCACTGCCAGGAACATGATTAAGAAAACTTTTTGTTTTTTGATCTTAAGCCACATACGTTTTATTGCTGTTCTTCAGCAACCTCTGCACTTTTTAAAACATCTTCTTCTGATGGCGCCGGTTTCTTCACACCTTTTTTGATCAAGGAAATCACTTTTGCCTCGAAATTTGTTTTATCCTGCGTTTCATCTTTCTTTATTTCCTCATTAAATTGAACCCGCACCTGGTCCCCCGGCTCTAGATCGCTCAAACTACGCAGATGATCAAGCTTTACAGTCTTCGGGTTAAAGGGGATCATGATCTCACTTTCAGCGCCGCTTGCTGCATCACGCGCAAAGGTGACCGAAATATATTTTTTCCCAATACCGGCAACTTCCCCCTGTACTTGCTTTAAGGTAACCTGATGAATTGGCGCGACACTTTTGGCTTTTACCGTTTCAGTCTTACCTAATTTAGTGTCCTGCGCAAAACCCTGGCCGGCAAAAAGAACAAAAATAAAAACAAAGAAAACTAAAAGGCTTCTCATTTGGCCTCCTTGATCTTATAATACCCCGGGCTGACAAATGAAACCCCCTCAAGGCTACCATTGACAAATTGTTTACGAAAAGCGCCATTCATGTTCCCGTCTTTTTCTTCACCTTTTAAGAAAACAATCTCACCGTTTAAATTCCGCTGCATAGTCTCCCAAACAATGGTGCCATCAGGAAGGGTTGTCGTGGAATAATTCGACGCAACGAAACCGCTGCTTATAAGATACTCAGAGAACACAGTGCCGTTTTTAAAGGTGATCTTATCAAAACGCGGATACGTTGTCTGCGCACCCTTTTCAGGCATAAGCTCTGCTACCCATTCAGTTCCATCGATATCTTTCAAGGAATCTTTAATAAGCACCCGCTTTTCCACTTCTTGCATAACAATAACTTTGCGCGGGCGCTGATAATACATCACCGCTGCCACCACACCGGCGATCACAATAAAAATCGTTAATGTCACCAGCGGGCTTAATCTCTCTTTCTTCTGTTGTGCCTGATCCTCGGCTTCTTTCTTTTTCAATTCTTCATCGATTGTTTCAATAAATCGTCTGGAACCGAGGATGGTTTTTCCCGTAATATTTTTTGCAAACGCATTCATCTCTTCCTTGGTAACGGAAGCAATAAGTTCAGCGTAATCTTTTTTCTCCGGGAAGATCTTTGCGGCAAGATCCATCACCTCGCGCACTTCATTCGATAGATCAATGGCAAGAGACGGCGCAATAGCTGCGACATCGTCCGTCGAAGAAGTCGCCGTATCATACAGATAAGCAGCATTACTGGTAAACGAATATTCCGTAGGAGTTTTAGCGAAACCGAGACGGACCGGGCTGGTATGAATGTACCGCACCAAATGCACTAAGTACGGGTCTTTCTCAACAACCACTGATTTGAAACGTTCTCTGAAAAGATGGCCGCGGCGGGCATAACGGTTATTATAATATTTTGTATAGGAAGAGCTTAAATCATGCATAACAAGAGAGAGTTTTTCGCCCTCCGTAAGCTCCATGAGAAGCGTAAGACTTGCGGGCATAAGCGCAAAACTAAACAGCTTAAAACCATATTGCTCTTTGTACTTTTTTAATAAATCTAAGTACATTGCGGTATCCCTCTCATCAACAAAAATATTTTCGCCCACGCTGCCTTTCACCGTGACATAATATAAACAATTTGAAATATAAATTCGTGGTGCTCTTGGCATCTTTTAATTATCAGTATATTTCTGCGTGCCTGGTACATTTTGTTTTCTAAAACCGCCCTATTTTTCAATATATGCCTTGTGCCTGGCACTTTCAAGCATAACCAAAAAAAATCCCAGGCAGAGCTCTACCTGGGATTCAAGTGTAATCGAAGATATTCGGCAGCCTGCCCATCCATCAATAATGGACGCATAGCTTTGCGCCCCCGCCTTGCAACGGGTTTGCCTTTTCGTATTCTCAAAGAAATATATGTATCGTAATCCTGATTAAATAATACCATATAGTTAAGCTTTCTTCAAGCTTATTTCTTTCCCTTCTTTTTTACAACGGGTGCAGCGGCAGCCGGCTGTTCAGGAGTTCCTGTCACATCAGCCTGGTTCGTTGAGAAATTAGCAGTTGACTTCTCCCCCTTCATCGGCTGATTACTGATAACTCCTTTCATACCAGTATCTTTAAGTTCCCCTCTTAGAAAAATTATTCCTTCTTTTTCATTAACCTGCATGGTTTCCCACACAGCAGTTCCGTCATTCTGCACGTTCAGGGTAAAATTTGATTCCGGATAACCGCGGGCAATGAGATTTTTTGCGGCAACTTTTCCATCTTTAAATGTCAGGCTTTCAGAATCTCCGCCTTTAACCTTACGCCCCGATTGAGAAAGAGTAGGAGAAACAAAAACAATCCATTCTTTTGATTCCAGATTTGCCTTGGCATTTTCAAGCATCTGAGTTTTCATGATATTTTTAACCGATTTCTCGGCATCAGCTTTCACCTTCTCTGCTAAAACCATTGTTGATGCAGAACTATCGGTCAAAGCAAACGCAGATGACACCAGCCCTATCGCACATAAGAAAGCAAGAATACTTGTTGTAACTCTCATTTCTCTCCTCCTGTTTTATAGACTGTTATGTGTGCTTGTTTTTTCAAATCTTCAAACCATGAACCCAAACCCTCAAATTTTTTTCTCATCTTTACCTGATCAAAAAATGATTTTTTGTTCTTCTGGAATTCAGCTTCCTGCGCCGGCTTTCCCTCAAGCACCTTAAAAACAGCGAATCCTTTATAAATAGGCTCCGGTTTATAATATTCTCCCGGCTTCATGCGCACCATCTTCAAAGTCGCATCTTGAGGGAATTTCCAAATATCAATAAGAAACTCACAGGAAACAAAACCCGGTCGCTTAAAATCTTTTGCACGTTTCTCTTTTTCCATCCCCCAGAAATTCTTATCCGCTTTTGCCTTGCGGTAAAATTCATCGGCTTCCTTCTGGGTTGCAAACTCAACTAATTCAACTCCCAGGGTATTGTACTGATTAACAAACTTTTGATGCGCATCCTTCTCATCCACCACCGGATTCAAAGAATCAAGCACCTGTTGCCGCAACTTCTGAACCTGAAGCAAGTGGCGGATCATGTTGTTAAATATCTCGGGAGTTACGTTTGTACGCTCCTGAAGCCATTTGGAAAAAGCAGCGGGGTCTTTTTTGAAATCAAAACTAACCTTTTCAGCAGCAAGGAGTTTGACAATTTCATTGTCTAATTCTTCCTGAGAAATTACGATATTCCTGCGGAATGCTTCAAAAGAATAGAGCAGCTGATCCCAATAATAATTTTCCTTATCTTGATCGGTTTTTGGCTGGGCATCCCTAAAACCAAACACTGTGGAGACATTTTTTACAAATTGATAATTCTGGAGAGGAACCTGAATTCCAAAGAACTCACCAACAAACTGCGGCGGGGTTTCTTCAGGGCGTACAGATTCTGATTGGACACTTTTATTCGATTGATCTTGCAGGGCAACAGTCTGATTCTTCCCTGCAGACGCAAAACCTGTTGTGTTATATACAGTTATGTTTGTCTGGGAAAAACCATCCCTGTTCAACGAGACAATTACTAAAAGAACAAACGTTACCTGTACAAAACTTCTTTGTACGTTAGCCATTGTATTTATTCCAGAGGCTGTTTAACATCCCAGGTCTGCCAGGTGATGATATACTTTTTAACCCAATCAGCATCCTTATCATCTTTTTTACAATACTGCAGATACTGTCTGAAATGGTTAATAGCCTTTTGCCGGTTGACCATATACTCGGCATAAATATAACCGATATTGAAATGAGCGTAGGCATCATCCGGAGTAAGTTCAAGACAGCGTTCAAATTCCGAAAGAGCCCGCGAGTATTCTTTTTGTTTGGTATAAAAAACTCCCAGGTTATAATGCATGGTCGCCGTTTGTTTCACGAGCGTTTTGTTCTGACGGGCGATTTCCGCAAATTTTGTCGGCACCGTCGTAAGCCGTTCTTCAAACGCGCGGTTTTTACTGGCCGCCTGGGACATGTTTTTATTATATCCTTCAACCTTGCTACTCAAATTCTTCAACTCTTCCTGGAGCCGTGCATCGCTTTCTTTGAGCTGCTTAACCTGCGCCTCGGAAGCCTGAAGGTTGACGGACGAACGCGACAGTTCTTTCTTAAGGGAATTGTTTTCATCCTCAAGTTTTTTCCTGCCGCTTTTATCCCGTTCTTTAACAAGGAGCTGCTGTAAATCTTCTTTTTCTTGAATGACCTGCTTTTGGATCTTTTGAAGGTCAATAATTTCTTCCTTCAAATTTTGGTTCTGTTTTGCGACAAGTGATTTTTCGTTTTCCGCCGTCGACAAAGACGTGTCAACGAGCCCTTTTGCTTTTTTCAGGGAATCCACTTCGGACTCAAGCTGACGGGCCTTATCACGGTCGGACAACAAGCCTTTAACCTGGGTATTTAAATTCTCCCTATCGGTCTTAGCCTGCTCAACCTCTTTTTTCAACTGCGCATATTCATTCTGAATTTTATCATAATTATTTTTTAAATCAACACCTTCTTTGGATATTTTTTCGATCTCAATACGTTGTTTCTTGATATTTGTTGAAAGCAGATAATTGCGGAAAACAAAGTACGCGGACAAACATGCAAAAACGAGAAATAGCGCAGCAACCGTTAAAACCATTTTGCCGATACGTGTCCCTTTAATTCTCTGGATGCTTTCCATAACACTATTTGGATTCGTCGTCATCTTGCAGCCCCTTTATAGATAGTGCCCCTTCCTTCTTCTCATTAAAACTTAAATAATCCCGATACGGCTTTACACCAACAGGCGCAGCTTCTGTCCCGAAACTTTCAGGCAGCATTGCCTTATCCGGAACAAGCGGTTGATACTCTTTGTAATTTTTAGGAGGTTTATCCCCGATAAATCGCTCGGCGGTATCTGCGTTAAAATCCTTGCCGCTGATAATCCGCGGAGTAATCATGACCAGAAGCTCGGTACGCGTGGTTTTGTTCGAGATGCTCTTAAACGCATTCCCGATAAAAGGGATCTTCCCGAACCACGGGGTTTCCGAACCCGTATCGTTCTTTTCTTCTTTACGCAAACCAGCGATAAGAAGCGTTGTGCCATCTTTCATCATCGCAGTTGTTTCAACCAATGACGTATCAATAATCGGAATGGAATTGTTCGTAGGGGTTGTCAGCGTTGAGCTCACCGTTGAGATCTCGGGTTTGACTTTCATCGTAATGAAATCCTCGTCGTTAATATGCACCGTAACGGAGAATTGGACTCCGACATCAACAAACGTAACCTCTTCAGAAACCGTGCTCGTCGTCTGTCCTGTCGAGGTTGTCGAGGTGACATAGGCCTGACGCTCACCGATATGGATCTTTGCTTCCTGGTCATTGACAACAATAAGCTTGGGGTTGGAAAGGATTTTACTGTGCCCCTTGGTATCAATATAATTGATGACGGCATCAAAATCCCGTTTGCCGCTAATAATACCAAAATGCGTATTATCACCGAGCACCTTGGCAGTGCTGGAATTCAAAGAAGAGGTTGTCCCGGAAAACGGGTATGAACCGATTTGATCTCCCAGGGCAGAATACGTATCGCTCCGGGTTGAAAAGGTAGCGTTGGAAGAAGACGTCATATTACTGAATGGATACGAACCGATATATCCTGTTTCGCTGCTTCCCGTCAGAGTCCGCAAGATGCCTTCCCATTCCATGCCGCGGGTCTGATTGTCGTTCAATGCAATCTTAACGATCTTAACATCAATCAAAACTTCTTTCGTCGGCCGGTCGATGCTGCGTATCAGCCGTGCAATCTCCTGCATCCTGCCGGGAAGCGTCTGCACAATAATCTGATTATTGCGTTCATCGGCTTTTACCGTACCGACTTTTTTACCTTCAATCCTGACTTTTAAAATCTCTTCAACCTCTTTTGCCTTGGCGTAATTAAGGTTAAACACTTCAACAAGATTCTGTTTTTCAAACTCATCTAACGCACCAGTCAGCTGTTCAATCTTTTCCGGCGTATCCATAATAAGGACATTACCCGCTTCAGGGTCGACTAAAACACGGCCAATATCGCTTTTGAGGGCGTCTAAAAGACTGAATGCCTGCTCAGGAACCGCGTATTTCAAACGCATAATTTTAACCTGTCTCTGATCGGAAAAATTCTTTCCATACAAAGCCTTATATTCTGCGTCAGTCATGATATTGAAGACTTCGCCTTTTTGCACAACAGCAAGACTATTCGATCGAAGCATAAGATCGATCACATCTTTCAGCGGAACGTTCTGAAGCGTTAAACTGACTCTACCGGCAACATTTTTAGTCGCAACAATATTTAAATCTCCTTTTGAAGCAACGTACTTCAACGCCTCAAAGATATCAATGTTACGCAAATCAAGGGAAATCGGCTGCTGTAAACGCTCTTCTATAGGTAAAAGCACAACCGGCTTTTCATCTTTTGCCGGCTTTGCCGCATCGCGAATAAGCGCATCTTTTGTCTTTTCCGTATTATCTGCCGGAGACGCCGGCGTTATAACTTGACTTGGGGCAGGCTCAATCGACGATTGCGGCTGTTTTTCCTGATCAACCGCCGTCACAGGAAGTGCTGCTGCCGCAGCCTTATCCGAAACGCTCGTATTAGATTGCGTTGCGATGGTTACCGCAGCACCCTTGGCAGATTCCAAAACCGGCAGGGCGGTATCATTATTTAACCGGCTTACCGGGGCAGATGAAGTTGCATTGGCTGATGGCGTTGGCAAAGCAGCTTGCGACGCCGCTTTAACACGGTCAACGGAAAGCTCTTGAGGAGCCTCAGGAGCCCCTGGTTGAGTCTGATTCGTCCCATCAGTCGCAATAACCTGCGGCGCCTGAAAAACATTCTGATCAACTTGCGAATAGAGATCTTTTTCCTGGGCGCTCACGCAAAAAGCACCCGTAGCAAAAATAACCGCACCCAGAATAATCGCCCGATGTAGTTTCATATGTTAATGCGGCTCCGCTTTCTCATCCTGCCACGTTTCCCATGTCAGAATGTATTTCTTGGCGCGATCGGCATCTTTGTCTTTCGGATCCAACGCGAGGTATTTCTTGAAATGGAAAATTGCCTTGGGTTTGTTACCTAAAAACTCAGCATAAATAAGCCCCAAATTATAATGCGTCGCGGCGTCGTTCTCATTTAATTCCAGAACCTTGTTGAATTCAACCAACGCGTCATTATACGACTGTTTTTCCAGATAAAAAACTCCTAAGTTATAATGCAAAACGGCGTTTTCTTTCACAAGCCGGTCTTTTAAAGGAGCAACCTGGGTAAGTTTCTTTTCGTACATCACCAGTTTCTGCTTAAGCATACGGTTATCACTTACCAAAAGCTTGTTCTTCTCAAGCTGGATTCCCAATTCTTTCAACTTATCCTCAAGTTGTTTCCTGCCTTCAATTAAATCGGAAATCGACTTATCCTTATCTTTCAAAGAAACAGCCATCTGCTGCACTTGCCCTTGCAAATTCACTTTTTCATTCTGCATTAAAACATATTTTGATTCGCTATCCATCAGCTGGCTTGTCAGTTGCTGTTTATTCTGCGTAATATCGGTCACTACTTTTTCGCGTTCACCGATTGAGGCATTAAGCCGCTGGATCTGGTCGGCAAGCGTCAGTTTCTCCGCCTGCAATTGAGCAAGTTTTGTTTCGCTTTCCTTAGCCTGTGCTACACACGCTTCTTTTTCTTTCTTTAAATCAGCGATATTCTTCTCTTTCTCCTGGACACTCGAAATCAACTGCGTAATTTGTCCGGCGAGCGTAGGCTCAGTAGCATCCATTTGCCCCTGTATCTTATTGATCTTCTGGTCAAAATCTTCTTTTTGCGCAGCCTGCGCCTCTTTATTCTGCGCAGCCGAAGCAATTGCTTTCTCCTTCTCCTGCATAATACCGGTCAGCTGCTGCATCTGCAGCGCAAGTTTCGTTTTATCGGATTGAATTTGCGTAATACGCGATTCCAATTCCCTGACTTTATCCGCAAGCGCCAACTTTCCTTGGGTCAAATCAGCAATATTCTTTTCCCGGTCAACGACACCAGCAGTTAAATCCTTGATCGTAGCTGCCATCTGCTGTTTCTCGGAATTCATCGCAGCCAAACTGGTTTCATACCCTTTAACTTGTTCTTGCAATTGCTGCTTATTCTGGGCAAAACCGGCAAGCAGCTTATCTTTTTCTTGCACTGCCGCGGTCAATTGTTGAATTTGGCCCTGCAGATTCGCGCGCTCGCTCTGTAACTGCTCAACCTTAATTTGATAATTCTTCAAATCAATCTGAGTCGATTGATCTTTCGTGCGAGAAGCATCAAACTGATTCTGCAGATTCTCTCTGGCGGCTGAAAGTTGCTGGACGCGTGAACTTAAATCGGAAACTTGAGCCAGCATCTGTTCTTTCGTTTGCGTCAACAATGCAATAGCCTTGTCTTTTTCTTGCACCGAGCCGGTCAGTTGTTGTATCTGCGCAAGATACGTCGGCTCTTTCGCCTTGCTTGCATTCAGTTCGTTCTGGATATCGCCTTTTTCGCTTAATAACTGCGATAACTTTGTTTCATAATTTTTCGACTGATCAAGAAGCTGTTGTTTATTTTGGGTAAGACCGGCGATAGTCGTATCTTTATCTTGAATAACCGCTGTCATCTGCTGAAGTTGACTTTGTAAGGAGTTCTCTTTCTCTTTTGAAAGCGCTACCTGGTTCTGCAAAGCGGTTTTCTCATTCTGCAACTGCGTGATTTTTGCGTCAAAATCCTTGAGCTGCGCGGTCAACTGCAACTTATTCTGATTAAAATCAGCGATCACTTTCTCTTTATCCTGCAATGTTTTGGTTAGCTGCTGGATCTGGACGATTACCTGCTGTTCCTTCAGTTTCGAAGTATCAAGCTGGCTCTGCAGACTGGTACGGTCATTCTGCAACACCATGAGCTTAGACTCATAGTCTTTGATCTGCGCAACCAATTGCTGTTTATTCAACGTTGAATCAGCTATCGATTTATCCTTATCCTGCAATGTCACCGTCAGCTGCTGGATCTGTCCTTTCAAATTCGCGTTCTCTGTCTGCAACTGAGCTAATTTACCTTCATAATCTTTTACCGTATTGATCAAAGCTTGTTCGCGCTGCTTTATACCATCAAGCTGCCCCTGTAAATTTACCTTGTCATTTGTCAACTGTTGCAGTTTCGTTTCATAATCCTGCGTCTGCGCCAGTAATTGCTGTTTATTGGCTTGGATATCGGCGATCAATTTTTCCTTATCCTGAATAGCCGCGGTTAAGGTCTGGATCTGGCCTTGGAAATTCTGACGTTCAAGCTGCAACTGCGCTAAACGCGCCTCGTAATCTTTAGCCTGCCCCAAAAGCTGCTGTTTATTCTGGTTCAAATCAGCGATAATCTTATCTTTATCAGAAATCGAAGCGACCAATTGCTGAACCTGCTGTTGCAAACTCAATTCTTTTGACTTCGTATTATCAAACTGCAACTGCAACCCGCTTTTTTCATTTTGAAGCTGAGTTAAACGCTCCTCATAGGCATGAGACTGCGTGGTCAACTGATCCTTGCTCTGCGTTAATTCCGTAATGACTTTATCCTTTGCCTGCAATGAAACCGTCAACTGCTGAACCTGATCCTGGAATTGCTGCCGCTCAGTTGCCAACTGCGCTAAACGTGCCTCATATCCTTTCGACTGTTCCTGCAAAGAAGCCGCCTTATCTTTAAGCCCGTCAAATTGAGACTGGAGAGCAACCTTTTCATTCTGAAGCTGCCCAAGTTTTATTTCATAATCTTTATTTTGACCGGCCAAAAGTATTTTGTTCTGATTCAAATCAGCAAGAGCTTTATCTTTTTCTTCCAGCGAAGCTGCCAACTGTTGATATTGTAATTGCGCTGATTTTTCTTGTGAACGGGATTCCGCAAGTTTATCCTGCAAAGAAGCCTTTTCATCCTGCAACTGGGAAAGCTTTGTCTCAAAGCCTTTCAGTTGATCGGAAAGCTGTTGTTTGCTCTGCGTTAATTCGCTGATCGTCTTATCTTTATCCTGCATTGACTGGCTTAACTGCTGGATCTGATTCTGCAACGTTGCCTTATCCGTTTGCAGCTGCATAAGACGAGCTTCATAATCCTTAACCTCAGTCTGTAAATATTCTTCTTTTGACTTTGAAACATCAAACTGGCTTTGCAGACTCGTCTTTTCCGTTTGGATCTGATCAATGCGCAAAGCAAAATCACGCGCCTGACCGGCAAGCTGCTGTTTATTCTGGTTCAAATCAGCGATCACCTTATCTTTTTCCGAGATCGACTGGTTCAACTGCTGGATCTGCGCCATCAAACCCTGCTCCTGCGTTTTCGAACTCTCGAATTGACTCTGCAACTGAGACTTTTCCGCAACAAACTGACAAAGTTTTGCTTCGTAATCTTTTGCCTGCGCTACGTATTGATCCTTATTTTGAGTAAAAATAATAATGGATTTCTCTTTATCCTGAAGTGCGGCTTGTAACTGCTGCATCTGCTGCTGCGCAGAAGTCTCTTTTGACTTCAACACATTAAGCTGTCCCAATAAATCAGCCTTTTCCTGTTGTAATTGTCCGAGTTTAAGCTGACAATCACGATAATTGTTTTCCAGCGCATCTTGTTTAGCTAAGACATTTTGCAGTTTTGCATTCAAGTTCTCTTTTTCAACCTGCAATTGCGACAACTTGACTTCGCATTCTTTTGCCTTGCCCGCCAGCTCCTGCTTATTCCTATTCAATTCAGAAATCAGCCTATCTTTATCAGCGATTGAGACTGACAATTGCTGAAATTGAAGTTGCATTGCCTTTTCTTTTAAACGATACTCGGTAACCTGGCTGGTCAGAGTATTCTTCTCACCGGCCAACTGAGTTTTCTCATCTTTAAGCTTACCATAGGCATCCTTAGTCGCAGACAATTCATCCCGGATAGCATTGAATTCGGTAGTAATGGTATCAAGGTCTTCTTCGTAACTCCCCTTATCCTGAGAGTACGCGGATGAAAACACAAACAGCGTTGCTGCGATACCACAAAGTATTTTTTTCATAGTTATCCTTGGCCTTTTGGCATATGGTTGATTATACCTATATATATACCTACTCGTAAGTCTTTGATCCTTTTACCAGCAATTTCCCCGGCATAACCTGCGGCATTGGCGAACCAGCAGGAGATGAAGCCTGTATGCCGGCTGCTGCCGGCAAAGTCTCTTGCTTAAACATACCGCTATCATACAAACGGAATCCCTTGGACGGGATGCTCATATCAGGCTGCCCGGATTCCCCAGCTTCCTTGCCCTGTTCCATAACGCTCCCGGGGACCTCAGGCCTAAAAACATCAAATCGTTTTGCTTCTTTAGCCGGGAATTTCTGGGTTTCTTTCTGGCTGATAAATTTATCTCCCTCAAAAATAGTCGGTGTCAACATAATGACCAGTTCAACCCGGTTTGTCGTCTTCGTTGAATTTCTAAAAAGCATGCCTAGGCCGGGAATATTACCCAAAAACGGGAATTGCTCTGTTGATTCCGTTTTTTCATCCCTGCCCAAACCGCCGATAATAATCGTAGCCCCGTTTTTTGCAATAACCGTGGTTTCAGCAATATTCGTATCGACAACCGGGATCTGGTTCCCGCTTGAAGATGTAACATAACTGATAATACTCGATATCTCCGGTTTGACTTTCATGGTAACATAACCGTCATCGTTGATTGTCGGAGTAACAGAAAGCCGCACCCCCGTATCAATATAGGTTACCTCTTCCGAGGTTGTCGTGGACGTAGTACCAACGGTTGTTGTTGTCGTTACATATGCCTGCCGTTCACCAATATGAATTTTTGCTTCCTGATTATTAATAACCGATATGGAAGGGCTGGCCATGATTTTCGTTTTACCGAGCGTCTGCAGGAAATTAACAACCATATCGAAATCCCGCTTTGAACCGAAAATTCCGACGTGCATGCTTTTACCAAGAGTTTTTGCCGTACTGCTGGACAAAGCGCTGGTCGTACCGCTGAACGGATATGAACCGATCTGATTGCCGTTACTTGCATAATAATCGCTTCTTGTCTTAAAAGTAGGGCTGCTGACACCTGCGTTCATCACGGAAAAAGGATATGAGCCAAAATAGGTCGTACCGTATTGCGCCGCTAAATTAAAAAGACCTTCCCACTGCACTCCCTCATCCTTCTCATTCGAAATTTTGATTTTTATAATCTTGGTATCGATAAGAACTCCCTTGGTCTTCCTGTCAAGGCTCGTAATAAGCTCCTCGATGTTCTTCATTCTCTCAGGTAACGTCTGTACAACAACCTGGTTCGTGCGTTCATCGCATTTAACCGAACCAACTTTTTTAAGGTCAAGTTGCTGTTTAAGCTGATCCTCGACATCTTTTGCGCGGGCGTATTTCAAATTAAAAACCTTGATCGTGTTCTTCTGTTCCAATTCCTCTATGGCTTTTTCAGCCTCGGCTATTTTCTCCGGCGTATCAATAAGCATAACCGCACCGGACTCCGGCTGAGCCAGGAGCCTGCCTATTTCGCTCTTTAAAGCATCAAGGACATTAAAAACCTGCTCTGGTACCGCATATTTCAAACGGAAAATCTTAACCGTACGGGTATCGGAAAAATTCTTGCCATAGAGACTCTTATATTCGCCTTCGGTCATAACATTGTAAATTTGCCCGCGTTTGTCATACGCAAGGGCATTCGAGCGAAGCATAATGTCAAAGACATCGCCGACAGGAACGTTCTCCACATCCAACGTAACCCGGCCGGTAACTTTACGGGTCGGCACAATATTAAATCCTGATTTAAGAGCAAAGAATTTAAGGGCATCGTTAATATCAATATTACGCAGAGAAAGCGAAATACGCACATCTTCAGGCAGAGACACCATGCCTAACGGAGCCTCATTGGCATCTACATGCAGGCTGGTTGCAGAGAGCGTACAAAAAATAACCGCATAAAAAAACCAGCGTCGTGTCATCGGAGCTCTATCTCCTCGCCCTGATAACTCAAAATCACCTTATCCTTAAACACTGCCTGGACGCGAATTTCATTTTCGATAACTTGCCCTTTTTTCAGGAAATACGTGTGCTGGCTCTTCGTATCTTCTATCATCACATCGGGATCCCCTGACCACGAAATACCGGCCAACCGATAGTTCGCAGTAGCTTCGAGAATCCGCTGCGAAGGCCCTTTCGATAATCCAATGGTATCGGACGGCCGAGCGCCCATACGGAAGATATCGCGTTGACGGGCTTTCTCAACATAAATAGCAGAACCTTTCAGTAATGATGCCACCTGAGCGATTTTATATTCGGATGGTTTGGCAAGTTTCACTTCAAACTGTACTTTCTTACCAAGGTGCACAATCGAAAATCCCAAATTCACCAAGAAAATCAAAACCAGAAGTACAATACCGATCTCAAACAGTACGTTCAGTGTTTTAATATCCCACGTTTGGATTTTAAACCCGGGAATCCCGCCCCTCAAAGTATCTTTTAAATACGCAACTCTCCCTTTCATAGCACCGGCATGAGCAAACCCAACCCCGTGATGCTTAACGGCGGCAACAACAGAACTTACCCCGGACTTTTGAGAAGCCGGCTTCTCAATAAGGTTTAATAACTGTTTTTCTGGAGTTAACGGATTATCTGCCATGTCTTTTTTTATTGCGTTAAATTTCTTTTCTCTTGCCTGAGCATTTCAAGTTCAACCGAGATGCTCTTTAAACGTTTCTTTAAGGAATTATTCAACATCGTTGTCTGACTCAACTGGTCAGTAGCCGCGCCGCGTAATTCTTTATCAGACTGTAATTGCTGTTGAAGGCTGGAAACCCTCGTTTCAGTATCACCCAGCGTTGACTTAAGCTCTTGTATGTTTTGTTCTTTCTGGTGCAGAGAATCCTGCAACACCTTCTTTTCTTCTTTAACATTCTCCAGCTCTTCCTGTATGCGACTGATCAAAGTAGACTTATCTTCAATCTCGCCCTGTTTCTTACTGAGCGTTTCCTGGAGGTCATCGGAAAATTTCTTCGCCTGAGCTGACATCTGGCTTAATTCGCGGATACGGTCATTTAATTGAGCAACCTGCGATTCACTATCGCCCTTGACGCCCTGCAAACGGCTCACCTCCGCATCAACTTCACGCCGGGACGATTTCAAGGCGTCCAGATCACGCGACAAGCTCATACGCTCTTTTTCATTTACTGATATCTTAGCCGTAAGTTCTTCAATACTCTTCTGCAACGTCTGCGTCAACGTTACTTTCGTACGCAGATCATCTTTCACGCCGGCAAGTTCACGGTCACGCTCGCTCATCGCAGCCTGCAAATCCCCGATCTGTTTCTGCAATTCACGCGTCATCGCCTGCTGCCTGTTTAAATCGCTTCTCGTCCGGCTCAACTCTTCAACTTTATCTTTGGTTACCAGATCATGATCCGTAATATTCTTATTCAAAGCATAATTTTCATCCTGCTGTTTCTGAAGATCCGCCCGCGCTTTGGCAAGCTCTGTTTCACGCCGGGCCAATGTATCGCTTAGCTGCGCGATATTCTGATTAATTTCTTCAGATTGTCTTTTTAAATCATCCCGTAACCGGGCAATCTGCGCATCTTTACCGGCATTGTCCATATCAGCCTGCGACAATTGTTTTTGGATGGCATCGGCGCGTTCAACTTGTTTACGCGCCTGTTCAAGAGCTCCGGTCGTTTCCTCAGATTTACGAGTCAGATCAAGGTTCAAATCAGTGATTTTTTTGTTCAACACTGCTGCCGCATCAACCTGCTGCTTAAGCTGGTCCTTGAGACGAGTTGCTTCGTCATCTTTACTGGCGACAATGGCATTTAAATCAGAAACATTCTTGTTCAACGATGAACCAAGCTCTACCTGCCTGCGCAAATCTTCCTTCACGCGCTGCAGCTCGCTTTCTTTTGCTATGAGCGCATTATTCAATTCAGCGATATTTTTATTCAAGGAATCAGCCAGCTCAGACTGACGCAGCAAATCGTCTTTAACTTTCCGGAGTTCTGCCTCCCGATCATTCAATGACGCGGAAAGTGCGGCAATATTCTTATTAAGCGATTCACTGACAATCGCCTGCTTCTTGAAATTCTCCTTAAGAGCGCCAAGCTCATCTTCAAGCAAACCTTTTTCCCGCTGCGTAATCGTTAATTGATCTTCTAACGTAGCATGGGTCGTTGTAAGAGTTTCAAGTTTGGCGTTCAGATCACGGATTTTATTTTCCAAACCCAATCGGATAAGCCCGCTATTGGCAGCATCTTCTTCTTTCTGCTTTAAAGCAGCATTGAGCTTTGCAATATCTTCATTAAGTTTTATCAATTCTTTTTCTTTAGAAGCGATAGCACTCGTAAGAAGATCGAGATTATCCCGCATGGAATTATTTTTTGTTTCGACTTCCCTGATATATTCTTTCAGGCGTGAAAAACTGCGTTCAGTCCCGACACCCGCCTCATCAGATTGGCGCGCGCCGCCGGCTCCCATCAAAAACCCGCCTGTTGACGAACGGCTGCTGCGGCCGTGAGAATGTGCGACATGATCAATGTCGCTGGTAATACTCACATCAGACGCTCCATCCCGTGATGAAACCAGGGAAAAAGAATGGTCCTTCTGCTGCATATTCAAACCAACACCAAGGATGAGCCCGCCAATAGTTGCTGCAGGAATAAAAATATACCGGGCTCCCTTTTTTTTATCTTTCTGAATATAGCTCATACTTAATTTACCGTGATTGCAGCGTTCTGTAATACGTGATGCTTACGCTGCCAGCCTGATTGTACTTCCTCATCAATCAACTCTTTAATAATATCTTCATCAACAACCAATTTATTCCTCAGTACCAACAACTTCAAAGCTTTATGACAAAGCATATTCACCTGCCGCGGATATCCGCGCGTATACGAATGGATTATCTGTACGGCATCTGCAAGAAAAATTCCCGAGTCCGGTTTAAAACCCGCATGACGGACACGGAACTCGATCATATCGCGTGTCTCTTCAAAATCCAGCGGATTAAGCGTATACTTGAAACTAATGCGATCAAAAAAATTCTGCATGGTTACAATGCGTGAATAAAATTCCAGCTGCCCCAACAAAATCAATTGCAAAAGTTTGAATTCATTTGTTTCATAATTAAGCAGGATACGCAGATTCTCAAGTGTTACTTCATTGAGCTTCTGGGCCTCATCAACCAATATGACAACGGTCTTTCCTTCGGTAACTCCTTTTTGATACAGAAATCGCTCCAAGGTTTCGCGCAAATCCAGAACTGAAGGATTCGGGGTTCCTGAGAAATCGGGAATTTCGAAATTGCGCACCAATGACTTTAGGAATATTTCCTCACTTTCAAATGAAGGATTCAGTATTATATGGAATATAAAATCTTCCCGCGATTTCAACTCCTGGATCAGTTTCCGTGAAAGCGTTGTTTTCCCGGTACCTACGTCTCCAAGGATCACCGAAAGTCCGCGCTTCAAACGTAATTCAATAAGAATATTCGTCAGCGCGGTTTCGTGTTCTTTAGAAAGGAAAAAGAACTCCGGATCCGGGCTTGTAGAGAAAGGTTCTCTATCAAATCCTAACACCTTGAAATAACTCAACTTTCGCTCCAATTAAAAAGCAAAAGGCCTAATCCATTAACTTGAATTAGGCCCTTAAATCCCTTATTTTTATTGTTTTTTTGATTATTCATTGATTTGGTGCGTTTAGTTTCGTTATGCTTGTTAATATTAAATCCCAATAAGCCGTTTCCGAATCAAACGCAATGAATAACCTTCCTTTGTTAAATCTTTAATTTCACGAAGACGCTTTGATACCAATAACCTGTCATAAAATCTGACATTACCCCGTTTAAGGCTGACAGGCAATAACCCGAAATCAGTATAGTGATTAACTGTCTGGTAAGTGATATGAAAATTGCTTACAAGTTCTTTTGCAGATATGAATTTAGGATCTACTTTTACAACGGAAACCATCCTGCTCCCTTTTGTATGGTTAATTCTGTAACCCATATTACTTACGGTAGTTACCGTAATTCCAATATATATCATACATAGCACATTTTGTCAATAAAAAACTATTAATAATATAGGTAAGGATTTAGGGGGTCAAAAAGTTCTTAAAGAAAAAGCGGATGGCAGTCGATGCTTTATTAAAAAAATCAGCAAAACTCTTAACACGGCACAATTGTCTGGCAATATAGCGGGGAGTAAAATAATACGACAGGTAGGCATAGGCGCATAGCGATTCAAGCTTCTTTTTTGACAAATGCGGATAGGAAATGATCGAGTTCTTCGCAGGATCTACCGGCACATACTTTCCGTAGACAAGCCAGCCCCGGCTTTTGGCCGCTTCATAAAAGTCCGTTCCCGGAAAAGGATTTGCTATACTAAAAAGCACGTAATCGGCATCGAGTTTTTTTACTTGCGCAATTGTGCGCTTAATCGTCCCTTCTGTTTCTTTATCGGAAGCGCCCAGCAAAACGTTGATTTCAACTTCAATATCATTGCGTTTTAATATCTCGACAGCCCGCTGCGTATCAGACGGCGTCATATCTTTTTTGATAGCCAGCAAAACGTCCTGGTCAAGACTCTCAGTGCCCATATCAACATAAACACATCCGGCTTTTTTCATGGCGCAGGCCACCTCATCAGTGATCTTCTCCGGTCTGCACAAACATGACCAGGCAATGCCAAACCCTGTTATTCCCCTACAAATTTCAAGTGTGCGTTTTTCATCCCAGATGAATTGATCGTCAATAATTGAAACCGCCTTAAAACCGCGATCACGGATATCCTTAAATTCAGCAATCACCCTCTGCGCGGAATAAACTCTTCCGGGAGGTTTTACCCCATGCATCTTCTTATATTCAAGTTCACGCGCATACGAAAGCGAGTTAGGGACACAAAACCAGCATTGACCAAAGCAGCCCCGCGAAGTCAACATCCCTGTCTGCGGCATCCCCTGGAGCTTAGGATTATAGTATGGCCGATGGTCCAAAAGAGACCGATCCGGCAATGGAATATCATCAAGATTTGCGATAACAGGACTTGCCGGATTATGGATTATTTTACCTTCGTTCAAGAACGAAACACCTTTTATTTCAATAGGTTGCATTCCTGCCTTAATTGAGTTGACCAGGTCTTTCACAATAAATTCCGGCTCTCCTCGTACAGCAAATGTATCTGATTGATCCAAGAATGATTCCGGAGCAAAACTTGCCTGCGGTCCGGTAAAGATAAACCGCGCATTGGGGCAAAGCATCCGAATAATTGAACGGGCCATAAGATCAGTCTGCTGAGAAAGGAAAACCGTGTAAAAAATATATACCCCGGAGTTATCCTTTTTCAAAAACTCCCTAAAATCTTTTTCATTCTTCTTCTGTGCAGGAAAGTCGATGATCTCTACACTCTCAACAAGGGACTTAAGGATGGTGCCAATATACAATGCGGGCAAAAGCGGCAGAAAATAAATGCTGTAATTGCACCCGAAGCACCGGTCAACCGCGGCAGTTTTATCAAGAACCGGAGGGATAAGAATGGTTATCTTCATATTATTTCCCCTGAGCGTCACGCATTGGTATAAAAAATTCGCGTAAAAAACCTGCGGACCAGCCAATACAAAACAAAACGAGCATTACCGGCACATACCCTGCCACCCTGAAACTACGGTACTGGAATAGCGCCATCGCCATCATGAAACATACGACACCGGCACTGGCGCAAACAAAAAAAACAAGCGCGCCAACCCGGATCGCTTCCCACACCAGAAGCGCAAGCAACGGTATCGAAAAAGCGGCAAGCACATGGAACACATTGATAAGCTGCGAAGATTTTTTTGCGACTTGTAAACGACCGATGGCAAAACGATACATCTGCCGTAAAAATCTTTTCGGGGAATTCCTACGATGGTGCCAGACAATAACCTGCGGATCATACAAAAGCAGTGCGCCGCGGTCTCTCAGACAATAATTCATCCACACATCTTCTGCAGTCAGAAGATTCTCGTCAACCGGCATCACCTGACGCAAAGCTTCCCTCCGATAGATACAATTGCATCCGGGGAGATCGCGCACCGTGTGTGTTTTTTCATCGCGTTGCCTGTGAGACGTCGAAGATACAGCATCCGCGCCCCGAAAAAGGAAATCAACCGCCTTTTCAAAGTTGCTGCCGTGAGATGGAGTCAGGGTTTTACCGCCGACTCCGCCGATACAAGGATCACTAAAATGCGCGACCCCTTTTTTTAACCAATGCGGATCAAAAAGGCAATCCGCATCAGTAAAAGCGACAAATTCCCCCTGCGAATGCTGGAATCCGATATTTCTTCCGGAACCAACAAGTTTACGCTCATTGGTAACCACAACACAACCAAATTCCCTGGCGACTGCTGCCGTATTATCGGTCGATTTTCCGTCAGCAATGATAATCTCAATCCTGTCGCGGGGATAATCGAGCTGCACCAGGGATTGCAAGCACTGGCGCAAAATCAAGCCTTCATTTCGTACAGGGATAATAACAGAAACAAACGGGATATCCATCGTCACCAATTATTCAACGGGAGGCCGCAGCGTATAAAAGAAAACATACCGGCCCAAAACGCGGTAAATAGTCCGCAGCTGAAATTTGCCTGAAAATGATTGAAGAAAATTTTTCGGATCAGACCCTTTTCCTCTTTCAAGGATAATATACGTCACTTTATTCGGCTCCCCGGTCAAACCGACTTCTTTGACATGATACGTTGACTGTATATACGTAAAAAGCGCGGGGTCGTTTTTTTGCAGGGTGAACACAAACTCCGCGGGATAGAAACAGGCATAGCGGATATCATACTCCTGCTCAAACTTCTTAAAATCCGCAAATGACGCTGGCTTATCCATAAACCGGCGCGCATAACGGGCAATCCCCACACCTTGCGGATACGTGTACAAGAAAACCCGGTCGTTGGGCTTGGTAAACTCTTTCAACGATTCCCCTGCGACATCGCAGCCGGGAAAAATCGACGAGTACATCCGCACGGTAGCGTCGGCAACAAAAGGCGCTGATCCCGCGATAACGACGCTCAAAAGAATAACCGTAAAATCCCGTTTGAAGAATTTCTGCAATACATCGCGTCCCCATAAAACTGCATACACAGATGCCACGCACACCAGCGCCAGAAAAGGCATCTGATAATAATTATGCTGGTTAATGTGGTCGGAGAATATCATACAGTATATAATAAGCGTACAACTCCACCCTATGATAAAACGGTCCAGGAGGCCTCTTCGGTAAAAGAACGCACGAATAATCCCCACAGCCGTAAGGATTGTGTATACCCAGGTAAAATTCTCATTGCAGACATACCAGGAGATCATTTTGCCGTATTGTTTCCAATACGACGGATGAAAAATGGCGAATATTTTTATCCGGTTGAATGTCTCGCTCTTTTCAAACTCCCATTGCCCCAGCCACTGAAGCCATAGATAAACCCCAAGGGCCAATGCAAAACCAGCCGTAAAAACAATGATCATGCGGATCAGATCTTTCCGGTTAGAAAAAAGACGCGTATACGGCAGATAGAACAAAACCGGCAGCATGCCGAATATAAAACTGAATTTATACGTCCAGGCAATGGAAAAAGCCAAACCCGCCCACAGTAAATTTTGTTTTTTAACTGTTGCGGCAAAACGAAGGTAAAAAAGGGTCCCCAGGAGCATAAAGAAAAACCCGGGACTCTCAGGCTGCAGGTTTCGAGAGAAAAAAATCGCCAACGGCATTAACGCCATCATAAGAGACGCAAAGAGCGAAACAATGGCATTCTTAAAAAGCAATTGCGCAATCAAATACATGGTAAGGATACTGAAAAGACCGAATACCACGTTGACCAGGCGCGGCGCCCATAAATTTTCACCCAGCGCTTTCCATGCAAGAACCGTTTGATACGAAACCAGGGGGACCTGCGGATACCACTTAACGCGGGGATCCTTATCAAACGAAAAATAAAAATAAATTTTCCTGCTGGTATAGTCCCCGCTTCGGTTCATCTCCTGGGCCATGCTCAGGTATTCGTTTTCTTTCATGTTATGATAACCGATAGACGGGAAATCAAGATTAAACGTACGCAGAAGAAAACCGATAACGAGGATAACAAGGAGAATCGCGACTCGCTGCCACTTTTGAAGATTATAGGTCATTTTTACTCCGTAAAACGTCCGGGTCTATAGACTATAGACAACGTTACTCTTTCTTCTTAAATTTCAACTCTTCTTTAAGAAGCATTTTCTCAAGCCAAACAAAAAATATCGAGAAGAAATATTTCCTGCTTAAATCCCTGATATTATATTTGCTGACGCCGCTCTCTCTCCCATTCCAATGGATAGGAACGACCGCATACGAAAAACCGCGCACAATAGCCTTTAAGGGAATTTCGACCGTAATATTGAAATATTGCGACACCAGCGGCTGCACCGCCCGAATAACTTCAACTCGATATCCTTTGAACGCGTTTGATACGTCATTATAGGGGAGGAAGAATAAAACCTGGATTATCTTGTTTCCAACCCGGTTTAAGAATAATTTGATCCACGGATACCCCGAAACGCTCCCGCCCCTTATAAAACGCGAACCAAAAGCGCAATCATACCCGGCCGCAAGTTTCTCATAATAGGCAACAACATCATCGGGATGATCGGAACCATCCCCCATATAGACGACCACCGCATCTCCTGTCATGACCTCAAAACCTTTACGAATCGCAATGCCAAAGCCGTACGGTTGCGGTGAAGAAGTAACGCGCACGACGGGGAATTGACTGGCAATTGCATCGATAACAAACGGTGTGGAATCAGTCGATTTATCGTTAACAATAATTATTTCGTATTCCATCCCTGCCTTAGTAAGACGGTCGATAAGTCGTACGGCAACAGGGCGAATCCCTTTTTCTTCGTTGCGAACAGGTATAACCACTGATAATTTCATTTTTTCTCCAAGAACAACAAACTGATAAAAAATGAAGAAAACATCGTTTGAATCGCGATGACTACAAGTGTCATCCCGAAAATAGACTCCCGCAATCGAGTTAATGCTCCAAAACCACCCTGAATCCACTCAAGGATAACCATGCCCAAAATAATAAGTCCTGGCACAAGCATCACAAGCCCTAACAGGAGCCCCCGCTCAAGATTAAAACGATCTTTAAAGAATACCGTAACTGCGTCATACTTCAAAAACCCCTGTCGGATCGCAAACGTATGCGCATAAACTCCCAGATGAAGCACTTGATACGAAAGGATACTCAAGAGTGAAGCAAAAACCATGAAGTGAACATCCCAATAATGCCCCACAAAAAGAAACGGTCCCGGGACAAGAAGGATTTGAACGAACATACCCGCCAAAAAACCTATTGTGCCGGGAATAAAATAAAGCCATACGGGGCAATACAAGAGCATAAAGCGGATGTGACGCCATGCATCGGCCAACGGCATAAGCTTCGATTCACCGGCACGAACGCGGTAATTAATCGGCACTTCAGACATGGAAAAAGAATTGCGGAGGGCGGCAACAACCATTTCAGTCGCAAATTCCATACCGGTAGCGACTAAATCCATTTTTTCATACGCTACGCGGGTAAATGCACGCATACCGCAATGGATATCGGAAAGCCTTGTCCTGAAAAAAAGACGTGTCATACCTGAAAGAATCGGATTCCCTATATACCGGTGAGTCCATGACATTGCACCGCGCTGCATTTTTCCCAAGAATCGGGACCCCATCACGAAATCACAACCGCGCTTTAATTCATCAAGAAACCGGGGAATATCATAGAAGTCATATGAATCATCGCTGTCACCGATAACAATATATGTGCCGCGCGCCTGACGAAGCCCGCACAAATAAGCAGCCCCGTATCCTTTTTTTGGTTCATGAAAAACACGCGCCCCTAAGCTTTCAGCAACCTGGCATGAACGATCCGTTGACCCGTTATCAGCCACAATAATCTCGCCACGAATATGCTGCTGCGCAAAAACCTCCGTGATCTTTTTAATACAAATGCCGACGCCTTCTTCCTCGTTCAAACACGGCATCACAACAGAAACTTCAATAGGCTCATCCATATGTTCTACCAGGAGATAAAAAAGACCCGAATGTAGCTGTTTCCCTCGTCTGCATCAATAAACGGTATAAAATGTTTCAATCCTTGACCATTAAAAAAGTAGAGCCGTACAAATAAACTTTTCCCTAATTCCCGATCAAGCAAAATACATTTATACGTATCTTTGACTTTTGCAATAAGAGCAGAGGCAGGGATATTAGCGTTCTCACAACGGATCTCGACCATATCATCGCCTTGTAAAACAAAGAAACTGCGGGGAATTTGCCCCGTATTAGAACGGACTTTCTGCTCTTTGAGGTTATACATGAACCCGTTATCAAAATAAACGGTCCCTTCTTTTTCAACCCCGTTGGAAAGCGCCGTATAGAACATCAAATTCCGGGAAAGCCAGTTTTCCAGAGCGGCCTTATCAGAAATCAAATATGCTTCCTGATAAATCCGGTCCATTTCTTCTCTATCCTTGCCCAGCGAAACCAAATAATCCATAATCTGGCTTTTTTCTTTATCTTTAAAATTCTGGGCAATATATACCTTGGCAAAATCCCAATTCCCCAAATAGGAAATCGCGCCCATCTTAGGGACCATTGTCGAGTCAACAATAAACGCAGAACGGCCTGCATTCATAAAAAGCATCTTCAAAACGGTCTGCGCTGCCGGAACCGGTAATTTTTCCAACAACTTTCGTTCAGCCTCATCCGGTTTCAGAGTAAGCACATTATCAAGCAGCAATACCGCCTCAAGAGGATCCTTTATATATGTATTAATGATTTCAAAGGCTTTATTCCCGCCGTTATTAAGCATCCGTAAAATCCGCGTTGCTTTTTCCTCGTTATCGCTTAATAATGCTGTAGCCATCCAATGCGCCTGCGGAGTATCCTGGCTTTGTCCGTCAAAAATTACCCGGCGCTTTGCAACAACCTTAAACCAATCGCCATAATCCCACCAGGAATTGATAATGGTATCTTTTTCTGTCCGGTTCTTGATAACCGTAAGAACCTCATACCATGTTTTATTCATTAAGGGATAAAGCATCTTGGCCCCATAATTACCTTTAGCGATAAAAACACTGTTAATCGCAACAAAACAAGCCACTACAAGAACGATACCGCCTCGCATCGTGCGGTTCAAAAAGTATCTGTACAAATCATTCAAAACCCATCCAAGACAAATACCGAGCGGGACCAATAAGAAAATAACAAAACGCACCCCGCGAGTAGCCGCAAAAAGCATCACCAACGTCCAAACTGCAAGCATAACAGCGGATTCGCGCCCGGTTCCTTTGAGTTTTGCTCCAACAAATGCCCGGACAAAAACCCAACCGGCGGCACACACCGAAGCTATGGCAATCAGGGGGCTTCCAAATGCAGTTGAAGACTCATTCCAGTTGAATTTCCTCAGTTCGCCGACGGTTGAATACACGTTCGGCCATATAGAAGCCATCAATGGCTTATTGAGGATAAGCGAAAGGGTAACTTGCTTATATAAATCTTTTAAGGGCTCAGCGCCGCAAAAAATAAGGACCCAGACAAGCGAAAACCCAAGATACAATCCCAGCGAAAAACAGCGCTTTTTAACGTCTTCAATAATATCCGTTTTGGAAACAACCGTGCGGAGGAACAAAACTCCCAATGAGACGGCCTCATATAAAACAACCAAAGCCGGAGCATACCACCAAAACGTCCAGGTAAAACAAAACACCCCTACCCAAAAAGCAGCAATACACTTGAGAATGGTCTTTTTCCTGAAACTTCCGGGTTCAAGCGATAAGAGATAAAACCAGATCGTCAGAAGCGGAAAAAGCTGCGTCAAAGGATCTCGTTTAAACCAGCCGGCGCAACTGCGCGCCAAAAAGATGGGGCTTAAACCCAAAAGCATGGTAGCAGTCACTGCCCCCATTAAACGGCCATAGCGATACGAAAAAAAGAAAACACATGACAACAGCACACATGATAATAAAAGCGGCATATAAAAAAGGAATGTAAAAAGCGGAACGGGATTAAAAATACAGAATACTTTATATACATACGCGGAAAAATAAAAAAGGAAATTATCCCAATGGAGATAGCTACCGAGCGGCGCAAGCATATACGCATCCCATTGAGCACCGGCAATAACCTCATCTCCCGGCCTGCCGTATTTCAATATATTTTCAACATACCTGCCCCAATGCCAGCAATCAAGTTCAAACAAAAATGTCTGACCGCCTGCATCCTGAAAACGGTCCTTCATTTTCATATAAATAGCCTGGGTTTGGGCATTCATTGAAGCTTTATTGGCCCGTTTATACTCGGCAATCCGTGATTTTACCAGCTGATCTTTCGCAATAGGATTAAACTGCGGGAATTTCTGCATAATTTCCTGAACGGCGCCGTTTTGAATCTGCTGATCAACATATTGCCGCGCCTGAACTTTGAGCTGCGGGAAATTAATCGGAAAGCTCCGGAAGTACAGATTAATACCGATAACAAAACAAAAAACAACACCGAGGATGGAATATTTTTTCATTTGTTCTTGAGATTCTTATGAGTACGTAAAACCGCTTCAATAAGCGTTAGCCCTTCGTTAAAATCACTTCCTTTGTAGAAAACACCGGATATGCCATACGATGTTATCCCTTTTGCCCGGGGATCATCAATATAAGCGCTAATGATAATAATAGGTATATCTGCGTTGAATTCCCGGATTTTCCTCAGTGTTGTAGGGCCATCCATAATAGGCATGTTAATATCAAGGAAAACAATATCCGGAGGCGTTTCCTTAATAAACGTAATCGCATCCTGTCCGTTGGTCACGGAAAAAACATCATACCCTTTTGATTTAAGCCAAAATGCCATTGGTTGCGTGTAATCAGACTCGTCATCAACTAATAAAACACTTATTAATTTTCCCATGCCATCCTCCGGTTAAACGGGGAGTATAAATGTAAATATAGCTCCCTGTCCTTTTTCTGAATCAACCCAAATCTTTCCGCCATGAAGCTCGACAAGCTCTTTTACGATAGATAACCCTAAGCCCGTGCCGCTGATATCTGTCGATACACGTTCGCCAACCTGGTAAAACTTGTCAAAAACTTTCACAAGATTTTCCGCAGAGATACCAATGCCGGTATCACGGACACTCACTTCGATTTCTCCGGGTTTCTTGGTCTTGGCGCTTACCGTAATGGTGCCCTGGGCAGGAGTAAATTTAATCGCATTACCGATAAGATTGTTCAAAATCTGCGTTACGCGGTCGGCATCAACATTGACATCCGGCATATGCTCATCAATATTTTGTGCGATAGTCACGGATTTCGATTTCGCCCAATTATCCATAGCAAAAACCGAATCGGTAATAATTTTTGCCATCGCAGCAGGCTGACGGTTTAACGTCATCTTACCTGCCTCTAATTTTGACATATCCAACAAATCATCAATCAACCGGGATAATCGTTTTAAATTACGTTCGGCAATCGTTAAAAACTGCTCCTGGGTTTCACTCAAAGGCCCCGTCGTCTTACTTAAAATCAATTGGAGCGATTTATCAATAGCGATTAACGGCGTGCGCAATTCGTGCGAGACACTGGCGACAAAACCCGTTTTCATCCGCTCAAGCTCTTTTTGTCTGGTAATATCGCTTAATACGGAAACCATCCCCACGGTTTCTCCGTTTTCATTCTCAATAACCGCGCTTGAAGCGCGCAATATCCTTTTCGTCTCGTCACTTTCACTGGCAAACTCAATTTCCTTGCCGCCGGTTTCATTGTTTTTTTTGGTAAGCGTAATAAGTTGTTCTTCCCGCAAATCTTCATTAATCGGCTTACCAACCTTCTCTTTCTTGGAAACACCCAAAAGCTTTTCAGCAGCCGGATTCATCATCAGCACTTTACCATCAGGGCCGACAACAACCAATCCTTCGGCAACACTCCGGATAACCGCATCAGTCTGTTTTTTTTCAACTAACGCGCTATTATATTTTTTCCAGACTATTTCCTGATCCTTGGTCTTTTCCTCAAGAATCATCTCATAATGCTTGGCAACCTGTTTGGTATTGTCTTCGATATGTTTTTTTACTTCGCGGGAAAATATATCAACAATGCGCTGAGAAGCCTGTCGAGAAAGTTTATCGGAATCGGTTAACTGACTTAAGACTTCTTCGACATTTTCCCCTAAGGATTTGTTCTGCTGCAGCAACGACGCTTCTTCATCTTCATGCCTGCGGCGCTCTTCTTCTTCAAGTTTTAACCGGGCAAGTCCCTGTTGGCGGGCAAGATTACCCAGGATAAGCGCAATAGTAACGCTTATCGCTGCAGCAACCACAAACATGATGATTATTGATGGGGACATACAATTATTGAACGGCCTGCGTTTGTGTCACTTCAATCTTAACTTTAGCCGGATATGTTGCTTTTCCACCTTTTAAAAGGAATCCATGATTACCGTCTATAACATACGACTTCATCTCGGGACGCGGCATACCGTTAGAAACCTGCCGAGGCGCGGAAACAACAGTTACAACAGTCCGCATCTTCTTCTTAAGCTCCCTGATCGCATTCTTCAATTCCAATATGGAACTCATTTTTTTCTCAAGCGCTTCTTTCTCTGCCATAACAACCAATAACTGGGAACGGGATTCTTCCTGTTGTGTCCTCAACGAATTATTCTCACTGCGTAAAAGCGAAATTTGAACCGTTAATGATTCATTCATCGTGTAAGAATTAAGCAGCTCGGTATTAAGCTTACGCATTTTTCTGGAAGAATGCCGCGCATAATCCTTCAGAATGAGATTACGGCCCGCGAGTTGCTCTTTGATCTGCTTTTCATTATTAAGTTCAACGGTAAGATTCTGCCGATCCTGCTCAAGAGCCGTAATACGCTCCTCGGTTTGACGCAAATCAGCGCGTAACTTAATAAGCTGGCGTAAACTTGAGACATATTGAAAGACGCTAAAAATCGTAATACCGGTAAGAAAAGCGATAATAATTATTTTTAAGTTCTTCATATGAGTGACTTTTGTTAACTCCGTAAATACATATTATACAAACAGATATGAAAAAGGCAAGAAATTTGTAGCGAATCAGGCTGCAACTTCAGTTCATAGCTCATAGGTGATGGCTCATAGAATGTATTTCGTTAGAAACGACTCGAGGTTTCAAAGATTTATCTTTTGCTTGATGTCCGCCACTGGCGGAACTCAAGGTATCACTTATCAGCCATGGACTATGAGCTACTGCCGCGGCGATCTTTACGCTCCGCAAGTATCTTCTGCGCAATCTCAAAAGGGACTTCCTGGTAATTAAGAAAATGCATCGAGGCATTGGCCCTGCCGCTGCTTAAAGAACGGAATGTTGTGGCATAACCGAACATCTCCGAAAGAGGTGCTTCAGCTTGAATGATCTTCTGGTTACCTTTTGTCTCCATGCCAAGGATTTTTCCGCGGCGCTGACAGATATTGCCGACAATAGCACTCACGTAATCCTCCGGAGTCGCAACTTCAAGCAGCATGCACGGTTCAAGGAGCACCGGATCTGCTTTCATAAAACCTTCTTTAAAACCGCCGATCGCAGCAAGTTTGAACGCAAGCTCGGAAGAATCAACATCATGATATGATCCATCTGTTAAACTAACCGTCATATCCACAACGGGATAGCCGGCATACACGCCATTACGCATGGCATCAATAATGCCTTTTTCAACAGCAGGGATGAATTGACGGGGGACTGCACCCCCTTTAATGCTGTTGATAAACTCAAACCCTTTGCCCGGTTCCACAGGAGCCAACTCCAGAACTACATGGCCATACTGGCCGCGGCCTCCTGATTGTTTCACATGTTTGTATTCGGCGGTTGCCGGCTTACGGATCGTTTCACGATAAGCAACTTTTGGCTGACCAACTACGCAGGCAACGCCAAATTCTTCTTTTAATCTATCAACGATGATTTCCAGATGCAACTCTCCCATCCCGGTAAGAATAGTCTCCTTCGTCTCATCATCAGACTCCACTTTGAACGTGGGATCTTCTTCGGTCAAACGGGCTAACCCCTTACCAAGCTTATCCTGGTCAGCGCGACTTGCCGGCGTAACGCTCAGCGAAACAACAGGCACCGGAAATTCAATAGCTTCCAAAAGCACCGGATGATCCTCATCACACAACGTATCTCCGGTTGTCGTATTTGATAATCCGATAACAGCAACAATCTCTCCTGCCATTGCCGAACCTCTGGCTTCACGAAGATTTGCATGCATCTGGACAATACGGCCGATGCGTTCGCGTTTGCCTTTGGTAGCATTCAAGACATAGGTCCCCGTCTCGAGAACGCCGGAATAGATACGCACATACACGAGCTTGCCCATATGCGGATCCGCCTGAATCTTGAAAGCTAAACCGGTAAATGGTTCATGCACATCGGGTTTTCGTTCAATAACGACTGCCGCGTCATTAAGATCGTGCCCTTTAACCGCCGGTACATCCAAAGGAGACGGCAAAAACAACGTTACCGCGTCCAATAATTTCTGCACCCCTTTATTTTTAAATGAAGCGCCGCATAGAACAGGAACCATAGTGTTGGCAATCGTGCCTTTTCTAATAACAGCGACTAATTCTTCCACCGTAATGCTCTCTTTATTTTCCAGGAATTTCTTCATCAACCCTTCATCGGAAGCAGCCACTTTTTCAAGCATTGCATCACGATGCTGTTGCGCCTGAGCACGAAGTTCGGAAGGGATCTCTTCAATACGAAAACTTTTCCCTTTTGATTCATCCTCATAAAAATACGACTTCATCTCCAAAAGGTCAACCACACCTTTAAAGTTTTCCTCTGCACCGATAGGAATATCAAGCAATACCGTATTACCGCCCAATTCTTTTTCTATCCCGTTAACAACGCTAAAAAAATCGGCGCCGGTACGATCCATTTTATTGACAAATGCTATTTTAGGGACATTATATTTGTTTGATTGATGCCACACCGTTTCTGATTGCGGTTCAACACCGCCAACCGCACAAAACACAGCGACTGCGCCGTCAAGAACTCGCAATGACCGTTCAACCTCAACGGTAAAATCAACATGGCCCGGCGTATCTATAATATTAATATGATACCCTTTCCACTGGCATGTGGTTGCGGCAGAGGTAATGGTAATGCCCCGCTCCTGCTCCTGCTTCATCCAATCCATCGTAGCCTTGCCATCATGCACTTCCCCGATCTTATATGAACGGCCGGTATAATAAAGAATCCGCTCGGTTGTCGTGGTTTTACCGGCATCAATGTGCGCCATAATACCTATATTGCGAACCTTTGATAGATCAAGCTCGATTAAAGACTCATGTTTTTCTGCTTCAACCGGAGTTGATTGGCAAGAAGGATCAGCTTCAGCGGGAACTTGCGTTTCAAGAACTTCACCAACAGGCTGTGCCGGAGAAAGTTCAAGCCCTTCAACGGGAGTTCCTGTCTGGGGAAGAACGGGAACTTCCGGGTTTTCCTGAGACTGCCCCGCACCTTCTGTCTTGTCTGAAATCGAAGGTCCTTGTACAACAGTCTGTTCAAGAGGAACCGTTTTTTCTTCACGCACAGGCTGAGAAACCGCCGGCTGTTCTTGGGGCGGCGGCTCAGGCTCAGGTTTCTTTCCTTCAACAAGAGGTGCAGCGATATCCGGTTGTTGTATCTGGTCCAAAGGTACCTGCTCGGGAATAGGCAAGACTTCTTCAACCGGTTTCGCCGGAACCTGAGCACTGACTTCCGGTACAACCGCTTCTTGCAAAACTTCAACAGCCGATTGCTTTGTCTCCAATGCCGCGGCACGTAAACGCGCAACTTCTTCGTTCAACGCTTTCAATTTCTCTTCTTTTACTCCTAATTCTTTTTCAATTTCCGTAAACTCATCATTCAGCTTATTGAATTCTTCTTTCGGCACCCACTCGCTCTTCTCAAGTTTGCGTTTCATATCACGATAATCACGCCGGGCGGCCTCTAATTCCTGGGTATCGCGCTCAATTTTATGGCGCATAATTTCACCCTGCTCGGTCAAATCCTTATTCTTTTTATCAAAGTCAGTAAGCGTATTCTGAACCTCACGCAGTGAGCGGGACAGATCTACGTTTTTTTCAAACTCCTGCTGCAACTCTCGCTCTTTATCAACAAAACGTTTCTTATATTCTTCCGTATCATCCCGGAATTTGCGGATACTATCATCACTCTTGTCAACCCATTGTTGGCGGCGCGCGATCTCTTCATTCAATTGAGCCTCGCGTTTCTTAAGAAGCTCCAATTCCTGCTGAAGGTTGGCGTAATTGTTCTGAAGTGTTTCAAACTCAAGCGATGATGCCTGAGGTTCTTCTTTCTTTGAAACAACAACCGGCTGGGGACGGACATAGGCGTGCGGCCGCGGAGGGGATACCGGCTTCTTCTTAGGATTGAAGCGCGGTTGTTCTGACGGCATAAGGCCGATTATCACCAAGGTAATGGTAATAACCGCTGTTGCAGCCAGTAATAAAAGCATCGTCTGTGTCTGCATTAATCAGCCCACATCGACATATGTTGACCATCATCAAACCAGATAGAAATTCTTTTCATAGGGCTCATCGTATAGGTGGCGCGCACATTACAGGGGAGTACAAACATCGTATCCGGTTCGCCATACGCTTTTCTGATTGTTTCAAGAGACGACCCAACCGCAATTTTTCCGGAGCGCAAATCATCTGCCAGCGCCTGCCGAGATGCGCCTGTTGCAGCAGGATACACGTTTCCGCTCGGAGCAGGTTCAACGCACGCGGGACCCGCGACTGTCGCACATCCGGTCATCACACTACAAAACAGGAATACCAAAGCAGGAATTATCGTTTTCACTCCGTCTCCTCCTCATCTGGATTATCCATTTCCATCCCCTTTGCAATCAAAAAACCGCGGGCTCTCTCAGCCAGCTCATAACGGGATACAATATCCCAAAAAGCTTTTTTGTGATTAGGCACCACGAGATGCGCCAACTCATGCATTACAACGTAATCTCTCACCCAATCAGGCATTTCTGCGATTCGATGCGAAATCCGGATTGAAGCATCCTGAATATAGCAACAACCGAACTTCCTGGTTTGGTTGGTAACATAGTGCACTGAACCAATCTTCAAAGAACCGCAAAAATATTTTTTATTCAACCGTTCGGCGACTTCAGATAACGGCGTATCACGGTTCAACCTGTTTCGTAACAACGTTTTGTTGAATTTTTCCTTGAACGTTATGACAAGCCGTGCCAAATGCTCTTCTGAAATCGAATACGGCACGCACACGTGCAAACACGAACCTTTCAGCTTTGCGCCGGCAGTACGGCGTCTTCTCTTACTGCGAATAACATGCACATCGGTTATCCCGCGGCTCTCAAAAAGGGCTAATTCATCCATCGATACGTTGTAATTCATACGCCGATGAACCCAACCCGATCTTTTCGGCGTGTCTGATTTGTTTTAATCCGTCGCGCTGCGGATGAGCTTCCCGAAATACATCGTTTCCTGCGGCAGCAATAACCGTCTCATACGTTGCCATATCAAGGCTGACCGGATCCGAAGAAACAAAAATACCGACATCCGCAGTCATAGGAGATTCATCCTGAGCAAGGCAATCGCATTCTTTGGTAATTTTCGTGGCAAAATTGATAAACGCCGATGTGTTTTTCTTATCTTTTAAAACTGCCCAGGCATATTCAACCATCTTTTCCTGAATACGACTGGCACCAGTTTCCCAGGGGACATCAATCGCTTTCACGGGACAAACCGCGATACACGTAGCGCAACCAATGCAGCTTTTTTTATCTATACGCGCCTTTGTATCGATCACGGTAATCGCCTGGACAGGACAAACACCGACACACGTTCCGCAACCGATACAGGTTTTCTCCCAAACGACCGGCGAAACATCGCAATGCTGAGCAAGTTTTCCCTTGCGGCTGGCGCATCCCATACCGATATTTTTAAGCGCACCGCCAAAGCCGGTCATGATATGCCCTTTAAAATGGGCAATACCGACGATTGAAGAAACTTCGGTAAAAAAAGTCTCAACAAAGGCTTCCTTGATATACCGGCCGTTTATAGCAACCCCGGCAACGGCATTCTGACCGGACGAAGCGATCATCACATCCGCGTCAACAGCTTCACGCGTGAATCCATGCTCATGCGCAAGCCGCAGATGTTCAGCCGAATCAGTCCGTCTTCCTTTATACAGCGTATTGGTATCGGTTACCACAGGCCGCACACCTTTTACGCTGACCCGTTCGGCTACTTGACGCACGAAGTGCGGCTTCACAAAGCCGGTATTCCCTTCTTCTCCAAAATGCATCTTTACGGCAGCGGTTTTCCCGGTAATACTATCTAATACAGCGCTCCTATCAAGCAACCGGGAAAATTTCTGCTGCACCACCGCCACGGAATCACTCTCGGAAACCCTGGAATAATAGACTTTGCTTTTCATATAATTCCTCCAAGAACTAACGCGGCAATCGTCTTTGCATCGACGATTGCGTGGCTTTTTAGAAGCTTGCGTATCTGCATACGCGACAATATCTTGGTTTCGATAACTTCGTCATCCTCTACCGAAGCACCGACTTTAAGGAGCCCGCGCGCCACATAGACATGAATTTTTTCAGTGGTATAACCGGGAGCAGGATAAATTTCACCGATCTTCCTCATGGAACGCGCCTGATAACCAGTTTCTTCTTTGAGCTCCCGTTTTGCACATACGGCAGAATCTTCATGCGCTTTCAAGGTACCCGCGCACAACTCGTATAAATAGATATCAATCGCAGCGCGGTATTGTCGTAACAATACTATTGTACCGTTCTGAAAAACCGGCACGACAACAACTGCGCCGGGATGTTTGATAATCTCGGATGTTTTTATAAAACCATTCGGCAGACGACGCTTTTGCCGGTATACCGTAAACAACCTGCCGTTAAAAACTTTTTTTGACGAAAGTAATCTGCTCATCCGCATTAGTAATACTTTCTCCCGGGCAGCTTCTGCCATACTTCAAAAAGTTCATTGCATTCCTGACGCATAAAACCGGGAAATAACTGCACCGTGCTCTTGCCGAGTCTTTGCAGCGTTTTGTCATCGATAAGCAACTCATGAAAACCGGCTTTTTGGGCGTCTTCGGTCGAAGTCCCGAATATAACCGCGTCAATACGCGCCCAATGTATCGCACTAAAGCACATCGGACAAGGTTCGGTAGTCGAATAGATAATACATCCGGAGAGATCAAAAGTTTTCATTTTCCGGGAAGCCAAACGAATAGCATTCATCTCTGCATGTGCCGTGGCATCATGCACCAAAACCGAATTACGGGCCTTTGCAAGAAGCTTTCCGTTCCGTACGATCGCAGCGCCAAACGGCCCTCCCCGCAACTGAGTACAATTACGAAAAGCTTCATTGATCGCCTGATGCATAAAATCGGCTTCGGGGATTATTCGCTGCTTCTTCATTGCGCGGGATCCCCCCGGAAAAGCGCATCAGTCAATCCGCGCAGAATAGTCATCACGCCGACAGCAGTCTTAAATTTGAATTTCGGATCCATGATCGTGCCGCTCAACATGATGGTGCCGAATCGTCCGGCCTGCCCGACACTTGCCGTCGTGACATCACGGAATGTACCGGAAAGAGGCGCCATCTCATCAAGGATATTAACCTGCAACTGGCCTCCCAAAGCGCCGTCAAAATCGACATGCACGGCACCCAATATATCAGCTAAATTGCCATGCAAAATCAGATCATCGGTCATAATGGTTTTATCATGAAGAACAAAACTACAGACTCCCTCATGGAAGACAATCCTGGCAAAATCTTTTGTGAAAATCAGCGCGCCCAGCCCTTTAAACAAATTAAGCTCCCAAAGTCTGCCATCCTTGATAAACGCCTTACCTTCGCCGCTCAAGGCTGACAGATCAGAGCCTGCGCCGGTAAAACTCATCTGAGCACGGATAAGACCCGATATATCCTTATCTTTAGCCGCCGTATCAAGCTTCAATTTTTCAATACGGACATCCTGGATATTAAGATTCAGCGAATATGGCAAATCTTTATGCGCCAGATCAAGCTTGGCGCTGCCGTCAATACTGCCGTCATACAAAGAAATACGCATCACGGGTACCGTCACGGCTCCTTGAGCTTGAACATAGGTCATGAAAAAATCGGTTCCGCTGAGGTTATACGCGCCGATAGAATCACTGGTCAGCTGCGCCTGGACATCGCAGGAAGTAACGTTGCTGATATCCCCTTGAACGGTGAATTTCCCATGTATAATTCCTTTTGGATTCACCTGTTTAAAAAATTCTTTTGATTGCGGGAATAAACCCGGCACATCCGTAAGATCAACTAAAAACGCACCGCCCATCTCAACCGTTGGTTTATATCCCTCAAAGAAATGCGCATCTCCGGTAAGCGAAAATGTCGAGTTCAAATACGTCCCCGCGCATGAAGAAATCTTAACCCCCTTGTCATACACCGATACTGTCGTATTGGTAGAAAACTCTTCCGACGCCGCGTCAAATTTTATAACAGGCGACTTCAAACCAGTAACGGTGCCGTTTGTCGCATACGTTGTATTGTTATACGTAAACGATAGATTTTTCCAGGATACATCATTCTCAGTAAAATCAATCCGGCCGTCTATCCGCCGTACTGCTGCCGGCACACGTTCAAAAGACACATTCCCGCCTGCGACATCAATATAACCCTGATACTGTATGGGCGCATTTACTCCTGCATGAGCCTGCGCATCCACAAAAAGATGCGCCCCCCCCTGACAAGAGGCAGGCACGGAGATATTAAAGATATCCCGCATAGCTTGCTGCAATTTTTGCAACGAAGTATTTGCCTGAAACGTTGTATCGATAACCGGGTTAGCAAAATCAGACAGATTTCCTTTTATTTCAAACGGGATCCCCTTGATCACGGCATGCGCCATATCGGTTGAAACACCGTCATTATCAAAACGCAGCACGCCGTTAACGGCGCTGATCGTGCCGCACGGCGCAAGACCAAGGATATCGCCGCGTTCAACGGTAATATTCCCCGTATACAATAAATCTTTTTTAACAAAATCCATGGTTGTCTGAGCCTGGGCAGATGCATCAACACAATACTGTATCGCATCTTTTGTAACTGAAATCCCTTTTAAGCGGTCATGCATATCGACGGAAACCGTCGTATTGCTCCAACGGACATCGGCAGATACATCTACGGTACCGTCTAAAACAAGCAGCCCGTATGCCGCATAATATGAAGCGAATTCTTTCGGACGCAACCCGGAGACGGTAACATGCGACGACAGCTCCTTCGTTTTTAATGTATATGAACCCGTACCGCTTACTTTCATCTTTTGATCACCGGCAAGCTGGGCCATAAAACGGAACTGTATTCCCTTGGGCAAAGACAACGTAACCGCGACATTGACATCATCGATTGTTTTGACAAACGACGGGGAAACCGCATCATCTTCAAAATTGATCCTGCCATTGGAAATATTCACCTTATACAACAGGATATCGAATGGCGGCTGTGCGGCGGCCTGCGGTATTTTTTGCGGTTGTAGAAAATCAGCCACATTAAAAGAACCATCGGACCGGCGTTGGAGATACATAACGGGATGTTTGATTTTTACGGAGGGGATAATTATCTGTTTTTTGAAAAACGGCCAAAAGAGGAATGTACAATCGCATTCTTCAAGGCTGATAAATGTGCGCGTTTGGTCATAAATAGTTAGATTACGCAAAACAAAACCTTTGAAGATATTTAAGCTCAATGAATCCAGGCGAACGCTTTTTCCTGTCCTCTCCTGAAGACTTTTTATGATAAGCGTTTTAACTTTGGTAGGTAAAACGGTATTATTCACATAGACAACCACTGCAGAAATGATAATACCAAGCGCACAAAGTACTATGGCTATTTTCTTCATAAGGCTGACTATTCCAATACGCCGCTAGAGTATATACGCCGTTTTCTTAATAAGGGGCTTCCTGCGGATATCCGCAGCTATTTTTTCATCAAGCCCGGGTTTTTCAAGTTTAAAATACATGTAGTTTTTGTATCCTTCGACACCCGGCTGATCGAAAGCGTTCACGTTTAAAAGCTCTCCCTCATACGCAGTCGCCATTTCAAAAAAGAAAAGTAACTGGCCCCAATAGAATGCCGACACGCGCGGCATAATCACCGCACAATTAGGGCGGGATTCTTTTACAAGCGCCCACTCGGTCGCTTCCTGGGCAATGTTCAACAGTTTCGAAAACTTCTTCCCCGAAAGAAAATCACCCGTACCGACAACGGCCAGATCAGACGCAAAATTTTCAACGCGGATAAACGTCACGGTTTTATCAAACTGCCCTTCCATATTATTCTGCTGAATGGAATGCAGATCGTTCGTACCGCGGGAAGCTACCGGCGTACGCCCGACATTGACTACACAACCCGTGTCAGACTCCCACATCTCTTTGCCACGCGCATCAAACACAATCCTCCTGCTGAATTTCTTCCCCAAACTCTCAGCCAAAAGTTGAGAATACCAATCACCCGTTGATTTCAAAGTTTCACTGAATGGCATCATAATGGCAATGGATTTTCCTTTGTGCCGATACAAGATGTTTTGGAGCCCCGCGTACAAAAGTGCGGGATTCTTCATGCAGTCATCGCTGGCGCTCCGCGCGCTCATCGCAGCAGCGCCCTTCAAAAAATCGTCTAGAGCAACCCCGGCAACTGCCAGATGCAACAAACCCATATTGAGCTCGGAGAACCGGCCGCCAACACCTTTTAAAAGCGGCAAGTTACGAAAACTTTGCGCATCCTTCATCTGCGCAGCATTAACTTTTTTACGCAAATTCCCCTGAACAGGATCAGTTATCGCCACAATCTGCCTGCCGTAATTTTTACCGACTCCTTTTTTCAACCAATCCTCAACCAGAGCCAATCCAGCCTTGGTCTCGGTTGTTTCACCTGATTTCGAGATAACAACGCAAAAGGTTTTTTTAGGTTTCAAACTCTTCAACAATACCGACAGGGTATCCGGGTCAAGGTTATTTCCCTCAAAATATATCCGCGGCCTCCCTTTACGCAATGATTCGAATTCATTGTAATATGCCGGCAGAAGCGCATCTTGCGCCGCCTTCAGGCCCAAATATGAGCCGCCAATACCCAAGAAAATAACATTCTCGTAATCGGCAGCGATTTCATCGGCCAATTTTTTGATCCCGCGGATTGTCTCGGGGGACTGAAACGGCAATGTAACCCACTCCAATGAAAGCCGCTGACGGGTATCCTCATCAAGCAAGAGCCCGTGAAAATGACGATGTGCCTGTTTCAACACAGGCTTCAATGCGGACAATTCTTCTTTGGTCACTCCATGCACACTGCCGACATTCATATCGAACATATTATTGAAATCAAACCCGATCTGTTTCATCAACCCCCCTGCCTTTCGCCTATTATGCTTTATATTTTTCCGGAATTTCAAAACGCGGAGATGGAATAATGGATCGGGAAACACTCCAACGGAACTCCTGTGTCGCCGGATCTTTTTCCATAAGGTTCACAATATAATTTTGCCCGACTTTTTCGCTATTACTGTCATACAAAATCTCTACCTGGGGCCTTCGAATATCAAGGGCGCTTTCCCGCACAACCATCCCCACCCGCTTGTCGGTAAGCTCAACTAATGTCCCCGGAGGATACATGCCGATAACATGAAAAAAATTCTCCAAGAGATCCGGATGGAAATAATCCCCGGACATCTTCCGCATTTCTTCATAGGTTGTTTCGGGAGCCATCTCCTCATGATAGGCGCGTTTACTGCGCAAGGCGTCGTACACATCAGCTATGGCAATTAAATAACTGACCAAATTCGGCGGCCCGCCGAAAAGCCGTTCAGGATATCCTTTCAGGCTGTATCGCAAATGATGTTCAAACGCACCGATTGACGACAACGGATGCGTATCCGGCGTCTGTACAAGAAGACGCGCACCATCAACCGGATGGCTGCGGACCATCTCAAACTCCTTTGGATCAAGCTTGCCTTTCTTACGGAGGACTTCACCCGACAAAACTAATTTTCCCGTATCATGGAGGAGCCCGGCAACCCCGATATCGCTCAACAGATCCTGCCGTATCCCCAAAGACTCGGCCTGCACGACGGTAAATATGGAAACATTGATGGCGTGCACGAACGTATACTCATCATGGGTCTTCGTAGACGTTAAAATGAGCAACGAATATTTGTTTTTCATCAAATTAGTGATGATGCTCGACGCAAAAACCCTGGCTGCCTTGACATTTATGGGACGGTTATTCTGAATATCCTGGAAGGCTTCCTGCAAAAAGCTAAGTCCGCTTTGGTATCCGCCCTTGGCAAGTTGCAACGCATCGTCATGCTCATCCTGAGCTTCATCTTTGGAATACCCGATTTTACCGAAAACGACATGCGTCAAACCTGAAACAGCAGCGGTTTTTTCAATACCACCTGACTGAACAATCTCCTTGGCTGTCGAAGCACAGAGCGCAACAAACGCGGCGCACTCGTCAACACTGATCCCCGCTTCAAAACTTATTTTTTCGATCGTAAGCTCTTTGAAATGAGCGACAAGATTCGAGGCATTCCGGGAAACTTCATACAGCGGCTCTTTTTCAAAAGCTATCTCGGTGCCAATGATCCCGAGCGTAATTTCCTGACGGCCTTCTAAAACCAACAGAAGCTTTGCATATACCTTATCGATGGCTTCTTTCGTCAAATGATGGGTTGGGCCATAAATCATGCGGGTCTGAAGAGTACTCTGCAACTCTCTGATAAACTGTTCAAGTAATGGTTTTATCCCGTCACTCATTCTGGCCCCCGTTACTTTCAGGCATCTTTTCCATTTCCAGGATAAGAGAACACATTCTGCGCAATGCTTTACTCGTATCTTGCAAACCTGACCTGATAAACTCTTTTGCCTGATCCGATGCAATTTGCCCTAAACTCACCGCCGCAGCGACACGAAGCTCATCAGCCGCTTTTGTGTAGAAAAACGGCCTCTTGGCAATAACCGCACCAAGCGCAGGCACCGATTCAGCAACCTGCAAATCGCCGCACAGTTTTAAAACGGTCAGGAGGTATCTTTTTCGTAACGGCCCCTTTTCCAATACCGCAAAAAGGCCCTGCACGGCCTGACTGTTACGGGTACGCAACAAAAATCGCATAATCTTCTGGGCATTATCCGCATTGCGCTCTTTCGCAAGGGCTTCGAAAATACCCGGTAAATCAGCCCCTTCAACCGACTGGCACATATCCATAAAAGCAAATCGCACCGCACCATCCTGATGGCTCATCAGATCCCGCGCAACACGCTCAGCAGAAAGGATATCGATTCTCTTGAGTACCTCCAGCAAATCTTTCATGATTTCAATTTTATCGGCAGACATCTTTTTCAAAGCAAGCATCATAGGTTCAACCGCATCGGTACCCAGCATAGTAAGAATTGCTAAATATTTATTCCGCGCAGTGCGATCCTGCTCAGCCACAAATCCATCCAGCAAGGGCGCGGCAAAAGAACGTTGAAGATGCACACTCATGAATTCAATCTCTTTCATTTCATCCGGATCAGCGCCAGGCACACAGGCAACAAGCGCCTTCACGGTTTGTTCTGAAAAAATCCTGTCCAATCCCGCATTCATTTCTTCTTGAAACGGTACATTTGTTTTTTGCTCCAGTTTCAACTTATCGCAAAAAAGTTCAACAGTGTCCCGATAACTGGAAAGGAATCCTTGTGAGCGATGCGCCGCCAAAACCGTCTCGAGAATCGAAAGGAATTTCTTAAGCAACGGAGCCTCATCCGTAAACCAGATAATATTCAACAGGAGCCGGATATACGATTTGATAAGCCCTTCTCCTGATACGAACTCCTCGAATTCTTTAACATACGGAGCATACTGGGGCAAAACGCCGTCTGAAGTCATTGTGCCGCCCGCAAAAGCACCAAGCGTAAGTTTATAGAACTGGGAGAGAAAATCGTTCTCGGGATTGGCCTTAAACATTTTTTGGATCGAATTATGTACATCGGACAACAAACGCTTATCGGGAATTTGAAGAAGTTTATCGGCGACAAGAGAACTTAACGCATTTGCCTTACCATGGCTCGGCGCCAACTTATCAAATAGATTCAGCGTATTTTCATTCAAAGACTCCTCACCGGTAATAAGAGAACTCATAAAATCAGCGATCATATCATCGGAGAATCCGGCAAGAAGCTCTTCGGGTAAATCAATGGCTTTGCCATCAACCTCTGCCTTTTCAAAAAGCTTAACCACTAATTTCGGATCAAGGCGCGCAATAACATCCAAAATCCCCTGACGGGCAGAAGCCGATTCATCAGCAGAATATTTAGAAAAATAATCCATAATACGCGAAATAGTTTGACGGATACTCCCCGTTGCGGTCTCTTCGTCAAGTTGCGTTTGAGCCTGGCGGTAAATTTTGTTCAAAACAGTCGACGAACGTTTTGAATCAGAGATGAATTCACGGACAAATTCCAATTTCGAGGACGGAAGTTCCCCCCTGCGTGATTCTTCGGAAATACCGGTCAGCGCCGACCAATAATCATTTTCTTCTTTGGTAACACCAAGCCGTGCACTTCCCAAAAACTGGCTATAATCGACTTCTTTAACGACGATATGCGCTGCTGGCGGCATATTTTTAAGAACACCGCCCCGTTGAGCAATTGCCTTAGGCTCGCCTTTCAAACTGGCAAATAATCCCGATAACTCGATGCGCTCAACTCCCCGTAAACAAGAAAATGCAATAACCCCCCGTTGATGCAGGAAATCGGCAACACTGGCGAAAAGCTCACTTTTCTCCCTGACAATAACACCGTCAAGAAGAAGATTATCCTGTGTTATCCCGATAGCTATGCGATCTTCGTCCTGCAACCAAACTTCAAAAGCAATTAAACAAGCAGCAAGAGAATTTTCTAAGATAGGATGGCCTGCGGGGTAGAGTGACACATTTTTTATCGCCGTTGACAGTGATCTGGCTATAGTATCAAATCGTTCGAGTTTTTCTTTCGATAAAGATTCTGCCATAGGAGTTATCTGCCGTAGGGACAGTTGGGAAAAGGTTTGTGATAAAGCATCACCTGGCGAATAGGCACACAACTAAACGTCTTGCCGGAAATTGTTTTTTGTGTACCGATTCTAGTCTCATAGACTCGGCAGGAATACGTGCCATCGGCGCATTTTTCCAGTTGCGTGCAAGGATCCGTGTCAAGCGCACCGCAGCACGTGCCGCATCGCAAACAACGAGCTTCGTAAGTTCTCTCAAGCTCCTTTAATTTTGCTTCGTACGCATCTTTTTCCACAGGTTTCCTCCGCAGGATATTATAGCACAACAGCTTGCGAGACAAAGACAAAAAAGTCCATAGCATTTAGAGCTCATTGCTTCCGCCAGTGGCGGAGACTTCATAGCTTAAAACTATACGGGTTGCAAAGTCATAATGTCATAACGTCACAAGAGAAAGCTAAGAAGTCCTTGTATTTACTTGTGACTTTGTGACCTTGAGACATTACTACCCGCACAGTTTTACGAATTAATCTTCCGCTAATGGCGGATGCTTCACAACTTAAAAACTATACGGGCTACAAAGTCACCTGTCTGCGGCAGGCAGGCAATGTCATAACGTCACAAGAGAAAGCTAAGAAGTCCTTGCATCGTTTTTGATTTGTTCTATCAGCTACCAGCTACAAACTGAAATTAGTATTTTCGAAGTACCAGGCAGGCATTATTGCCGCCGAACGCGGAAGAACTATTGAGGGCTATAGTGACTTTTTGTTTACGGCAGATATTCGGAACGCAGTCGATATCACAATCAGGATCAGGTGTTTCGTAGTTTATTGTCGGAGGGATCACATCATGCGTCAAGCTCATGCAACAGACGATCGTCTCAATCGCCGATGCAGCACCCATGGTATGTCCCAGCATGGATTTCGTTGAGCTAACCGCAAGCTTCCTGGTATATTCACCAAAAACTTTCTTTATGGCAAAAGACTCTTCTCTATCATTAGCCGGAGTACCGGTGCCATGCGCGTTAAAATAATCGACTTCATCGGGACAGATATTACTTTCACGCAGAGCATTTTCAATAGCCCGGGCAATACCGTTATGTTCCGGAGCTGTCATATGATGCGCATCACAACTTAATCCATACCCTAAGATCTCCGCATAAATCGGCGCATGACGCGCCAAAGCGCTCTCAAGCGACTCTAAAATCACAACACCGGCCCCTTCTGCCACCATCATGCCTTTTCTATTCTTATCAAACGGTTGAACCCTGTCGGGTGCAACTGCTAAAAGTCTGTTAAAACCGATAAAGGCCAGCCGAGAAAATGCATCGGCACCTCCGGCAAGCATCATATCAGCTTCATCATTCCTGATTAAGTCATAGGCATATCCAATGGCATAATTACCGGCTGCGCACGCCGTAGGGATTGTATAGGAAGGACCTTGAAGCCCTACCATACGTGCAATATTGGAAGCAAGAACATACGCTGGATAGCGCGGAACCAAAACAGGGTCAATGGACATAGCACCTGTTTTTACCCAGGCAGCATTAAGCTCTTCTAAAATACGGGTCTCTGTCATGGTTGTGCCAAAACAAAGGCCAAAACGCTCCGGCGCACATGCACCACTCGACAAACGGGAATCTGTATAGGCAAGTTGAGACGCCGCCATTGCCAATTGTGACGCCCGGCCTGCCTGGATAACTCGTGCGGGATCGATATATTGTTCGGGTTTAAAATCCTTGATCTCTCCACCCTTATGCGTCGAAAAAACCGAGGTATCAAACGATGAAATAGTACTGATACCGCTCGTGCCTTTTATCAAAGCATCCCAAAAAGCATCTTTGCCAATGCCTATGGAAGAAATTACCCCAATCCCCGAAATAACGATACGTTTCATAGTTCTTTGGCTGCGAAACTCAATTCTCCCGAAGCTACTTCTTTATCCCCGACACGGGCAGTTGCTTTCACGATCCCTGCCATCGATACCATTTTTACCGGCTCAATAGTGATCATAAGCTGATCGCCCGGTGTCACCGGATAAGAAAAACGGATTTTCGTCGAGCCAAGATAATAGGCCAGTTTTTTACCTTCCAATTTGTTTTTCGAACCATACAAAAGCATGATCGAAGCCTGCGCCATTGCTTCAATTATCAAAACACCCGGCATAACCGGCTGACCGGGGAAATGCCCGGAGAAATAGTCCTCGTTATAGGAAACATTCTTGAGCGCAACAACTTTAACGTTTGGATCAAGCTCGACAATCCTATCGATCAATAAAAACGGAAAACGATGCGGCAATACTTTTCGGATATCTTCAATATTAAGCATTTTTTTGAGCCAAGTATTCTTTGGCTATTTTTATCGTATCATTAAGATTCGTTAATTGCGATAATTTCTCTTCCGGAATAGAAATCTTGTATTTTTTCTCAATCGCAGCTAAAATTTCAAGCGCCATCATAGAATCAACGCCAAGATCCTCAACAAACCTCGCGCTCGGATCAAGGTCTGCCGGATCTTTTTCGATGATCACAGCAATGAGATCCTTTATTTCCGTATCAATATCTTGCATGTAGTTCCTCCTCGATTAGTACGTTCAAGTAATACGTTTTAGTTCAAAGTTCAAGGTTCAATGTTCAAAGAAAAAGCAAAAAATAAGTTTTTTAAACTAATTTTAGACTTTGAACCTTGCACATTGAACTATGAACTGATGTTTATCGACAATCCGCCGTCCATCACAACCGTCTGCCCGGTTATATAGTGGCTATCGTCACTTGCCAAGAAAATAACTGCTGAAGCAACCTCATCGGCAGTACCGAACCGGGCCAAAGGAATTGCTT
>Ga0209098_1000436_pt1 | contig 46239 bp, 39 predicted proteins | sample AD_JPNHW1_MetaG_FD_184429 | JGI IMG/M metagenome (GOLD analysis project Ga0209098, IMG submission 184429) | Active sludge microbial communities of municipal wastewater-treating anaerobic digesters from Japan - AD_JPNHW1_MetaG (SPAdes) (version 2) | ecosystem: Engineered > Bioreactor > Anaerobic...
AGCGGGCTCTGAATTATCTGAGGTCAGTTTCCAGTATTCAACTCCGCTGACATGATGCAACTCAGCAGGATTGCACATCATCCAGGAATTGTAGTTTTCAATGATGTTACCTAAATCCTCAACAAAAATTAATTGGCAAGTATTTTTATTTATAGCTCCAGTTTTTTTGCTTTTAGTTGTAAGATTTCTCAGGTCAATATTTTTCTTAAAAACAAACCTAATCAATGATTTTTCAAACCATTTCTGGACGATTCATCCGGGCTCGGAAAATTACTTTACTTTTTGGGAACGACTGATTTTAGCTCCAAATTCTTTGCTGTATTATGTTTCACGGTTTTTTCTGTTAAGCCCACAGGATCCTATGGTTCCATATCCTGAGGGCCCCATTGGAGGGACCTTGCCGGCAAGTATGATAACTACAGGTATAATGGTATATATCGTTTTCATTGTAATAGGCTTTCTTTTGGTCCGGTATTTCAAAAAAAACAAGGTTGTCATTCTTGGTTGTTTATGGTTTTTTGCAAGCATAAGCATTGTAATGCATTTCATCCCCATCGAAGGCCGCGTACTTGTCGCCGACAGGTACGCTTATCCGGCCTATATCGGGCTTTTTATGATCCTGGGATCAACAACAGATTTCCTTCTGCAAAGGTTTAAAAAGACATACATCATAGCAGGAATGAGTATAATTACTCTTATTCTCAGCATAAAAACCTACACGGATCTTGATACATGGAAAAGCTCTAAAACATTATGGGAAAAAGCGCTTAAGGTAAATCCAAAAAACCACTATGCCATGTATAGTCTCAGCCTTGCAAATTTTGTTGAAGACAAAAACCCACAAAAAGCCCTGCAATATCTTGACAGTGCTATCAAATTAAAAGAAGATTTTCAATATTATAATAACAGAGGACGTATCAGATATAGCGTGAAGGACCTAAATGGAGCCCTCGAAGATTTCAATAAGTCCATTGCACTTGATAGTAATAATTTTGCTGCTTATAATAACCGGGGAGCCATTCAGCAACATATGGGAAATCTTAAAAAAGCACTGTCGGATTTTGACAAAGCGATATCCCTGAATCCGAATTTCGAAGACGCCATAAATAACCGAAAAAAAATTTCCCGGCTACTATTCATTGACAGTATTTTGATTAATAATGTAACCATTGCTTCTGAAATCCATCCTGAAGTCGTTGAATTTATTAATAACATGGCAGAGGCATTCATCAACAATAAAGAATTTGATACGGCAGCTTTCTATTTGCTAAAAGGGATTTATATTGAACCAACCCAACAGGCTTTTCATGAGAAACTGGCAGTAATGTACCAGTTAAACAAGGAATACGCAAAAGCTCTGGAGGCCTATAACAAAGGTTTGTCTTACCTTCCCTCCAACCCCACACTGCTATGTGGCAGAGGAATTCTGTTTCTTGAAAAAGGCGATACTTTAAATGCATGTAATGATTTTCAGCTGTCTGCATCACTAGGAAATCCTGATGCGGTCAATTTAAGTCAGCAATTTTGCAGGAATTAATTCAAAAAAATACTACCGCTATTGTACAAAAAACCGGAACCTGAAAATATTAAATTCTATTTCTAATTTAAGCAGTGATTGGAAAACAGAAACAGAAAAAATAAATCAGTTTTTTAGAAACCCGAATAATTCCCGGCTTTTGACCCAAATAAATTAGAAAAACATATGGCTGTTATTGATTGAGCGCTTCCAAATCAAAGGTTGAATGCACCAAAAAACTGCAGAGCCGTTGTTTTAACTGAACGGAGGATTCATTTTGTAAAACCTGAATCAGGACGTCTTTGTTCACCTTTTCAAGCACTTGTTTCTGATGATCGCTTAACATCATTTTTTCAGGCAAGGCTTTGACAGCATACGCAAGCTTTGCTTCAAAACGCGGATAGTCATCGGAAAGCTTGCTTTTAATTGTTGAAAGTAAACTTTGTTGTGTATATTCCCATTGGGGGAGCAACGATTGCTCTATATCACTTTTTAATTTATACCATACTTCCACCTGGTGCAGCAGATCATAAAAAAATCGCCTATTCCTTCTACTAATATATGATCGACCATTGATTTCAGCATTTTTATAATGCGTAATAATTTTTTTTAAGGTGCCGGCATCCAGTTCCTGCAAGCTGAAACCCTCATTATAAACGGTGTTAAAGTAAATGAAAACATTTTTACTGTTGCAGAAATTCACCATATCAGGTATTTCTTCCCAGTTTTGTTGCATCGGACAAACGGAGACATTAACAAAACCCCCACTCCTTTGTGTGTGTTTTATAAATTTTTCAAGGTTTTTCAGAACTTCGTTTAAATCTGCATTTTTACGGATTTCACTAAATCTTTTATGATGAAGCGAATCTATAGAAACTCCGATTTGAAACCTGCCGCGTTTAAGTAAGTCTTCAATATGCTGATTATAAACTGTTCCGTTTGTTTGAAGATTGATAAAACAATCCGGATTCTGTTCAATCAGCATTTCCCAAATTTCGTAATATCTTTTTATCAGAAAAGGTTCGCCACCCAGAAATTTTGCAAGCTGTAAATGTTTAAGATAGGGTTGCAGCTGGTTGATAAATTCAGATCCATAAGCCGAAGGGGAAGAAACAGCGTTTTCTCTGTTTTTTAAAATAGCACTCGAAAAAGTTCCGTTGCACATGGTGCATTCCAGATTACAAGTATGGTCCAGTTCAAAAATCATCTCGGCCGGAAATCCTGATTTGTTTTTTTTCAGCGTATCATACAGCCGGGCCTCTACCCCCTGAAAATTCCCGGCAAGGATCTGGCTGCGGCAATGGTTACAACCATGTGAGAAATCATTATTCTGAAGTCTCTGTTGAAGTTTTACCCTGGCATTACCCTGGATGATATCGTCAATGTTCTCGTCCGGATAATGGCCGTAACTATAATCCCGGTTAAAACAGCAGGGAACCACTTTTCCGCCAAATCCGAAATAAATACTTCTTTCAGGGGCATAACAAACGGCTTTTGCAGGGCCCAAAGGACGGGAACGGTTATATTTTTTAAGGGTTGAAAAAAGATTTATTTTTTCAGATTCTGATAAATCAGCATTTCCTTCAGTACCATTTTTATATGCATTAAAATGAATAATGAAACTCAACAGTTTTCTCATTTTCACATTGGAAAAATAGATGGCATATTGCAGGATGCTCTTCATTTTTCAGGTGTATGTTTTTTTTCCAATTCCTGTTTGACAAAAATAATTAAATCATCGAAACTTCTTTGCCGAACGATTTCATATAAAAAACCTGCATCTAAATGATCCAGAGCTTTTATCATTTCTTCTGTTTGCCCCAGCGTGTCAAAATAATTAATTAATAATTCCGTCTTTTTGATGATTTCAGGATCGTTCTGCAGTAATATCCTTTTATATAGTTTATCTACAGAACCTTCGCCCTGCTGCTTCGTTTCTTCCATTTTCTCCAGAACGCTCCAGCTTTCAAGCATTTTTATAAGATGCCGGTAATTTTCCGAATTGGTTTTTTCGTTTTTTGTTCTAGTCCTGAAATTAAATTTTCTGAGATGTGAAATCAGGTCATTCAAATATTCCGGGCTTTGGTATTTTAAAGAAAGATGTGGCGGTTTGACCACCGTATGAAAGTAAACACAAATATGGTGCGCATTCGCAAATTCAATCAATCCATCGAAATCACGGCTGTTAATAGTCATGGGACAAACAAGAAGGTTGCAGGTATTTTTATGCTTTCGGCAATAATTAATAAACCGTAGTGTGTTCTCCAGGGCGTGGTCATAGTTGGCATTAACATGTATTTGTTCATAATGGGCGCGGTCCAGGCTGTTTATCGAAATATTAAAATGAAGATTTGTGAATCGTTCCAGCATATTTTCAATGCGGGGTGTCATGGTGTTGGCGTTTGTGGTAATCAGTATCTGACATTTTGGATTTATTTCCCGTATCAGGTCCCATATTTCATAATAAACCGGAATCAGAAATGGATCTCCTCCGGTAAATTCTGCCATCTTTAAATATGGAATGAAAGGTTTCAACTCGCTTACAAAATGCTGATCATAAACTTCTTCCAATGTGTCCAGTTTTTCCCGGTTCCTGCGGATTGCCGTACTTAAGTTCCCATCGCACATGATACATTCCAGGGAACAGCGGTTGCTAAGCTCAAATTCCATGATTTGCGGGTACGCTGGCTTGCCGAAACTATACGGTTCATATTTGTTGATGAGCAGGCTTCCAAAATTCTGTGATAAAAAATAAGGTTTACAAAAGGTACAGGCATAATCCAGGTCATTATTTGCCATGTGCTCCCTGATCCTGCTCATTTCTCCATGAAACCAGGCGTCATGGATGCTTGTTTCCGGCCATTTGTCGGAATTTTCATGGTACGTGGCATAACAGGGCGACATATAACCGGCCCTGCTGAAAAACATACTTGTATAAGGTGCGTAGCACAATCTTTTGCGGGGGCCATACATACGTTGCAGGTTAAACGAATCAAATGCCTGCCGGCCAAGGGTCCCCGAAACAGATGTTTGTTTTGACAGATGTTTGTAAGAAAAAATATGAACATTCCTGAAAAAAGCAACTGTCAGTCTTTTCAAAGATTCCGGTAACACCTTGTACACATTGTAAAACATAAGCCTGCTAAATAAAAGTGCTGGTTTATTCATCAAAATTAATTAATCACACAATCCATAACACCTTGTATGTTGTATTTTTCTGCCAGATGTTTCACCGATTGCCATATATCCCAATCTGTATCATTCCAATGGTGATAGATATGAAGCATCGCCGGATAAAAGGAACTTTTATACCCGTTATTTGTATATCCCTTTTTCTGCGACCAACGAATATCGGCATTCCCGTATTCTGCAATAAAATTGAATTCTTCCGGCAGTGTTTTGATGTGTTCCAGTTTAAACTTCCAGGTAGTTACTGCAAGGGTTGCCTGATCGCGCGTTTTGGTAGCGGCATCTCCAAATTCTTTTATGGTAATAGAATGCCAGTAATCCAAAAAAGCGACAGATTTTTTATTGAAAAGAAAAACGCCTCCGTTCCAATGACGCCATAAGGGCGGAATGTTCATTCCAAATTTGGAATTTATATGCCTGCATAAATGCTCACAATATGGCGTTTGCGGAGTAACGATTTCATTATTTTTATTATACCAATTACCTGTATCAAAACGTATTTGCTGATGCTTCCACAATCGTGATTTATGATAGCGGTAATCAAAATTTACCATATGGCCACGTTCATCATACCAGCACCGGTTATTTTTATTGAATCTGAAGTTTTTCAGAAAAATATTTTTTTGTGGCGAAAGATACCGGTCAAACAAATATTTAATATTTATTGAAAGGTTTTTAATTGGCTCTTGTTTAAGCCTGGTAAATAACTCGTTCAGCTGTTTGTGCGTTTTTATCACATCCTCATTGCCTGGCATAAAATCGGGAAAATAGGCCTTCATCGCTGAAACAAATTCGTTTTTCTTTCTGTCAAAATCACTGAGGCAATGGCAGTTCATGGCATAGGGACTGAACTCCTGAAAAGAACAATGGTCTCTGGCGAATAATACAGGATCGGGAACAAAATCAAAAATATTGTTACAATTTTCACTAAGGGATACGATATCTGAATCCAGATAACAATACGTGTCGTTTTCAATATCTGGAACAAAACGATAAAGCCCGGTTTTCAGATAAATACTTGCCTGATGGTGATCAAATTCTTCCGGTGTTTTTATATCCACAATCCGGTCATGCGAGGGTTGTATTTCATTGCGGCTGCTATCGGTAATAACCAGTATGGGAAATTTACTGAAATACCGTAAAAAACAAAGGCTGAAATTCAAGGTTTCAATATGCTTTTTAGCGCCGCAAACTACAAAAACAAAGTAATTCATTTGTTCATAAAAAGATAAAATTACAAAAAATAACAAGACAGAAATTTTTAAGCAGATAATTGTTAGATTTGTATTAGTAAAATTATTTTATTGGATATCAGTGCCAAATGAGTTCAACAAAAAAATATCGTATCCCGCAGAAAATTGCAAAACAATTTAATAAAATCAGGAGTAATCACCGATACCTGTGCCATGCTCCATTTTCTGCAATATCCATTGGTTACGACGGCCAGGTTGGGCCCTGCTGTTACACACTAATGCCCGACACCATTACAGGCAATGCATTTTATTCACCAGCCTGCACCCTGAAACAAATCTGGGAGGGAGAAGTTTTCGCTAAATACAGAAAGCTTATTCGTCGAGACAAACTGCCACCTTCCTGCAGCTTATGCAGAGAGAAACTTTTACAAAACAATTTTGATTCTGTAAAAATCCAGGAATTCGACCAATTAATGCCACAAAAAAAGTTCCCGGCATTGATAGAACTAAACATTGATAATACCTGCAACCTCGAATGTGTTATGTGTAGCAGTGTAAATTCTTCAAAAATTGCAGCCAGGTCCGGCATAAAAACACGCCAGCCTGATTCCGGGGCCTTGTTCCGGCAGTTGCAGGGATTCCTGCCTCACACGAAGGAAGTAATATTTTCGGGCGGGGAGCCTTTTATGTCGGAAATTTATTTCCGGATATGGGAAGAACTGATTTCAGTAAACCCGGGCTGTATCATAACGCTGAACACCAACGCAAGTTTTATCAGTTCCAGGGCAAAAGAAATTATCGAGCAGGGAAATTTTAAGTTTAACATTTCGATTGACAGTATTGTAAAAGAAACCTACGAAAAGATCCGTGTTAATTCGAAATTCGAAACATTTTCCCAAAATTTCGACTATTTATGCGACTATTCGGCACGCCATAACGTACCTGTTTCAGCGCCGGTATGCCCATTGACACTAAACTATAAAGAAATTCCGGGTTTAATAAAATTTTGCAACGGACACAGCGCCTATATGGTTTTTTTACACGTTTTTGGGGCACATTCCGTTGCCCTTAATGCGGCATCGGTTGAAATTTTAGAAGATGCGTTGCACATTTTTAATCAAACACCATTACCGGAAAACAATTCCGTGGAAAAACATAATGCGCTTCGTTTTAGGTCATTTATTGCCGAAGTAAAAAACTGGATTGACCAGGCAAAAATGAGAGAAGCCTTTATTAAAAATCTGGATTTGAATGCCGGAACTTTTCAAAAAAAATATGATGAATGGCAAAACAGGCTTTGCGCTGGATTGCTTGAAAAAAGCGACAAAGAAGTAATTCTTGATAAAACAAAATATGTTTTTGAAGAATTACCGGCATATTTTAAAAGTGAAATTTTCATAGCAACCCTTGATGATTATCCTCCAGAAACTTTTGTCCCAATCCTTAGAAAACTCCCCGCCCATGAAGTCGCGGAATTGTTCCGGATAATTTTTAATCAAAGGATTAATCCATAATTTTCAGCCGTTGGCCCAGGCCGATCACCGACTGCCAGATATCCCAGCTTTCGTCGCCCCAATGATGATAAATGTGCAAAAAAGCAGGAGAAAAAATGGTTTTATAATCGTCATAAGTAAAACCCCTTTCGGAATCCCATCGTGTTGCCGGGTTGTTGTAATCAGCAATGAAATTAAACCTGACCGGTAAGGATGGGTTTTTCTCAGTACCAAATTTAAAATTGGTAAGTACAAGTGTTCCCTGGTCATCATAATACTTGATGTTACCGTTGAAGGATTCATCCATGGTGGCCTGGTGCCAATAATCCATAAAATCTTTTGATCTCGGGCCAAAAAGGAAAACCCCTCCGTTCCAATGCCTGAAATTTTGTGGGATAGAGATGTTATACGTTTGATTCAGGTATTCCCGCAAATGCCCGCAATAAGGAAGTTCGGGTTTTATTACCTCCTTGTTTTTATTGATCCAATTATATCCATTATAATGCGCTCCTGTTTTTTTGAGGATTACTTTATTATAATAGTTGAAATCAAAACCAACGATATTTCCTGCTGAATCATACCAGCAATGTTCCGGACGTTTAAATGTGAAATTAAAGAAAGTAAATTCAGTTTTTCGGGAAAGATACCTTTGAAACAAATATTTTATGGCAGCAGGGCCGTTTGACAAAGGTTTCTTCTTTAATACTCGAAATTTATCTGACAGTTCATTTGCATTCCTGATGCAATCTTCAGAAGACCCCACTGTTGGCAGCATGTGAATTATTTCCCGATAAAGCGCTTTCTTCTTTTTAAAATTTTCAGCGCACCCACAATTCATTATCTGAGGGCTGAAAAAATCAATGCTGCAATGGTCTATGGCAAAAGTAACGGGTGCTTTAAAATGTTCAAAGACTTCATTAATACGTTCACTTACGGCAATGATATCGCTGTCCAGATAACAACAAACCTCGTTTTCCTTCAGGCCAAGGTATTTGGGAAGTTTTGTTTCAAGAAACAGATGGGCCTGATGGTTGTTTAAGTTTTCCGGAGTTTTAATATCGATCACTTTTTCATGCTCAATAACAGCTTCATTCCGGCTTTTATCCGTAACCACAAGTATCGGATACCTGCTGAAATACTTAAGGTAGCGAAGTGAAAAATTCAGTTGTTCTATATACTCAACCGCTCCACACACAACGTAAACAAAATAATTCATTGACCGGGTTTTGAAAAATTCTTTAGCAGTATTTTTATTTAATCTTTACTCTTTCTGAATTTTGATTTAAAAAAATCAAAAGTTTCATCTATAGCCTTTTCAGGCAATTCAACAATTATAATCATGATAATACTTCTGAAAAATGGAAATTTAAATTTGTTGAAAAACACATCCTCATTTAAATCAAGCCGTTTCAATACCATCAAGGTATGTTTCAGTTTGTTGTTAATACTGTCCGGAACCTTCTTGGTGTTATGTGTTTTTGAATAAAAATCAGTAAACGCCGATGTGAAATCTTTGGCAGAAATCATAGAAATGGTGTCGTTAAAAAATGGATCGGAAGAAGAGAGGATGTCTTTGTAATAAGGAGTTTTGAGTTCAAGTATTTTTTCATATTTTTTCAGCCAGACATAAGGGGCCTCTTTTTTGAGATTTGGTTTCGCAATTAATTGCAATCCGCTGCTTTTGTTACTATAAAGTATGATGGTTGAACTATCTCTTTTTTCGGGTAGTAAAAATGGGTTGATATAAAAATAAATATTGATACTATCCGCCATTACATAATAATTTCCGGGGGCACAAAACTCTTTAAAAGCCCCGGCTGTCGAGGGAACCGTATCTTGTAAGTTATACATAAACCCTCTGCCTTTTGTGCTTTGAATAACAAATGGAATATTTAATCTCCCCATAAAAGGGCTTTGCAGTTTAAGGCAGGCAAACAAATTAACCGTATTGCTATCCACGTTGGGATTATCAGCTGGAAATTCCAGCTCAGCACCCGGAGGCAATGTCATACAGCTTGTTTCCCAGTTTATATTTTCAACATCCCATGTTTCAACGATATTATTATCAGGGTCCGCGTAAAAGGAGGCGTATTTCTGAGGCATCAAGGTATTGAAAAAATTCATGGTGTTTTTTCCAAATACCGTTTTACAATTAGAATAATCTTGTTCAATCTCGCTTACCGATGCAATTTCATTTTTCCTTATGAAATAAATGTTGTTATCCGGGTCAAGCATTTTCCATTTATGGTTGTCAAAAACTTCACAAACCACATGTCCGCCCAGGTTTATGCACCGGCTTTCGAATCCCAGGCGAAGCAGGATGTTAGCCAGAACAGCGCTCCTGTTGCTGCAAATGCCGTATCCCAGTGAATTGATAAAAGTTCCGGGAGAAAACCCATTTTCATTTTTTAAAGAAATTTCATTACGATGGCTGCTATACATCACCACAAAATGAAAAGCATTGGATATAAATGTGTTGGTAAAAGGCAGGCTGTCAGTTTTCATGTCAATAATGTATGCCACCATCTCTGCCGGGGTAAACCAAAAACGATCATTTATGGAAAAACGAAAACTCAGGGATGTGTCAGATGTGTTAATCACGCGCATTCCCGGCATATGCAGACTATCCACAAAAAAACGTTGCTCAAATTGAAAACAATATTCCTCATTTTGTTTTTGAGATCTGGCCTGAAAAGAGGTAACAATAAAAAAAATTAAAAGCAATACCCTGACAACACCACGGAGAGAAGATTTGCCCTTCATTTTGCTAAGTTTTTCTTTAAATTTCTGATTCAAATGAGCAAAAGTTTTCATGAATGAAAAATATTTTTCAGGTAGGCGATATCCTTATTTTTTACAATTTTATTAATTAAAAAAATGCGTTCCTGCCGGGACAGTTGCTTAAAATGCGCCTGCAAATACGGGCTTACAGCCATATTCTTGTCAAACGGCGCCATTAGGTCTTCCAAGTCAGAAACCAGGCTTTTGTCTCCTGTCAGGATAACAAATTCGGCTAAAAACTTGTGTAATGCCATGGGTTGAAACTCCAGTTCAATCTTACCATTTTCCTCAGATAAAGCAAACAGTCCCCGGATGAAGTTTTGAAGATTTCTGAAATTTTCTGATTGATGAGGGTTGTCTGATCTTTGTAGTTTGAATCTTTCCAGTTCATTCGCAATTTTAGCAATAGCGGTAGAATGCAAATAACCGAAACTGAAATCAACAGGGTACATCACCGTATTAAAAAAAAGGATACACCTCAATGTATCGGCAAACTCAAAAATTGCAGGTATTTCCTGCCAATTCAATGGCATTGGGCAAAATGAAAGTGTCAGTGATTTCCCCTGCGATTGCATTACCTCATTGAATAGTCGTGTATGCTCCATGACTTTATTATAGTCGGCGCCTTTTCTGATTTTTTCATATAATGAAGGCGAAATTGCATCGATACTTACTCCCAAAAAAACATTTAGTTTATTCAACAGGCTTTCAATATTTCTGTTAAAAACTGTCCCATTGGTTTGTATGTGTACCTGACACTTCGGGTTGTTTTGAGCAAGGAACTCCCATATCCTGTAATAAGTGTTTATCAGAAAAGGTTCCCCGCCATAAAATCTCGATGTCAGCGTATCTGACAAATAAGGTTTAATATCTTCAAGAAATTTATCACCGTAAATTTCATTGTCTGCCTGCACATCAGTATGCAGATAACACATGATACAGTTCAAGTTGCAGAAATGCGATAATTCAAAATCTATTACTTCAGTATATTTTCCGGTGCTGCTTTTTTTGTATAAAGAAGAAATGCTTCCTCTGTAATTACCGCTGCTTATGTTATTAAGACAAGGCTGGCAACCAAATGCCAGGCTGTTGTTGTTCATGTGTTTTTGAAGCAGTTTCCTGTTGACAGATGTTAATGCATCATGAATGCTGACTTCCGGATAACATCCATAACTATATAGGTCAGCATGTGCACAACAGGGTTTTATCAATCCTTCCGGAGTAAAATACAGCCCTGTATATGGTGCATTACAGATTTTGCTATTCTTGAAAAGCCCGGTATTTTCAAAATACCCGCTCATCGTTTCAGGAGCAAAAGAAGGATGTATTTTATTCCGGAAAAGACTCATGTTCTATAATTATGGCTTGTTTTATAATAAATGGTTTAGCATCCGGCAGCATATTAAATTCAAAGTTAAGATATTTTATCTTATAGATTGTCTCGGGCTACATTGATTTGATATTTTTTTTAGTACTGGCATTAATTTTTATAACTTTGGATGTTATTGGTTGCATGATAACCGTGAAAAAATCCATACTGAATAAAGTTTTTCGGATCAATGAATGGCTGCTGGCCAAATTGTTGTTCAATCTTGCCATAGGATTGTTTTTATTATTAGTTGCAGACTCAGGAAGCAGGGCGATGTTTAAACCTGTAATGCTAATCATACTTTATATTACAAGCGTTGGCGCCTTCGGATATTTCATTAATGATTTATTTGATAGAAAAACAAACTTTAAATCAGGGCAGGATTGCAAAAAAGCAAAACTGCCATTAAGCGCCCGGATTTTAATTCCGGCAGCCTTGTTGGCAGCAGCCTCCTTCCCTTTTGTATTTTTATTAGAAAATCCCCGCAACTATCTTGTTTTTTTGTTCATTCATGTCATCCTGTTGTTTACATATTCGGTTCCTGGCATGAAAATAAAAAACAACGTGTTGGGCCTGTTTTGGGATGCCTTATATTCTTATGCGATGCCCGCTTTAATATGCTCGGAGATTGTTAGGCAATGTTACGTGATAAAGGATTTAACGATGGCTCAAACAATTTTTCCATTGGTTTGGTTACTGTTGCTTGGACTGCGAAGCATCATAAACCATCAGTTAAAAGACCTTTCCGTTGATACCCTGTCAGGCATAAAAACCTTTGTAATTGCTATCGGTAGTAAGGCCGCTTATAAAATGTCGCTAATAATTACCGCATTAGAAATTATTATTTTCGCCATAATAGTTGTTGCCGTCTTTGATGTTTTGTGGAAAATCGCCGCCCTTGCCCTGTTGTTTTTTACGATCATTGAGGCAATCTTCTTGCATACATCATTAAAAAAGATGTTCCATGATGGCAAGTTTTGGGCGGTACTCAACCATTTTTACGATTATTATCTTTTTATGGGGGTGATGTTCCTGATGGCTTGGCAATTAAATCCTTTGTACTTTCTCGTGCCTGTATTTTATTTTTTATACCGGCTGTCTTTTTTCAAATGGTTTTATTACCACGTAATTTTGTGGATTTATTATAAAACCCTCGGATTAATGGGCAGGTTCCGCAGATAAACCAGCGGTAAATAAATGACTTTATACAATAGGGGCATCTATATCGGCTGGTTTTTTAAAATACAGTTCCAACGGTTCCAGGATCTGAAAATGAAATCCTCCTTCAAAAATGTCGATGCCGTGGGTTTTTTCGAATGAAAGAACCGAGTCGTCGTTTGCCAGCGGAATTTTATTTCTGACGATATATTGTAATTCGAGGTCAAGGTTTCTGAGTATTTTTAGCGTACGGTTCAAATCGGGAAGATTGTAGGAATATGCCTTGTTCATGTTGGAAATAATTCGTTTCATCGCTCTTTTACGAACCGCATCCCCGGTTATTTCTTTGGCAAAATAATCTTTGATATAAAGATGCCCTTCCTTTTTTAATACGTTGTTGATGCCGGATAACACCAAAGCCGGGTTCAGGGCATGCCCAAAGGATTCCAGCATTATAACAAGGTCAAAACGTTCTTTTTCAAAATAACGGCCCAGCTCATGGTAGTCCACTTTAATAACTTCAATTTTATCGCTTAATGAATTCCTGATAATATTTTCTTTTGATATTTTTACCTGTTCTGAGGAATTGGTTATAGCTGTAATATGCACATCGAACTGGCGGGCGAAATATACTGCCGGCCCGCAAATGCCACAACCGGCATCAAGGATGTTCATGCCGTTTTTCAAATGGGCATTTTCAGCAATATGATTTAATAATTCCAATACATCTTTCGGGCGATGGGCCTGAATGATCTGTCCATAGCCCGATTGAAGATAATGTTCGGTCCACTCATCGTAGTATTTTTCGACCTTTGTTTTATTTTTATATGTTCTTACCATACAGCCTTTCGTAGAAATTTTAATACTGTTTTTTGTAGCGGCGTTTTTCATTCCAAATGCTTATTGCCGAAGCTTTTTTCCCGGTGACAGAGGCGGGGCCATTATAACAATCGGTACATTGTTTGGCAATGCAGGGCTTGAGTTTCTCACAAGCAGGGACACCGCCGGTAAAAAAGTTTCCGATTTTTTTCGGCAACGTAAAACACCTGCCTATGTCCCCATCTTGATCCAAACTGAAATACCTGCTCCCTGCTTCGCAATAATGACCGTAAAAATTCAGCTCATTGGTCGCAATTTTTAATTCTGTTTCATCAATGGCATATTTTTTTATCAAGGCAAGCTCGTTTTCCTGATAAGCATAAGGATACTGTTTATTATTATAAATCCCGCGGTATCCAAAAACCATGGTGTCGATGCCTTCTGATCCGAGCAGTGCAATATCGTTTTCGATGGTATCCAATAATGGCGGATAGGCAACAAGATTTGCTATGAGTTTGAAATTACGTTCCAGCAAATAGTGGCATTTCCTGATAAATTCCTTTTTTTCATGTTCATCATTCCTATAGTAATGGTGGTACGACGCGCTGATGTTAAACACTTTATCAGGCGGAATACTATCACCAAAACGATATAGTTCGCTGCTACTTAAATTGGTCGTTATTTGCAAAAAATGATGGGTACTCAATTCTTTGCAAACATCAACAAAATCAGGATATAAAAATGGTTCACCACCGGTGATTAAAATAAGCCATTGCTTCCCGGTACGCTCAAAAAACGAAGCTATTTCAGCTGGTGTATATACTTTTGGCGGGGTTGCTTTATTCACCGTTTCATAGTTGCTGCAATATGCACAACTAAAATTGCATTGCTGGGTTATTTCCCAGTTGATGCGATAAGAATATTGCTTTAAGTCAAAGGTATGTAGGTGTTTTTTGATCATTTACACTTTTCAGTTATGGCAATAATAATCCTTTAGTTTTCAAATACCTTTTTAGTAACGTATCCAGCATCCGGTTCTGAAAACCTATGAAATAATAATTATATGCGTAAAACAAGAGAAGGCCTTTGATGGACCTTGTTACAAACAAAGATTTAATCATTTTTACAACGCCTGGTTTTGAATAAATCCTAATATATTCTTCCAGTTTTTCTTTCGACAAATTAGGGTGTCGAAATGTGTTGGTAGCATGGTCGTACTTAATCCAGTCAGCAGGAAAATTTAAATATAACAACCGGTTTTCGTTTTTCAATGTTTCAAAAAGCCTTGTTCCCGGCAATGGTGTTAATATGGCATACGAAAACTCGTCAATATTCAGCTTCTTAAAAAAACGCAATCTTTTATTAATTATTTCTTCTGTATCTGTTTCAATTCCAATAATGCCTTTCCCCGACACTAATATCCCATATCGGTGTGATTGCTTTATTATCTGTTTATACTCCTCATAAATACTCTTGGTATTAGTAACATTTTTTTTGTTAAGTTGCTTTAAACCCAATTCCGAATCTGACTCAAATCCCACAAATACCATTCGTAATCCGCATTTAGCAGCAGCTTTAACCAGTTTTATGTTTTTATAAAATTCTACCGACACTGCAGCAAAAAACACTTTTTTAATTTTATGTTTCTGCAATTCTTTAAATAGGCACAACAAGTATTCATCATCATTGCCATAAAAATTATTGTCAATAATAAACACAAAAGGTTTTGGTGTTTTTTTTAATTCTTCAATAATAATTTTAATTGGCTTCCTTTTGTGTGGTTGAGGAAAGGGAACATGAATCCCACAAAAAGAACAATTATTATTACAGCCCCTTGAGGTTTCCAACGCATATGCAAAATATTTGTCAGCGAAGAACGATGTTGCAGGTTCAACAAATTCATACGTTTTATTATCGCCTATATAGAATTTCTCTAATGAATTGTTTTCAAAATCAGCCAAAACCTGCTGCCATACCGATTCAACATTGCCAATAACAACGCTGTCGCAAAATGCTGAGGCCTCCTCAGGCAGCGCAGAAACATGAATACCTCCCAGGATAACCGGCACTGATTTGTCTTTGAAAATAGTTGCAATTTCATAAGCGCGGTTCACATTATGGGTAGTGGTTATGCCCACAAGGTCGCAAACATATTCTTCAAGATTATCAACATTTTCGTCAATAAAAATAAGTTCATATTGAGGAGGTGTTAATCGGCCAATTATCGCAAAAATAAGCGGCGGAAAAAACCGAAATTCTGAACAAATGGTTTTAGAGCCAGGATTAATAATAAGAATTCGTTTTTTCATGGACAAGCCACACAATTTTCACAAATTTAGCAAGAATATATCAATTAACTAATAAGTTATAAGAACATTGGCTTAACAGACTTCTGATTTTGTAATCCAATATTAATTTTGTTTAGTAGCTTTGTCCGGAATAAAATTTTGTATGAAATATTTTTGGAGAAATAAAATCATATACTTCCTTCATATATATAAAACAGGGGGCACAACCTTGAACGATTTGCTATTTAAAAATTTTTCAAGCAATGAAATTGTAAACTTATATATTCCATACATCAGTACCGGACAACTTGGTGAAATATTTAAGGTTCGTGATAACCTGCAAATATCCGGAAAAACAAAGATTATATATGGGCATTATGCATACGGGATTCATTACAAATATTCGCACCTGCCTTACACATACATGTGTTATGTGCGCGATCCTTTCACAAGGTTGGTATCAACCTATTATCACCTTTTGCGTATGGACCCGGATTGGCAATTTCAAATACTTAGCCGCTTAAGCCCTAAATATCCGTCATTGGAGCATGTGATTGAAAATTTGCCGGGTTTTAATGAATATGCTGATTTTAAAGGTTTGCAGAATCAGCAATGCATGTTTATTACAGGCGAAACCCCTGCTGTTATTGAGAAAGATCAGGTTTATTATGCTAAAATGGCGATTGATAATTTGGATAGAGATTTTAGTTTTATTGGATTGCAGGAAGAATTTGAGGAATCGTTGCAAAGGATAAAAAAGATACTTAAACTCAAAACTACTGAATATGCTTATAAAAATCTTGGGACCAATAAACCTGAAAGCATTGAAAATCTAAAAAACCTCAAAGAAATAGTGTATGAAAAAAGCAGGGCAGACTGTTTGATTTACGAATATGCAAAAAAACGCTTTTATTCATAAATAGTCATCTGGCAATAGATACCCCTTTCCTGAATAAAATCTCTTAACATCAACATATTTTTTTGAGTAGTTTCAGCATCAATTTTTGGGGAAAGTTGATGGCTGTATGCGTCACCAGACTCATAATACCGCAATAAATTGATATGCCCAAAAAATTTTCTGTCAATTAGTTTTTTCAGAGCTTCGATATCTGCGTCGGTTTCTCCGGGGAACCCGATAATAAAATGAGTCGAAAGTCTTAATTCGCCTGACAGATCCTTAAGTTTCTCAAAAACAGGAACCACTTGCTCCATATGATGCTTTCGCCTCATAGCATCCAGCATGCCATTTGATGCGGCCTGCAAAGGAACGATTAACTCCACTATGCGCCCTGATCCAACTAATTTCAGAATGATAGTTTCATATTTAATGAGCCATTGAGGATGCAAATTATCAATTACCCATTTAATATTTTTGTTTTTTGGAGTTTTACTGTCCAGGTCGAGCAATAACATAGCAAAAGAACTTCCTGAATCGAAGCCATAAGCGCCGGTATCATCCCCGTTGAAAATAATCACGTTATTTCGCTTAGTCAAAGCATCGGTATAGTTTCGGATAATTTCTTCATGCGAATAGCTTTTTAAAGGGCCCAACGCTTTCCGCACAGAGCAATAGCTACATGCGTTGGGACAGCCTTTGCCGGTAATAATTATTTGTGGCAGATCGTTGCGAATAAAAAATTTGTGTTCCTGATGTAATCTGAATTCATCAAGATAAGGCTTCGCATAGTCCAGGCTTTTGTGGCTTTCTGTGGGCAAAAGTATTTGGTTGAATTTTACGTTAAAATCCGGAAACAATGTGTCAATAGTTTCAAGTGAGTGTGTAGCCAGCATTTCGCCCGTAAAAAATTCACTTATTTTATTTTTGCTTAATTCAGGTGAGCATCCCAGGATGATAATTCGCTGACGGTTGTTATTGATGCTTTTAATAAATTGAAGTGTTGTTTTGTCAGTTGCATAGATAATAGAGCAACCAAAAACACAAACCACATCAGCATTTTTAAGCTCTGAAGGCCGGGCTCCATTTGCTAAAAACCACCGGTGCAGCTTTTGAGCTTCAATGCCTCGCATGGTGCAACCAAATACTTTGATATAAAATTTATTCATGGTCTGCTACATATCAAAATGCAAAATATTCCAATTCCATTTTGGAAAAACAGGCCCGATAAATTTGGGCAGGCAGCCCGCGGCCTGTTTAAAAGAATCAAGCTCAGTTGTTGGTCTTACCAATTTGACATGTAGAAATTTCTTATAAGCAAATACCACTTCTTTAAAATTCTTAGTAATACTTACCCCTATCTCCAGGTTAATGTCATTGAAAAAATCAGCTGGGATCCTGGTTTTTGCGATATAATTACCTTTAGCAGTAAACTGCCTGATATCTTCAGACGAGTTCAAAGAATGAACATAAAGGATTATTGAGTTCAGGTAACTAAAGGTAAATCCAATATCGAAAAAGTCAATGTCTTTCTGCTTATAATATTCAAGAGATAATTCAATTTCATCGCTGGTCAGCATTTCCGCATCAGGATCTTTATTTACTGCGCATATTTGTATTTTTTTAATCCTGATGTCCTCACTGATAGAGGAATAGTCTGCAGCATCAAACTCCACTGTTTTTTTATCCGCATAATGAATAACCTGACTCGACATATTTTCATCAAACAAGGTATTGCTCACCATAGCATCTTTTAAATAGATATTCAGGCTCTCGGACTGGCTATCCGATTTCAACAATCCTTTTTCCAAATAAAGAACCCTGGTGCTGATCCTGATAATGTCATTAAGATTATGGCTAACCAATAAAACCGTTTTTCCTTTTCGTATCAGGTCGTCAATTCTTTCATAACATTTTTGCTGAAAGGCAATATCTCCTGTGCTTAAAGTTTCGTCGAACAACAAAATATCTGCATTAAGATTTGCAACGACTGAAAACGCTAATCTCAGATACATGCCGCTGGAATAATACTTTACAGGAGTGTCAATGAAATTACCAATACCGGAAAAATCATGTATGTCCCGTAAATTTTCATCTATCACCTTTTTTGAAATCCCGATCATGGCTCCGCTCAGATACACATTTTCACGTCCGGTAAGTTCAGGGTGGAATCCCATGCCGATCTCAAGCACAGAGGCAACGGTTCCATTGATCTCTACTTTTCCTTCGGAAGGTTCAACCACCTCGGCAAGAATCTTTAACAATGTACTTTTTCCCGCTCCGTTTCGGCCAATAATACCAACAGATTCACCTTTATGTATAGTTAGGCTGATATTTTTCAAGGCATAGAAATCCTCACTTTTACCAGGATGTTTGCGCGTAAAAATATCTTTGATCCGCTCCCCTATGCTTAAACCAAACTTCTTCTGAGACAAATTATATTTTTTGCTCAGGCCGGTTATTCGTATGGCAATGTGGTCTTCCATTCTTGACTATATTATATCAGCCATAATTCCTTCAACCCTGCGGAAATAATATAAGCCGGAAATAAAAAGTAAGCCGGCAGGAACGATCCCGAATAAATAGTTTATAGAGAGAGGCATATCGAAAAGGCACCAACGATACAAAGCGATCACGCCGGCCATCGGATTAAAAAAAATAAAATAATGGTAAGCGGGTGGTATCATGGCCGTTTCGAAAAACACAGGTGTCACAAATACCCCAAAACCGATCAAATAAGGAATGAAATGTGAAACATCGCGATAGCGAATGGTAAGTGCACTCAGCCAAATGGCAACACTCAATCCTGTGATAATATTTAAAAGAATGCAGACAGGAAGCAGTAAAACATTTATGGAAAAAGGGCATGCGAAGAATATCATTAAAAAGATGAATACAACGAACCAAATCAGATGATCAATCAGGCCTACTAAGGTTTTGTAAAAAGGTAAAATCAATTTGGGGAAATATACTTTTTTAATAATGTTTTGAGATTGTATCAAGGCTGTACCTGCATTATTAACAATGTATGAAAAATAATACCAGGCCATCATACCCGGGAACGCATAAATAATATAAGGGATGCCGGGCACCTGCATCTTCATGATTTTTCCGAAAAAAAGATTTATTATCAATGCCGCAGTTACTGCCTGTATGAAACTCCAGACGACACCAAGCTTTGTCTGGGCATACTGTGTGCGTATATCTCTGCCGGCAAATGCCACCATAAGCGTTCGATATTTCCAGAGCTTTCTAAAATTCAGCTTATGCTTGTTAGCGGAATAAGCCGTTATTATCTTTGTTTCAGGCAATAATATATATTTTACAGGCAAAGTTAAAAAAAAACAGAAAGGTTTACTATTAAATCATCCACTTTCTGAACCATAATTCAAAAACTGTAATCTTCCAAAGCCGCCAATGATCTTTTTGCTCAAAAAGAGTTTGAAGGTATTTGGCATTAATTAGTTGCTGAGTCACCAACTGCCCGTTTAACAAGTACTTTTTATAAAAATCCAGGTTTTGATAATAGGAATCAGGCCCGGTAAATCCCTGCTTTGGGCGGTTCAGGATGGCACGCGGAATACCGCTTTTTTTCAGGATCAAATATAAAAGGACCTTTTGCTTTTTTGCATCAAAATACATCGAGGGATCAAGGCTGAGCATAAATTCTGAAACATCTTTTGATAAAAATGGCACACGCACCTCGAGGGAATTAGCCATGCCGGCACGATCCATTTTTGTCAAAACAAGTTCTCCCATAAAGGTTTTCAGGTCGAGCAGCTGGAAACGTTTGGGGACGGGAATTTGTTCGTTAAAATAGTGCTTATAAAACCACGCAGCATCTTCCGGGATGGATTTGTGCAAGTCCTTGTTTAAAAGCAATCCCAGTTGGGTTTTATCAAACAAACCCATGGCCATGGCACGGGAATAGCTCTCAACATCAAAATGATTTTCGGGTAATTCCCATCCGTATTTTTTTGAATTTCTGATTTGTTTTTTTGTAACCGGCCACAGAAAATCCCGATGCCAGGTATATCCGGCAAAAAGTTCGTCGGCGCCTTCGCCCGATAAAACGGCTTTATTTTGCTCCGCAGCAAACTTGCTGACAAAATAGGCCGGGATAATTGAAATGTCAGCAACAGGCTCATCATAGAAATACAATAATTCAGGGAGAATGTTCAATGAATCGCTGTCCAGGATTGTGTTATGATGCCGTGTTTTGAATTTATCCGCAACGACCTGTGCATAGTGGTGTTCGCTTTCATCCCAATTTTTGAATCCAACAGAAAATGTATTTAAACCTTGTTCCACTTCCGAAAAATATTTGACCATGGTGGAAGAATCGTATCCTCCACTGAGCAATGAACCAACCGGGACATCGCTTCGTACATGAGTTTTTACCGAATTGTGCAAAAGTCCATCTATGCGGGCGAGGACATCCTTTTGTTTCATTTTTACACTTCCTGTTTGCAGTTTATAATAGCAGTAACTTTTATAATCCGAAGGAGATGAAAATTCGATGAAATGCGCCGGAGGCACTTTGTAAATATTTTTAAATATGGTACCTGGCGACGGCACATAACGATAAATAAAGAAATTGCACATGGCGGTGTGATCAAGTTCCCTGCTTACCTTTTTATCTTCAATGATGGCTTTTATTTCAGATGCCACTATCAAATCGCCATCCGGGCCGGTATAATAATAAAGTGGTTTAATTCCAAACCTGTCGCGCGCAAGGATAAGTTTGTTTTTACGCTTGTCCCATAAGGCAAAGGCAAACATACCGTCGACCTGCTCCAGCATATGCATGCCCCATTCTTCGTAGGCATGAATAAGTACTTCCGAATCGGTAGCGGATAAAAAACGGTGTCCTTTCTGCACCAGTTGATGGCGTATTTCAAGATAGTTATAAATTTCTCCGTTGACCGTTAACCAGACATTTTTTTCTTCATTACACATGGGCTGAGCGCCGGTTTCCGACAGATCGAGAAAAGACAGCCTGCGGTGCCCAAGGGCCAGATTTATGTCCGGGTCGAAAAAAGAACCAAAACCATCGGGGCCGCGGTGTATGAGCGTATCACGCATCCGAAGGAAAAGTTCCCTGTCGATTTTCTGGTTACTGCTCCAGCGTCCAATGATTCCGCACATGGTTTGGCAATTATTTTATGGTTTAGCTGTTTTTAAATGTTGGATATGATTGAATTCGGCGAACCATTGTAAGAAGTCTTTGACACCATCGTACAAGGTGATTTTTGGATGAAAATTTAAAAGATTTTTTGCTTTTGTATTGTCGGCCCAGGTGATGTCCGACTCTCCCCGAATGGCATTACTGAATTCAAGTTTGATTTTTTCGCCTGTGATATTTTCGAAGATGCTTATAACATCCATGATAGATGCCGGGCTTCCGTATCCAAGATTAAACAGGTCATAGTTCCTGCCTGAATAACTCAGTGCGTTTATTATTCCATCGGCAATATCGCTTACATGAGTAAAATCGCGCACCGCCGAACCGTTTCCAAATATTTTCAGCGGCTGTCCGCTATATAAGCTTTTGGCAATGCTAGTCATCATAAGATCAGGGCGCAACCTGGGGCCATACACCGAGAAAAGCCGCAAGGAAATAAAAGTCAGATCATGCTTTTCTGAACATTTTTTTCCGATGTATTCTGACTGCATCTTAGATATGGCATAAGGATTCAAAGGCGCTAATCCGGTCTGATCTTCCCGGAACGGGACCTGCTTAGAATTCCCGTAAATGCTGGATGAAGAAGTGAATATAAATCTGGATATTTTCAGCTGAACAGCAAGTTCAATAGCTTTTGTCAAACTACGGGTGTTATTCTCTTCATATCCTGCAGGATATAATATTGAATTTCGCACACCGGCTTTAGCTGCCAAATGTATAATGGCAAAGATGCCAGCAGGTAAAACCTTTAACAGAAAATCCGTATTGCACACATCCGATTCAATAAAAGTATAACCGGGACGTGCTAACGCCCGGGAAATATTACTTCGTTTTATTGCCGGTTCGTAAAAATCATCAAAATTATCGACAGCAATTACATGATACCCTTTGTCAAGAAGCGTATCCGCCAAATTACTCCCGATAAAACCGGCCCCGCCTGTTACAAGTATCGTTTCCATAAAATTTGTATAAAAATAGAAAATAAAAACAGAAAATGAAAAAGATAGCTATAATTTATTAATTTTAAGTTTTAGTATTAACCGGGTTACATAATAAGAACATTGTCGACAGAACATAATATAAGAATCAACGGCTTATGGATAGGTAAAAACTTATCGGCCATGGAGCTTTTGTGTATAAAATCATTTCTGGCCAACGGCCACGAATTTCACTTATGGGTTTATGAACCTCTTGAAACCCCGTTACCTGAAAAAGTAATTATAGAAGATGCCTCAAAAATAATTCCGCGCGATCAGGTTTTTTGTTATAAATATTCCAATCAGTTTGGGCATGGGAAAGGAAGTTATGCGGGTTTTTCCGATATTTTTCGTTACAAGTTGCTTTATGAGCAAGGCGGCTGGTGGGTGGATATGGACGTAACCTGTTTAAAACATTTTGATTTTGAGAGCCCTTATGTTTTCAGGGTTCATCACGATTTGCCCGTGGTGGGAAATATCATGAAATGCCCTGCCGGCTCTGAATTAATGAAACGCTGTTACGAACAGGCGTCATCACAAATTGATGAAAACAATACCGACTGGCATAAACCCATCCAGATCCTTAATGATCATATTAAAGAGTTAGGATTATCAGGTTATGTAAGGCAGTTTTCAAATCACGACAAATGGAATGATGTGAGGAAGATGCTTTACAGGAATGTCCAAATACCTGATGAATGGTATGCGATTCATTGGATCAATGAAGAGTGGCGAAGAAACAACATGAGTAAAAATGAATTTTACAAAGGCTCGGCCCTCGCCATGTTGTATGAAAAATATATGGGAAATGATAACGGGGTTATCGTCCGCATGCCTTTTTTCAATAAGCTAAAACTAACATTTATCGGCGCGGCATTTATTCAGGTAAAAGCACGTATTAAAGGCTTTTTATCGTAGCGGTTAATTTCTTAAACGCATTTTCATACTGCTGGACAATATTCGACCAGTCGTATGATAATTGGAATTCTTTGGTTGTGTTTGGATCAACTTTGAATTGTTTCAGGAACTTATCAAAATAAAATGCTTCAAGCTTTTCGGCAAGGATGACAGGGTTAGAAACAGGGATAATTTCGCCGTTCACGCCATCAATAATTAAATCTGTGTTCATTCCTACGGGCGTACAAAAAACATAAGTACCAGATGCCAGCGCCTCCATAATGGAAATAGACATGGCCTCATGGATAGAGGTTTGAACAAATGCCGCCGAAGAGCGGTATTCTTCAGCGAGTTTTTGCTTGCTCGCCCAGCCTGCAAACCTTACAAATCGTGAAAGTTGGCATTTAAGGACAAACTCCTCCATACTTTTTCGCAACGGGCCATCCCCAAAAATAGTCACGCTAAAGTTGATATTCTTTTCTGACAATATTTTTAATGCGTTTAAAAAAATGAACGGATCTTTCTGTTTTACCAGCCTTCCCGAAAAAATAATTTTAAATTGTGTAAAAATTCCATCAGTAGCCGGAAAAAAAAGTTTGGTGTCACAACCGTTCGGAATAACAATGTTTTTTAACACCTGGCCGGATCCAAGGAAGCGATCTATATTGGTTTTCATTTCCCCGGTCTGAACAAAATTCAGTTCGGATTTTTTACAGATATTTTTAATAACAGGAAATAAAAACAAATGATACCATAACATCTCTTTTTTGCAAAACCAGGGTATATCATGCCCGTGAGAAATGATGGTATACGGTAAATTAAATTGATTTTTTATGTAACGAGCAACCAATCCGCCTGGCACGGCAAAATTTGCAAAACACAGATCAAAAGAATTTTCAGTCAGGTTTTTTTTGAGAAAATGCTTGCTGAAATTCACCCATGAAAGCATTTCAAAAACGTTGGAACGGTATGTGAATTTTCGTTTTGATTTGAGCCTGATAATTTTAAGGTTATTGATTATTTCTGTTTCGGGCAGGTTTTCATACCATGTAGTTACAACGGTTATCTCATGCCCCAAACGTGCAAGGCCCTCTGAAATCTGCTGAGTAATAACACCTGCACCTCCACCCAATGGCGGATATTCATAATTAAGAACCAGTATTTTCATTCGGGTATGTCAATATTACCTGCATCGTTTATTAAATAAATCGGGCGGTTTTTTGTTTCATTAAATATTTTCCCGATATACTCCCCGATGATCCAGATAAGTATGAACAGAAAACCGATCAGCGTATAGTTGATGACGGCCATCCATTCAAGTAATTTATAAAACTGGTCGTTTATCAAAAAATTCAATAGCAGATAAAAAAAGAATATGATACCGGTGAAAATAATGAAAATACCCAGGATAAGCCCCAGCCGTAAAGGAGCAAGAGAAAATCCAAGAATTCCATTCATGCCTAACCGAACCATTTTAAGCATGCTGAACCCGGTTTTACCACGCAAACGCAAAGGCCGCTCATAATCAATTATCGCATATTCATACCCAAGCCAGGGGACCATTCCTCTCAGGTACCTTGATTTCTCGCGCATGTTTTTCAAAACTTTATGGACTTTTTTGTCAAGCAGCCTGAAATCGCCGATATTTCCATGAATTTTAAACTCGGAGAATTTGTAAAGGAGTTTATAATAAATTTTTGCGGAGATTCTTTTAAAGAATCCATCCCGCCTTTCTTTGCGGCGTGTGTATACAATCTGGTTCCCTTCCTGCCATTTTTTTATCATCTCAGGAATAAGTTCCGGGGGGTCCTGCAAATCAGCATCCATGGTAATTACAACATCCCCATCGGCATAATCAAGGCCGGCAGTCATCGCAACCTGATGCCCAAAATTCCGGGTCAGGTTGATATATTTTACCCGCTTGTCTTTTGCAGCAAGGTCTTTCAATATCTTATAGGATTGATCATTACTACCGTCATTGACAAATAAAAATTCAAGATCAAAATCAAATTCTTTTAGTTGTACAAGTATCTTTTCATAAACAGGGATGATATTATCCTGTTCATTATATACCGGTAAAACAATTGAGATTTTCATTTATGATTTTTATCTTATAATTCTTAATTCAAAAATAGTTAAAAAAATGAGTTTATAAAAAAAAATTGCCCCCACATTCGTCTCAATTCGATTTATTAACCAACATGTTACTTATTTGATTTTGCCCAGTTCAGGTTGTTTTTTGCCAACTCATAGTCCGGCCTTATTTTCAATGCTTTTTCGCAAGCCTCTACACCCTTATCCCACATTTTCAGGGCATTGTATGCCGAACAGATGTTATTATAAGCCTCGGCGTAATCAGGCTTCAGTTTTAACGCTTCATTACAGGCATCTATGCATTGCTGGTATTCACCCCGGTTATAAAACTGCAAACTCAGGTCCAGAAAATTTTCCGGAGTGGGGTGCTGACGGGCGTATATGACCGCTTTATCTATATTTGAAATTCTTGTTTTGCTTAAATCCAAATATTTTAATGCAACCGAATCGTTGGGAACAATGGTCAGGGTATGTTGTGAGATAGAATCCAGTTTATCCCATTGTTCCAAAGCATGATAAATACTCATCATCTGGTAAAGCCCCTGCATATAAAAAGGATTTATTTGAAGGCCTTTTTCAGCCATGGCCCTGGCTTCACTCAGGCGGTTGTACTGCATCAAAAACTTTGCATAATAGTAATAACCTTCGTTATAGTTCGGATCGTATTGTAAGGCTTTTCTAAAATATTCTTCCGCTTCCACCGGCTTTCCCATCGCACCTTTCAGTATCCCGAGGTTTATATGCAACCTTGAATAATAAGGCGTATAAACAAGCGCTTTTTCAAAATATTCAGAAGCCACAGTGTAATTTCCTTTGGTCATTTGAGATAAGCCATAATTCATCAGTCCCCGGCCATTTTGAGGGCTTTTCTTTGTGACATCCAGCCAAAGTGTTTCTTCGTCTTTCCAGACCTTATTTCTTTGAAAGGCGCCATAAGCATACCCCGATAAAATTAAAAAAGCAACGACCCAAATCAGCGCCTGGTATTTTTTTCCTTTAAGGATGATTTTTTCATATTTAATCAAAACGAGGCCCAGCGCATAAACCACACTGAATGCCAGCCCGATGAACGGAAAAAAGATCCGGTGATCATTCAATACCTCTGTGAGCGGAATAACGGATGTGGGAATTAAAGCTACAGCAAACCAAATCAACCCAAAAGATATTGGCCTGTATTCAGGCTTTTTCGAAGTTTTTATAATTGTAAAAATCAATAAGAAAATAAAGATAAGCCCGGTAATGATCCGGTCGTCAAAAACATTGGGCAAAACAGTCAGGTCGGTATCTGCGCTGAGGTTAACCGGTAAAAAGAAGGTGTAAAAATAATGAACCCACACAAATGCCTGCGTAAGCCAATAAGGAACCAGCGGGTTTGAAATATTCTGAGCCACCTGTGGGGGTATTTTTGATAAGGCATAAACCTGTAATAGTATCAGAATAATCAAAATCGGTAAAATTACCGCTACCGTTTTATAAAATGTTTTAAAATTTTTACGCTTGAAAAGATCCTGTATAGAAAGGTTTTTCTCAAAAAACAGTATGTAAAAAAACAAAATTACCGGCAGGACTAACACGATTTCTTTTATCCCGATACAAATTATTGCTGGCAGAATATAGATTCCCCATTTTCGCAACTTCGGGAACAACACAAAAAGTGCCAGCGATGCCACAATGCACAAGGCAGACAACACATCTGAACGGGAAATAATATAATTAATGGTTTCGGCATTGGCCGTATGGAAAGCATAAAGCGCTGTAGCAAGCAGTGCGATGTATCCCGTCCATTTATGATTCAGCGATTTACCGGCAATTTTGTTATAAACAAAAAACAACAATATACAAAGCATCATGTACCAAATGAACGTTGATAAATGAAAATAGAAAGGATTTAATCCGCCGCCCATCGCGTAATCAATGGCTAGACTTGTCGTAACCACGGGCCGGTAACCCCAGTGTGACTGCAGGGAACTGAATGTTTTGATGTCTTTAAAAAAAAGTGGAATATTATCCAGGCTGGTGATATAAGGGTTATTTTCGATGGTATGAGAATCATCAAAATGAAATCCGTTATGAAAATGATTCGAGTATGTGATAACCAGGCCAACCGCAAAAAGTATGGCAAGCACAATAATTCGTGACCGTATACTCTTCATAATAGTATTTATTAAAATCACAGTAAAAATAACTATTTTCCAATTCATTTAAAATTTTTTATGGTAAGAAAAACCTCATCCGGTATATTACTGTTGATCGCCTATGGCTTGTGTATCTCTTTAAACAGGCAGGCCCGCTAAAAAAGGCCTTTTTTGTTCACTGATATTTTAAAAATAAATACCTTTACAAACAAGATGAGTCCTACTTTTCAGAAAAACCATTCCGCAGATCAGATAACGACACAGGATAATACATATACTGAACGTCTTTTCGATAAACAATATGTATGGTGGAAAAGGATGCTGGATGTGCAACGGCCTTACCGCAGGCATTTACGGCGCCTGAAACCCGGATTTATCCTCGATATCGGTTGTGGCATCGGGAGAAACCTCATCCATATAAATGGAAACGGGGTGGGTATTGATCACAACCGCTCTTCTGTGGAAATGGCCCGGGCAAAAGGGTTGTCGGCCTTCACCGCGGAAGAATTTCACACCTCGGCGTTTAATGTTCCCGAACGGTTTGATACCATATTGCTGGCACATGTGGCCGAGCATATGACCAAAGACGAGGTTGTAAAACTTCTGAATACATACATTCACTTGCTTAAACCACAAGGGCGGGTCATGATCATCACACCCCAGGAATCGGGTTACCGCTCAGATCAGACCCATGTTCAATTCATGGATTTCAGCACGCTCAATAATATTATTCAATTGATTGGGGCCACGCCCATAAAACATTATTCCTTCCCTTTTCCAAGAATATTCGGGCGATTTTTCAAATACAATGAATTTGTCAGTATCGCTGAAAAAAAATAGTATAATTAAACCCAGATTAGGCGATAGGAACGTAGTGAACTATTGAGTAGCGCGCAGGATTGTGCGTTGAATCTGCCCGTCCCGCACACGAAGTGTCGGGAGGGAACCCCTGCCTGCATGGCGCAGTCAGGCAGGCCGACTTAGTAAATGTTCCTGGCAATTTTTTTATTGCCGGGATTACATTTACTTTGTCGATTCCGCATTAAAATTCACACTATAAGTTATTTATAAACAGTTAATTATACTTAATTATTCCTAATGCTACGCATTAGAAAATTCTTTAATGCGGAATTTGGGTTAAAAAAAGATGGTTGTTTGAACAAAGCCCATTTTATTGTTGCTGCCTGTTTCTTATCTTCTGTTTTGTATAGTAAATCAAAAAAGCAAAAATAAAATCATCAAAAACAAATGTTTTAAAAAAAGCTTTTAAACCCTTGATTAATCCTAATGGATAAGAAAACATCAGCCCTATCGCTTTAAAAAAATAACCCGGAGATTTGAATAAACTGAAAAAATTACGGAAGGCAAACATCTTCTGAAATTGCTTCCTGATCTCAAACATTCTTTTTTCCGAAAAATTAATCAGCAATGATGGCCTTTTCTTCAAACCGAAATTGTTCCTGTCGGACGGTATTGTCCAATTGTTCTTTTCCACCAGTTCCATCAGCTCGGTGCCCGGGTATGGAGTGAGGAAAAAGGAGCTGGTGAAATTTGGTTTTATTTCTTTTGCCAACTGGAATGTTTTTTTTACGTCTTCTTCCGTTTCAGAGGGCAATCCGAACATGAAGGTGGCTGCCGTACGCAATCCGGCTTTTTTGGCCAGTTGAAACGCCTTTTTGATGGATGCTGCATCCGAATTTTTTTTCAGGTTTTCCAGGACCTTGTCAGAGCCGCTTTCCACGCCAAAATCCAACTGAACGAAGCCGGCTTTTTTCATGGCCCTGAACATTTCTTCATCGGCAGTCTTTACATGAGCCTGGCAGCCAAAGGTTAATTTTATTTTTCTTGATTCCACCTTTTGACAAAATTCCATGACCCTGCTTTTCTTCAGCGTAAAAGTATCGTCCACAAACCATACGGTATCGATGTTGTATTTATCAGAAAGCAATTGAAGCTCATCCAGAACATTATCAACGCTCCGGTATCTGACCTTTCGCCCGAAAATATTTTGAGAACCGCACCAAATGCATGAAAAAGCACAACCCCTGCTGGTCATCACCGTTGTGGATCGTTCTGTCCAATGGCCGCGGATGATCCCCGGCGGGACCAGGTAATTTTCAAACTCCAGCAGGTGGCGTGCAGGAAAAGGCAGTTCATCAAGGTTTTCAATAAGAGGACGTGCTGTTGTCCGGGTAAATTTCCCATGCTCATCTTTATAAATAACACCCGGAACATCTTTCCAGTTCAAATTGTCTGCGATCTTTTTACACAATTCAAGCATGGTGTGCTCTCCTTCTCCTATCACACCTATATCAGCGCCGAGTTCCTGGCAACTTTTTTCCGGCAACGCCGTAACGTGAACTCCTCCAATAATAAAAACTGCAGTTTTTAATTCCGCGGTAATTTTTTCTGCAACATACTTCGCCCGGTTCCAGTAATCTGTAAGAATGGTCAGTCCTATGATATCGGGTTTGTAACGGATCATGCTTAAGATATCCCGGTCGTCATAAGGATAGATGTCGAAAATTTTAACATTGAAATTGTTTTTTTCAAGCATGGATGCTATATAAAGCAAACCCAATGGCGGCAAGGTGCTTGAATAAGATTCAATACGGGGGTTTATTAATGCAATTTTAATTTTTTCTTTCATTTTAATTTCCGGATACTGTAAACTCCATTCTTTTTTTCACCTCCAAAATTATTTCACTCGTTGTTACCATGCAAATTTAACCCCGGTTATATGATATTGTCTTTATGTCCACCTAAATAAATACGGGAAATAAATCTCCCGAAACAGGCTCCCCACAAGTGCTGCAGGATTTTTAATTCTTCATTTTTTCTCAGGTCGGTCGCCAATTGTGCCGATGTCTCTGACCCTTGATGAATGCGGTGTTTAGTAAGCTTTTTATTAATAAAAACAAATGCCCCTTTCTTTTTTGATAATTCAAGCCACGCATGCCAATCAAGGCTGTAGCTGTAATCCGGTGAGAATGCAAAACCCGGCAAAGCTTCCATATTGTAAGTAACGGATGGGCAGCACAACGGGTTTCCAAAAAGAAAGGGCAAGCGCTTAAAAAAAACGCCACTGATCCTGGATTTAATGATAAAAGGAAAAAGCAAAAACTTTTTAACTTTCAGATTCCGCGAACGCGGCCTTAACCTGCCATCCAGCCATTCGGCATAGTCGGTAAAAACAATCTGAGTGTTTTTTTTAGTTGCTTTTTGCATGACCCGTTCTAAATAATCGCATTCATAAATATCGTCCTGGTGTGCCAGCGTGACAAATCTTGTTTCAGCCTGAGCAAGGCCGAAATTCCAGTCACCGGCTATCCCTTTATCGGCGGAATTATTTGCAATAATTTCAACAGCATATCTTTCTGCAACCTGCTGCAAATAAGGCGAAGGCGTTGATGTAACGATAAGTATGTTGCTTTTCCTCGTTTGGTTCTTCAGCGAAACAATACACTCTTCAATAAAAGGAGAATCTTTATAGGCAGGTATTATGAAGGTATGATTTCCCATGGAGCTCAAATATATCTGAAGAATTTTCTTATATCCTCAAAAAGAATGTTGGGTTCGTTGCGGTACACATAAAATTTTGCTGATGCTGTTTTCAGGATGTTCCTCCACCTCTTATTATACCGGTGAAATTTTTCTTTAATATCATTTTCTATGACCCGGAATTCATCTTCACCAAGGACATCGCTTCGTACATGCGGATCCTTAAGATAATAAAGATTGGGTGGCGTGGTATAAAAATCTTCCAAACTCATTTCAGGCTTTACTATGTTTTTTTCAATCCCTTCCTGAAACATTGCCGTCCCCGGGAAATTTTCATAGACGCCTAACAGTGCAAGATCTGGTTTGAGCTCATACATAAAATCCAGTGTTTTATAAATGTCTTCTTTGGTTTCGCCCAACAGTCCAATCAGAAAATAAGCGCTCCAATGGATTCCCGATTTTTGTATAACCTTTGCCGCGGCCCTGCTTTGTTCGCAGGAGATACCCTTGTTTATTTTTGACAACATCCTTTCTGAGCCGGATTCTATGCCAATTTTGAGGTAATTGCAGCCAGCCTTTTTCATGAGTTTCAGCAAGTCTTCATCAACCAGGTTGACACGTGTATTGCATTCCCAGCATATTTTTATTTTTTGTCTGATCAACTCGTTGCAAAGCTCATAAACCCGCTTTTTATTTAATGTAAAAGAATCGTCTTTAAACGTAAACTGGGTTGTACCATAATTTTCTTTTACCAGTTTAATCTCTCTAATGATATCATCAACAGGACGATAGTTCACTTTTTTGATATGGGATGCGCAAAATGTACAATTATAAGGGCATCCGATGGTCGACATGACAAGCCCCATATCTTCGGAATTATACATTTTTTCATTCAGCAACAGCGACCTGTCCGGGAAATAATTATCATCTGTGCCGCTTGAAAAAGACCTTTCGGGATTATGAATCTGTTGGGCATCTTTTCTATAAGATAAACCCTCGACGGCTGATAATTGCCTGATCCCGCTTTGAAGCTGGTTGGCCAATGCTACCATAGGTTCAGCGCCTTCCCCTTTGATAACAAAATCAATGAATGGCGCGATTTTCAGCACCTCGTCTGCTTTTGCTGTGGCATGTGGCCCACCAACAACTATAGGACAATCCGGAAATAAAACCTTTGACATTTTTGCTGTTCGAAAAGCTGATGCAGCAAAGGTGGTATAAATCGAAATACCGATAAGGTCCGGTTGAAAATCGCGAATGGTTTTGGTTACTTCATTCCAGACAGGGTGATGATCATCGTTCAGGGAATCAAGGAAGGCGGGGTATTTCTGAGGCAACAGCGAGTAATCCAGATGCTGGGGGTTTTTATAAAGTTCCGCATTGTACACAACCACATCATGTCCGGCCTTTTTTAAGGCCCCTGCAATCAATGTCAATGCAAGTGGAAAATACCTGTTGTAAAAACCAATGATCCTGTAAAACGGCGGATTGATAAGTAAAACTCTCATTGTTTCAGTCTTTCTTTCCGGAACATGGAAAGCTGGTCGGCAATAAGCCCGAGAGCAAAGAAAAGGAGCCCGGAAACTATGGTGATTATCGCGCCATTACTAACACCACGCCCCATCAGCAGGAAGGGAAGCCCCCAGCCAATTCCGAAAAGTATGCTTAAGAATGCCAGAGGCAGGAAAATTTTCATCGGGTTAAACAGCAATAAAATATGCATTATAGCAAGCAGTGTACTAAAAGCGGTATTCATGGATATGGTACTTACACCTCCTACTCTTTCGCGTATTTGAATCGGCACTTCCACTACAAGATGTTTCTGATTTAAAAAAACAAGTGATATAAAATCGCTGTAAGTCATGTCGTCAGGGCATAAAGAAATATATTTTTTTGCGAGTGCCGCATCATACAATTTCATCCCTGAGTTGATATCATAGATAGGAACCGTCATCACAAGCCTGGCAAAATTCCGTATAATTGACTTTCCAACAAACCGGTAATAATTTCTTATTTTCTGCCCTTTTCTGCTGCCTATGACCATATCGGCATCAGATTCCTTCATTTTTTCCAATAATTTCAGAATATCTTCGGTGCAATGCTGGCCGTCTGCATCAATGGTAACCAAATACGGCGTGGTTACACTTTTGATCCCGCTTTTTATAGCGCTGCCATAGCCTCTGTTCACCTTATGATGGATTATGTCAACAAAACTTTTCCCTGCTGTCAGCTCTTTGATTTTCGCTAATGTCTTATCTTTTGACCCATCGTCGACGATGATGAGATTAAAACCTTGCTGCTCACAAAAAACAATTACTTCGGGCAAAAATGCCGGCATTGATTGCTCTTCATTATATGCAGGTACAATTAATGTAAGCAGATTTTCCATTTGGAGAATTTAATAAAACATGATAATATCCTGCGAAAACTTTACTAAAAAAATATCATTAAACGCAACGCAAATATATCCTTTTTTATTTAATTTTTAACCTCCTTTACCAACAAGTAAAAAAAATGAAATTAACATCACGATTTACGCACAATCAAGATAAGACATATAAACCAAAATACCTCCGTCCATATCCTGATCCTTTTTCCTGAGAAATAAAAAAACGAAGTTTTCGTTAATTTGATGTTTACCTGAAAAAAAACAATGAATCTTCTATGAATTAAAAACATAGGGAATAAAAAAACTTTTTTTTTGAAATTGCTAAATTTTTATAATTTCGTAATAAAATTGTAAAAAACATTGCTGAATAAACATAAAAAACGTATATTTACACAAAACAAACCTATACGAAATGAAAGGTAAAGCAGAGGCCTCACTACATAAAGTTTTAAAAGAGTTTTTTGGGTTCGATAATTTCAAAGGGAATCAGGAAGCAATCATACAAAATATCCTCAACGGAAATGATACATTTGTAATAATGCCAACAGGCGGCGGAAAGTCCCTCACATACCAGCTTCCGGCATTGATCAGTGAAGGAACAGCCATTATTATTTCACCGCTGATCTCGTTGATGAAAAACCAGGTGGATAACATCCGCAATTTTGGAGTAGACAAAGGAATTGCAAATTTTTTAAATTCATCCTTATCAAAGCAGGAAATGCTTGATGTAAAAGCGGATCTTCTCGCCGGCAAGACCAAACTGCTTTATGTTGCACCTGAAACACTGACAAAAAAAGATAACATTGAATTTTTTAAACAATTCAAAATTTCCTTCTACGCTATTGATGAAGCACATTGTATTTCGGAATGGGGCCATGATTTCCGTCCCGAGTACCGCAATATCAGGCCAACCATAAAAGCCATCGGCAAAAAAGTACCCGTTGTTGCGCTTACAGCTACTGCTACGCCCAAAGTACAACATGATATACAGAAAAACCTGGGTATGATGAACGCAACCCTTTTCAAAGCTTCATTTAACCGGCCAAATTTGTATTACGAAGTCCGTGCAAAAACAAAAGATGTCCAAAAAGACATCATTAAATTTATAAAAAGCAACAATGGGAAATCAGGGATCATTTATTGCCTGAGCCGGAAAAAAGTGGAAGAGCTTGCCGAAACCCTTCTGGTAAATGGTATTAAAGCGTTGCCATACCATGCAGGGCTGGAATCAGAAATCCGTAAAGCAAACCAGGATAAATTCCTGATGGAGGAAGTAGATGTTATCGTGGCCACTATCGCCTTCGGGATGGGAATTGACAAGCCCGATGTGCGTTTTGTCATCCACCACGACATGCCCAAAAGCCTGGAAGGTTATTACCAGGAAACAGGACGGGCGGGACGTGACGACGGCGAAGGCAACTGCATCGCGTTCTATGCCTATGAAGACATACAAAAACTTGAAAAATTCACCTCCAAGAAATCGGTGAACGAGCAGGAAATTGCCAAGCAATTGTTGTTGGAAACTATTGCCTATGCCGAATCATCGGTATGCAGGCGCAAATTGCTGCTCCATTATTTTGGCGAAATTTTCCCCGATGAAAATTGTCAGTGTTGTGACAACTGCCTTCACCCGAAAACAAAATTTGACGGGACAGAGTACGTTGAAATCGTGTTGGAAGCAGTTCAGGAAACAAAGGAACAGTGCAAGGCTGCCCATCTGATCAATGTGATTATTGGAAAGACTTCAGCACAGGTAAAATCCTTTAAACACAACAAATTGAATGTATTCAGCAAAGGCGCCGATCATGACGAAAAATTCTGGAACGGCGTGATACGCCAAACCCTTGTCAACAGGTTTCTTTCCAAAGACATCGAAAATTATGGGATCCTGAAACTTACACCCGAAGGGGAAAAATTTCTGGACGAGCCCACCACCATCATGCTTACCATGGATCACGACTATGAAAGCCAGGACGATGATGAGTTTTTTGCAGGGGGTGGAAAAACAAGCACCGCAGATAAAACCTTGTTTTCATTACTCAAAGATTTAAGGAAACAAATTTCCCGTAAAGAAGACCTTCCGCCTTTTGTCATTTTCCAGGACCCCTCGCTGGAGGATATGGCCATACAGTATCCGATCAAAATGGATGAATTGCTGCAAATCACCGGTGTTGGCACCGGCAAAGCGCAAAAATACGGCAAACCGTTTCTGGACCTGATTGCAAAATACGTGGAAGAAAACGAGATCACACGGCCCATGGATATGGTCGTAAAATCAGTGGTAAACAAGTCCGGACTGAAGGTCTATATCATTCAGAATATCGACCGCAAAGTGCCGCTTGAAGATATTGCGATGGCAAAAAACCTGACCATACAGGAATTACTTTTTGAGCTCGAAAGCATTGTAGCATCAGGTACAAAGCTGGACATCAATTATTATATTGAAGAATATGTAGAACCCTACCACCAGGATGAAATTTTCAGTTACTTTTATGAAGCCGAGACCGATTCTGTCGAAGATGCCCTCACGGAACTGGGAGAAGAGGAATTTACTGAAGAAGAGATCAGGCTGATACGGTTGAAATTTTTATCAGAAGTCGGAAATTAATAAACACTTAAATTATATTCATGATGAACGAAGAACCGATAAAGGAAATTCAGGAGGAAATCCCTGCGGAAAACAAAGAAACTCCGAAAAAATGTTGTGATAAAAAACAATGTACCCTGACTACCATAAGTATTTTGGCTTTAGTTGGAGTTATTGTTTTGTTTGTTTTGTTTTTTCTCCCAAAGAAAAACACCATAGAAAATACGCCTCCCAAGTCAATTGACAACGTCACCTTTGCTTTCGTCAATACCGATACGATTTGGGAAAAGTATGATTTTGTCCTGGACGTTCAGGTGGACCTGGCCAATCTTGAAAAAATATATCAGAACCAATATGCCACGGCCGTAAGCAACTTTCAGAAAGAATACAATGACTATTTGAAAAAAGGCACTGCCGGGCTGCTTTCGCTGAATGAACAAAAAGCAACCGAGGAAAAACTGACAAAAAAACAACAGGGTATTTCAGAGATGGAAGCCCAGTTATCTCAAAAGCTTATGGAAGCGAAAACAGCGAAAAACCAGGAAGTACACGATACCATAGTCCATCATATCGCCCGCTACAACAAATCAAAAAATTATACTTTTATCTTTGAAAAATCTTTCGGCGGCGGACTGCTTTTTGCCAATGAGGCACTGGATATAACCAATGATATCCTGACCGGACTGAACAAAGAATACGAAGAAATCAACAAGGCAAAAAAAGCCGAAGCAACAAAAGAATAGACCGTTATAATGAAAAGTAAAATTTTATTTCTGCTCTTATTTGCTTTTATAATCAGCAGCTGCACTACTAAAATTGTCGAAGAAAACGTCGAATCCTATCCCGACGGCTCGCCTAAAATCACACGCTATTATAAGGACGATGGCAATACCCGTGTTTTATTCAAAGAAACCCTGTACTATTCAAACCATCAGAAATACATGGAGGGAGAATACAGCAACGGAAAAAGAAACGGAAAATGGACAAGCTGGTTTCAGAATGGCCACGAAATGAGCATTCATTATTTTGTCGAAGGTGTTGATGATGGAAAAATCACCGTTTTTTACGAAAATGGGAATAAACGGTATGAAGGCAAATACTCCAACGGGAAAAAGATGGGTGTCTGGAAATTTTGGGATGAGCAGGGAAAGCTGCAGAATAAAGAAGAATACAGCAACTAATCAGAATTTATAACCTACGCCAAGCTCAAGCACCTCAGCTTTTGCAAAATGTGTTTTCAATCCCAGCTGAAATAAATAATGATTCTTTACCGTATACTGTAAGGCCAGCCGATCGAAAAAATACCCGGTGCTTTTGTCTTTGGTATACAGGTAAACCCCGAATTGGGCAATAAAAGCCAGGTGCGAAAAATTCATTACATAAGCACAACTCAGCCCGGGTTTAATTGCTTCCAATTTGCTCTTAAGAACAACACCCTCCCGTCCCAATGATTCCACAACGGCCTCACTGTAAAACACATCCAGCCCGATGCCAAGCTGCCTCTTCAGGCTCAAAGGTTTCAAAAAATATCCCGTCAGGCAAAAATATGGATACTTTCTTCCTCCGGCACCGTATAGCTCATTAACACCAAACCCTCCCAACACCTCGTATTGCCATTTTTTATTACAATCCGGCACTTCATTTTTTATGAATTCAGGCGTTTCCTTATACAACTTATACGAAACGCCAATGTTCAGCGTCGGTATATTAATCCCAAGATTGGGCGTTTTAAAAGCAGCATTTGAAAAATGAGAAAACGCCAGACCTGCTGACAATCCAAGTCTTTTGGTCATGTTCCACCGCATCTCATACTTCAGTTGGATAAAGGCATTAAAATGTGTGCCGATAGCAATATTCTTGTAATTTGTTTCCGGATCAAATCGGTTTGTAAGATATCCCAGTCCAAATGCTATTCGAAAATACAAGTTCACTTTCTTGCCCTTGGTTAGGCGAAAATTCAGGTATGGATAAACGGCTATTCCCTGTCCTAATGCTTTGTTGTTGCCGAGCGGAGAATAAAAAAGCCCGATTCCTTTTATGGGGTATTTAAACAATTGCTCCCAAAGCTGTTTACCGTGAGTCTGTTCCGACAACGTGACCTCAAATCCGGGGAAATGGCTCTGTGTAAGATGCTGCATGGATTTGTGGTGTGGCACAATAAACCCATAATGCCCTAACACATCCAGGCGCAGATCCCTGAGGTGCGTTTTTTGTTGCTGCTGGGCCAAAGCAGCCATAGCGAATGAAAAACAAATGAGTGTTGCGAAGATAAATTTTTTCAAAATAATTTTCCTGCCGTTTGGCAGCAAATATAAAAAATAGAATTGATTACATTTGCAAAAAAAAACGATGAGAGTAGAATTAATAGCTTTCGACCGCCTGTTGAACATCATGGACGAATTACGCACCAAATGTCCCTGGGATAAATCCCAGACCATCGAATCACTGCGATACCTGACCATAGAAGAAACCTACGAACTTTCGGATGCCATTATGCGGAAGGAATTGGACAATGTTTGCAAAGAACTGGGCGACCTGATGCTGCATATCGTTTTTTATTCAAAAATCGCTTCCGAAACCAATGCATTTTCAATCACTGATGTGCTAAACGGGATATGCGAAAAGCTGATCGTGCGGCACCCTCATATTTATGCTGATGTAAAAGTGAAGAGCGCTGATGACGTAAAAAGCAACTGGGAAAAAATAAAATTGAAAACCGGCGAAAAATCCGTTCTGGCAGGAGTTCCGGGCTCACTTCCGGCCATGGTAAAAGCCTACCGCATTCAGGAAAAAGTCAGTGGCGTGGGGTTTGACTGGGAAAAACGAAGCCAGGTTTTCGATAAAGTCCTGGAAGAACTGAATGAACTAAGAACAGAAGTAGAAAGTAAAACCGAAAACGCAAAAATAGAGGACGAATTCGGCGATTTGTTTTTTGCCCTGATCAACTACGCCCGGTTCATCAATGTAAACCCTGAAGACGCACTGGAAAAAACAAATATGAAATTTATTAAACGCTTTGCTTTCATTGAACAAAAAGCAAAAGAATCCGGCCGTAAAATTCAGGATCTTACCCTTGCAGAAATGGATGGATTTTGGAACGAATCAAAACTTACGGAATAGCTCTTTAAACAATACTATTTGCAGATCAATGCAGGGCAAGAGCCAAAATTATCGTTGTACCAAAGCCCAGAAGGATCACCAGTAATTTACCGAAATTGAAAGAGTGGTGTTCGTCGCTTTCAAAAAGTATGGTGGTTGAAATATGAAGAAAAATACCCACCACCATGGCAAGGACATAATCGAAGAAATGTGAATAATTAGTCACCAGTGCATCTCCGGCAAAATTGCTGACAATAGTTCCCAAAGGTGCGGAAAAGGCAAAAATCAGCAACAGGATAACCGGCATCATTTTTACTTTCTGACAGTTAAAACACAACAGGCTCATCAAAACAACTGAAATCGGCACATTATGTATGGCGATCCCTGTCAGCATGGTGTTTCGTAATTCAGGCATGGCATTGTTGTCGGCCAGCGGCATTCCCTCAAGAAATGAATGTATACAAATTCCGATCATGATGGGCATCGTACTCAGATAGCCGGAACGATGGGTAATATTTTTTTCTTCCAGATGTTCATGGCCGTGTTCTATTCCTTTTGTAATAAAATCCAACAACAACTGAATAAAAAATCCGATAAGGACAAACAGCCCTATGGTCAAAGGCTCTCCCACACTGTATATTTCTGGGATGATATCCAGAAAACTGATACCCAGCAGGTAAGCCCCGCTAAATGCTGTCAGCAGGCTGAGGTATTTAAAATTTGGTTTTACCAGATAAACGGTAAGCCCGCTTATAAGGACCGGGAAAAACAAAACTGAAAATACCAGTAACGACATATAAATCCGAAAATAATTAGCAAAGATATGGTTTTCTCAGCAATTAAACTTTTTTGAGTTTATACCCCGACAGCGCGTAAAACAATATTACCAGATAACACGGTATTGCTATCCAATAGGCTTGTTGCGTATTATGCAGCACCTGCGTCAGCCAGCCGTAAACCAAAGGAAGTGTTGCCCCACCGGCAATGGCCATGATAAGAAAAGCAGAACCTATTTTTGTATATTTTCCCGCGCCATTCAGAGCCAACGGCCATATTGCCGGCCATACCAGCGAATTGGCAAGGCCAAGCAGCGCTACAAACAATACCGTGTATGGAATAGTCAGGGTAACCGGTGAAAAACTAACTAAATCGATAAAAGGAATATACACTATTAATTGCGCCGGGACGAGAACCGCTGCCAGGGTAAAGATGAGGCCTAATACCGCGCACACAGCCAGCGCATTTTTCTGGGAAATAATCCTGGGAATTAAAGCCACACCAATGAAATATCCGATCACCATAAAAATCAGCATCAACGAGGTGAAATATTTTGCCGAACTCATGGCAATATTCAGTGATTCACCATAACGGATGATCGTATCACCCGCAATAACTTCAACGCCGACATAAAAAAACAGGGCGATAACTCCCAGTATTAAATTTCTGTGCTTAAAAATGCTCGGGTGGGATGCCGCATTACTGTTAAATGACTCTTCTTCCGGGCTGACCTCGGGAAGTTTTGCAAAACGTACAATGACAACCATTAATGCTAAAAAGATGGTCATGAACAAATACGGCATGATCATACGCTGAGCCAGCTCATCAAGTAATAATGTTCGTTGAGCCACATCGGTAAGCTCAGCCAATTTAATTTTTATCGCTTCCGCATCCTTCAGTAAAAATGAAGCTAACAGGATCGGCGCCAGGACACCGGCAATTTTATTGCAGATCCCCATGATACTGATGCGCTTGGCGGCGCTTTCAATAGGGCCCAATATGGTAACGTACGGATTTACTGCTGTCTGTAATAAAGCCAGGCCGGTACCCAGCACAAAAAGCCCTGTTAAGAACAAGGAATAGGAACGCGATAAAGCAGCAGGTATAAATAAAAGCGCACCGATGGACATCACCGACAGACCTATGGTCATACCATTTCTGAACCCGAATCGTTCAATGATCTTTGAAGATGGGATGGCCATGACAAAGTACGAAATATAAAATGCAAAAGTAACAAGATAGGCCGCCACATCGGAGAGTTCACAAGCCGTCCTTAAAAACGGGATCAAAGCGCCGTTCAGCCAGGTGACAAATCCAAAAATAAAAAACAGTATCCCGATTACTGTTATGGATAACAGGTAGTTTTTCCGGCTTAAGCCTGAGGTGGTTTTTTCCATTTATTAATACATTTTAAATAAACACTGTAAGTTTGCAGGGTCAAAAATACAATTTTGACAATACTGTCAGTATAAATTTAAAAGATGTTGTCAGCAAAAATGTGAACAACCTCAATAACCAATGATGAGCCCCTGTTTATGCCTTTTCAGCTTCGGATTCATCTTCGTTGACCTCGAGCTTAAACCCGGTGCCGTGAACGTTGGCGATACAGATTTTTTCATCGTCCTTGAGGTATTTCCTTAATCGCGTTATGAAAACATCCATACTGCGGCCGGTAAAATAATCGCTGTCGCCCCATATTGATTTTAAGGCTATTTCACGGTGCACCAACCTGTTTTTATTAACACATAGAAGTTTAAGCAGGTCTGCTTCTTTGCGGGTAAGGTATTGCTCACCGGCAGGTGATTTTAATACCATGTTGGTGTAATCAAACGTAAACGAGCCCAAAAAATAGGTCTCCACATTATCGATCAACGGGAAATGCGATTTTGATTTTGACCTTCTTATGATGGCTTCAATCCTAAGACTCAGCTCTTCGGTGCTGAACGGCTTGGTGATATAATCATCCGCGCCGAGCTGAAAACCTTTGATTCGGTCCTCTTTGAGATTCTTCGCGGTCAGGAAAATAATAGGAATCTCTTTGTCGCTTTTTCTGATTTCTTTTGCAATGGTGAAACCATCCTTTTTGGGGAGCATGACGTCTAAAATAATTAAATCAAAATGTTCAGCATGAAACAAATCCAGGGCATCTTCACCGTTATCGGTCAGGCTGATTTCGTACATGAGTATTTCAAGATAATCTTTTAACACCAGACTCAGGTTTGGGTCGTCTTCTACAAGTAAAATCTTTGTTTTACTGTTGCTATTCGCTGTTGTGTTCATCGTTATTGATTTTATTAAAATTAAATGGAAAAAACAATTCAAAAACAGAGCCTTTGTTCAGTTCGCTTCTTATGATACTGACAGTTCCCTGATGGGCATCTACCACCGATTTTACATAAAACAAACCAAGGCCAAAACCTTTGACGTTGTGAATATCGCCTGTGTATACACGATAGAATTTCTTAAAGATTTGTTTTTGATCGTTGGCACTGATCCCAAGGCCATTATCCTCTATTACTATAGCAATTCCGTTGTCCCGGTTAAGGGTGGTGATTTTAATAACAGGTGCTCCGGACGAATATTTTATTGCATTATCAAGCATATTGGTAACAATATTTATAAAATGCAACTCGTCGGCCTTGATAATAGTTTGGGTGGCATCGAGTTCTTTGGTAATAATGCCGCCTTTTTCTTTAATAATAAGGTTGTAAATGTCGACAGAATTTTCAATAACCTTGTGAACATTCACCAGAACCAGGTTCAAATGAAATTCATTATGATCCAGGACGGACATTTGCAGCACCTGTTCCACCTGGTTACGAAGGCGCATATTTTCGTCAAAAATGATGTTGGCGTATTTGCGTGTTTTGTCACAATTCTCAGAGACCATAGGTTTCATGAGCATTTCTGCAGCAACCGATATGGTAGATATCGGTGTTTTGAGCTCGTGGGTCATGTTATTGATAAAATCATTTTTCATTTCAGAAATTTTCCTTTGGCGCCACAGTGAAAAAATGATGTATAAAAAACAGATGATCACCACCAGCAGAAATCCGCCCGAAAGTATCAACAGCCATAGAAACATCTTACGGATAATTATGTTCCTCTCATTTTCAAAATAAACCGCAATGGCATACCCCTTCTTTTTTTCTAAGCGGGATAATAAAACCTTATGTTTAGAATCTATAATTTGTTGCGCATTATCAATGGTGTAATTTCCGCAGATCAGCTCCTTGGTGTTAGTATCTACCACACCATATGCATATTCAATACTTGGGTTAAAATGGCCAAATTCGCTATACATCATGGTATCAATAACTTCACAAAATCCATCATTGAACCAACGCATGAGACATGCCGTATCAGCTATTTGTGATCCGGAATCAGGTTCATTCTTTAAAAGTATATCCTCCTTGTAAGTATTAAGTTGTGATTCGATCTTTGACAAACTGCTTTGAACCATGAAATTAAACTGTCCTGTTCGGAGTTTAATAGCCCGGTCAACCCATATAATTTGTGATACAACAATCCCCAGTAGCGAAAGGGTTGTAAGAATTATTATGAATTGTGTCAGTTTTTTTTTCATTATACAAATATAACTCTTTAAATGCGAAATATCACCGGGCGTTAATGTTTAACCAAAATTTAACATCGATAAATGATTGAAATTAATAACTTTAGCTATTATTTACTGTTAATTTTAACAATTTAACCCAGTAAATATTAAATATGCCTGTATTAACAATTTATCTGTCGAAATAATTATATGAAATAAGTAAAATTTATAGTTTAAATTGCTAATTTTGAAGACAAAAGAGGAAATACAAGAAAAATAAAATATAATTTTTTAAACCCATGCTTGAAAACTTAAAAACCGGCATCAGTCATGTCGAGGAAATAACGGTAACATATAATCAAACAGCAGCCTGTTACGGTTCGGGCCTGGTTGAGGTTTTTGCTACTCCCGCCATGATCGCACTAATGGAAAAAACTGCTTTAAACACGGTGATACAATATCTTCCGGAAGGATTTAATACCGTAGGGGTTGAAGTCAATGTAAAACACTTTAAGGCCACCCCTATGCATATGAAAGTTTTTTGTGAGGCCCGCCTTGAAAAAATCGAGGGAAAAAAACTTTATTTTTCTGTTATGGCCCGAGACGAAGAAGGACCGGTCGGTTCCGGGACACATTGCCGTTATGTAATTAACACCCGCGATTTTATAGCTAACATTCAGAAGAAATTATAGCCACTTCTTTCTGATAAAGAACCACAGAAAGAGCATAAGAACGGCAAGCATAATTCCTGAAACGATTAGAAAAGCCGCCGGGTGCGCCTGAAAAGGGAGGCCAATATTCATCCCGTAAACGCTGGCAATAAAAGTCATAGGCAGCATCACCGTGGAAATCAGTGTAAGGATCTTAATGATCTCGTTTATTTTATTTGTTTGAAGCGAATCGTACGTTTTTGAAAGGCCTTCGATCATTTCCTTGTAGTCTTCGATCATATCCCACAGTTTCTGATAGTAGTCCAGAATATTTCCCCAGTATTCTTCCATATCCTCGGCAAACCCTTTTATTTCACCCGACTCAAACTTATGAAACAAACGTAACTGAGGCCTGAAACTGGTATCCAGCATGATCACGTTTTTTCGGGTAACTGAAATTTTTTCTATGATCTTTTGGGTTTTATCATTGAACAGGCGTAATTTTATCTGATCCACCTCACTGCCAATACGCCCCACTAAAGACAACGTTTCTTTCATCAGGCGTTCCATGATTTCGTAAAGCAAGGCATCACTGGTTTCAGCGCTGAGTTCATGTTTGAACGCCTCCATATTTTCCTTTACCGTATTAAAGAATTTTTTGACTATCCAGTGTGAATTACCGATGGTGATGATATAATCCTTGCCCCAGAAAATTTTCACTTCCTTGGTATCAAGAAAACGATTGGCTTTGTCAAAACAGGGAAAATGAAGGATCAGAAAATAATAATCGTCGTAAATGTCGATTTTTGGCCTTTGAACTTTGCTTCGGCAGTCTTCGATGTCGAGGGGGTGAAAATTGTAATTTTCAATTAAATAGTCAAAATTTTCGTCGCTGGGATTGAAAATATGCAACCAGCTGAACGTGTTAAATTTGATGGTTTCTATCATACCCATCTCCCCCTTTTTAGCAAAATTCTACATTCCGTTTATTGTTGTTTTTATGTTAGCAAAGGTAAACACTTTTTCCTTTTATCAACCGGATAAATTATTTTTTTTGAAATCACCTTATCAATGAATTAGTCGCACCCATTCACATGAAACCAGATATTGGGAACCCCGGAATCATCAAGGATTTTAATCCATCCGTTCATGACCACATCAGGTGAAAGAGATGACAGATCTGCCGATTTGCAGGGGCGTGCGGCGTATTTTTTCACTTCTGCTTCGGCCCAAAACCCCTCGATGGTTCCGGTAAGCCTGATCATAAAACAGTCTCCCTTCAACAGGGCGATTTTTTTACTTTCCGCTTTCGGTTTTTCACGCAGGTTTAGACCTATGTCGATGACAGGGAAATAATCTCCTTTTTGCTTCACAAAATATTCAAACCAGCTTTGTGAATTTATCCGGAGGTATTTCAGTTCTTTCTCCATAATCCAGTATCCTTTGCCCGTGCTGTTCACCAGGATTTTCAAAAAACCGTCTTCTTGTTCAAAATACTTCAGGCAGAATGATTTTCCGGGAAATTCAGCCAGGTCTTCATTTTTTACACGAAAAGCGGATGTGCCGGTATTGACCTGATACATAAGGTTTATAAAATCCTTTTTATAAATGGTCCCCACCTTTTTGCTGCCAGGTGCGCTAAACAAATCGAAGGCCGCATTGGGAAAATTGATGGCGTATGCCTGTAGCCC
>Ga0209098_1000437_pt1 | contig 46189 bp, 35 predicted proteins | sample AD_JPNHW1_MetaG_FD_184429 | JGI IMG/M metagenome (GOLD analysis project Ga0209098, IMG submission 184429) | Active sludge microbial communities of municipal wastewater-treating anaerobic digesters from Japan - AD_JPNHW1_MetaG (SPAdes) (version 2) | ecosystem: Engineered > Bioreactor > Anaerobic...
TTGTTGTCTAATGAGTTCAACCATTTTTATTACCTCAGTTGCTTCTTTCACATCATGAACCCTTAATATTGACGCACCGTTTTGTACTGCAAAAGCATTAAGAATCGATGTGCCATTTAAGGCTTTGTCTGGATTTGTATTTAAATACTTGTATATCATCGATTTTCTTGAAATGCCAGCAAGTATTGGGAGTTCAAATATTTTAAATGCTTCAAGGTTCTTAAGCAAGGTGTAGTTATGATCAAGAGTCTTTCCAAATCCAAAACCCGGATCAATAATAATATCTTTTACTCCATGAAGTTTAAGAATTTCAATCTTTTTCGTAAAAAAAGCTATTAATTCCTTAACGATATCATTATTGTATTGTGGATTTTCCTGCATATCCTTTGGGGTTCCCTTCATGTGCATTAAGATATAAGCAAGTTTAAGATCAGAAATGGTTTGAAACATAGCGTTATCAAGTTCTCCTGCTGATATATCGTTAATAATATCAATCCCAAAGTTGGTGTGCATTACCTTTACAACACTTGCCCTAAAAGAGTCGAGAGAAATGATTGCATTAGGAAATTTCTTTCGAATAACTTCCATTGCTTTTACCAGCCTTTTAATCTCTTGATCTTCACTAATTGAAGTTGAGCCAGGCCGGGTTGAGCATGCGCCTACATCAATAATGGAACCTCCCTCGCTGATAATTTGCTCTGCTCTTCGGGCAATTCGGTAACGTAATCGAAATTGGCTACCTCCATAAAATGAATCTGGTGTAACGTTGATAATACCCATAACCAAAGGTTTGGAAATATCAATCAATTTCCCATGGCTGAATATAGTTTGCCTTCCTTGAAATAATGACCTGACTTTTTCCATTTTTTTATATCTTGCAGAGCAATTTAGATTTAATATAAATCTTTAATTACGGTTTAAAAATACTAAAGATTTACAACATCTACCTCAAATAGTAATTGAAAAGTAGAATTTGAAATTTAGAATATTTTAAAATGGCTTTAATTGTAATAGAAGGACTTGATGGTGCTGGAAAATCAACTCAAATCCGTTTATTAGGAGATTACCTAAATAAAAAGGGCATCAGAAATAGCTATTTGCACTTTCCGCGAATGGATTCTCCTTTCTTTGGTGAGATGATTGCCAGATTTTTAAGAGGTGAACTTGGAGAGGTCAATCAGGTCGATCCCTACGTTGTCGCCTTGCTATATGCATGCGATAGGATGGATGCTTCTAAAATGATTTCTGGTTGGTTGGCAAATAATGAGGTGGTGATACTTGATAGGTACGTTTACTCAAATGTTGGTTTCCAATGTGCAAAGCTTAATAAAGTTGATGATCAGGATAGCTTACGAAAATGGATTGTTGATCTAGAGTTTAACTACTACAAAATTCCACGTCCCAGTTTAAACCTTTTTCTTGATGTACCATTCCAATTTACGGTTGAACGGCTAACCGAGAATCGTAAAGGAGATGATCGAGAATACCTTAAAGGGAAAGAGGATATCCATGAAAAAGATCTATCATTTCAGGAACGGGTTCGCCAGATTTACTTAAAACAGGAGGGCATTGATCCCTGCTTTAAGGTGATTAAGTGCTATGACCAAACGAATAAAGTTTTAAAACCCGAGGAGATTTTTTTACTTATAAAACAGAAGGTTGAAGAAACAATTAGCTTGTAGGTTTTATATTAAAAATTATTCTATATGAGAACCTTAGTTACGTTTTGCCGATACACACTTGCAATCCTATTTATTTTTTCAGGATTTGTAAAAGGCGTTGATCCGCTGGGCTTTGCCTATAAATTTAACGATTACTTTAAAGCATTTCATGTTGATTTTTTTCAATACTTTTCGTTGTTCCTAGCATTTGTGCTTTGTGCTGCTGAACTATTTGTTGGACTCTTACTTCTATTTGGGGTAAAACTTAGGTTAGCGGCATGGGGTGCATTTATCTTTATGATTGTATTTACCCCGTTAACCTTTGTGTTAGCAGTTTTCAACCCTGTTCACGATTGTGGTTGCTTTGGCGATGCTGTTAAGCTAACTAATTGGGAAACTTTTTTTAAAAATATAGTATTTCTTGGAGCATCGATTGTGCTTATAAAAGAGCGTGCTAAATTGACTTCATCTTTACCAAGGTTAACCGAGATGGTTCTATTTGTTTTACTTTTAATTGCTGCCTTTTTACCTCCATATATTGGTTATACAAGATTACCAGTTTTAGATTTTAGGCCCTACAAAATTGGAGTAAACATTTCCGATGCAATGAAAACTCCCGAGGGAGTTCAACCCGATGTTTACAAAACCACTCTTTACTATAAAAAAGATGGAGTTACAAAGGAGTTTGATGAGAGTAATATCCCATGGCAGGATACAACATGGAAATTTGTCGATAGCAAATCTATTGTTATTAAAAAAGGATATACTCCATCAATCGAAACATTTGGTTTGATGACGCTTTCGGGTAATGATATTACTGATAGTATTCTTTACTATCCAAACTATTACATTCTTGCAGTTGCTTATCGCCTCGATAAAACCAACGTTGAGTCAATAAAAAGATTAAACGAACTTTATTTAAAGGCAAAAAGTTTAAATTATGGGTTTGCCTGTGTTACTGCTTCTACTCAAGTTGAAGTTGAAGAGTTTATCTCAAAAACAGGAGCTGTATATCCCTTTATTAATGCCGATGAGATAATGCTTAAAACAATGATTCGCTCGAATCCTGGGTTAATTTTGTTAGATAAGGGCACAGTTATTGGTCAATGGCATTTCAATAGGTTGCCGAATCCTAATTATTTAGAGGGAAATTTAAGAGCTAAACAGTTAGAATTAGCAAAACAAGAATCGGATCAACGATTAATATTGTTTTTAATATCTTTTCTTGTCATTTCGTTTTTATTAATATATACCATAAAACAAGAGAATAGATAGAGTGCTGACTTTAAAATTATTATGATGAAAAAAATTACTTTAGTATTATCCTTTGTAGCCTTCTGGCAAGTTGGCTTAGCGGACGAGGGGATGTGGTTAATAAACCTTATCACTCGAAATATGGCGCAAATGGAGGCGATGGGTATTAAGCTTACTGCCGAGGATATTTATAGTGTTAACCATTCTAGTATTAAAGATGCAATAGTTCAGCTCGATGATGGAAGTTGTACGGCAGAGTTGATATCTGGAAAGGGATTAGTTCTTACAAACCATCATTGTGCTGTTGATGCAATTCAGCTACATAGTTCTCCCGAACGCAATTTGCTAAAGGATGGCTTTTTTGCAAAAAACTATAAAGAGGAGTTACCTATTCCTGGTAAAACCGCCATGATTTTGGTTAGCATTGATGATGTTACCTCCAAAATTCTTCAAGGAATTGATGAAAGATTATCAAGCCCTGAGTACTTCAATGTACTTTATACCAAAATGGATTCCCTTGCCGAAGCATCTACACAAAATGGTAAGTACTATGCAATTGTAAAACCAATGTATCATCATAATAGCTTTTACCTATTCCTTTATGAGAGGTTCTTAGATGTTCGTTTGGTTGCTGCTCCTCCAACCTCAATTGGAAACTTTGGGGGTGATGTTGATAATTGGCATTGGCCAAGACATACGGGTGACTTTAGTATGTTTCGTATTTATACTAGCCCCGATGGTAAACCAGCTGAGTATAACAAGAGGAATATCCCTTATATTCCAAAACGATTTTTGAATATTTCGATGAAAGGAGTGAGTGAGGGAGATTTTGCAATGATTATTGGTTACCCTGGAACAACATATCGATATTCTAGCCCCTATGAAGCTATGCAAGCTCGTGATGTTCTCGCTCCCTGGAAGGATAAGGTTTGGGGTGAATTCATTAGAATAATTAAGGAAGCTCAATTAAAAGATGTAAAGGTAAAGGTTGACTATACCGACAAGCATGACATGCTTGTTAATTTCTGGCAAAAGGATACATGGCAGGCTGAATCAATGTTCAAATTTAATGTAGTTGAACGTTTGCAAAGCCGCGAGGATAGCTTAAGATCATGGGTGTCTATTATGCCATCGTCTCGCACAAAATATCTATCATCTATACCAATGCTTAGCGATTACTATAAAACTTATCGCGAGAATAAATGGGAAGAACTTACAAGTTCACTTTCAGCATTGATGGATTATCCAGTTGATGTTAGCAAGAATATTAATTCTTGCGATGAACTTTTTACCGCAATGCTTAGTAAGAAAAAGGTAAGCAAAGCTGCCAAAACGATTAAGAAGAGGATTCCCAAAATATTCGAGAATTACCACTCAAATCCTGACGTATGGTTGTACTCAACGGCTTTAAAGAGTCTTATCGAAAATGTTTCTGATTGTCCAAACGTACCAATGATTCAGGCTCTAAAGCAACAACCAAACTTTCTACAGATGACACCTTTATACGCTCAAAGTTTTTACCAGCGATCGTATTTTACTTCGCCTGAAAACCTAAAAAGATTGTTAAAAAATCCTGCAGTAGACAGTATTGTGAAGGATCCTGTATTTATGCTCTACCAAAGTTGCCATTTGTTGTACGATTCATTATCCAGAACAATCAGACCTAAGCAATCAGATTACGAAAGGGCTATGCAGCTTTACACTAAAGGATTGTTAGAAATGGAAAACAACAAAATTCATTATCCAGATGCGAATTCAACCATGCGTTTAACCTATGGAAAGGTTATAGGCTATAAACCGATTGATGGAATTACTTGTAAACCTTTTACAACCTTGGATGGGATTATGGCTAAAGAAAACCCTAACGTTGACGTATTTATTGTACCCGCAAAGCTTAAACAGCTTTGGCAAGCAAAAGATTATGGTCGATATGGTGTTAATGGAACGGTACCCGTTTGCTTTTTAACCGATAATGATATTACAGGAGGAAACTCAGGTAGCCCAACCCTCGATGCAAATGGCAATTTAATTGGAATTGCATTTGATGGGAACTACGAGGCAATGTCTTGCGATTACGCTTTTGAACCAGCAATTCAACGTACAATAATAGTTGATATAAGGTATGTGCTATTTGTTGTAGATAAATTTGCAGGAGCTAAGAATCTGATTGATGAGATGAATATACAATAGACTTTCAATCTTCAACCTAAAAGGCTCGACATTAAATATCGAGCCTTTTCTTTTTTTAACTGGATTAGATTTAAAACCAATATATATTGGCTATGATTTTAGTAATTGTGATATGAAAATTTTTTCATAACTAATTAATACTAAACCCCAATGTTTTTTTATCTTTAAATGTTCCAATTTTATTGATTTAGTGTAAAATTACACAAATCTTTTTCGAATTAGCTCTTTATGATGTATTTTAAACGGTTTTTTAATACGAAAAGCTATGGAAAAAATAGTATCTAAAAGATCATTCCTCTTAACCATAATCTTGCTTCTTTCGTTGATTAGTTTTGCTCAGAAAGGTGTTCCGTTCATATCAAACTATGAATTGCCTGCAACCATGAGTAACCAAAACTGGTCAATCATTCAGAGTGATGATGATAACATGATGTATATCCTTAATCGTAAAGGGGTATATATGTTTGATGGTTTTGAATGGACAAAGTTGAAAATGACAGGCAAGCCGATTGCAATTTTTTCTTCAAAATACCTTTTTGTTGGAACCGATTTAGAGATAGGTTATTTTAAGAAAGATGAGAAAGGAAATTCAAACTATTATAACGTTCAAGACTCAACTTATGATATTTACTACAAGTTTATAAAAACTGATAGTTCAATTTATGTTGTTGGAACTCAACATGTAAGTAAATTAGTGGTTGGGGAAAGGATAAAGACTCAACCTGTTTACATTGAACCGGACTCATCGCAAATGATTACCGATTTTTTTGAGCTAAACGGAATAATCTACATAATTAAGAATAAGAACTCTATTTACCGGTTAGATGAGGGCAGTGCCAATCAACAGCCCCTGAGTCTTGAAAAAGGCGAAACAATAAGATTTACATTTAATCACAACTATCAATCATATATCGGTACCTCTAACAATCGATTATTCTTATTTAATGGTTGGCAGTTTAAACCAGTTCCTTTAAAAGATCAAAGCTATTTTAATGCAAGCTATTTAAATGGAGGTATTTCAATCGATACTAACAGATTTGCATTATCAACATTGATAGGTGGTTGCTCAATAATCAACGCAAAAACATTTGCAACAGAAGCAACGGTAAACTATGTTAATGGACTTCCCGATGATGAAATTTTCTCTATGGGAGTTGATAACGCTAAAGGTTTGTGGGTTGCCCATGGTATGGGTATTTCACGCGTTGACTTGAATATCCCAGTAAGGTCTTTTGAACATTATGATGGTATTAATGGTAACGTTCTTTCGATTGCCGAATTCAATAGGACAATTTATGTTGGTGCTAGTGAAGGATTATACTATCTTACTGAGATTAAGAATTATACTGATGTTGAAGTCCCAATTGTTCAAACCAAGCAAACTCAGGTTGCTATCGAAACTAGTAAGAAGAATGAAAAGGGGTTAACTGAAACTAAAACTCAGGTTGAAGAGAAGGATACTAAGAAAAAGAAAAAAGGTTTCTTTTCTCGTCTATTCAGTAAATCTGATAAGGCTGAGACACAATTTTTTGATTTGCCTACATCCGATGCAGGTTATAAGAAAGATCAAACTGAAATAATTGTTGCCAAGAAAAAATTATCGTCACTTCAGTCAGTTACTAATGCATATAAGCGAGTTCAAGGTGTTGATGGAAAGTGTAAACAGCTTATTGTTTATAATAATAAGCTATTAGCCGCTACTAGTACCGGCCTTTATGAAGTAAGCTCAGGAAATTCAGAGCAGATTGTAAAAGGGAGTTATATCCTTTTTATAAAACCATCAGATATAAATCCTAAAAACCTATTTGTTTGTTCAACCGATGGTATTTCAACATTAACCCAAATAGGTGGTAATTGGGTTAACCGTAGGGTTTATACATTTGAGAGTGAATACCCTTTATCGCTTTTAGAACTGAACGATAATAGTTTAATTGTTACAACAGAGTTTAATATTTATAATCTTACATTGGTTCAAGGAAGTGAAGCGACTATTACCAAGCTAACACCCTATGATTCTCCAATTGAATCTCCTATTGTATTAAAGGTATCTGATAAGATAAAGATTTACACCCCTAACCGTACTTTTACATACAATCAGGCCAAAGGTACTTTGGTTGATGATGGTTTGCCTGCATTGAATTATGCTATAAACACAATTTACTCACAGAATGGATACTCTTGGGTAAATATTGGTCGAAAATGGAATTTGTTTACTCCTGAAAAATCACTATCCCTTGATGTGACAAACTACCTTGGACTTTTCGATAGGGTGAACGATATTTTTATCAATTCTAACAATGAGTTACTTATAGTAAATGGTTTTAATCAGATAGTAAAGATTTCATCAAGTAAGGAGGAAGTTAACGAAAAAGAATTTCCAATTTTATTAAAGCAGGTTACTGATAGCAAGGGAATTAAACTTGATATCAATAACATCAAACTTAGCTATTCAAATAATGCGTTAACTGTAAGACTTTGTGCACCTGTTTATGTTAAGGAAAAATCAGTAGAGTTTCAGTACATGATTGAAGGTGGAGCAAATAAGTGGAGCGAATGGAGTAGTAATCCGGAACTTATCTTTCCTTTCTTTCCAAATGGTAAGTATAAAATCAACATTAAAGCAAGAGACGCTCTTGGACGAGAGAGCAAAGTTTATGTATTGCCTTTTACAATAAAACCGCCTCTATGGAAAACACCTTGGTTTATTGCTTTATGTATTATTGTTATTCTTTCTCTTTTCGTTTTTATCGTTAAAGTACGTGAACGACAGCTCAAAAAAGATAAACAAATTCTAGAGCAGAAAGTGAGAGAGAGAACAGAGGAGATAATGCAACAGAAGGAGGAAATTGAAGCACAGCGAGATGAAATTGAAGCACAGCGTGATCATATCTTTAAACAAAATGAAGAGATTACGCAAAGTATCGAATACGCAAAGAGAATTCAAACTGCGGTGATGCCTAAAAAGGAACAAATCGATGCAATACTTCCTGAACATTTTATACTTTTCAAACCACGCGATATTGTAAGTGGCGATTTTTATTGGTTGTCTAAAAAGAATAATAAAATTGTTGTTGCAGCTGCTGATTGTACTGGTCATGGAGTTCCTGGTGCTTTTATGAGTATGCTAGGAATTTCATTCCTTAACGAGATTGTCAATGGGGGAGGCATGACCAAACCAGACTTGGTTCTTAACCGACTTCGCCATTTAATAAAGTCTACCCTTGCTCAAACAGGCAAAGAGGGCGAATCCAAGGATGGAATGGATATTGCGCTTTGTACCATTGATCTTGAATCTAAAAAACTTGAATTCGCAGGTGCTTATAATCCACTTTATTTGGTTAGAAATGGTGAGTTAACCGAGATCAAAGCGGATAAAATGCCTGTCGGCATTCATATGGCAGAGAAGGATTCGTTTACCTATAATGAGCTAAGTTTCGAAAAGAATGACACTATTTACATATTCTCCGATGGATATGTAAGTCAATTTGGTGGCGACAGCGGAAGAACATATAAGTCTGTGCCATTTAAGAAAATGCTTGCTATTATAGCTGAAAAACCAATGGCTGTTCAACATGAAATGCTTGAAACAGAGTTTGTGGAATGGCAAGGCTTTAACCCACAGGTGGATGATATTCTTGTTATTGGGGTTAAATTCAGCTAGTCTGTTAAGGGGTTATTAATCTCATTCTTAAGTAATATTGATGGTTGGATTTTTTTCTATGCGAAAATCCAACCATCAACTATATATGAGTTAAACATATAGGTTGTCCACAATATGTTTAAACAAAGATTTAAGTGTATTGCTAGTTTATAGTATTTATTATCTGATCGATCTTGGAATAACCATAAAGCTAGTGTGAAAAGGAGTGTGATGAATCCAAGGTCTGAAAAATTCCACCTCGAAGAGTAACTAGCGAACCCCATAACAAATATGCCTAAAGATGAAAGTGCTAATAATGTATAAAGCCTAGTTTTAAATGAAATATTTTGTACTAATTCAAACGATCCAAATAGTAAAACGAAAAAGAATGGAGTATTTAAAGTATATCTGAATAAACCATGTAAATCCCCACCCTGAAAGAAAAGAATAAATACAGTAGTACCTATTAAATAGAATATTGAGAGTACAATCAGGTAAAATTCCTTGCTTAGATTAATACCATTATCAGGTTTTTTAATATTAAATAGTTGTTTGTAAAATAATTTTACCAAAAAGACAAATAGGGGAATGATGATTATAAAGATTCCAATATGAATCCCATAGCCTTCATGTGACCAATCCCTTAGTTGATGAGGAATTGAAAATACATGATTCCAATATTTTTGTACGTCAATGAATGTTAGTATACTTTTGCTTCCTGACATAAGCTGAATTGCTGAAACAATCCCAGTTCCAACAATTAGAGGGGCAATTCTTAAAGAAACATTTTTAATATAAAGCCCGAACTTTTTATAGCCCCAAAAGAATAAGAACTCTGTGCCGATAATTGAAAGAGCAAGGAACACAAAACAGGGTCGAGTTGTTGAGGCTAAAAGAAAGCCAACAAAAAATATCCAATATTTATTTTTTAAGAAACCATAAATGCCAATAGAGAGTGCGATTAAAAATGTTGCTTCGGTATATGGTATTAGAAATATAATTAAGCTCGGTAAAGAAAGTGAAAGCAGAGTATTGTTGTATGTATCTTTATTATTGGAGAATAGTTTGACCAGAATAAATATTGCTAATGAAAATAATAGATAGTTTAAGAATAGGACACCAATAGGCGGTAGATTAGAAATTCTCCAGATTGCAGGGAATAAAGGGAAAAAGGCAAAAATGTAATCACCTCCTGATTTCTCTAGATTGTAGCCATAATTCTTAATGAGTTGATAATGTGCCGCATCCCATCTAATCATCTTATTATTATCTACTTGTTCGTAAGGTTTATGGACTAATTTTCGTTCTCCGTTTTGATTCTCCCATGTTTTTGCAACTAATCCCAATGTTCTATTATAAATTGCTGCTTTTTGCAAAGCAAAAAAGAGAATCCAAAAGCCAATAAGGAATACAATGAAAAGTATGATGCTTTTTCTATTCATATCTATTTTTTTAATATTAGGATTACTTCATTCTTATGTAGGAATTTCTAGGTGGGTTACTTATCTGAGAATTTTTTCTTATTGTTAAGTTTTACAATAAATTTCTCAATTCGGGTTGCCCTTGTTTCCACTTTTTTAGCCTCTTCAATCCATCGGATATACTCTTTTCTCTCAGTATAAGAAAGGCTGTCGAAAAACTCTTTGGCTTTTAAATTATTTTCTAATAAACCATATACATCAATTGGTATTGTAATAATTCTTTCTTCAGTATCCCTCTCGAGCTCAACCGAAACCGTTTCTCCAAAAGTTTTGTTTATTTTTTTTCTAATTTCCTTAGTAATTCCAAGGGTATGACAACCCATCCCCATATTGGCAATGCTTCCACGGTATTCTACTTTGCCATCAAAGCAGGCTTTGATTTTAACCTGTCCCTTAGTACCAAAAACTTCTTCAACAACAAACGGAATTCTAACAAAAGCGGCATCGATGCTTTTATGTTGTTCAATTACAGCATCGAATTTTATTTTACTCATTATCAAATATAATATTAGTTGAAGTTGCTTTGCAATTTAAAAAGATTTATCAAACAATTGATTACAAACTTTTGAATTATTGTTTTAGTTGATACCTTCGTATGTTAAAGTTGAACAAAAAAATTAAAATCTTTTTAGGGTATTATTGCTTCAGTGTTTTTGTATTAACTCGTAAATAAAACTGTTTAGTGTTTTTTTTAAAGTAATTTAAAATGCGATTCGATTTAGATATACAAAAACGAGAATTAGTTCTTGAATCAAAATCAAACTTCTTCTTAAAAGAATTTGTAATAGTTTGTTTACTAGTTCTATTGTTTGCCTCTCTGGGATTTGCCCAAACACCTGCTAAATTAAGAGCAACTTTAAGTACGGGTGGGTTGTCCAAAACTATTTCGATAAATGGAAACGATTATTTCATGCAGCAATGCGTTGGACAGCTTAGTATTATTGGATTAATACATTCAAATACCATGTCTGTACGACAAGGATTTATACAGCCACCAATGGCTGGCTCTACTACTAGTAAAAACAATGACTCGTCCTGTTTGCAAGCAATAATTTACCCAAATCCTTTCTCGAAAACTATTACAATTAAATTTAGTGATAGGATTTCTGAATGTATTTATGTGGATGTTAAAGATTTGTATGGAAGAGCTTTGATGATTAATAGGTATGGTGCGACACAGGAATTGAACATTGATTTTCCGGATTTAATGTCAGGAATGTACATCATAAAAGTGGTGGCTGGGGAAAAGCAGTTAACCACTAGGTTAATTAAAGAATAGTCTATGAAACGAGTAATAATTAGTTTTGTTTTTGCCTTATTTGTTCTGACTTCAAGCGGTCAGATTCTATACTTCGGAGTTGGCAAAACGTTTTCGAATTTTAAATATCAGGATTCTCAAGGTACATCATTGAATCATCTCAAAGGCTATAATCAGCCAAGTTATTGCGTGGGTGGTCGGTATTCATTATTCTATTCCCCTTGGCATGTTTCTTTTGACGCCATGTATAATAGGTATGGTGCTAAGGGTAGTGATCCAAAATTAGGGAACTATTACGAATGGGATGTTACCAATTTAGGGGCAAATGTTGGCATCGACTATGAGTTCTTTCGCCCTCCGGTAAACTATAACGAACAGCATGGACTTTCATTATTCATAAGGGTAACAGTTGGTGCTGACTTTCTTCTCGATGGTACTCAAAACTTGAATAATAACTTGACCGATTTAAAAGGGATTGAAGAGTTTGATAAGCCTTTCTATTTTGTAAAGGGGATAATAGGTGTTAACTATTATCTATCAAAAACATATATGGTATTTGCCCAATATGCAGAGGGACGCAGTTTCCTAGTTGGGGATTATAAAGGGAAAGAACAACTAAATATTATAACCCATAATATAAGCCTTGGCGTGGCCATAAACCTATTTTATCGCAAATAATTCAGATTGCTATATTTAATCAGATTAAGATATGAAAAAGATACTTCTACTTGCTTTATCTCTTTTGGTGGTTACTCAACTTTATAGTCAAACACAGGGAATTACTTATCAGGCTGTGATTATTAATAAAAACCCACAGGAGATACCTGGAAAAGATATTTCGGGAAATATCATACCAAACCGAGCCATTATGGTCAGGTTTACAATACTAGATGCAGCAGGTACAATTGATTATCAGGAAGAATACTCTACAACAACTGATGCATATGGCATGATCAACTTGATAATTGGACAGGGTACACAAACAACCAGTAACCCAAAGGCATTTAACGAGATTGATTGGAATGGTGCACCAAAGGACTTAAAGGTTGATATAAGCTTGAGCCAGACAGAAGTTTTTTATACCGATTTCAGCAATCAGCAGTTAAACTTTGTACCATACGCTTACCATAAGAACATTACGGCAACCGGAACTCTTATAGTTGATGGTGCAACAACTTTAAATAGCCGTTTTGATGTTAAGAATAGCAGTCCTACTTTTTTGACGGGTTCGTTAACTGTTGACCAATCAACTTTACTACAAAAGGATTTGACCGTTGACTCAATCAGCAAGTTGAATGGGCAAGTCACAATTAAAGCAGATGTTAATGGTGATGATGATAAATACGAATCATACCCTTTACGTATTGAAGGAAGCAATCAAGGGATTGCAATAAAGGTTGATGGGTCGAGAAGCAATAGTAATAATTATGTTACTTTTTGGGATACAGATGGTATTCAAGGTAGAATTGAGGGTCAAACTACGGTCGACCTGCTAACCGATCCTGAATACATCTATGATAATTCTGTGTTTGTAGTACAGCTAGCAGTTGCTACAGCAGAGGAGATTGGCGCTGCTTCGTCAGTGGCTGCAGCATCTGCATCATCAACTGGTTGTGTGGGTTTGGGTGCCTGCGTAACAGCACCTATTCCATCGCTTATTGCTGATGCTATAAAAGATCTTATTATAAAATCAGCAAATCTTGCTGTTGCCATTGCCGCACCTATAGCTTATAACGTTTTTAAGCATACACAAATTGGTGTTACATATCAGTCAGGTGCCGGAGATTATGCTGAATGGCTCCCAAAATCAGATATCAACGAGAAATTCTCGCCAGGTGATATTGTAGGTGTAAATGGTGGTCGAATTAGCAAATCAACTGAGAATGCTGATCATTATATGGTGATTTCACTAAAACCCATTGTATTGGGTAATATGCCAAAAGAAGGGGATGAATCCAAAAGTGAGAAAGTTGCATTTATGGGGCAAGTGCCTGTAAAGGTTTTTGGAAAAGTTCAAGCTGGTGATTACATTATTCCTAGCGGTAGCAATAATGGTGTTGGGATTGCTGTGTCGCCGAGTAATATGCTACCCGATCAGTATCAGAAAATAGTTGGTATTGCATGGGAAGCAAATGAAAGCTCGCTTGGATATGTTAATGTTGCAGTAGGCTTAAATGCTAATGATATTGCAAGGTTAAGCATTAAACAGGAACAAAAGATTGAGCAGCAAAAAGTAGAAATAAACAGCTTGAAAGATCAGCTAAATAGAATGAATAGTGTATTATCTCAACTTATTCCTAATTATGCATCAATGATGAATGCTAATCAAGCAAATAGTATTAACGTTAGTAATGACAAAATCTCAAATGAAGTAAAGAATGAGGTTACTCAAAGCGTAAGTAAAGAAGAAACAAACTCTGAGAATACTATTTACTATTATCAGGTATCGGTTGAACAAGTTGAAGAAGGTATTTTATTGGCTGAGAAATCTCTTAAAGAGAAAGGTATAGATGTTAGTACCCATCCTTTCTTCTCTAAAATGTATTCTGATCCAGAGTATAAGAAGAACTTTATTGACAAGATTGTTACTTCAATCAATGTTCAAATAGAAAAGAATATGAAAAGAGATATTCAATCGGGTGCTAAAGTTGTTAAGTTTTAAGGATCTATAGTCCTATTCAGATTGGTATAAAGCATGGTAATTTTGTATTTAATATATTACAAATGAAAAGAATACTTTTTAGTTTATTTGTTATCACTCTTCTCTTTGTTCAGTTTTTTGCTTGCAAAAAAGAAGAAGATAAGGCTGCAAGTCCAATTGTAGTAACTGCTTCTGTTGATTCAATCCTTAATACATCAGCAAGGGTGGGTGGTAATGTTTCCTCCGATGGAGGATCAGAAGTAACCGAGCGTGGTATTTATTGGAGTACCTCAACGAATCCTGAAACTACTGGCACTAAGTTGCAAATAGGAAGTGGAACAGGGATTTATTTTGATAAATTAGTAGGGCTTACGAAAGGGGTGAAATATTATGTAAAAGCCTATGCAACGAATAGCAAAGGCACTTCATATGGGCTTGAAACCACGTTTACTACTCAAATAAATCTTCCAACAGTAGAAACATCCGCTGTAACAGAGTATACACTATCAACAGCAAAGGTCGGAGGAACTGTTTCAGATAATGGTGGATATCCAGTAACTCAGAGGGGTGTTTTCTGGGGTATAAAGAGCAATACATTGCTAAATGGTACTAAATTGGTTATAGGCTCTGGCGATGGCGAATTCTCGCAAACGCTCACTGGTTTAACACGAGCTGTTACCTATTATGTTATGGCTTTTGCTACTAATATAAAAGGAACAACTTATGGTAGCGAGATTAGTTTTACAACAGTGCCTGAGTTAGCAACCGTTAACACTGTACCTGCTACAAAAATCACTACAACTACAGCAACCATTGGTGGAAATATTGATTCAAATGGTGGTGCAGAAGTAACTGAGCGAGGTTTCTATTTAGGAACATCTACTTCTCCTCAAACTACCGGTAGTAAGATACAAGTAGGAGTCGGTTCTGGTGCTTTTTACAACGATTTGAGTAGTCTTGGTCCCGGTGTAACGTATTATTTTGTTGCATACGCAATAAATAGTGTAGGTACATCGTATGGCGAAGAAAAGAGTTTTACAACTAATGGTAAAGCCCCTGTAGCAGTTACGTTTGAAGTAATAGATATACTTGCATCAAGCGCTACTGTAAAAGGAAAGGTTGAAACAAATGACCTATCAACAGCAGTTTCGTTTGAGTATGGTACAACAACCAGTTATGGTAATACTATTGATGCTGTGGGTAGCCCAACAATCCAAGCAATAGATACACTTAGTGCAATAATAACAGGATTATCGCCATTCACAACATACCATTATAGGGTTAAAGCCATGAATGAATTAGGTACAGTATATGGTGTCGATTCAACATTTACAACTGTGCTAACAGGTATTGTTGGAACTCCAGTTTCCGATGCTGATGGTAATAGCTACCCAAATATTGGTATTGGCAAACTATACTGGATGACCAAAAACTTGAGAACAACCAAGTATAATGATGGTTCAAAGATTCCATCAGTTAAAAAGGATTCGTTATGGAATACATTAACCACCCCCGGATATTGCTGGTATGGTAATGATTCAACTGCAAATTCAAATACTTATGGTGCGCTATATAACTGGTATACAGTAAACACCAATAAACTATGCCCTTCAGGATGGAGAATACCTTCAAGTGATGAGATAGCCGAATTGTTTGATTATTTGGGAGGAGCAAGTGATGCCGGCAAATTCTTAAAGGAGTCAGGTACAGCTCACTGGAATAATCCTAATGCAGGAACAAACAAGTTTGGATTTACCGCTTTGCCAGGAGGTAATCGAACACCAGAGGGTATTTTCGACTTTAAAGGAGTTCAAGGGAATTGGTGGACTGCATCCAACTACAGTACCCTTACGGCTACATATTTTTATATGCTTTATAATTACAACAACTCATTTCAATCATTTATTCATAAAAAGAACGGAATGTCTGTGAGATGTGTAAAGAACTAATCGTTATAAAAATAAAAAGAGAGGTAAAAGCCTCTCTTTTTATTTTTACTCAAAGCACTATTAGCTAGGTAGACTCGATGAGCAATTAGTTTGAGTATTTCCCGTACTTGTTCCAGAAAGTGTAGGGTTGTCTAATTAGTAACCATATCCTTAAAAAAAAAACTTTTGCTGAAAGTAAACTTATCATTGTTTCTATTTTAGAATAATTGGTTAGACTTTAACTTTTATTTTAGAATTTGTATGAAATCCCTAGGTTTAGATATGCTACGCCATACCCAATTTCGGCCATAGCAGCAAATTTGTCCGTAAAATAGTAGCGTCCACCAGCAAACCAAGCCCATATAAAACCACTTGATGAAGCAGAGTAATTATATCCAAAGCTTGTTCCAAACTCCTTGGTTTTTATAATATCATAGCCAAGCATTAATCCGGTATAAGTATCAAGTTTGTTAATTAGCTGATAGTGGCCGACACCGCGAACACCTAAAATAAAGTTGGAGTATTTCCAGCCCCATCCAGCGTATTCCCATTTAGCGCTTGCATAACCTATGTAACCTCCAACACCAAGCGAACTTTTTTCATCGAATAGATTGTCCTTAACACCCATTTCGAAGGATAAAGAAATAGGTGGTGTTTTGCTTGTATAACCACTTCCGGAATAAAGTATATTTCCAAAGCCAATACCTGCATTTACAATTTTATCACCTTTTTTAAATGTATTTTGCGAAATACCTAAAATTGTAAAACCGCATAAAGCGACAATAAGTGTTAACGTTTTTTTCATTTTTATAAGATTTAATTGGATCATTGCTTAGTTTTAAAATCGAATCAAAAGTATGTTGTTTGTTATTGACCATTTTACCCCCGAAAGGGGGTTTTTTTTGCCTTCCGGGTCAACTATTTTTGTAAATATATTCTTTGAAAACAGTTTTTGAATTAACAATTATGGAGAAATACATGGCTATTAAAATTACTTAAATAGCTAATACAATGATTATTATTAACCTTAAGCAAAGTATAATGAAAAGAACAACTGTACTTTCGATTCTCTCATTACTTACACTATGCGCAATAGTGTTTTGTTGCAGCAGTTGCAAAAAGAGTGATGACAATGATCCGTCATCAAGCAATCTAACCAATGGGAAAACGACAGCTGTGTTTAACCCCAGCGTAAACTATGGTACCATGACCGATCAGGATGGCAACGTGTATAAAACGGTTACAATCGGTATGCAAACCTGGATGGCCGAGAACCTGCGCACCAATAGGTATAACGATGGTACCGCCATACCAAATATTACTAACGATGCAGAATGGGGTAATTTAACAACGGGGGCATATTGTAACTACAAAAATACAGCGAGTGTAGATACCATTGCCACCTATGGCCGTTTGTACAACTGGTATGCTGTTAACACAGGCAAACTAGCACCGGCTGGTTGGCATGTACCCACCGACGCCGAATGGACGCAGCTAACCGATTATTTGGGAGGCTTGAGCGACGCTGGGGACAAACTGAAGGAAACAGGTACTATGCACTGGAAGAATCCTAATGCCGGAGCAACCAACGAAGTAGGTTTTACAGCTCTTCCTGGAGGCTGTCGTCTCGACTATGGTCCATTTAGCAATTTCGGATTCTTTGGTAACTGGTGGAGCACTACGGGGGGAGCTAGCAGGCACCTATACTACAATGTCAGCTATGTGAACTGCTACACCAGCAATAAGAAGTTGGGGCTCTCGATCCGCTGTGTTAGGGATTAAGACACTTTTCACCCTGAACTTGGGTAGGGTGAAAAGTATTGCAATGCGATAGATGGCAAAGTATAACGAACTCTCTGTTTTATGGTTGTTGGTGTGCAACGAAGTATTATGCTTCGAGTACATGGTATCGGAACGTACTCTACAACAACAGCAGTGTTTGCAGAAGCGACCGTAATAAAGGAAATGGGTATTCTGCTCTTTTGTAAGATACCCAGAATCTTTATGAAAAAACGGATTTGTGTACATTTAAACAAATATTCTGAATTGATACGGAAAACACATTTAGCTATAAATCATTGTCTTGCTCATACTAAACGTCAGTAAAGCACCATTATTAAAATTGTATTTGTGACAACTAATAATAACTTTGAATGCAATTGTTATACAATTTGGCAAATCAAAAATTACCCAATGCTTAAACTACTTGCCTGTACCTATCTGGCTGCTATTATTTCTAACAATGTTATTGCTCAAAATCTTAGTAAACAAAATATAGATTCTCTGATATTAACGGCCGATGCGCTTGAATCAAAGGAGCGTAATAAGGTTTATCAGAACGCGATAATTAAACTAATGTACACCAATACGCACAAGGCAATTGAGTACTCTGAAATTGGACTCAAACGTTCAACCATGGAGAAGGATACTGCAGCTATGGCTGCTTTTGCTAATATGTTGGGCGTGGGGTATCATGTTAGTAATCAGAGAGATTCTTCTGTTCTGTTTCTTCGAAAATCAATAGCTTGGGCTAAGGCTGCAAAGGACGAAAAGCGTACAGCGCTAGCGAATTTCGCACTTGCAAATACTTTCTCAAAGGCAGGTATGCCCGATTCTGCAATTAGTTGCTTTTATGCCGTGCTACCATATTTCGAAAAACAGAACGATTATAAATCCATTGGGGCCACCAACTTAAATATTGCTGTTCTCTACTATAACATGACACAGTATGATAAGGCTAAGGGTTTTTATTTCAAGGCTTTGGAGTATGCAGAAAAAGCGAACGATCCCACTTTAAGTGGGAGTGCACACAGAGGTGTTGCTATGTACGAAACAGATTTCATGAAAAAGATAAGTCTTTATACAAAGGCATTGGAAGAGTTTCGTAAAGCTGGAAACAAATTTGAAGAGTCTATTACATTGGCTACAACTGGATGGGATTACTATGTTAAAGGTGACTATGAGAATGCACTGAACTACTTGCTAAAAGCTCTGCAAATAGCAGAAGAACATGATTTTAAAACATTGATTTCAGATCAGTCAGGTCAATTAACCGACGTATATTTATCCTGCAAGGATATTTCGAAATCTGAATTCTATGCATTAAAGGCTGAACAATTTGCCGATAAAAACAATCAAATTCTAATGCACAGGCTTGAGGAAAAGTTATTAAGACTTTACATTCTTAAGGGTGATGCTGAAAAGGCAATTCAATTATACAATAATCATATAGAGCGAATTATAAAACAGAATAACGATAAAATGCTGAGCACGCTCTCAGAGAATGAAGTGAAGTATGAAACTGAAAAGAAAGCTTTACGAATTCATTCTTTAGAAAAAGAGAGGCACTTTATTCTGTTTATCGCGTTGATGGGTGCGATTCTGCTTGTAGCTGTAATTATCTTAATTGCTGTAAGGCAGAAAGTTATTTCTCAAAAGAGGAAAATTGCAGAACAGAAAATTGCTCAACTGGAGAAGGAAAAGCAACTTGTTGCTACTCAAGCTTTGCTCGAAGGAGAAACATCCGAACGCGCACGATTATCCAAGGATCTTCACGATGGTTTAGGTGGATTACTCTCAGTTACAAAACATAAAATTGCCAATATGAAAGGTAGTTTAACAATTCCTGATGATCAGGTGGGTATTTTTAACTCGGCCATTGAAATGCTGGATAGCTCGATACAAGAACTACGAAGAGTTGCTCATAATCTTATGCCTGAATCTTTGATGCGGTATGGTTTGAATTCTGCAATAAACGACTATTGTAACAGCATTGAGAATGTTAAGTATCATTTTTATGGAGTGGAGAAACGCTTTGAGGATAAGCTTGAAGTTGCCGCATTTCGTATTGTTAGTGAGTTGGTTAATAATGCATTGAAGCATTCTGGTGCTACAAGTATCGATGCACAGCTCGTCCAAGATGCTGATAGAATTAATATAACTGTTTATGACAATGGACGTGGATTCGATCCGAAATTAATTGATAAAACAAAACCAGGTGGGTTGAATAATATTGAATCAAGAGTGGTTTCTTTTAACGGTAGGTTAGATGTGATATCAGCACCAGGGAAGGGAACAGAAATCTCTGTTGAGTTTAAATTATAGAAATTCCTATGAGCAAGATTCTTATTGTAGACGATCATCCACTAATACTGCAAAGTTTAACAAGCATTATTAATGATTCGAGGGTTGGCGAGGTAGTTGCTACAGCAACAACTGCAAAACAATGTGCGGACTTAGTTGCAACGAAACACTTTGATATAGTACTTCTTGATATTAACCTACCTGATGGTAATGGTTTAGATATTTGTAAAGAGATAAAAACAAAATATCCACAAATTAAAATTCTTGCTATAACCAGTTTTAACGAGTTTACAATAATTCGTAAGATGATTGAAAATGGTGCATCAGGTTATATTTTAAAGAATTCTATGCCTGAGGAGGTTGTTGAAGGTATTGAAACCGTTCTTAAAGGTGAAACTTTTCTTTGTCATGAGGTAGATATACTAATGAAGAAAAAAATCGATCAACAAATCTTTCTTACTCCTCGTGAAACAGAGTTGCTAAAACTGATTTGTGATGGTTATACGAATCCTGAGATTGCTGAAAAACTTTTTTTGGGTGTTGAAACGGTCAATAGCTATCGAAAAAATCTTCTTTTTAAACTAAATGCTCGAAATACGGCTGTTCTTGTAAAAATTGCTATTGAACAAAAGCTTATTTGACATTTTGCTATATTTGAGCAAATGTTAAATGCCATGAGAAATATAGCTCTTATCATTCTTTTATTAAGTTGTATTGGCGGTTTTGCTCAGAAAAATAAAGGGAAATCAAACTGGCTAAGCGAGAAAAATGAGTACACCGGTCGATGGAGGGTTGGATTTGGCTTCGATGCAAGTGAACCAATGGGCTTAGATGTCCAGTTTTATAGGTTAAGCAAGATTTGTACAAACGATTTTTCAATAACCAAGAAGCTTGCAGTTGGAACATGGGTAGGGAAGGAGGGAGTGATTTTTGGAAGTTTGATCGATAACAGCAATAAAGATATGTGGAAATCCGGCGGATTAAGGTATGGTATCGATTTGAAGTTATATATCCCAATCTTTTTAAATCCGTATATTGGTTTTGGTGCTGAAGGTGGAACTCGCAACCTGAACGGTAAACTAAACTTCTATCCCGATGCCATTGCTCGAATTGGTATCGAGCAGAAAGTGGCCGGTATAAAACTATCAACTAACTCATCATTAAACATTACCATCTTTGTCGATGGGAAGTTTAATAAATGTTTAACTGAAGATTTTACCTATATCCTTCCAAGTTTCGGGATAAGGTTTCATTTCTTGTAAATTTAAAAAACAAAAAAGACCGTCCCTTTTAGAGGAGGTTTTTTAAAACTGGATTTTATAACTCAAAAAAGTTAATACTGTTCTTTAGTTTTTCTGATTCTTGGTTTAGCAATGTTGCCGTATGAAGTAGTTTGTCCGCTGCTTGGGCATTCTGTTGGGTTGATGTATCGAATTGTAAAACAGCATTGTTTATCTGTTCAGAACCGATGCGTTGCTCATTGCTTGATGCGGCTATCTCTTGTACTAATTTTGCAGTTCTTTGAATATCAGGCATCAATTCATCCATTAGTTTTACTACGTTTTGAGTAGTTTTTACACTAGAATTAGATAGTGTATTGATTTCATCAGCAGCATTTCTACTCCTTTCAGCCAGCTTACGAACCTCAGCTGCAACAACTGCGAATCCTCTGCCATATTCCCCTGCTCTTGCCGCTTCAACGGCCGCATTAAGTGCAAGCAGATTTGTTTGAAATGCAATATCATTAATGATTTTAATCTTTCCGGCAATCATGTTAATTGCAGTTAACGATTCATCAGAAGCGGTGCTTACCTTTTCAGCGTTTAAAGCTATCTTATTTGCAATTTTTTCTGCTTCAGCAGCATTATCTGAGTTGGCTTGAATATTTGAAAGCATTTCTTCCATTGAGGAGGAAACCTCTTGGGCTGATGAAGCTTGTGCTGCAGACGCATCTGCAAGATCTTTTGAGTCATCAGTAATTTCTTCACCTGTACTCTCTATTTTTTGCGAAGCATCAACAACTGATTCAACAATTTCGAGTAGTTTGAGTTTCATCTCCTGCATTTTAAGTAGTAAATAAGCAAGCTCATCACTTCCGCTTATTTCCATTGAACTTTTCAATTTACCCTCAGATAAATCCTCAACTACAGTTTGTGCTTGATTTATTGATTTTTTAATATTTGTAACTATATAGAAGGTTATAAAGCCAGATAATACTAATGTTATAATACTACTCAGGATTACAAACAATTGAAACCAGCTGAATGATGATTTCATTTTGCTTTGCATCTCTTTTGTCTGAGTAGCTAATTCGTTTTCTAACGTTTGGATATCAATCTGTAGTCTGTCGGAAAGTATTGATACTGGACCTGTTTGGTCTACCATTGGCTGAACGTCAAAAACAACAGATATATCATTATAGCTTTCAAAGGAGCTAAGTTGATCCATTATCTGTTTATGAGAAACGAAAAGCGTGTCGTCAATTGACTTAAATATATTTGCTAAAAGTTTTTCTTGCTTATCGTTTTTCCACAAATGAGATATTTTTTGAAGTTCACCCTTTATTTTCGGGTAGTCGGTCGACTGTAAATCTTTCAACCGAATTTTATCAGGCGTGTTCTCCTGTTTTTCTATAAAAACCCAGTTTCTTATCAACATCTTTGATTCAGAAACCAATGAGTTTAGTTTAGAAAGTTGATCAACTGACGGAGTGTAGATTTCAGAAATATTTGTTACGGTATTACGGTTTTTATTTAATGTTATAACAGTTATAACACTTGTAATCACAAAAAAAAGCATTATCAATCCAAATCCAATTGATAATTTGCCAGTTACGCTTGATTTTATTTTCATTTTATGTTATTTTACAGCGCAAGGCTTTTTAGTTTAGAATCAACCTGCAAACCTCTTCTTTTGATTGCTGCTTCGTTTAGCTGAAAAGATAATACATCTTGCTGTTTGATAAAGTTGATACCTGCACCTTGAGTTGCCAAGCCTTCCGATTCGCCTATAATTAGTGTAGCATTATTGCCAACCATAACTAATGCTAATTTTATTAAACTACCACTAAGTTCTGAAATGAACAATACATGGCATTTCGTAATTTCATTAGTCTGCTTAAAATCTACAACTGTTATCTTTTGATTAAATACCTTTTTGGTTGCTGCTAGTTTCTTTAATTCTTTTGAAACGGGGGTGTCGCCCAGTACTCCAATAATAAAATCACCCGACTTGTATGATTCTGGCCATTCAATATATTTAACAATGTTATAAATGTAATTGGCTTGAAGTCTTGCGTCTTGACCTTTTACATTAAAGGCTAAAAAAACAAACGCAATTGAAATAAAAAATAGTTTTTTCATGGAATTTGGAGTTAAATATTCAACACAAAATTAGATTGTATTAATGTTTAAATATTTAATAATTAGGTGATTTAAGGTGTTTAAAAAAATGATGTAGATCACCTTGAGGTCTCATTGTTAGAAAATAAAAAACCGCCTCCCAAAGGGGCGGTTTCTCTTATTTAAAGGTTAACCCTTGTTATTTTCCATGTCTAATGCTAGCCTGAGCAGCTGCTAAACGAGCAATTGGAACGCGGAATGGAGAGCAGCTAACATAAGTTAAGCCTGTTTTGAAACAGAATTCAACAGATGCTGGATCACCACCTTGTTCACCGCAAATACCTACCTTAAGATCGCTACGTGTACCACGACCTTTAGATACAGCCATCTCGATCAGCTGACCAACACCACTTTGATCGATGGTCTGGAATGGATCGGCAGCAAGCATCTTATTGTCTAGGTAATCGTTCATGAAACCACCAATATCATCCCGGCTGAAGCCGAATGTCATCTGGGTTAGGTCGTTGGTTCCAAATGAGAAGAACTCAGCGGTTTTAGCCATACGATCAGCTAGTAAACAAGCGCGAGGAATTTCGATCATAGTACCGTATTTGTACTTAATCTCTTTAACTCCGAATTTTGCGCAAACCTCAGCGTAAACACGGTCAGCAATTTTCTTGGTGAAATCAAGCTCAGATACATCGCAGGTTACAGGAACCATGATTTCAGGAACTGGAGTATGACCTTCTTTAATAAGTTCAACAGCTGATTCGAAGATAGCGCGAATCTGCATTTCAGAAACCTCAGGATAGGTAACGCCAAGGCGAACACCACGGTGTCCCATCATTGGGTTTGATTCGTGTAAACCTTCACCACGTTTTGCAACAGCGGCAGGACTGATACCTAATGCTTTTGCTAACTCAGCTTGCTTTTCAGCGCTTTGAGGAACAAATTCATGTAATGGTGGGTCAAGTAGACGGAAGGTAACTGGCAATGTATCCATTGCCAACATAGTTGCCTTAATATCTTTCTTAACGAAATGGAAAAGTTCATCAAGTGCATTGCGACGTTCTTTTTCACCTTCGCTTAGGATCATCTTACGTAGTAAGAATAGTGGTTGCTCTGAACCAACTCCGTAAAACATATGCTCGGTACGGAAAAGACCAATACCTTCAGCACCAAAATCACGAGCTACCTTAGCATCAGCAGGGGTATCAGCATTTGTGCGAACACCCATCTTGCGGAATTTATCTACAATAGCCATAAATTTCTGGAAGCGTGGATTTTCTGATGCATCCATTAGTTTTAAAGCGCCACTGTATGCGTGTCCTTTTGTTCCGTTAAGTGTGATAACATCACCTTCTTTAAGAACGATGTTGGTTCCAACAATTTTAGCTGTTTTGCCTACAACATCAACATGAAGAGCACCAGCACCTACAATACAACATTTACCCCAACCACGAGCAACAAGAGCAGCGTGTGAAGTCATACCACCGCGAGCGGTTAGGATGCCTTCTGCAGCGCGCATACCTTCAACGTCTTCTGGGTTGGTTTCCTCACGAACAAGGATAACCTTTTCACCTTTACGTTTCCATGCAACTGCATCTTCAGCAGTGAAAACGATTTTACCTACTGCGGCACCAGGGCCTGCTGGTAAACCTTTAACAATTGCAGTTACTTTTTTCTCTTCTGCTGGATCACAAATTGGGTGAAGAAGTTCATCTAGTTGAACTGGATCAACGCGAAGAACAGCTGTTTTTTCTTCAATCAATTTTTCTTGAAGCATATCCATAGCCATGTTCAAAGCAGCGGTACCGGTACGCTTACCAACGCGGCATTGTAGCATGTATAGTACACCTTCTTGAATGGTGAACTCGATATCAAGCATATCTTTGAAGTTCTTTTCAAGAATAGCGCGAATATTGTCAAGTTCTTTATATGTTCCGGGCATTGACTCTTGCATGCTATGCAAGTGCTTGTTCTGCTCGTTCTTTGTATCGTCGTTAAGTGGGTTTGGAGTGCGGATACCAGCTACAACGTCTTCACCTTGAGCGTTTACTAACCATTCACCGTAGAAAATATTATCACCGGTTGCAGGGTTACGAGTAAATGCAACGCCAGTTGCAGATGAATCGCCCATGTTACCGAATACCATTGACTGAACGTTAACAGCGGTTCCCCAGTTATCAGGAATACCTTCGATACGACGGTATGATACAGCTTTCTTACCATTCCAGCTCTTGAATACGGCCATAATACCACCGATTAATTGCTCTTTAGCGTCATCTGGGAACTCTTTACCAAGTGCAGATTTAACGCGTTTTTTGAACTCTTCAGCAAGATGCTTTAAATCTTCTGCAGAAAGGTCAGTATCTGATTTAAATCCTTTTGAATGTTTGTATTCATCAAGCATATCGTCAAGTTGCTTACGGATACCTTTACCATCGGTCTCAAGACCTTCGGCTTTTTCCATAACCACATCAGCGTACATCATTATTAAACGACGATATGAGTCCCATACAAAACGTGGATTGTTGGTTTTCTTTAGAAGACCAGGAATAGTGGCAGTGCTTAAACCGATGTTAAGAACAGTATCCATCATACCAGGCATCGAGCTACGAGCACCTGAACGGCAGCTAACTAGAAGTGGATTCTCAGCATCACCGTACTTCATCCCCATAATTTTCTCAGTCTCTTTCATTGCATCCCATACTTGTTCAAGAAGGTCGGCTGGTAGCTGGCAATTATTAGCGTAGTAATCGTTGCAAGTTTCAGTTGTAATGGTAAATCCTGCAGGTACTGGAAGACCTAGAAGACACATCTCGGCAAGGTTGGCACCTTTTCCACCAAGCAGATTTTTCATATCTGCTTTACCTTCGGCCTTCTTATTCCCGAAGGTATAAACACGTTTTACTTTAGACATCTTAAATTGTTTTTATTTATTAAACTTCTGATTGATAATTCATTGAAAAAGAACGACTTTTTCGAGTCTACAAAATTATTAAAAAAACCGAAAATTCAACTCCACAATTCGATTTGTTTTGCTGATTTACAACACTGTTTTTTCGATAACTAAACAGATGTTTGAATAAATAATTAGGTCGTTTTTGAGTCTTTGCGCTAAGTGGGTTTGAGAAATAAACATTATGTTATTTAATCTCCTGATTGCAGCTGTTTTATCTTTTACTATTTTAGATTTTTTTGGTCAAAATGAGTAAGTTAATGTTGAGATTTATCCACTTCTGTTTTAAATTTACTTCTTGGGTCTTTTATATTTTTAAGTATTCATTGTAAAACTAATTGCGTTTAAAAGTATGGAATTCCTTTCGAGAAAATTTAAACTTCTAGGACTTATAGCTCTTGTCGGAGTTTTTTCATGCACAAAAGATAAGCCATCAAACCCTAAGCAAAGCGAAGTTGTTAATAGATATCTTGAGTTTAAAACAAAAATGAATGCATTTAGCGAAAGCTATGGCCAAATGAGTAACTTTTTAGATGTAATTGCAGCCAGTCAGTTGCATAGTAAGGCAATGAAATTGAAGTTTATGACTCTCGACTCTACATACAATGATACCATTCCGGTTGATACAAGCGGCTATTGGAACTATTTGACATGCGCAAAAGTAAGCGAATTTGAAAATAACGATGGAACGCATACAACAGTTTACGATTATGGCGATGGATGCAATGAGTTTGGATCGTTAATTAAGGGGAAGATTACATATGTTTGGAGCAATGTTGGAAATAGCTACTATTCTAAGGTTCTTTACGATAATTACTACAGCTATGGTACTGAAATGAACGGATACTCTGAGTACACATTTACCTCAGATGGTAATTCTTACGTAGGATATGATACTACAGGCGTTGCTGGGGATTCAATACCCGTATCAAATATTATTTTTTATTGGTCGGGTTCAAGTACTTGCAAAGACGATGTTACTGTGATTTATGATACTGGTGAAAAATATGTTTATACATCAGACTTTTCAACCAAATGGGAGAACTCTACTTATTCCATAATAGAGGGGGATTTCACATATTCGAGTTTTCCAGATGGTTACCGTTATCACTATTTGGTTGCAAAGCCTTTGGTTTACAACTACGATTGTCCAAGCGTTTGGGTTGCTGTAACAGGTATCGAATCCATTCATTATGATGATCCAACAAAAATCTATGATTTTGTTATAGATTATGGCGAAGGAGATTGTGATAATCTAGCAACTATTATTGAGAATGGGGAGTCATCGGTAATTGATTTTAGCGAGTTGCTCTATATATACTGTGGAACAGATTCTGTGACTTGCAATGGGGGTAGAAGGTAGGTTTCTCCCTTATAAATTTGTGTAAATAGCACCCTCTCACCTTGCGAATCTGATTGTTTCAGCCCTTGACTTAAAATGAAGGTATTGACTTAGCCCAAGTCGAACAAGGGGCTTTTAACAGATTTGCATTTTATTGAACGAAACCACTATGTTTCAGTTTTCTTAACTGCCATTGCAATACAAAAAATGTCAGTAGTGATGCTGATAAATCAGCAACAGGACCACATAGCCATACACCGCTTAATCCCCAGAAAACAGGTAGTATAAAAAGTGCGGGGATCAGGAATATAACTTGTCTTGTAAGCGAAAGGAAAATTGAAATTTTTGCTTTGCCAATAGACTGGAAAAAACTTGATGTTACAATCTGGAATCCAACAATTGGGAACAAAATTAGGTGTAACCTTAGTCCTGTAACTGCAAGTTCTATAAGCTCGTTGTTAGCAGTGAAGGCTTTGGATATAAAACTTGGAAGTAACTCAGCAACTATAAAAATAAAAGTGGTTACACAAGTTGCCGCAAAGATAGTAAGTTTAAACGCCCTAATTGCTCTATGAATTTTTTGCGCTCCGAAGTTATAACCCACAATTGGTTGCATTCCTTGGTTAAAGCCAATAATAATCATTGCAGCAAGGTTTGCTATGCTACTTACAATTCCAAATGCGCCGATAGCTAAATCTCCACCATATCTTCTAAGGCTAAGGTTAAATAGTGAGATTACAATACTACCACAAATAAGCATAAAGAAATTCGACATCCCGATTGATAAGATATCTTTTATAATTCTCCATTTTAGTTTCATATAACCAGGAAGGAAGTGCACAAAACTTTTATTTTTCGTGAAGTGAAGTACAACCGAAATGGTACCTGTCAACTGCGCTATTACTGTGGCAAGAGCCGCTCCTCGAATACCCCATTTGAATACAAAAATGAAAATGGGTGCAAGTATCAGATTGACAGCAACCGTAATAAGCGTAGTATACATAGCTTTATTTGGATAACCTGATGCTCGCATTATATTGTTTAGTCCAAGGTATAAATGGGCAAAGACATTACCTAACAGTATAACTTGCATGAATTCCTTAGCATAGGGGAGGGTATCATTACTTGCTCCAAGGGCAAATAAAATTGGTTTAAGAAAAATAAGGGATATAGCAGCAATCGCAATACCCATTATGATATTCAACATAACAGCGTTGCCCAGAATATGGGTTGCATCTTTCTTGTCGTGCTGCCCAAGCCTTATTGAAACCATCGCACTTGCCCCAACGCCAACCATTGCTCCAAAGGCTGCAGTTATGTTCATTAGAGGGAATGTTAGAGCTAGCCCCGAAATAGCCATTGGTCCAACTCCATGTCCAATAAATATTCTGTCGATTATGTTATATAAGGAGGCAACTGCTGTTGCAGTAATAGCAGGGATTGAGTACTGTAAAAGTAAATTTCCAACACCTTTTGATCCTAATTCATGTGGGCTGCCTTTCTTCGCCATATAATTTCCTGTTTGAAAAAGAATGCAAATATCTCTATTTAAACTTACATTAAAGCCATTTGAGAAGAATAACTTTAATGTATTTATATTTAATGAGTTATTGATAAAAGAAAGAATTTTTTATGAAAAATCTAAAAAAGAGACAGCTGCATTGCATCTGAAAGTTGTTTGCTTCGTTCACTTTGTAAAAGTTGAATTCGAAGTCTTGAAGGTGTGAGTTCTTGAACTGTTGGGCTAGGTAATTCGTGGCAGGTAATAAAATATCGAGCCCTTTTCATTACAACCCCCATTTTTTGTAGGTGTAAAGAGTTAAGTTTGCTGAATCTTCGTGCGGATAGAATAAGTTTTGCCGATTTTGGGCCAATTCCAGGCACTCTGAGTATCATATGCATATCAGCTCTGTTTATATCGACCGGGAAAAGATGTGGATTTCGAAGGGCATATCCCAGTTTTGGATCAAGTTCTAAATCCAGATTTGGGTTATTGTCATTTACGATCTCGTCAACCTTAAACTGATAAAATCTTAACAGCCAATCGGCTTGGTAAAGCCGATGTTCCCTTCGTAACGGTGGAGTAACAAGAGCCGGTAACCTTTTATCATATTCGTTAGTTGGATTATATGCAGAGTAGTACACTCGTTTCAAATTATTTGTTCCGTAGAGATTTGATGATAGATGAAGAATCTGATTATCGGAATCGGGTGTTGCTCCAATAATTAGCTGAGTGCTTTGCCCTGCAGGGGTGAATAATGGCGCTTTTCGGTATTTCCGACGTTCTTCTTTGTTTTCTTCAATCTGGCTTTTGATAAACCCCATCGGGGTTAATATACTAGGAAAATTCTTTTCTGGGGCTAGAAATTTGAGGTTTGGCTCAGAGGGAATTTCAATATTCACGCTCATCCTATCAGCATATAATCCTGCAAATCTAATTAGGTCTGGGCTTGCCCCAGGAATACTTTTTAGGTGGATATAACCGTTGAATCGATGGATGATTCTTAAATCTCTGGCAATACTTGCCAATCGTTCCATGGTGTAATCAGGACTTTTAATTACACCAGAACTTAAAAAAAGTCCTTCAATGTAATTCCTTCTATAAAAGTTGATGGTAAGGTCAACAACCTCATCAACGGTAAAAGTTGCTCGCTTTATATCGTTACTTCTGCGGTTGGTGCAATAGGCGCAGTCATAAATACAGTGGTTAGTCATTAAGATTTTAAGAAGAGATATGCAACGACCATCATCAGCGAAGCTATGGCAAATGCCAGAGTATGATGCGTTACCTAACCCACCTGCGGTGTTTTTTCTATTGCTACCACTCGAGGAGCAAGATACATCATACTTTGCTGCTGCTGATAGTATTTTAAGCTTATCGAGCGTTTCCATTTCTAGTTGATTGTTGACAGTTGATCGTCGATGGTATATTTATCTAAACACTAAACCCTACTTCTTTCTAATTTCTTTCTTAATTTCCTCCACTTCCTGAATTAACTTTTGCACAGAATGCATCAGTTGTTCAATACTCACATTCCCTTCGGGTAGATGATCGGTGGTGTAGTGCACGAACCTCCATACCTCAAAGATATCCTGTCCTCTAACCTCAAATGGTTCGAAAAGTGGGTTTAGAGATGATAGTTTGAAATGGCCCGTTTCGATTAGTAAATTTTCCACAATCTTGAAAACTAGACCATCTTCACGTGTGAGTACTATGCAAGCTTCTCCTGTTTTAATAGAGGTCCAGTCTTGTATAAACTCACCAGTTACCCATGCTCCATCTGGAATAGGCAGCATCGAGTCGCCGCTAATCTGGAAGGTACGGTATTTTCTATCATTCTTAAGAAAGGGTAAACGGTAAACGGGAAGGGAGCTAACGTACTCTGGATCGGCATAGCCCGACATATATCCAGCCTTTACTTTCTGCGTTACAAGTTCAATGTTTTCTTCGTTATCAGCCCCTACAGTTGAAGTAAGGATTCTGAGATTTGTCCCTTTTGTGTAGATGTTAGAGCCTTTCTCTAGTTCTTCGAACTGAAACTCGGTGTAGGTGCTTAAATCAACTTTTAGTAGTGTATCAACCGAGATGCTAAAGAAATCGGATACAGATAGTTGTATATCGAGGGTTGGCTGTGATACCTGATTCTCGTAATTGTTAAGTGTAGGGCGTTTAATCTTTAGGAGCGCAGCTAACTCTTCCTGAGTCAGCCCTTTACGTTTCCTAAGAACTTTGAGGTTTGTATGAAAGTACATAGTGGATGATTTTAATATAATCAATAAAATGATTAAATAATAAGCAAATGTATGTTCTGTTAATATTACATGCAACTTTTTTAAGTTAATTTTTAAAATTTTTTAATAGAAATTTTAAAGATTGAGTTTTATTCAATCGTGCAGCGAATTAACTTTTCACTATCTTTCACCTACAAATTGTTGAACATGAAATTTAATCGAATTGCACTGATAATGGCTATGGATGATGAGGCAATGCCTATCATTGAAGAGTTGGGATTATCTCATATGGGTAAACTTCTTGATCCACTCCCCATGGAGTATTATGAAGGGAAATACAAATCGCTTCGAATTGATTTAGTTACAAGTGGAAAATGCGATAGGTACAATGTGGATCATATTGGACCTCAGGCAGCAATTCTAAACACTGCAACGGCAGTTGGTCGTTTACAACCTGAGTTGATAATTAATCCTGGTACTGCTGGAGGATTTTTAAAAGCAGGGGGTAGTATTGGTGATGTTTACCTTAGTTTTCCAATGATTTGCTACCATGATAGACGAATTCCAATTCCCGGTTTTGACGCTTATGGAGTTGGTTCATACTATTGCTATGATACCAGAGAGATTGCCAAAAATCTTGGTTTGAAAACAGGAATAGTATCAACAGGAAGTTCTCTTGATTATATCGACAAGGACTTGGAGTTAATAGATTCCTATGGTGGCGTGGTTAAGGAGATGGAGGCTGCGTCAATCGCTTGGGTTGCCGATTTGTATAAAACACCCTTTTTTGCTATTAAATCAATTACCGATTTGGTAGATGGCTCAACTCCAACCGAAGAGGAGTTTTTAAAAAATCTAGCTTCTGCATCAATTGCATTAAGTCGAGAGGTGATGAGAGTTTTGGATTATCTGTCTGAATAGATGATGGTTTATTTTAAAAGCATAAGACAAAATCTAAATTTCAACCTAATAGATAAGATTACTCTAGGTTACATTTTTACTACTCTATTGTACCAAAGTGTTTTTTCATTCCGACTTGAATCGGTTTGGGTTCATGTTCTAGTTAGAATTGTTTTTGTTGGAATCATTGCCTATTTGGCTTGGCTTTCACCTAGAATTAGTAGTAAGTTTTGGTTGTTTATTCGAAATGCCTACCCTTTGATTCTATTTGGCTTTTTCTATGCAGAGACCGATTATCTTAATAACATCATTTTTAGCACAAATTTAGATCCTCTAGTTGAAAAAATTGAACTAGTAATCTTTGGTTTTAACCCAAGTGTTGCTTTCTCACATTCAATGCCTCAAGTTTGGTTTAGTGAGCTGATGAACTTTGGGTATTTTTCTTACTATGCACTAATCCTTTTATTACCACTATGGCTATGGATTAAGGGGGATGTATCTTTCACCTATACAATATTTATTATTACTTTCTCATTTTACATATTCTATTGGATATTTATTCTATTTCCTGTTGCAGGACCACAGTTTTATTTAGATGAATCTTTTAGAACAATTCCCAATTCAGGTCTGTTTCGCTGGTTAGTGCGATTTGCCGAATGGATAGGAGAGGGACCAACAGCCGCATTCCCATCATCGCATGTTGGGATAATGGTTGTAATGGCAATACTTTCTTATAGATTTGCAAAGATTCTTGCACTATTCTATATTTTCTTTGGAATACTTATTTGCTTTTCAACCATTTACATTAAAGCGCATTACGCCGTTGATGTTATAGGAGGGCTTGTTTTTGCACCAGCTTTGTATATCATATCAAATTGGATATACTGTAAATTGAATAAATAAATTGGTTCATTCTACACTTTTTTGCACTTAAAATTCCACAAACTGTGGAATAAATGCTTCAACTTTTCTGTACCAAAATATGTTGAGTTGTTAGATCGAAAAATTAAAATGCTGTCGGATAATTATTTATGAATTTTTAATTGATATTTTAAATTCTGGCAGGTTTTTTTCATACTCTATTGGCATAATGATTCTCCCCAAACACGAATCTTTATAATATTCTGCTGATATACAGCAGACAGGTTGTCCGGGTTCAGATTATTGTCAGCCATGCATCGAATCCACCATACACAGTCCCAGATCCAGACAGTATTACCGGACAACCTCTTTATTTTTCAAATCAGACCATAGATTTTAGACATTAGATTTCAGACTTTAGTATCTGAATCGAATTGTCATTTTCACACCTCAATAAAAACAATATCTTTGCTTAGTTCAATTTGATTAAGTTGAAAACCGAGGTGTTACTTATTACTCCGCCATTAACCCAGCTGAATACTCCATATCCAGCAACTACTCAGTTATTAGCATTCCTAAAGTCTAAAGGAGTAAAAGCAGCACAATACGACTTAAGCATCGACTTGGCTGATGCAATTTTTAGCAAGAATTTTCTTTCTGATGTACTTACTGAAAACAACCCTAAGGGTCATTTCTCAATTCATCGCGACTCTTACATTAATCTTGTTGAACCTGTTAAGGAATTTTTAAGAGGAAAAAATCAGACTCTTTCACAAAGAATTAGCTCAAGGCAGTTACTTCCAGAGGGACCAAGATTTAGAAATATTGAGGATTTAGAATGGTGGTTTGGTACTTTAGGAAAGACCGACATGGCAAGGCACTTGTCAACCCTTTTCTTTCTTGATATAGCAGATTATATCAGAGACAATGTTTGCTCACATTTTGGAGTAACCAAGTACGCTGAAAGGATATCCCTACTTTTACCTCAATTTACCCCACTTGATGATGAACTAAAGAAAGAGCCCAATCTGGTTGATGTTTTAATGCTTTCAATTTTAAAGGAGAAAATTGATTATTTCAACCCTAAACTTATTGGATTTAGTGTTCCATTCCCAGGAAATCTATATGCAGCATTAAGATGTGGAAGGTTTATAAAAGAAAACTATCCTGATATAAAGATTGTGTTAGGGGGAGGTTATATAAACACTGAATTAAGAACTCTTTGTGATCCTTCAATCTTTAACTATGCCGATTTTATTACACTTGATGATGGAGAACTTCCAATTCTAAGGTTGATAGAATATTTGCAGGATGGGAGAACACCATTGCTAAGAACCTTTATATGTACCGATGGCGAAGTAAGGCTTTTAGATAATATTTCGGATTCTGTTTGTGTAAAAGAATTACCAGCGCCCGATTATTCTGGAATTGATGTTGAGAAATATTTATCGCTGATGGAGCTCCCTAATCCAATGCATAGCTTGTGGAGTAATGGATTCTGGAATAAAATGCAGTTGACTCGAGGCTGTTATTGGGCAAAGTGTGCTTTTTGTGATACTACACTTCAATACATTGCTAACTATGATCCTTCGGATGCATCGTTGTTTGTGGACAATATGCAAACCATAATTAACCAAACAGGTCAAACTGGATTCCATTTTGTTGATGAGGCTGCCCCACCTGCATTACTTCATAAAATCTCCGAGGAGATTATTAAACGAGGCATGGTTGTTACTTGGTGGACGAATATTCGATTCGAGAAGAGTTTTGGAGAGGATTTATGCAAGTTGATGGCAAAGGCTGGTTGCATTGCTGTTACCGGTGGTATTGAGGTGGCTTCAAATCGTTTACTTAATCTAATGAATAAGGGAGTAACGGTTGAGCAGGCTGCTCAAACTTGCAAAAATTTTCAGGATGCTGGAATCATGGTTCATGCTTATCTGATGTACGGATTTCCATCACAAACAGAACAGGAAACTATTGACTCACTTGAAATAGTTCGCCAGTTCTTTAAGTTAGAGTTGATCCAATCAGGTTTTTGGCATCGTTATGCAATGACTTGTCATAGTCAAACTGGGCAGAATCCGCAAAATTATGGCGTAAAACGAGTATCTCTAAAACCTAATCCATTTGCAAATAACGAGGTTCCTTTTATTGAAAGTGTTAATTGTGATCATGATAGGTTAGGGAAGGGGCTCGAAAAATCGATATACAACTATATGCATGGCATTGGCATTGATGAGCATGTAAGCAGCTGGTTTGATTTCAAAGTGCCAATGTCACATATTCCTCCCGATTATATAAGCAAACTGATTTTTGGAGATAGAAAGAAAATGAAAAATAGATAATTAGGTAAGTTTTAAAACAATTGATAGTATGAAAATTTCTCAACTTTTTTCAGTCGTTCTTTTCGCCATAGCCTTTGTTGCTAATCCGAATGAACTTTATTCATCAAATGCCACTGCAATTAATGAAGTAAACATTAATTCAGTAAAGGGTTTAATTGAACGAATTGCTCCTGGTAAATTCGACAAATTTATAATTGAAACAATTGCTCCAGAGAAAGATTGTGAGGTGTTTGAACTCGATGGAAAGGATGATAAGATTATTTTAAGGGGAAGTAGTAGTTTGGCTCTAGCGAGAGCATTCAATTGGTACCTCAACCATTATTGCTACACTTCGGTGTCATGGTTTAAATCCGATGCAATTGATATTCCTTCAGTATTGCCTATTGTTAAGGAAAAGGTAAGAAAGTCATGTCGTTTTGAGAAACGATTTTTCCTAAACTACTGCACGTTTGGCTATACTACTCTATGGTGGCAATGGGATGATTGGGAACGTTTCATCGATTGGATGGCTTTAAATGGCATTAATATGCCACTTGCAATTACTGGAGAGGAGTATATTTGGCAGAAAGTATGGAAGAAATTTGGATTAACTGATGAAGATATTAGAGCATTCTTCTCAGGACCAGCACATCTTCCTTGGCATAGAATGGGAAACTTGGATGGTTGGTTAGGCCCTTTGCCACAGTCTTTCATCGACCAGCAATTTGAACTTCAAAAGAAAATTCTTCAGCAGGAGCGGTCCTTCGGAATGACTCCTGTATTACCAGCATTCGCAGGGCATACCCCAAAAGCAATTCAGAAAAAGTACCCTAAGGTTAAATTGACTTCTTTAGGATCATACTCCTTAGGTGAGCAGTACGATGCTTACTTTATCGATCCAATGGAGCCTCTTTTTGTTGAAATACAGAAAGAGTATGTAAAAGAGCAAACAAAATATTTTGGAACAGATCATTTATATGGAATTGATCCTTTTAACGAGATGGACCCTCCAAGTTGGGAGCCCGATTACCTCGCATCAGTCTCAAAAACAATTTATAAAGGTATTTCTGCTGTTGATAAAGATGCTGTATGGGTTCAAATGGGTTGGACGTTCTACTATGATCGTAAGCATTGGACAAATCCTCGCCTCGAAGCTATGATTAAGGCAGTTCCAAAGGATAAGATGATAATTCTCGATTATTTCTGTGAATATGCTGAAATTTGGAGAACAACCGATGCTTTTTTTAATACACCATATATTTGGTGTTATCTAGGAAACTTTGGTGGTGGAACACAAATGGCTGCGCCTATAAACAAAGTATCTAAACTACTAACTGCCACTGAAAGTGATGATAATAGAAGGCAGATGAAGGGCATTGGTTCAACCCTTGAAGGCTTTGGAGTCAATCGTTTTATGTTTGAATGGCTATTTGAGTATGCTTGGAATAAAGATGCATCAAATCTTAATGATTGGATGACTGAGTATGCCAGAACACGAGCAGGTCAAGTTGATCCAATAGCAGAGGATGCATGGAGAAGGTTGGTGGGTGTTGTTTACGATCAATTAGTGTCTGGCGTAGGACTTGGAAATACAATTGAAATGAGACCAAGATTTGAAGGGAATGCCCATTATACTAGGAGAGGTGTATATGATTATCGCGAGTTAGCCGATATTTATGGACAAATGCTTTTAGCAGATCCGAAGACTCTAACAAACCCCCGTTACCAATACGATTTAGTTATGGTTTGTAGGCAGGTGCTAGCAAATCTGGCTTTTTCGGTTAGAAATAAAGCATTTGAAGCGTATAAAGCGAAAGATATTGATCAGTTTAATCAGTATGCTTCGCTCTTTATTCAGATTGTAACCGATGTTGATAGGATTGTGGCTACTCGACCAGAGTTTTCATTAAGTCAATGGATATCTGCTTCGCATAAGTTTGAAGCAAAAGATGCCCCAAAATCATATTTTGAGAAAAATGCTAAAGTTCTGATTACCACATGGGGTCAGCAAGGTAATGGGTTAATTGACTATGCCGCTCGTGATTTTAGTGGATTAATTGATTCTTACTATAAAAAACGCTGGGAGATATTCTTCGATGATGTCCGTATTGCAATGAAAGACTCGACAACGTTTGATCAAGCGCAATTCGATAAAAAGATAGCGGAGTTTGAGTGGAATTGGTGCGAGAATGAATATAAGAATCCTGTTGTTAGTAATGAAAAATCGGATGTATTAGCAAGAGAATTGTATGTTAAATACCTTAAATACTTTAGTCTTTTATCAGAACAGCAAGGAAAGTAAAGATCGATTTGTTTTAAAAGAGAATCTCCCTTCCAAAACTGGAAGGGAGATTCTCTTTTGTATCTATTTCACAGGGAAACTAATCTTAGTTTCAATTTTCATTGGATCGTTAACCGTCATGGGATCAGATATGTACTCTTCAATTGGACTCCCAATAATCTGAAGATTCTTCTGATTGATGTAATCTTCAAGTTTGTAGTACGAATCACTTGTTGTTTCGTAATTGCCAAAATGTGTTATGGTTACCATTTTTTGCTCAGGTGTTTTTAATACCTGGACACCATTATCCAACTTTTTAGGTTCTGCGTTAACTGGGATTGATGCTATAACAGTCCAATTTGGTAAAGAAGGGTCACCATTATAGAAAGCTGCTGGAGCACCAACCATTTTTATATTATTGTTCATTTTGATTACAGCACCAATTTTCCCATAGGCTTCACCAAGGAATGTTGCAATTGATGAAGTAGTGACAGTACTACTAATTGTCAGAAAAATTCTTGGAGAAGATACTTCTTCGGTTACATCACTGGTCTTACAGTCTGGAGGTGAATTTTCAACTATCTTCTTTAGATTTGCAAGGCCTTTGTCGAAAAATTTATTCATGGTACCTCCAAAGACCATCCACATTAATCTGCCAAGTGGATAACCTGCATTGCAAATTTTAGTTTCCCACGTTACATTTGTGCCTTCAGATACTCTTTCGAGAACAAATAATGTAGTGTCTTTGCTACCTTTCATCAAACTTAAGTTGTAAACGACTTTCTTTTCATAAACACTTTCAACGATGGTTATATTCCCTTTACCATTGGTTTCGCTTTCCCAATCTTGGTGTGCTCCAACTCCAAATTCAGGTCCCGAGTACTTATTAACCATTTTGGGATCTGCTTCTTGAAAAGGTGACCATTTCTCCCAATTCTTGGGACTATTAACTAAATTGAAAATAGGTCTTGGGTAAGAGTTGATAACAATAGAACTGGTTAAGGTTCTTTTGTTAGGAAGGAAAATTGCTATTATTAACAATAGGGCAATAATGCCCAAAACAATGTAGATAAACCATTTTAGAATTTTCATTGTAGTAGGGTTGTTTGGTTATTGTTATTTCATTGTCAATAACAACTTTACGAGGGAATGGTTTAAATTATCATTCCATCTTTCTAATTCGTACCTCTATAGATGGCCGTTCTTTCAAAAGGTCAATGATTTTTGAAGTATCAGTTTTTCCAAAGTGATATGGGTAAAGTATTTTTGGATCGATCATTAGTGCAGCATCCTTTACCATTTCTGGGGTCATTGTATAAGGTAAATTCATCGGGAGGAATGCTACCTCAATAGGCCTAAATCGAAGCATTTCAGGTATGTTTTCGGTGTCGCCTGCAATATAAACCCTTTTATTGCCAAATGTTAAAATATATCCGTTTCCTTCACCTGCTGGATGATACGGGTTTCCTGCCTTGTTTTTGTTTACAATATTATAAGCAGGAACAGCCTCAATTAGTATTCCTTTCCAAATAACTTTATCTCCATTACTTAGAGCTTTTCCAAGCGCCTTAAATTTGCTATTCTTTTCGCATGCTTTAGTCCAGTATAGTGTTGTATTTGTGGTAAAAATAGTTGCAAGTGCAGCAGAATCTAGATGATCTCCATGATCATGCGTAATAAGTACAAGATCTGCTTTAGGAAGTTTTGAATAATCAGCAATCCGAGAGTAAGGATCAATATAAATATTTTTCCCGTTAAATTCGAAGAATAGCGAGCCATGCCCAAGGAAATGAATTGCTATATTTCCTTTATTGGTTTTAATCGAGTCTACAGATTGAGCGTTAATTCCAGCTGAGATGGTAATTAATACTGTAATAAATAAATATTTGACATTTAGCATTTTAGTATGGATTGAGATGAGCGAATTATTTAAATAACATCCAAACCAAATTACAAAATGTAATGATAGAAAAGTTTAATTACCCCAAAAATAAAAATTTAATTCGCTTAAGAATATGAGAACATATTCCATTCAATAAAATGATTGTTTTTGATTAGTAATCTTTCTGTTGTGCAGAAAATACAGCCATTCGAATGAGAAAAGTATTTTTTAGCCTCAAAAATTGCATCGCTTCCATCTATATATTCCCCTAAATAAATCTTTTTACTTTGATCTTGTAGAAAAGGGCAATTCTCTTTATGAACAGCATGGGTTCCATTAAATTGTGGTTTAATTCTTACGTAGTATTTTGCCATATTGGTGGTTTATTGTTTAGAAATTTAGCATTTTTTCAGTTTAATTACGAACGATCAAGAATTGTTACCATTATATCTATTTTATTTTACGAAATTTATTTTTGATTTTAAGAAATCTGTTCGTAAATAGCAGAATATTAACTATATGGATGAAAATTTATTTTTAAAAATTTAATATTCTATTTAATGAAACCATTAAATATTGATATTCAGTATATTAAATATAAAAAAGTAACAATTTTCACCCTATCCGGATGTAACATTAAAAATAAATAATTTAAATTGTTACAGCCATGAAAAAAGTAACTCAAATTCTAAAGCCAACCAAGCGGAGCAATCAAACGGAAATAAGTTCTATTAAAAGCGATAGAGTACTTGACATAAATTCTATGAAAAGAATTTGTGGGGGTGATGGTGCTGATAATGGAGGTTCAGAAATAATAATACCGATTCCAACAGGACCTAAAAAGTAGTTCTATTAACATAAATTTTAAAAGAAGACATTCTAACAGTAGGATGTCTTTTTTATTAAATTGCTAAGCTAATTTTGTTTAAACATGCTTAGACGTACTTTCTTCTTATTTTTATTAAGCTTAATTGCTATCATTAAAGTAGAAGCACAGAGTAACAGAGTCATTATTCTCTCCCAAAAGTTTTCTAATTTTAATTCTACTGGAGATCTATTGAACGCAGAGAAATGTTTACTGGAGGTTGATAGTCTAAAAGATTCTTTAACCTTAGAGCAATTAATAGCTGTAAACAATAATTTAGGAGTAATTTATATTCGATTAGGAAGATATAATGATGCGATAAAATACCTTAATCTAGCAGAGGATAAGGTGCCAAACAAGCAACTTCTCTCTCAAGAGTTAGCCGATATTTATATTAATAAAGCAAGAGTATTCGGAATTATTAAAGAATATGATAAAGCCATCGAATATTTGGATCAAGGAATTAAAATCTATTTGTCAATTAAAAATGCTGATAAATCATTGTTAATGAGATTATCTACGGCTTATCTTAATATTGGTCTAACATACTATGAAAAGCAACAGTACAATACTGCAATCGACTACTTAAATAAAAGTTTACAACTAAAAATTAAAAATAATCTTTCCGAGATTGCTTTACCGTACTTAAATCTTGCTAAAACCTATTCAAAGTTGAACCAGGTTAAAATGGCTCAGCAATACTACCTTAAAAGTATTGAGGCTTTTGATAAAGAGTTTGGTCTTAACTACTACAAGTTAACAAGTGTATTGTTTGATTATGGACTTTTCTTACAATCAATTGGTAAGGATAAGGAATCTTTAGAGGTACATCAAAGGGCTCTAAATATCTGTCTAAAGAACTATGGCGAGAAACATACCTTTGTCTCGTTAGCATATAAACATATTGGAGATCATTATTTTAACAAATCCAACTTTTTAAAGGCACTCCAGTACTTTCAAAAATCAATTATTGCTGTTGTCAGCAATTTTAGTGATACAAGTATTTACGCAAACCCTTCATTAGATTCAGTAATATTTGATATTGGTTTACTTGATGACCTTAAGCAAAAAGCAATGGCTCTGGAACAGTATGCTCTTAATCAATCCGATTCAGGAGTTAAGAGGGTACGTTTAATGAAAAGTTTAGAGACAATTGACCTTTCTTTAGAACTTATCGGAAGAATTAGAAATGGCTTTGTTTCAGTTGAAAGTAAAATGTATTTAGCCGATAACGAAAAGGAAACATATCTTATAGGGGTTCAGATAGCCTATGAGTTATACAAACAAACCAATAACACTGATTATATTGATAAAATGTATGCTATTGCTACGCTTTGTAAATCAGCAATTTTAAGAAATGAGATAGCAGAGAATGAATTTTTAAATAAGAATGTTTCTGATTCACTCTTTTTTAAGCGAAATTCTATACTTATAAATATATCATCTTATAAGAAACTGATTCAGGATGAATTGCAAAAAACGAAGCCAGATTTTCAGAAGATTGATTTTTGGAAGAGTTCTCTATTTGAAATGAATAGAAGCCAGGAACGACTTGATGAAAAGATAAAATCTTTATCTCCTGAATACAGTGAATTATTACAAAGTTCTAGGTCAACAGATTTAAAGAAGCTTCAATCCAAACTTAGGAAAAACGAAACACTTATTGAGTACTTCCTTTCAAATAATTATAAAGAGGGTAGAAGGCTGCTATATTTATTCACGATTTCCAAGTATAAGATTTACTGCACAACTACATATCTTGACGCTACTTTCTCTAAACAAGTTAAGTCGTTAGAGCAAGGTATTACTACTTTTGGTAATTCTTCAATTTCTCGCAACACTTCTCAAGATTTCAAAAATGAACTTTACTATTTTTATGAGAAACTAATAAAACCTGTTGAGGCGAATTTGACCGAAAAATTAATTATTATTCCTGATGAGGAAATTGCCTATTTACCTTTTGAAGCATTTATTAGTAATCAAAATGAATTAAACAAAAAGGGTTATGATGAATTACACTATTTACTTTATGACTACTCAATAACCTACGGTTATACATCCTCATTACTATTTGGAAAAGAGGTTAATCGACCAAAAATAAGAAAGGTCTTTGCTTTTTCACCATCGTCATTGGAACCACAAAAAGGCTATTCATCCTTAAAAGGGGCAGATAGTGAAATTAACTCAATATTTAAATGGTTTAAGGGTCAGGCATTTTATGGAACAACTGCATCCGAGTGCAACTTTAAAGAGTTAATGAAAAAGACTGCAATTTTTCATCTTGCAATGCACACTCAAACAGACTCAAGCAATTCGAAGTACTCAAGTTTGATTTTTAATACACAAAAAGACTCTGTTGAGGACGGAAAACTTTATAATTATGAGATTAGTCTTTGCAGGTTTGATTCACCCTTAGTTGTACTGAGCGGATGTAGTACTGCAGCAGGGAACCTTTACCATGGAGAGGGAATAATGAGTTTAGCTCGGGGGTTTCTTATTGCTGGTGCATCATCAGTTGTGAATACTCTATGGGACGTGAATGATGATGCTAGTTCATTAATTATTAGCGACTTTTATAAAAATCTATCAATGGGATATGAGAAAGGAGAGTCGTTACGTATGGCCCAAATAAATTACATTAAAAAATCACCTCCTACCTATGCCAACCCCTACTTTTGGGCTGCTTATGAGGTAATGGGAGACAAATCACCGTTGAAAAATGAAAAACGAATTTACTATATTGTAGCCTTAGCTATTGCAGTTTTTTTTAGCTCCTTATTCATCTACTTTAGATGGGCAAGGAGATCTTGAGCTTGGCTTTGGTAGTAACCGTTTGAATTTGAAAGTTCAGTTAAGTATTTTGACGCTTTTTCAATTTCACCAGTTTTTAAGTACGATAGCCCTAAATACCATTTGGACTCCTTTTTATAATCATCGCTTTCCGATGATACCACTTTGCTCAGAAGAACTATTGCATTATTGTAATCCTCTAATCCCATATAGGTTATTCCTCTAAAGAATAGATATGCCTGATTATTGGGCTCTTGTTTTGAAAGGTCTGTAAATATAGCTAATGCTGATTTGTATTTAGTTTGATAGTACAAGGCAACAGCATTTGAGAAAGGATCTAGCACATTAGCATTATTTCGAGTTGTAGTTGAATACGCATTTAGTGGTTTGTAGTATTCAGTATAAAGAGAATTAGGAGTATATGTTGGTGTAAGCGTTTTTACCATCACAATTGCTGCAATTGCAGCAGCAGCTGCCATTCCTATAATTCCAATCGTAAGATTCTTACGTTTAGTGTTGTTAAGTTTGTTGCTATTATTTTGCTTTTCATCAAGTGACGATGTGATAAATTCTCTTCTCTTTTCTGTTTCAGAACTCGTATTGGTTTTGTTTTCTATCCATTCATCAACCCATTTTTGGGTTTCATGGCTTACATTGCTGTTTATCGCTTCTTGTCTTGTTTTTTCTAATTCGTTAGCAAGATCTGAATTCTCATTAATTGAATTCATAATAAATTCCTTTGCTTGGTTGAATTTATCTAAGGATTGATCATAATCGGATACCATCTGACTAGTAATTTGGTCAACAGATTTTCTATCTGGATCATTAATGGCTTCAAAATAGTCTATTCTACCTCTCATTGTTTTGTTTATCTGGTTGAACAGCATGTACTTTTCCTGAAGTTCATTGTTATGCAATAACTCTTTTTCGAACCAGTTTCGTTCCTCCATTGAAAGTGTATTGTCAGCGTAATCTATTATATAATCAGTAAGTTCCTTCATTAACTGCTTGTATTAAACCAAATTAATTACAATAATTCAATTTCAAACCACTTCTAATTTTTGCATTCCTGAATGTTTAATTCTAAGATAATCAGGGTGATTGCTTATTCGTTTAAGGAGTTCACTTTGACATTCGCTTTTTTTCTTTCTGATGTATCCGTAGGTGTATCCAAGTTTCTCAGCAATTTCAATCAAAGAAAATTCTTGCCAAAATAAGTTAAGGATATCTTTTGATACAGGATCTAATGTATCAAACACTTCATAAAAGAGTTTTTCATAAATCTGATTGTCGTATACTTCTGTAAAATCTTGATCAGATGAGGTATCCTCTTTCCGAATGAAATAGTTGGCGGCAGCACGACGCTTTTCAAGTGCTCTTAGCCAAAGTTTCTCACAGATACTAAATAGAAATGATTTAAACTTACAAGTAAGAACAAATTGGTTTGTATCAATCCTTTCCAATATAATAATCAATCCATCTTGGAAAATATCTTTAGCATCCTCTGGGGTTCCGTGGTTCTGAGTCACCATAAGTCTGATCATAGGTAAATATCTGTCTGATAGATATTTAACTACATGACTCTGTCGATTTCGCAGGCACTCAATGATCTCTATATCGGTGAATTCAACCATTATTAAATTGGAGATTAAATATTTCAAACAAATTTATTCAAATAATGGATAGGTTAATGAAAAAAACGATCTTTCTTTAAAAAAAATATTTTTTGTACTTTTCTGTATTTATCAACTTTTCGTCAGGATTTTTATTTGCGATTAATTTTTTTGAAAAAAAAATAAAAAAAAGTGGAAAAAACAGGGTAACAATTTCTCGCCTATTCTAATTAAACAATGATTTTGTTTTGTATTAAAACTTTTTTGCAATGAGCAAAAGCAAAAGAGAAATGTTCGGTTGGTATTATTTTTTAGGTTGATTGAATAAAGTAGTGGCTGTCCTAAAGTTCTTTGAGTATTTCTTTGCAACTGATTTACACCCATAAGTATTCTCATAGGTTAAACAAGTAATTTGGTGTGGAAGTGTAAAAAATATTTTATTCATTCGGCTTGGGACAGCCCCTTTAATGAGTTCTAAAGTAGTATTCAAATTTTTAGTAAAGGTTTAAAATCATTATTGGTAGGGTTAATAAATGATAATACAAGTCATAATATTTACTTAACAATAAAAGGTATGATTGATGTGTTTGAAAAATGGTTTAGTCAATTTACTAAACCTGAGCAGGAAAGACTTCTTAAGCATATTTGGAAGAATCATATTAACCTAAAGGATGGTTCAAGTCTTATGCCTCTTGATAATAATGAGAAAAGGCTATTCTCTTCCACTTTGAGTTCATCGGTTCAGAAAAAGAGTTCAACCACAAGTGGTTAAGAGATTTTTTCTTAGAATTAAATTATTATACAAAGATTTCAATAAAACGAATTGGAGTCTTTGATGTATTTTTTAATAAAGATTAATCTTCATTAAGTTTTGTAATCTGGAAGGATTAAATGTTTGGATACAATGTTTTTATGTCTTTGTATCTTCATTTAAGAGACTTTTTTAATGATTTATTTTTTAAAACATTTAATGTATGAGTATGTATAGCATGTTACGAGGTGAAGCACTTGACTATGCTCATTCAAACATAAAGGTAAATTTAGGTCAATTGATTATTTCCCCAAGTGGGGGTAAGGTTTGGTATCCGAACAATACAGGTAGTTTTACATGTACAATTGCTAATACAGGGTTAATGCTTGTGTCAAATTTTATCATT
>Ga0209098_1000439_pt1 | contig 46147 bp, 36 predicted proteins | sample AD_JPNHW1_MetaG_FD_184429 | JGI IMG/M metagenome (GOLD analysis project Ga0209098, IMG submission 184429) | Active sludge microbial communities of municipal wastewater-treating anaerobic digesters from Japan - AD_JPNHW1_MetaG (SPAdes) (version 2) | ecosystem: Engineered > Bioreactor > Anaerobic...
TTTTTCGGGATGCTCCAATCCATACGCCTCCCCCTTTCGTGATTGATTTGATATTGGGTTTGCCTGTGCGCGTATGGCAAAACGCCTGTGCGCGAGTTGGTTTTACCGCCCGGTTTACGGCGGGGGTGGGGGCGCCGGTCGCTTGTCCGGCTGCGGCAAAGGGCCGTGATGGGTCGCTCGGGCCGGTATTTACCGGCTGCGGCGCGGCCCCAGCACAAGGATGCCCGCCAGCAGCAGCAGCATCGGTACCGCTACCAACAGCGCGATGCCCGCCGTCTGGCTGCCAGCCGTAAGCCCGGGATGGAACGCCGACTTGGCCATGATATCCAGCGAAACGGTCTTTTGTGGCAACAGCTCGCCCATCAGTTGCAGGATAAACTCCTCGTTAAACGTGCGTTGGTAAATGTATTCATCCGTAAACACGGTGCTGTTGCCGATGGCGAACATCCGGCTTACGTTGCCGTTGGGGTGCATGCGCCCGGACAGGATGGCTAAGGACATCTCGCCCTTCCGGTCGCCTTCCTGATAATCGATGCTGCCCGTGCCGTCGTTGGGGTCCCTCAGGTAGGCGTGCGCGCCGGACTTGAGCACCGTGGCGGCGGACAGGGCGCTATCCGTCTGGGCAGGGGTTTCAAAAGCGCAGGCGCCCGCTAGCAGGAGCACGTCCATGCTGCCGCTGATCAGCGGCTGGGTCATGTCCATCTGGTTAAAGTAGGGCAACAGGTAGATGCGCTCGCCGTAGTAGCTGCCCTGATCCTCCTCCCCGGCCACCACAACGCCGGACAGGGGCACCACGCCGTAGTTTTTGAGCAGGCTCATATAGTTGGGCAGATCCATCGGGTCGGTATAGTCCCGGGTCACAAACAGGCTGCCGCCGGCAAGCGCGAAGTTTTGGATGGTTTGCAGCTCGTCGGCAGTAAAATCCTTTTGCGGGTCGGCAATCATCAGCAGGTCGATGCCGTCCAGCGTATCGCCTGCCAGTAAATCAACGGCTTTGTGGTCGTAATTATTGCTTTGCAAAAAATCTGTGAGGTTGGAAAGCGCGTCCGGCGTGAGCTCGCCGTGGCCTTGCAGGATGCCCACGACGGGGATGTCCGTCTGGGTCACGTACACCAGAGCCTCGGTCAGCTTTTTTTCATACGCGAGGCCGGCGATTTCAAACGTGCCTTTTTCCACATTGTAGCCTTGGGTTACAAAATCGTCGTAGGACAGCACCTTGTAGCGCCCTGTGGCTTCGCAGCTAACAACCACGCTGTCCGCATCCAGCGTGGTTTTGACGTCGCTCTGGAAACGGGAAAGCAGGCCGGGGTTTTTAGCGATGTCCGTCGGCTCTACGCGGATGTTGTCGCTCAGCAGCTGGTAACGCGCGAGCACCTCGTAAAGCTGGCTGTCCATTTCTCCGTTTTGGTACAGCAGGTAAAGGTCGATGGGGCTTTGCAGGGTTGCGACTACCTTGCGGGTTTCCTCGCCGGTGGTGGTGTAGCCGTTAAAGCTGAAATCCGTTTGCCAGCCGTAGGTATCCTCCAGGTTTTTCACGCCTACGTTCAAAAGCACGCAAACCGTCAGCAGTCCGCCTACCAGCAGCAGGCCGAAGCCGCCGTGCCGCCATTTCGGCTTGCGCAGCTCGGCGCCTGTTTTCCGAAATAGCATGCCAAAGAAACGGCCAATCGCCTTGCCCAGCCAAACCGGAAACCGGAGCAGCGCGGTGATGATTTTTTTCATGCCGCGCCTCCCTGTGAAAAACGCCTCGCGTCCATCACGCGCACGGTGGCGGTGAGGCACAGCGCGATCAGCGTGACAAAATACAGCAGGCTTGCGTAGCTGAGCTGCCCCAAAATGAACGGCTCGTACCGGTCATACAGGCTCACAAAGCGCAGCGCGTCCGCGATGGCCGTCACGGAAACCTTATCGGCCAGCAGGTCGATCATCCACAGCATAAAATTGGCGGCGAAGGCGACAATCGCCGCGGACACCTGATTTTTGGTAAACCCGGTTACAAACAGATCCAGCGCTAAAAACCCCATACTTTGCAGCGTAAAGCCGAGATAACCCACAAACCATTCGCCAATATACACCTGCCCGTAGAGGGCGATAATCAGCGTGCACACGTTGGTGAGCGCGATGGCGATCCACAGCACCACTGATGCGGCGAAATACTTGCCAAGCACAATCCGCGTAAGAGATACGGGGCTTGTGAGCAGCAGCTGATCGGTACGGCGCTGGCGCTCCTCGCACAGGAGGCGCATGGTGAGCACCGGGCTTAACAGCATCACCAGCAACGTAAGCTGAGAAAGGAAAATCAGCAGTTCCCCGGACAGGGTGGAAAGGTTGCTCAGGTAAAAAATAATGCCGGACAGCGCCGTAAACACGCCGATGAACACATAGCCGATCGGGGTGTGAAAGTACGCCATCAGTTCCCGTTTAAAAATCGTGAGCAAGGCAAAACCTCCTTGTTGGGTGCGGCGGTTTACACGCGGTCAACCGTCACAGGCGAAAAAAGCGCATTAACGCAAGTGTGGGCCGCGCGGATGCTCTGTGCGCATCCGCTGGGCGGCAGCCTGCCGCCGCAGGCCCGCGCCCGGTCGCCGGGGCGGTTGGCGCGGATTGCGACTTCGAACAAACGATTACTCAGAAATCGCCCGCAGGAACACCTGCTCCAAATCATCCTCACAGCGCGTCATGCGCAAAATGGGCGCGCTCATGGCGCTGCACAGGGTAAACACCTGTTTTTCAGGCAAGGCCGCCGGGCCAAAGGAAAGTTGAAGGCACACTTCGTCCTCGCCGGAGCTTGGCTGCACGCAAACGCCGCGCAGACCCTCCAAACGGTTCATCGCCGCGACCAGCCGCTTTTCGCTGCCCTGCACCGTGCATAGCAGCGTAACCAGATCGCTGCCGCCGATGCTGCCAATCGGCGCGTCCAGCTTGACCTCGCCCCGGTGCAGGATCACCACATGGTCGCACAGCTGGCGAACTTCGCTCAGGATGTGTGAAGAAAAAATGATGGTGCGCCCCACGCTCAGCTTACGGATCAGGTTACGGATTTCGGTGATCTGTTTCGGGTCCAGCCCGACGGTCGGCTCATCCAGGATCAGCACATCCGGATCGCCGCACAACGCCTGCGCCAGCCCGACGCGTTGGCGGTACCCCTTGCTCAGGTGGCCCAGAAGGCGTTCCCGCATTTCCGTGAGGCCGGTTTTCAGGATAATCTCGTTCACATGGGCGGGAATGGCGCGCTGCGTTACCAGTCTGAGCGCCGCCACAAAATGCAGATATTCCTCAACTGTCATTTCATCATACAGGGGCGGATGTTCCGGCAGGTAACCCAGCTCCCGTTTGGCTATTTCCGGCTCCAGCAGCGGATCGCGGCCGTCGATCAGCACCCTGCCGGCTGTGGGCGCAAGGTAGCCTGTCATAATGTTGAGCAGCGTGGTTTTACCCGCGCCGTTCTGGCCCAACAAACCCAGCACCTTGCCCTTGGGAGCCTTGAGCGATATATTTTTCAGCGCCTCAACGCTGCCGTAGCGCTTGCTGACGCCTTGAACCTCAATCATGCGCACGCTCCCCCTTCCGATATTGGACTGTGCCTTATTATAACAAAGCTTAGGGGGCAGGATTGTAAATAGTTTGTGAACAACGTCCAAAGGCCCAAGCCGCAAGGCTTTGCGCGTTGCCATTGGATTTGGGAAGCCGGAAAACTCCATGGTCCATGGCCGCATGGGGGTTCAAATTGATGTTTAGCATCCCGGGGACGTGGATATACAGACTACAGGGTTTCAAACACCCCGACCCTCAACAGGACAAAGGAGATCATCCTATGAAAATACTCTATCGGGCAAAAGCGGTATCCAAAGGTGGACGCGACGGTCAGGTGACCGTGGAAAACAGTCCCATCCAGTTTGAAATGGCCCTGCCTGCCGAGCTGGCGGGCACCAAAGCGGTGGGCTTCAACCCCGAACAGCTTTTTGCGGCCGGATATTCCGCCTGCTTTGGCAGTGCTCTGCAACATGTGTACAAGGTCAAACGCCTGAAGATGGAGCCTCCCGAAGTGCATGCCAACGTAGGTATTGGCCGCAACGACGCTGGCGGCTTTGCGCTCGCGGTGGATTTGGAAGGCGTGTTTACCGGCGTGGATCAGGCCACGGCCGATGCGCTGATGGCCGAAGCCCATCTGGTGTGCCCCTACTCCAACGCGACGCGCGGCAATATTGAAGTAACGCTGACGGCGAAAGTGAAGTAAGCGGTTTACCCCCAGCGAAAGCAGGCCGCTATTTACGAAAAGGCCCCCCGACTGTGTGCGAACGCGGTCGGGGGGCGCTTTTCGTTATGCGGCGTATTGGGAAGGTTTCGCGGCTGCGGCGGGGGATGGACGGGTCAAATGGGAAAGGATATCGGCAATGCGTTTCCACCGCTCGCCTCATAGCCCTTCGGGCTGTTCGCTCGCTTAATGGCTTTGCGTTGCGGCGGGAGGCGCGGGGTTCCGCCCCGCACCCCGGCAGGGGTTTCACCCCTGCACCCTGACAAAAGCTTCGCCCTTGACCCGGTTCCGCTGCGGCGGGGGGGATGGGATGTATGCTTACATCGGCAATGCGTTTCCACCGCTCGCCTCATAGTCCTTCGGGCTGTTCGCTCGCTTGATGGTTTTACGCTGCGGTAGGAGGCGCGGGGTTCCGCCCCGCACCCCGGCAGGGGTTTCACCCCTGCACCCTGACAAAGGCTTCGCCCTTGACCCGGTTCCGCTGCGGCGGGGGGGATGGGATGTATGCTTACATCGGCATTGCGTTTCCACCGCTCGCCTCATAGCCCTTCGGGCTGTTCGCTCGCTTGATGGTTTTTCGCTGCGGTGGGAGGCGCGGGGTTCCGCCCCGCACCCCGGCAGGGGTTTCACCCCTGCACCCTGACAAAGGCTTCGCCCTTGACCCGGTTCCGCTGCGGCGGGGGATGATTTCCCCTCATAAAGTTAGGGCTTCACATTTTCCATCGCGGCGTTCACATCCGCTTCGCAGGCCCGCATCGCAAGAATCGTCTTTTCAAACAGATCATTCAAATCCCACCCCAATGCCTCCGCGCCTGTACGGATAACATCGCGGGAACACCCGGCGGCAAACGCCTTATCCTTGAACTTCTTCTTTATGCTGGAGGTTTCCATGTCCATCACGCTTTTGGAAGGGCGCATCAGCGCGGCCGCGCCAATCAACCCGGTCAGCTCGTCGGTTGCGAAAAGCACCTTTTCCATCTCGTGATCCGGCTGAACATTGCAGCACAGCCCATAACCGTGGGAGCACACCGCGTGAATCAATTCCTCATTCGCGCCGCCCTCGCGGAGCAGCTCTGGAGCTTTCTGACAATGCTCCTCGGGATACAGCTCAAAATCAATGTCATGCAACAGCCCGACATTGGCCCAAAAATCCGCGTCGTCGCCATAGCCCAGATCCTGAGCGAACCAGCGCATCACGCCCTCCACCGTAAGCGCGTGCCGGATGTGGAACGGTTCCCTGTTATAGGCGGAGAGCAGCGCGAGGGCCTGCTCCCTCGTGAATGGATTGTTCATCGTGGCACCCTCCCATCTTAGGTTTCAAATCTTCCCGATCATAGCACAGGTCGGCCATTGCGTAAAGGTGGCGCGCGAAAAACAGCAGCTGGCCGGCCCGACCCTTTGCGCTGGTAGCCGGATTGGGCCGGCGGGGCGCCCCGGGCAGCGCTACGCGGCGTAAAAGGGAACCGCCGTAGCCGGGTGGCCAAACGGGGATTCTGCGCAATGGCTACGCACGCAAAAAACCGACGGTCTGTTCAACCGTCGGTTTTGGATGGATTACATCATTTGTGCAAAAAATTACTTTTTCGCCATCTGGGCGATTTCTTCGGCAAGGTTCTCCTGCCGCTTTTCAATGCCCTCGCCGCGCTCGAACCGGGCGAAACGCACAGGGGTGATGGTCGCGCCGATCGCCTTGGCCACTTCGTTGGTGTACTGCGTGATGGACTTTTCGGGGTCCTTCACGAAGGGCTGGTCGATCAGGCAAACTTCCTTGTAGTACTTCTCGATGCGGCCCTCGACCATCTTGTCGATGATCTTTTCGGGCTTGCCTTCATTAAGCGCCTGAGCGCGAAGGATTTCCTTTTCCTTATCCAGCGTGTCGGTCGGCACTTCGTTCTTGAGCACATAGGCAGGCCGCGCCGCCGCGATCTGCAGGGCCAAATCATGGTAATAAGCCTTGAAAAGCTCGTTGCCAAAGGTTTCGGGCTTGTCGTTGTCCACTTCAATCAGCACGCCGATCTTGCCGCCCATGTGGATGTAGGTTTCCACAACGCCAGCCTTGGCTTCATAGCGCGCGAAACGGCGCACGCTGATTTTCTCGCCGATGGCGACGGTCGCGTCGCTCACCAGGTCGGTGATCGTCTTGCTGGGATCGTCCGTAAACGGCTGCGCCATCAGGGTGTCCACGTCGGCGGGGTTCGCCTTGGCGATGTGGTGGGCGATCTTGTTGCAAAAATCTTTAAAATTGTCGGTGTTGGCCACAAAGTCGGTTTCGCAGTTGACTTCCACAATCACGCCAACTTTAGCGTCCGGGGTCACGTAGCCGTTCACCATGCCTTCGGCGGCAATGCGGCCGGCCTTTTTGGCGGCGGCGGCCAAGCCCTTTTCACGGAGCCATTCGATCGCCTTTTCCATTTCGCCGGCGGCTTCGATCAGCGCCTTTTTACAATCCATCATACCGGCCTGCGTCATTTCGCGCAGTTCTTTGACCATCTGGGAGGTAACCTCAGCCATGGAAACTCTCTCCTTACCTAATTCACGTCAGTGGCGGGCATAGCCGCCGGTTAAATCGCAAGAACGAGCGGCGCGTTTGGCACGCCGCCCGCTAAAAGCCTTACGGTCAGTCGTTCTTATCGGCTTCTTCGTTGGCGGGCTGCTCGGCGCTTTCCGCCGCGTCCTGATGGCCCTGCTTGCCTTCGAGCACCGCGTCCGCCATTTTGCCGGCGATCAGTTTGACCGCGCGGATGGCGTCGTCGTTGCCGGGGATCACGTAGTCAATCTCGTCAGGATCGCAGTTGGTGTCCACAATGCCCACGATCGGGATGCCCAGCGTGCGGGCTTCGCTCACGGCGATGTGCTCCTTGCGGGGGTCCACAATGAACAGCGCGCCGGGCAGGCGTTTCATTTCGCGGATGCCGCCCAGGTTGGCTTCAAGCTTTTCACGCTCGTGCATCAGCTTGATAACTTCCTTTTTGGGCAGCACTTCCAGCTGGCCGCTGGTTTCCATTTTGTCGATCTGGTTCAGGCGTTCCACACGGGTGCGGATGGTGCGGAAGTTGGTGAGCATGCCGCCCAGCCAGCGGTTGTTTACATAGTACATATTGCAGCGCAGGGCTTCGGAGGCGATGCTTTCCTGAGCCTGCTTTTTGGTGCCCACAAACAGGATGCTTTTGCCCTGCATGGCGATGTCGCGCACAAACGCGTACGCTTCGTCCGCTTTACGGACGGTCTTTTGCAGGTCGATGATGTAGATGCCGTTGCGTTCGGTGAAGATGTACTGGGCCATTTTGGGGTTCCAGCGACGGGTTTGGTGGCCGAAGTGTACGCCGGCCTCCAACAGCTGTTTCATGGAAATAACTGCCATGGATGGTTTCCTCCTTGTTTTATCCACCCTTTGCGTCAACCCGGAGCGGACGCCGCGGCATAACGCCGCAGCACAAGCGCGCGGTCAACAAAGGTGCGTAATCGCATAAAAGTATAGCATAGGAAATGAAAAGGCGCAAGATGCAAACCGTGTTTTTGCAATTTTCAGAGGATGCGCGCGCCGGAAACCAACCTATTTTGTAGAAAAAAACGCTTGACAGGACCCTTGCCGTTGCGTATAATTGTCGATGCAGCTAACGCGATGGGGAATTGTGTAACGGTAGCACCTACGACTCTGACTCGTATTGTCTAGGTTCGAATCCTAGTTCCCCAGCCATCCTGGCTCCATGGTCAAGCGGTTAAGACGTCGCCCTCTCAAGGCGAAGTCAGGGGTTCGATTCCCCTTGGAGCTACCATACGCAAATGCTTGTGTAACAGTCGTTTCACAGGCTTTTTTTATACCGCATATTTGACTGCCCGTGGCAGGCGCCGGCGCGCGCTGTGTTTTACGGCCGGTTGCGGGCCTGTTTTAGGTTCTTTATCAAATGCTGAGGCCATGGTCAGCAGCGAGCGGCATACGAGTGCGAAAGCAGCGAAAAAATGTGGAACTAAATACTCAGCGTACTGGCCAGCGTCAAAAGGCGCTGGCTTTCACGATATTCAGCTCACTCCAATGATCTTTTCCCTCAGCGATGCCACGCGCCGACCTGCGTATCCTTCACTGAATCGCTCACGGCAGGCGGCCCATCCTCCGCCATCCACCCCAGCCAACCCCCGGCGACCCGGAACCCCGGATTGACGCTGCGCCTCACAAGCGATACAATACCAACGGAAGACCCCGGGCCGTTAGCGCACGCGGCGCTCCGTGACCCGGGCGAACGGCAATAGACGTACTGTGAGGCGTGCTTATGGCTTGTACAACAATTCTGGTTGGGAAAAAAGCAACTTACGATGGTTCAACAATGATCGCCCGAAATGATGATTCAGGCTCCGGTAACTTTACCCCGAAAAAATTTCAGGTGATACCGGCCCGGCAACAGCCGGAAACGTATCAATCCGTACTGTCCCATGTGCAGATTCCGCTGCCGGCCAACGCCATGCGGTATACCGCCGTACCAAACGCCGTAGCGGGTAAAGGCATTTGGGCTGCCAGCGGCGTGAACGGGGCCAACGTGGGCATGACGGCCACGGAAACCATTACCTCCAATCCTCGCGTGCTGGGCGCCGATCCGCTGGTGAACTATCAGCCGGCGCTGGGGGATCATCCCGAAACCGTCGGCGGCATTGGCGAGGAAGATATTGTTTGCCTTGTGCTGCCCTACATTTGCAGCGCGCGCGAGGGCGTGCTGCGGCTGGGCCATCTGCTGGAAACCTACGGCACCTATGAAATGAACGGCATTGCCTTTCAGGATCGGGACGAAATCTGGTGGCTGGAAACCATCGGGGGCCACCATTGGATTGCCCGGCGCGTCCCGGACGATTGCTACGTCGTGATGCCCAACCAGTTAGGGCTGGACCGGTTCGACCTTGCGGATGCCTTCGGCGAGCAGAAGGAATATCTATGCTCGAAAGATCTGCGGGCATTCATCGAACGCAATCATCTTAACCTGTCGCTGGGCGACGGGCTGAACCCGCGCGATGCCTTTGGCAGCCATGAGGATTCGGATCATGTGTACAACACGCCGCGCGCGTGGTTCATACTGCGGTATTTCAACCCCCGCACCAAGGTGTGGGACGGCCCCGCGGCGGCATACACCCCCCGTTCGGATGATTTGCCCTGGTGCATGGTTCCGGAGAAAAAGATTACGCCCGAGGATGTGAAATACGCGCTTTCCGCCCACTATCAGGGCACGCCGTTCGATCCGTACGATTCGCACGCCGATCCGTTGCTGCGCGGCTCCTACCGTGCCATCGGCATCAACCGCAACGATTTTATGGCGCTGTTGCAGCTCCGCCCGCAGGTGGCGGAAGCGTTTTGCGCGGTGGAGTGGCTCGCCTTTGCCTCCAACGCGTTTAACGCGATGGTTCCCTTCTACGCCAACGTGTCCGCAACGCCTGCCTATCTATCCCAGACGACGCAAACCGTCAACACCGATAGCTTTTACTGGGTCAGCCGCCTGATTGCCGCGCTGGCGGACGCCGCGTACAGCAAGTCCGTTTCCCACATCGAACGTTATCAGTTTTCTGTGCACGCCAAGGGGCATGAACTGATCGGCCGTTACGATGCGCTGCTGTCGCAGGAGTCCGGTGAGGCGAAGCAGGCAGAGCTGCGGGAAGAAGCCAATCAGGCCGTGGCGGATATGGTAAGGCAGGAGGCCGCCGAAACGCTTTTCAAGGTGCTGAACGAGCAAAGCAACCACATGAAAAACGCGTTCTCACGCTCCGACGCGTAAAGATCAAAAAATCCTCTGCGCCAGACGGAAACTCCGCCAGGCGCAGAGGATTTTTGTGAAAAGGCACGCGCAAACCGACGCCTTCATTCCCACCGTCAACCTGAGCAAGTCGGCTTGAGGCGCCTGGTAACCGTATTCAGCGACTGCCGCCTGGCACTCTGGCTCATATGAATATGGGCAAAATGACGGACGTGACCCTTCGGGAGCATGTTCTTTCACCCGCGTCCACGCCCCGCGCTACAGCAGGCTACCCATCGAGGTAATCAAGCTGCTGACGGTGCCCATGGCGGAGGTCATCAGCGCGCCGCCCACCAGCTGGATCATCATCAGCTTGAGAATTTCCGCAATGCAAATCAGCGCAATTTTGGTAGGCACGGCCAGAGGCTCCGGCAAACCGGTGATACGCAACACCAGCGTGCACATCAGGGCATAGCTGGCAACCTCTCCCACCAACACCATCAAAAACCCGAGATAGGGCGAAATGAGGCTGGTCAGCATGCACAATACGGATGCCGCAATGGTCGGCAGCGTGGTCAGCGCCATAAAGTTGGACAAAAGCTGGAAGGAAAACCGCACCTTGCGAATCACGCACAGGTAAACCATCGCAACCGCCGCCGGAAAGCCAAGGGCAAAAACCTGACAGAGCACGGCAATGCCACCGATGGACGCGCCCATTTTGCCCGCAATGTAATTGATGCCCTGGTTCATGCTGGCGGCGTCGCCGGCCAGCTGTGTGCCCGTAAGCGAAGACAGGCCGGCAAACAGAGCGGAAACCACGCTGCGGTTCACAATCATGGCTACCAAAAACGTCAGCAGCAGCGAAAGCCCGGCAATCACACCGCCGGTATACACATCGTTGCGCTCCATCATGCCAAGCAGGGTATCCCCCGGCTCCCGAAAAAGCCCGATCATCACGCGCGGCAGGTTGCCCAGCGCGTTCACAAATGGGCTGTGCTCGCCTGCGCCGGCATTGTATCGGCCATAGACCGGCTGGTAGCCCTGCGGGTAGCCGTCATAGCCCGTGGATTGGCCGTATCCGTAGGCAGTCGGGTCAAACCCCTGCGAATAGCCGGGTTGCCCGTAGCCCTGCGCGCCCGTGCCATAGCCCTGAGCGCCTCCCTGCGCGCCCGCGCCATAGCCCTGAGCGTATGGGTTTTGGCCATAGCCCTGCCCGTAAGCCGTGGGGTCGAAGCCCTGCGGGTAGCCTCCCATGGGCTGCGGATAATCCGGAAAGCTCTGCATGCCGGGAAGGAAGGTTCCGCAAGCTGGACAGCTTTGCGCGCCTTGCGGTAAAACAGTTCCGCAGTTCGGACAGTTCATCGGCGTTCTCCTTTCCGGTTATGGTTAACCGTGGCAATGGGTAAATCTTATCATACCATGCGTTTTTACCGTGCGCAAGGGTCCGAGGCGACGGGCGCGGCCCTGTTGTCACGGCGCAGACTGTAACTGGGCGTCCGGCCCGTTCCGAAATTCGAACTGCTCGGCGGCCCGCCGCGCAACGCGAAATAAAAACCCATCAGGCGGGCTAAACGTCAGGCGGGCGGCCCTTCAGGGCGCGCAATGTTGTTGTTGGCAGTATTTTTCTACATCGCGATGACTTTTCTCAGGATTGACCATTTCCCATTCAACATGAACGCATGTCCCCTACGGAGCGGTCGCCGTTTCCGGCGGCGCATCCGCCGTCAGTTTCCCCACGAGGTTTTGATCCAGCAGATACACGCGCATGTGCCCGTCGTCTACCACCTGATTGGCGGGTAAAGTGTTCAGGTATTGGCTCAGGGTGGAAAGGGCGTAGTAGCGGCCGTCCCAGAAATCCGGCTCGGTACACAGCGCGGCCACGTGCATGGCTTGCAGCGCGGCGGGCACTTCGGCAAGCGGCAGGTTCATCAGCGGAACCATCGGGTTGCTGGTGAGCACATAGCCTTTGGCGCGCAACGCGTACTGATAGCCGGGGCGCGTGATGAGGATTTTCTGGCTGTCCGGCACCAGCGGGCCAAGTTGCAGCAATAGGTTGTAGCGCTGTTTGAAGCTGTTGTCCTGCAAGGTGCTTTCATCGCTGAGCATGGGGCTGCCGTACCGGTACATGCTGTTGTGGTAGCCGCTCACCTGCGTGCCCGTAACAAACGCCAGCAGGCAAAGCAAGGCGCACAGCAGGGCAGGCGCGCGTCTGACCCCTGAGCCAATGGTGGGCAGACGTTTTTGGAGCGCCGGCACCAACCTTCCGCCCCGGCGTTTAAGCCAGCCCATCAGCGCCGGCCACTCGCCTTCCGCCGCCGCCAACACTGCGACAATGGCCGCCGCCGCAAACAGATACCATTGCAGCGTGTAGCGCTGCATGGTTAAAAACGAACCGGAAAAGCTGTACAGGCTCGTATCCAACAGGCCGGACATCGGCGCAAGCGTAAACAGCGTCAGCAGAGCAGCGCCCAAAACCGCGCTTACCCGCGCTGCGCGCTCACGCGCCGCAGCGCCGTCTTTCAGGCACACGGCCACCGGCCCGTCCGCGCGCGGCGCAGCGGCCAACAGGGCGCGCGTCGCCGCCCTGCCTTTGAGCCGCCGTGTCAGAATCACCGCAAGCGCCATAAGCAAGCCGACCAGCGCCAGCCTCAACCCCCAGATGCCGACCGGCGTGGCATACGCCATCACGATATCATACTTGGCCTGCCAAAAATTCAGGTGGGTGGTGGTTTCCTCCAGCTTATACTCCTCCTGCATGTACAGGGCGTACCACGGCGCGTTGGTAAAGGTGGTCATCAGCCGCCATGGGCTCATTTCGCCCCATTGGAAGTAGCACCACAGGTTGCCCGCATAGGCAACCAGTGTCCCGGCCGCGCCGCCCAGCGCCAGCCCCGCGGATCGGAGCAGCGTCCGCGCCGCCTGCCCGTCGCGCCGGTTTAACGCCTCCAGCCACCGGAGAACCACCCAGGCGATCACCATAAACGGCAACACCACAAAGCACACCACATGCGTGCTCATGACGGTAAAACACAGCAGGGTAATGAAATACAGCTTTCCAAGATACTTCCGGAGGCCGCCGTCCGGCTTCAGCCCCAGCAGGCCAACCGCGCCAACCACCAGCGCAAGGCATCGCCAATTATCCCTGGGCGCAACCGCGATGGAATACACATAATTGGGCACCAGGTTAAACAGCAGCAGCCCCAGCAGAATCCAACGCCGGTTGCCGCGCGTAACCTGTACCAGCAACGCCATAAACGCGCACAGCAGGTACAGCGTCAGCAGGCCAAGGCCCGTCATCATGGGCTTGTCATAGGGGTAACCGTACGTGTCCCCGGTGTGCATCAGCCCATAAGCCATGTACAGTTCCATCGACGGGAAGTGGGAGTTGCCCCGGAAATGCCCCGTCTGATCGTTTTTATCCAGCAGGTTTCCCAGATCCCGATCCTCACAGTAGCGCAGCCCTAACCCCATATACTCGCCCGCGTCCGCCTGCGCGGCGGAGGTGCTGGTGGTAAACCGGATGCAGATGGGCGCGAGCAGAATGGCCATCGCCAACGCAAAGCACAGGGACGCGATCGCAGGCTTGTCCAAATGGCACAGCCGCCTGAGCCACGCCCCAAAACGGCGCGCCAGAGAAAGCAGCCGGCCCGTCCGCCGCAGGATCATCCACAGCAGGTAAGCGCTGGCTAACGCGGGCAGCGCGCTGATGTACACCGCCTTGGGCGCAAAGGGCCAAAACAGCGCCAGCAGAAGCATCCACAGGTACTGCGCAAGCGGCGTGACCGAAACCCCCGCCAGAAACGCGCCCAAACGGTTGCCCCCAACCCACAGGCGGCGGGCCGAAAACAGCGTGCCCAGCGCCAGCGCCTGCACCGCGCAGCTGAGGATGAACAGGTTGCGCCACGCGTTGCCAACCGCAAGCCAATCAAGCATCAGCCTTTCCTCCCCGCCTTGGCCAGCCGATCTGTTTCGGCAATGTAGTAATCGTTGATGTCCACTTTTTCCGCCAGCAGTTTTTCACGCTGCGCCTGACTCCGCTCCGCCAGTTCGGGATCCTTCAGCAGCGCCAGCGCCCTCTCCAGCGCGCGCTCATAGCGGTCGTCGCCCTCGTTAAAGTTATCCAGCAGGCCATACCGCTCGCTCTGCTCCCGGGTGCTGCCGCTGCGGATCACGTTCACGTACAGGGCGTGCACGCCAAGCACCACGGCTTCGCTTGCCATGGTCGCGCCTTCGCTGTACACCAAGCGCGCAAAAGCCAGCACATGGTGGGCCATCGCAAAGGGCGTTTGCAGGCGGTAGGGTTCCAGCTCCGCAGAAAGCGGTTTTTCACTGCTGACCCACACGCGCACCCCGGCCGCCTCCAGCCGCCGGACCAGCGAAAGCTGCTCCCCGTCGCTCAGGCCATGTTTGCCCACATCGTGGCTGGCGTTCCAAGCTACAAAGCGCACCAGCACATACGGCTCGTCCGGGTTGAAGCCCACGTCCCTGAGCGCCTGCCGGCTGGGGGTAAACACGCTTGGGTGCAGGTAAAACAGTTCCTTGTAGGTATCCACACGCTCCTGTTTCGGCCCCAGATCCGTCAAAAACGTGCGCGGCGTGAGCATTTTTGTGCTCAGACGCTTGCAGATGCGCAGGCTGAACTTGCTCACCTCGGTATCCTCATACAGCAGATGGGGCTTGCGGCATACCCATGCCGCCACCGCCAGCATCGGCGAGGCGCGGCCGATGAAAATATCCGGCTGAAAGCGTAGCGCCCGCACGGTAAATTCCACGCTCAGGCGGATAAACAGCCAGCCCTTTTGCACAATATTACGGCCCGTACCCCGCGCGCACAGCACATAGGGAATGCGATAGCTGTCCAGCAGGGTTTGCGCGCCGTCCTTATCCACGGCCAGCATCAGCACCTCGTCCCCCCGGGCCGTCAGCCTTTCCAGAATGGTATGGAACTGATGCACCCATGCGGGGTGGACAACGGATATGATCACTTTCATGGCAATCGTCCTTTCGGCGGCGCGCTCCGCGCTGCCTTTGTGAATGGAAGTCCCGGACCGGGAAACAAATGCAACGGGCCGGCGCGGGTTTTGCGCAAGCTTGCCCTGCCGCGCGTGAAAGGCTTGCCGATACCGCGTCAGGAAACCGCGCGGATTTTGCGCAAGCTTGCCCTGACGCGCGTGAAAGGCTTTCCAATACCGCGTCAGGAAACCGCGCGGGTTTTGCGCAAGCTTGCCCTGCCGCGCGTGAAAGGCTTGCCGATACCGCGTCAGGAAACCGCGCGGATTTCGGGCGCGGGCATCTCGCCACGGCGCAGTCGCAAACCGGAACGCGCCGCCTGCGCCAGAAGCGCCAGCGCCACCGGCGCGGTAAAATACAGCGGCATCGCGTAGCGGTAGTAGCCGTTTACCGCCGAAAACAGGCAACCAATCAGCGTAAACAGCGCCGGAAGCATGCACAGCGCGTTTCCGCGTTTCCGCATGCTCAGAATGGCCGCCAAAACGAACAGCGTGATCGCTCCGTACGCGCCCGGCGCGGTGAGCAGCCGGAACGGCGCGTATTGGAAAAGCGATTGCAGCCGGGTTTTCAGCTCGTTGGCTTTCGGGTTTACCGTAAAATCAAAAGCGCCGTCAATCAGCGTGGTGCGGCCCTCCATCCCAAGCAGGAAGGTGGGCTTGATGGTGCTCACATAGCCGGGCAGCAGATATCCGTAGCTGTTGTGGAAGGTTGCGCTCAGGTAGGTTGCCGGGTATTTGAGCCCCAGCCCCGCCCACGTGCGAAAGAACGCCGCCTTTTGCGCCTCGGTAACGCCGTCGCGCCACAACGCCTTAACCGGGTCGGACAGTTCTCCGTTATACGCCGCCTGAACCTGCGCAAGCGGCATCGCCGCGTCAATCGCGGCGCTCTCCTCCGCCGTCAGGGATTCGCTGGCCACCGCGCGGGCCACCTGCTGCAGGGGCACCGACCAGTTTTCGGTTTCCGGCGTAGGCGCGGCCTCGAGCGTTGGCAACACCGCCCCATACAGCGCAAACATCGCGGCCCCCAGCAGCGCCAGCGCCATCAGCGGCGCGCGCCATTGCCGCGTACCCTTCAGCATCCCCCGGATCAGCAGCGCGGCGAGCGTTACCCCGGCCAACACAGCGCCCGCGTTACGCAGCAGCGCGCACAGCACGGCGCTCAGGCACAGCCCCACCACGGTGCGCATCGGCGGCCATTTGCTTTGCACCGCCCGCCACGCCATCAGCGTAAGCCAGAGCACGGCCATGGCAAAGCTCGTATCCTTGCCCATGCAGAAAGCAAAAATTGGAAACACCGGGCACAGCGCGTAAAACGCCGTCGCAAGCCACACCAGCCAGCGAGGCGCGCGCGTTTCCGCAATGCGCGTGAGGCTGTAACCCAGCAACCAGGCCATCAGCAACGCCTGCGCGCCGGTATAGATCAGCACCGCCGCGTCCGCGGAATGAAATATGCCCTTGCCAAGGCTCAGGGCCACCCATACCAGCCCGGTTTGAAAAACCGGGTTGCCATTGCTCAGCGGCTTGCGGCCAAAAATCTCCGCGATTTGGGTGATGCTGTCGTTGCTTACGGTGCCGGGCCAGATGGCATACAGGTAGGGCAACCAGCACAGGAGGAGCAGCAGCATGGAAGCCCAGGTGGGCATGGCAGGCTGAACGCGGCCCGCGATCGCCGGCTCCGTCCCTGCCGGGGCCAGCCGGTACGCGGGGTCTGCTCTGCCAATCGCCGCGCCGCGCCCTCGCTCCGCTGAAACGGTTGCGGCTGCCAGCCCGCCCTGAGACGTCCGGGCGTTCCTCTGTCGCCGCGCGCTGGTTTCCGAATTTCCGACATCCCGCGATGGAAGGGGTTGGCTCCGGTTGGCCTGCCCCCACGCGAACGCCCCGTTGCGTGCGTCTGCCGTTCCCGGCTGCCCGGCGGAGCGATCAGGCTGCGCCGCCCCCAATGGACTATCGGGGCGGTTGTATTCCAGCATTCCCAATCGGCTGCCTGCGCCGTTCGGGTCTACCCATGCGGACCCCCTGGTAGCCTCCGCGCCGCCCGTCCTGTTCAGGCGGTTGCCAAAGCGCGCCCCGGATGCCTCGGGGGATTCGCCGCCATCCGTTTGCGGGCGGGGCGTATCCCTTGGGGCGCAGGGCTGGGAAAGCGCGTCTGTCAGCAATACCATGCCCATATAGTAAGCGGGCGCGCGGCCCAAAAAATATAAAGCCGCTTGAAGAACGTTCGCCATCAGCAATTCAGCGGTTCCAGTTTGCGCAAAGCTTTCCCCCAGCGTCGCCACCCCGGCCAAGAACAACGCCGACAGCCACAGCCTGGCCCGGGCGTATCCGCGGTTTACGCCGCCCAGGGCACGGTAGCCCAGCCCCAGCGCCACCGCCGCTAAAAACCACGCGCCGGTGCCGGGCAGCGTACGGGTCCACGAAACCGCCGTTTCCCCCTGCGGAGCAGCCGCCGTCAGCGGGATGCACAGCGCGGCAAGCGAGAGCGCCCAAAGCAACGCGGACAGGAGCGACTTCCCCGTTGCGCGCGACTGCGGCATGGCGATTCCTCCTCATTATATAAGGTGCGAACTGTCGATACATTCGAGGGTATCTTATCTTTTTTTCGTGGGGCTGTCAAGGTGAAGGCCCGCGCGGGCGGGGTTGCCGGGCCTTTAAGCCGGCAAAGCGTCGGCCCTGAAAACCCGGAGATACGTCCCGATCGAAAAAGCGGTGTCACCGCGCGCAAAGCGTGGTAAACCTATTCTGTACAAAAAATACGCAAGGCGGCCCATAAACCAAAACCCGCCGGAAAGAGAGGCTAACGCCCATGAAAAACCACAGCGCCCGCCGATGGAGCCTCATAGCAGTCACTTTTCTGCTGCTGTTGAGCCTGACCGGCTGCACCCCTGCGGCCCAAACTACCAACACCATGACGCCGGCGGCCTCCTCCGAAGCGCCGCAAACCGCCGCCACACAGGAAACGGGGGTTTATCAATTGATTACGGCTGAACAGGCAAAGAAAATCATGGATACGGAAACCGGTATTACCATTCTGGACGTACGCGAGCCTTCGGAATTTAACGAAGGCCACATCCCCAACGCAAAACTCCTGCCGCTTGGCGACATCGCCACGCTTGCCGCCACATCGTTACCGGATCTGAGCGCCAAAATACTGGTTTACTGCCGCAGCGGCCGGCGCAGCCAGAGCGCCGCCAAGCAGCTGATCGCGCTTGGGTATACGCAGGTGTTCGATTTTGGCGGCATCCTCAACTGGCCATACGACGTGGTTCAGTAAGGATAGCGCCCCGGCTGAAGCCTCTCCCTGCGCGCGGGGTTTGCCTCCGAGCAAACTGATCTCCAAAGCAGACATAGCCCCGGCTGACCGTTTTCGCGCGAGCCGCCAATCGCCGCGCGGGAAATGTCAGCCGGGGCTTTTCGTCCTTTTCGGGCTACGCCGCTCCGTTTGCCATGTGCCCGCGGCGCGGCATTGCCAAGGTAAATCCCTTATGCTATAATGGATTTGCTGTAAAAAGCGATGGATCGTCCGGGTTTGCCGGCGGGCAACCGCGCGTATCCGCCCATTGCCGGTTGCGGCCGTTTTTCAGGAAGACTTTGCCAATGAAGGAGCATCATCGTGAAACTGATGATTCAGATTCCCTGCTATAATGAGGCGGCAACCCTCACCGTTGCCCTGAACGATCTGCCAAAGCATATCGACGGCATTGACGAGATTGAGTACCTGATTGTCAACGACGGCAGCAAGGACGGCACCGTGGACGTTGCCCGGGCGTGGGGCGTAAACCACGTTGTCAGTTTTAAGCAAAACAAGGGTCTGGCCAAGGGGTTCATGGCCGGGATTGACGCTTGCCTGCGCAACGGCGCGGATATTATTGTGAATACCGACGCGGACAATCAGTATTGCGGGCAGGATATTGAAAAGCTGGTGCGGCCCATCCTCGCGGGCGAGGCGGATATCGTGATTGGCGAACGGCCTATTGACGCGATTGAGCACTTTTCCCCAATGAAGAAAAAGCTTCAGCACTTCGGCAGTTACATTGTGCGCAAGGCATCCCGCACCGACGTGGCCGACGCGCCCAGCGGCTTTCGCGCCTATTCCCGCGAGGCGGCCATGAGCCTGAACGTTATCAACAACTACACCTATACGCTGGAAACCATCGTGCAGGCGGGCAACAGCCGCGTGCCGATCCGCTCCGTGCCCGTGCGCACCAACCCGGAGCTTCGGGAATCCCGCCTGTTCAAGAGCATGTTCGGGTATGTCCAGCGCTCCATCGTGACCATTTTACGCTCGTTCATGATGTATAACCCGCTCAAATTTTTCGGCGCGGTGGGCGGCGTGCTGTTTGGCGCGGGGCTGATTCTGGGCGTGCGGTTTTTGGTGTACGTGATCGCGTCCGGTTCCGGCGCGGGCCACCTGCAATCCCTGATTTTAATGAGCATCCTGTTGCTGATGGGCGTGCTCACCTGGGTGGTGGGGATGCTTGCGGACATTACCGCCGCAAACCGGAAAATACTGGAGGATATTCAGTACCGCGTGCGCAAGCTGGATTATAATGAGGATTTAGCCGCCGACGGCCAGCCGAAAAAATAGGCGGAGCGTGTCGCGACCATCCCGGCGGCGCCCATCGCGCTGCCATACCGACGCATCGTAAAAAATATCGGTTCATCTGAAAGGCCCGCGGATATTTTCATCCGCGGGCCTCAAACCGTTGACAAACCGGATTGAGTCCATAAGCCGCACCCCATTGTGCCTTCGGCACTCGTGGTGCTAACGCTGAATGTGTGGCCACATAAGGCCTCCGGCGGGCAAGAGCAATGCCGATGCACCCCACAAGGGCTTTGCCCTTGACCCATTTTCGCTGCGGCGAGGGTTTTTCAGCAGTCTGAGGCCCGCGGATGAAAATATCCGCGGGCCTTTGCCGCTGGATCAGCATTCGTCTACGGGCTGCGCGATTCAGGCGGAGCCAAGGGCCGCGCGCCCGAAAAACCGAAGCGATCGGCGCGTGGCACCGGCAATGGTTTACTCATGCTCAAGGTTCCCTGCTCACCGTGATGTGATCCGTTCGGGAAAACCGTTAAAAAAAGCAGCCGGCGCAATGTGCGCAGCCTGCCAGCCATTGAGGGGATCACGCGTCCGCGCGCGACACCCGACAGAATGTTTGCCCTGCCGCAGCCTCTCCCTTTTGAGGGCTGTAGCCTGGCGCTTCCGTTCCCGGGCATCTGGGGTGGATCGGAGCGCCGTGTAGGGTTTTGATTGCCGATTGCCAAGCGTAACGGTTGCCATGCGATGATCCGACCTTTTTCCACCGATCCCACGCGAAGGAAATGGTCCCGAGAGCCAACCTTCCCCATGCACGGTTCCGGAGGAAAAATACCGCGTTGCAAAAGCGTTACGTTTTGGACGGGGGAACCGTTACCGACAGGCGGCCTAAACTTACGCGCCATCCGGCTGTTTTTCGGTGGCCATCCGTACCGTCGGGGCGAGCCGACGCAGGCATTCCGGGTCAGATCCGATTCCCTGTATATAAAGTAACAGACCTTTGTGAAGATTGGATGTTGAATGATGAAATATTGCGTAAAATGTGGGGGAGGAAAATTACGGCTTGGCGGGCGTGGGCAAGGAGCGCGCGCAATGAAAGCGGCGCTGCGGGCGGATCGGGGCGCGCGGTATGCGTGCGTCAATTTCCTCGTGTCAGCGCTCCCATAAAGGTATGAAGATTCAACCTCCCTCGCCGCTTGACCGCGCAGGGGGATTTTTCAGGCGTCAGAAAGGCGATGGCATCAGGCTGGCCAATACCAGACTCTCAGGTATGCGGGCGTTGTTGGTCAGTGCCATGAGCCGAGATAACACCGTTTCCAGATGACATCAAGCGCGGTTACAGCGATGTCCTGTCGGCTGGTTACCCTCGCTTGGGATGCCTGTCTTTATCAACAAACCGCCTCTGCGCAATCATGGGGCCATTGAAGGGGAGAAAGCAAAAAACCGGAAACCTTTGTCATTTAACGGTTTCCGGCGTTGGAAGTGGCGTTCCCGTCGGGATTCGAACCCGAGGCCTTCCGCTTAGGAGGCGGACGCTCTATCCTGCTGAGCTACGGAAACAGATCCTTGGGCATGCCCGTCGCAGCCTGCTGCGAGCAACGGTTGGCCCCAGAGTAAACCCGCGCGTTTTTTGCATGGCGGTTGCGCCGTGAGGCAAGGCGAACCGGGCGCGGGCACGCAAACCATTGTAAAGCAATGCTTTATGCTTGTCAAGCAAGGGGTTGACCGCGCGCCCGGAAAGGCGTTCCCAGCAGCCGGTTTGCGGCGCTACCGCTGGATGGTGTACAGATATTCGCTGGGGGTTTGTTTCATCACCTGCTTAAATTGCCGGGAAAAAGCCGCCGTGCTGGAATACCCCAGACTGTCCGCAATCTGGGTCACGTTTTTTTCGCCCGCGCGCAGTAGCCGGCGGGCTTCCTCAATGCGCAGGCGGCGGTAATATTCCATCACGGTAATGCCGGCGTAGCGCTTGAAACGCTCCTTAAACACGGTGGCGGAAAGCCCCACGCCCCGGCATACCTGCTCAAAACGCAGGGTGCCGTCCAAAGCGGCGCGCATCAAATCCCGCGTGCGCTCCAAAACCGGCGCAAAATCCTCATCCTCGGTTACGCGGGGCCGGATTTTGGTGTGCACGGCCTCCTGTGTGCGCAGCAAATCGATCAGCAGTTGGGAAAGGTAGAGGGTAATCATCTGAATCCCGCCGCGCGGCGCGTTGGGCAACGGGGTAAGACGCTTCTGATCGGATACGTCCAGCACAGGGCCAAAAACGCGCTGGCCTTCCGCGATCATCCGGGACAGCAAATGCCGCTGGGGGCTGAGCAGCGTATACTGCCGCCCGCGAAATTCCCGCATCGCGTCGCTTGCGCAGGCAAAGGAAATCACAAAAATGCTCGCGCCCTTGCCATAGTTGGCCCAAATGGTGTGAAATTCGTTCGGTTTGTGAAAAATCAGCTGCCCCTGATCCAGCCGGTGAATTTCCCGGCCCGCCCCAATTTCAGCCTCCCCCTGGTCAATGTAGACCATTTCCCAAAAGTTGTGCCGCTCGCCGCTGAACACATAGCCGGAGGCAAACTGGAAATAGTGCAGGCTGAACAGCCCGCGAATCGAAATCTCGTTCTGCGGTTTGAGCCTCTGATATTCGGACATCTGTTGAACCGCCTCCCGCATCAGTATGGCACGGGCAGGGCCTCCCGTCAAGCCAAATCCGGCGTATTTGCAAAAGAATACGGCAAAATTGATAAAGACTTTGCCTTCGGCCTTTGTTATGATAGAGTTGTGGAACAAGGGAGGCAATCAACCATGCAACAAAAGCCGATTTTGGTGATTATGGCGGCAGGGCTGGGCAGCCGTTACGGCGGGCTGAAGCAGATCGACCCGGTGGACGATCGCCGGCAGATCATCATTGACTATTCAATTTATGATGCCGTTCGCGCAGGCTTTGGCAAGGTCATCTGCGTAATCAAGCCGGAAATGGAAGCGGATTTCCGCGAAGTGATCGGCGACCGCATCGCGCCGTTTGTGGATCTGGCTTACGCCTATCAGCGGCCGGATACTTTGCCGGCCGGTTTTACCGTGCCGGAAGGTCGGGTAAAGCCCTGGGGCACCGCCCACGCGCTGCTCAGCGCCAAACCGCTGATCGACGCGCCTTTTGCCGTCATCAACGCGGACGATTTTTACGGCCGCACCGCCTACCGTCAACTGGTCACGTTTTTATCCGAGCCTCACGGCCCGGGGGAGCACGCCATGGTCGGGTATGATATCAAGAACACGCTGACCGAAAACGGCCATGTGGCGCGCGGCGTATGCAAGGTGGAAAACGGTCGGCTCACGGAGATTGTGGAGCGCACCTATATTGTGCCGCGCGAAGGCGGCGCGGCGTTTTCGGAGGATGGCGAGCATTTTACCTTTTTACCCAACGGAACGGTGGTCAGCATGAATTTCTGGGGTTTTCAGCCCAGCCTGATGGATGAGGTCGAGGCGCGGTTCGCCGGTTTTCTGAAGCAAAACCTGCCCGAAAATCCGCTGAAATGCGAGTACTTTTTGCCCTTGGTGCCCAACCAGCTGATCCATGAGGGCAAGGCGACCGTCACGGTTTTACCCACGCAGGAAAAGTGGTACGGCGTTACCTACCGCGACGATATGCGCAGCGTGCGCAAAGCCATTGCCCGGATGGTGGGCGACGGTCTGTATCCGCAAGAACTTTGGAGGGCCTGAATATGCTGAACATCCTGAGCCGCTTTCAACTGCGGGGCGCACCGCAAACCTGCGAGCCGTACGGCAGCGGGCACATCAACCAAACTTACCTCGTGGTTACGGACGCGCCGCACCGCTACATCCTGCAAAGGATCAACCATCGCGTGTTTACGGATGTGCCGGCGCTGATGGAAAATATTGACGCGGTCACCCGTTATCTGGCGCAGCAGGACCCGGACCCCCGCCATGTGCTCACGTTGGTGCCCACGCTGGAGGGCGCGCCGTACTGCATGGATGAAAACGGCGAATCCTGGCGCATTTATGAATTTATTCAGGGCGGAATATGCCTCAACCGCGCCGAAAGCGCAGACGATTTTTACCAGAGCGCGGTCGCCTTTGGCCGCTTTCAGCGGATGCTTGCCCATTTCCCCGCTCAAACGCTGCACGAAACCATCGCCCATTTTCACGACACGCCTTCGCGCTTCCGTGCCCTGCACGCCGCGGCCGACGCGGATGCCGTGAACCGCCGGCGCGAGGTGGAGCCGGAGCTGGCCTTTGCGCTGGCGCACGAGGAGGAAGCCGCCGGGATGATGCGCCTGCTTGCCGAGGGCAAGCTTCCGCTTCGCGTAACCCATAACGATACCAAGCTCAACAACGTCATTCTGGATGCGAAAGACCGCACGCCGCTGTGCGTGATCGATCTGGACACGGTGATGCCGGGGCTGGTCGCCAACGATTTTGGGGATTCCATCCGCTTTGGCGCTTCCACCGCCGCCGAGGATGAAAAAAATCTGGACAGCGTGGCCCTTTCGCTGCCTATGTATGAAACCTACGTGAAGGGCTTCCTTGGCGTGTGCGGCGAGCACCTGACCGCGCTGGAAATTGAAACCCTGCCCATGGGCGCAAAGATGATGTCGCTTGAAAACGGCGTGCGCTTTTTAACCGACTATTTACAGGGCGATGTGTACTACGCCATCCACCGCCCGGAGCATAATCTGGACCGTTGCCGCACGCAGTTTCGGCTGGTTGCGGACATGGAAACCAAATGGGCCGAGATGAACGCAATCGTCGCGCGGCATGCCGCCCGCCCATGACACGCAGCTAAAACGTGAGCGGCAAGGGTGAAACGCGCGCGCGTTGGGAAGCGGCATATGCTTACGTTATCCTTTGAATCAGGTTAGATTTTGGGGGTTCAACGCGCCCACTTGGGCAAGCGGCGACATGGGCTTTTCCGGTTTTCACCTGAACGGTTTTCAGGTTCAACACGCCCGTGAGGGAAAGCAGCGGCGGCGGCGCAACCCACGGCGGTTCACGGGCGGGGGCATCCCTCCGCGAACAGGATATCAGCAACCGGGTTAACGCGGCTTGTGAAGGGGGAAAACGAATGGGCGGGCATCCACCGGTCAAGGCGGTCGTGGTCGGGATGGGCGCGCGCGCGCAAATTTACGCGCGGGAAGCGCTCCGGCATCCGGAACGGCTGCAAATTGTCGGCGTTGCGGATGTAAACCCGGAGGCCGTTCGCCTGGCGCGGGAAACCTACGGCATTCCCAAGGCCAACTGCTTTCCCTCCGCCGAAGCGCTGGCGGCCGCGCCCAAATTTGCGGATGCGGCGATCAACGGCACCATGGACCCGCTGCACGTGGCCACAACCGTTCCGCTGCTGCGCCGAGGGTACGATGTGCTTTTGGAAAAGCCTTTCGCGCTCAACCAGTCTCAGGCGGACGTTTTACTGCGCTGCGCGCGCGAAACCGGCCGAAAAGTGATGGTTTGCCATGTGCTGCGGTATGCCCCGTTCTACCGCGCGCTCAAGGAACAGATCATGGGCGGCGCGCTGGGTGCGATTCTCCACATTCATCTGGCGGAGCAGGTGAGCTACTTTCACGAGTCCGTTTCCTATGTGCGGGGCAAATACGCGTCGCCGGAGGTCTGCGGGTCCGGGATGCTGCTCTCCAAATGCTGCCATGATCTGGACCTGATGGCGTGGCTGATGGCGGAAACCCGGCCCCGGCAAGTGGCTAGCATCGGCTCGTTGTTTCAGTACCGGCCGTCGATGGCCCCGCAGGGCGCGGGCACGCACTGCCTGCTGGATTGCCCTGTGGAGCGCGAATGCGTGTATTCCGCCCGCAGGCTCTATCTGGAGCACCCGCAGCGCTGGACGGCCAACATCTGGCATGACAGCGGGTTGGAAGGATGTTCGCCTGCCGATCGGGAACTGCTTCTGCGGGACCCGGAAAACCCGTACAGCCGGTGCGTATATCGCTGCGATCTGAAGCTGGTGGATCACCAGAGCGTGATGGTCGGCTTTGAAAACGGCGCGACAGGAACCTTTACCATGAACGGCGGCGCGGCTGCCGCAGGCCGGTACGTCCACATCACCGGCACCTTGGGCGAGGCGATCGGCCGTTTTGAGGACGGAGCGCTGACCGTGCGCCGCATTTGCCCCGAGGCGACAGCGGGCATGGTGGAAACCACGGTGGTTCCGCCCCCTGTGGAACACGAGGATGAGCACGGCGGCGGCGATCAGGCGCTGGTTCGGGATTTTGTGGCGCTGCTGTGGGGCGAGCCGCCGTCCATCTGCTGCACATCGCTGGAAGATTCGGTCGCAGGCCATCGGCTGGCTTTTTTAGCGGAGGATTCCCGGGCGCAGGGGGGCGCGATGATCCCCTGGTGAGGCTAACCCCCTGCCCGGTGGGCTGAATGGCGAAAGGAAGGTATTGCTGATGAGGATTATGGTTACCGGCGCGACCGGTTTTCTGGGCTCGCGCGCCCTGCAAGTCCTGAGCGCAACGGATACCGTTGCGGCCATTCCTTCCGCCGCGTTGCGCGGGGAGCTGACCGAGGCCGCTCTGGAGCGCCTGCGCGCGCTTATGGCCGATTTTGCCCCGCAGGTTCTGCTGCACACGGCGGCCGTTTCGGATACGGGCTACGCTCAGCAGCACCCGGACGAGACTTTTCAGGCTAACGTCGCCCTGCCGCAGGCTTTGGCGCGCATGGCCGAAAAACTTAGCTGTAAGCTGGTTTTTTGCTCCTCCGATCAGGTGTACGGAGGTTGCGCGGGCCACGGGCCGTTTGCGGAAACTGAACCGCTTGCGCCAGTTTCCGTGTACGCAAGTCAAAAGCTGGAAGCGGAGGCGCGCGTGCTGGATGCGTCGCCCACCGCGGTGGCGCTCCGCTTGAGCTGGATGTATGACATGCCAGCCTGCGGCTTGCCCACCCACCGCAATTTGCTCACCAACCTGCTCAGCAGCGCGCTGTACCGGCGGCCGTTGGAGCTTTCCGTATCGGATTACCGGGGCGTAACCTACGTGCGGCAGGCGGTGGATCAGCTGCCCCGGGCCTTTGGATTGGCAGGCGGCGTTTACAATTATGGCAGTGAAAGCCACATGAGCGCCCTGCAGATTGCCGGGCGGTGGTGCGGCGCGTTGGGGTTGGATTCTTCCCTGTTGCGGCCGGCGGAAGGCAAGCCCCGTTGCCTGTGCATGGACGGCGCAAAAGCTGCGGCGGAAGGCATCCGGTTTGATGATTCGGCCGACGGTATCCGCCGCTGCATCCGGGATTATGGGCTTGATAAGTTGTTATACGCGGCAATCAAATAATATATGATTTTGTATAAATAATGTATTAAAAATATTTTTTGACTTTCAAAACCGCCCAAAGAACGGGCGGAAAGGCTGAACAGCAAGCAAGCACAAGGCTTTCCGGCTTCAGGCACGGCCAAATCATGCGCCGCGAACCCAAACCCCGGCTGGAAATGCAAATTGTAAAACTTTCAGCGATCATGTATAATGGCGATAGAAACGTGGCACGTTTCAATCAAGTAGGAGGGGAAATTACATGAAAAAGCTCGTTGCCCTGCTTCTGACCGTCCTGATCACCATCTCCTGCATCGGCTTCGCGGCTGCCGAAGGCGACATCACGTTGGATGTTATCATCTGCCAGTATGGCAATAACACCAACAACTGGTTCACCGGCACCGGCATCAATGGCAAAAGCTTCGTACAGCTGTTCGAAGAAGCCAACCCCGGCATCAAACTGAACCTCGAAGTGGTATCCTGGAACGATGTTTACACCGTCGTAAGCACCCGCATCAGCAACGGCAATGCCCCCGACATCCTCAACATCGATACCTTCGCGGATTACGCGACCGAAGGTTTGCTGTTGCCGGTCAAGGACTATTGCCCCGAAACGCTGTATAACGATTTCTTCCCGTCCTTCATCGCGCAGTCCGAAATCGACGGCACCGTATGGGCCGTGCCGGATTTAGCCTCTGCCCGCGCCATGTACTACAACACGGATATCTTCAAAGAAGTTGGCATTGAAGTCCCCACGACCTGGGCAGAGCTGGAAGACGCTTGCCAGTCGATCAAGGATTTCTACAATGGCGACGTGTATCCCTGGGGCATGGACATGACCACCGACGAAGGTCAGGCTGCCTTCTCCTACTATGCTTGGAACAACAACGGCGGTTTTGTGGACGCGGACGGCAACTGGGCGCTGAACTCTGACGCCAACGTCGAAGCCGTCAAATTTGCGGTTGGCCTTTATCAGAAGGGCTTCACCAACCCCAGCCCCGCCACGCAGACCCGTTATGATCTGCAGGATATGTTCGGCGCCGGCAAAATGGCGATGGTCGTGACCACCAACCAGCTGCCGACCTACCTGACCGAAAAGGGCTACAGCGTCAACTTCGGCACCGCGGCGCTGCCGCATAACGACGGCGCGGCTTCCGGCGCTACCGGCGTTATGGACCGCGTAATGGCCTTCAAAGACGACGCGTATGCCGACCAGGCGGGCCGCAATGCCGCGATCGGCAAGTTCCTTGAGTTCTTCTACAGCCCCGAGATGTACACCGGTTGGGTGAGCATGGAAGGCTTCCTGCCCGCCGTGTCCTCCGCGGTGTCCTATCTGGTGGAAGCGGATCCCTCCTTCAAGGCTTGGCTGGATGTACTGGACAGCTGCCAGTTCTACCCGACGGCCAAAGCGGAATGGATCGACGTGAAGCAGGGCGTGATCGACGTGGAGCAGAACGCGCTGCTGGGCGGCGATGTGAAAACGCTGCTGGACGAGCTGCAGGCGAAGGTCGCCAAATAACCGTTTGAACCGCATGGAGGGCTCGGCAGGTCCGGGCCCTCCATTTCACAATGAGGGAGGAACCGACATTGAATACGATTCTTGTGCGTCGCAAATGGGAGCCTTACCTTTGGCTGCTCCCCAGTATTTTGCTGATGACGGTTTTTGTGATTTTTCCGATCCTGATCGTATTCAAGCTTTCCTTTAGCGAAATATCCAAAGCGGGCATTGTCGGCAACTTTATCGGGTTGGGCAACTTCCGCGCGGCGGTTACCGATAAAACCTTCGGTACCGTCATGGCCAACACCCTGTACTGGGTGGTATCGGTCGTGGGCCTTTCCACGGTGTTTGGCTTCATGGTTGCCATGGTCATGAACACCCGCTTCCACGGCCGCAAAATCGCGCGTTCCATCATCATTTTCCCCTGGGCCACATCGCTGGTCATTCAGGCGTCGATCTGGAATTATATTATCAACTTCGAATACGGCAACCTTAACAACATCCTGCTGAATCTGGGCGTAATCAAGGATGCGATTAACTGGCGCGCTTCCTATCAGATTGAGTTTTTGTGGGAATGCGGCGTCGGCATTTTTGTTACGGTGCCGTTTGTCACCTTCTGCGTGCTGGCGGGCCTGCAATCCATCGACGACGCCTACTACGAGGCGGCGACGGTTGACGGCGCGGGTTTCCTGCAAAAATTCACAAAGGTCACGTTCCCGCTGGTGCGCCCGTCCCTGACGGTCAGCACGGTGCTCAATATCATCTACGTGTTTAACTCGTTCCCGATCATCTACACCATTACCAAAGGCGCGCCCGCCAATAAAACGGATACGATGGTCACCTACCTTTACATGCTCGCGTTTTACGACCAGCGAAAAGGCCCCGCGACCGCCCTGTCGGTCATCGGGTTCCTGATCCTGTGCGTCGTGGCCGGTTTATATATGATGATTTCGATGCGGAAGGATGAGCAATAATGAAAAAGATGCCTTCCGAGCAGGTCCGGAAAAACAACCTGCGGCTGCTGGGCGTTTGTCTGGCCGCCTTTGCGCTGGTGTTTGTGTTGCTTTCCCTGCCGATTTATCAGTTTACAACCAAGCTGTACACCCAAAAGTCCGGCAATACCTTTGTGGGGGACGAGCGGTATCAAAGCGCCCGCGCGGAAGTGGACGCCAAAGCGGCCGAGTTTCAGGCCAACAAAGGCTTTGGGGATGTGACGGTAACCGAAACCGTTACGGAACGCGTCAATTCCAAAGGGGCTACCACCTCCATGGTCGCCTTTCAGGTGAGCGCGAACGCAACGCGCACCGGTTGGAATTTGATTGCCTCCGGCCTGCCTTCGGGGCAGGTGTTGCTGGCGCTGAGCGTAGCGCTTGCGCTCGCGGCTTTGTTGATGCTCATCAGCCTGCCCGGCACGCTTTCGCGCAGTCCGGCGGAGCTGCTCGGCCGAACGCGCGCGCTGCGCCGGTTGGCATGCGCGCTCACGCTGATAGCCCTGTTTCTGGTGCCGGTGTTCCATTTTTACACAGTCAACCTGTTTGAACGGCAAATCATCCCGCAGCTGGCGCAGGAGCCTACCGCGAAGCTTTCCTCGCTTTTGCGCTCGGCGGACGCGCTGCTGTACGGCGGGCAGGCCGGCGATACGGTGGGCACGCTGATCGCCGGAATCACCTACCGTTCGATGATCTCCCTGTGGCTGATGATCCCGGCGGTGTTCCTTTTGCTGATCGGGCTGATTATGCTCACGCAGACGTCGCTTGCGCACACGCTGTCCCGCGGGCTTTTGTACCTGTTCGTCATCGCGGTGTGCGTGATGATCCTCTACCCGTATTACGTGATGCTGATTACGGCGTTCCGCAACAACGCGGAAACCACGGATATGTACTTTACCAACATCTTCCCCACAAGGTGGGTGTGGTCCAATATTACGGACATTATCAACCGTGGGGTGCCGCGATTCCTGCTCAACTCGCTGATGCTCTCCGCAGGCGCGACCGTGCTCGCGCTCGGCTGCGGCATCCCGGCGGCATACGCGATGGCGCGCATGAACTTCCGCGGCAAAAAAATGTTCCTCGGCTTTGTGATTATGAGCCAGATGTTCGCGCCGATCGTGCTGCTGGTGGGCATTTCTCAGCTGATGAACTTTCTGGGGCTGAACGATTCCATCCTTGGGCTGATGCTGATTAACGCGGCGTTCAATCAGGCGTTTGCCATCTGGCTGTTGCGCGGAACCTTTGTATCCATTTCGCCGGAAATGGAGCAGGCGGCGAGCATCGACGGGTGCAACACGGTCAGCGCGCTGATTCGCGTACTGCTCCCCATGGCCGCGCCGGGCATCGTGACCACGCTGATTTTTGTGTTTATCAACTCATGGAACGAGTACACCATTTCAACGGTGCTGATTTCCTCTCCGTTTAAAAAGCCGATCACCGTTGGCATCACGCAGTTCAGCTCATTTAACATGATTGAGTGGCAGTACCTGTTTGCCTCGGCGCTGGTGGCGACCATACCGGTGGTTATCATGTTCATGTTTATTGAAAAGCATCTGGTGGCGGGGCTTACGTCAGGCGGCGTGAAGGGATAACGGAAAACGGTTGAAGTCAGTCGCTCGCGTCCATCCCCCGCCGCAGCGGAGATGGGTCAAGGGCAAAGCCCTTTTGGGATGCAGGGGCGAAGCCCTATGCCGGGGTTTGGGGCAGCGCCCCATGCCGCAGCACTCATCTTCAAGCGAGCGAACAGCCCGAAGAGCTATGAGGCGAGCGGCACAGGCGCATGGGTACGATGATCAAGCGGCGCAGGATTACAACCCTGCGCCGCTTGATCGTATCCCCCAAACGTATCTGCCGTTTCGCTGAGTGTACATGACTCCGAACTTTCGGAACACAAGGGCTGGCGAAGGCTGGCATGCCGCCTCCGCTGCGGGCGGGGGTTAACCCAACAAAAACGGCGCAGGCTATCAAGCCCCGCGCCGTTTTCAATGAACTTCAGTTCAGCTTACTTGTCTTTCTTCGGGACCACTTTGCACTCAATCGAGTCGGCATTCTCGCTCATCTGCTGCTCCATCATTTCAAGCTGCTCGGACTCGTTGAACGAGCGAACCAGCTCGCTGTCGTAACTGCCCTCCGGCACGGCAAGATGTTTCTCCTTGCTGAAAACAATCTTGAGCAAAATGGGGGTAATGATGGTGGTCACAATCACGATGATGATGGTCGGGCCAAAGAACACGCTGCTCATGATGCCCATGGCGCTGCCCTTGTTGGCAACAATCAGCGCCACCTCGCCGCGCGAGATCATGCCAACGCCGATTTGCATGGATTCGCTGTTGCTGTACCGGCACAGCTTTGCGCCAAGGCCGCAGCCCACAATTTTGGTGATGATGGCGATGATCAGCAGCAGCACCGAGAACCAAATGATGTTGGCCGACATGCTCGGCAGCGTCACCGACAAGCCGATGCTGGCAAAGAAGATCGGCGAAAGCAGAATGTAAGATAGCGTTTCAAAGCGCGAGGCGATATATTTGGATTTTTGCGTGTTGCAGATAATCAGCCCCGCAAAATACGCGCCCGTGATATCCGCAACGCCGAAGAAACGTTCCGCGCAAAAGGAGAGCAACAGGCAGAACACAAAGGCGACAATCACGTACCGGCGCAAATCCCGGCCATTCTTCTGAACCGCGTAGGTAAACATTTTGTAAAACGCAAAGCCGACGCCGGCCACAAAAACGAAGAACAGAACAATCTTGAGCAGCACAATCCAGATGTTGATGCTCGCGTCCGCAAAGCTTGTGATGACCGTGAGCGCGATAATGCCCATGATATCGTCAATCAGCGCGGCGCCAAGGATCGCGCTGCCGGCGCGGGTGTCCAGCTTGCCCAGCTCCTTGAGGGTTTCCACGCTGATGCTGACGGAGGTCGCCGTGAGGATGACGCCGATAAACATGTTTTGCAGAAACACGCTGGTGTTGCCCTGTACAAGATCGCCGCGGTTGAAGAAGTATGCGACAATGAAGCCGCCCGCCAGCGGAACCAGCACGCCGATCAGCGCGATCACGAAGGACGCTTTCCCGGCCTTGCGCAGCTCGGTGATGTTCGTTTCCAGGCCGGCGTTGAACATCAGCACAATCACGCCGAGTTCCGCTACCTGTTTGATAAAATCGGTTTCATGAAGGATGTTGAGGGCGGCGGGGCCAAGCACAACGCCCGCGAGCAGCGCGCCCACCACCTGGGGCATGTGCATCCGCCGGGTAAACAGACCAAAAAGTTTTGTGCTTAAAAGGATCAGCGCGATATCCAACAGATAATGGTAAGATAACATCGTAATACTCCTATCCACTCATTTTGGCGCCGTGCGGGAAACGGGAACCTTGAACCGGTATCCGGGCACGCGCGGCGCTGCCGGGATGCCGCCTTGGATGGGGCGCGGACTGCTATCGGGCGGCTGTTGCGGCGCGGTAAAAGAAACTGCGCCGTAAAATGGCTATCCGCTGTACGTTTCGCCGCTGAGGCTCCTGCAACGCGCCGGATATGCCGGGCACGCGAGCGGGCAGGGCGGTGCAAATGGCAGGCAAGGCGCGTGGTAAAAAGCTGGAGGCCTTTTCCATAAGGGTTTCCACGCGCCGCACAGTCCGTTGAATTGTATACAATTTCAGGCCGCGCCAATTCTATCATATGCTTACCGTGGATGCAAGCGGAAAATGCGTTCTTTACAAAAGGATCATCAACACGCGGCCACTGCGGCCAGCCTGCGCACAGGCCCGAAAAAAGGAACCGACGGCGGTTGCCCGCCCGGCTCCATCCAACGAGAACCGATGAAAAACAAAACGCTTTCCAGATCGCCTGCGGACAGATGCCGGCAGGTTCCGCGCCGCCTGCAAAAGCGGCGCGGGCGGCGCGGAGCGCCTGCCGGACGAAGGTTGGCAATTTGCCCTTGCGCGGATGCCCCGCGCCATTGCGGCGGAGGCTTGCATCACACAGCGAGAGCGAATCCCGAACCCATGATTGCGCCGAGGGGGAAATCGGCTTGAAGCGACGGGCGTCGGCGGTCAGCGCGCGAGGGCGCGACCTTCCTCCACCGCCTGCTCGTTGATGGCGACCAACGCGGCTTTCTTTTCGCCCAGCCAATCGGCAAGGGTGGCGTGGATGCTTTCATCCGTGCAGGCGCCGGTGGCCTGCTGAATCGCGCCGAGCATTACCATATTGGCAACCCGATCGTTGCCAAGCTTGGCGGCCAGCTCGTTGCAGGGCACGGCCAGCACTTTGATATCATCGCGCAGGGGGACCCCTTCAATCAGGGAGGAGTTGTAAATCAGCGTGCCGCCACAGGCCATTTTGGGCATAAACTTAATCAGGCTGGGCTTGTTCATGGCAATCAGCACCGGCGGCTCGCTCACCAGCGGGCTGCCGATGGCCTCGTCGCTGATAACGACGGCGCAGTTTGCTTCGCCGCCGCGCATTTCCGGGCCGTAGCTGGGCATCCAGCTTACCTCGCGCCCTTCCATCATAGCGGCCTTGGCAATCAGCTGGCCGATCAGCAGCACGCCTTGCCCGCCGAAGCCTGCGATCAGGTATTGCTTTTCCATTATTGAGCGCCCCCTTCCGCGGCCGCGGGCTGCGCGGTAATGTCTTTATACACGCCCAGCGGATAGGTCGGGATCATGCTGTCCTGCAGCCACTTGAGCGCTTCCTGCGGGGTCTGCCCCCAGTTGGTGGGGCAGGTGGAAAGCACCTCGACCATCGTGAAGCCCTTCCCTTCCATTTGCAGCTGGAAAGCCTTCTTGATGGCGGCTTTGGCTTTTTTGATGTGGGGCACGTCGTGCACGCTCACCCGCTCAATGTAGGCGGGGCCGTTGAGCGTGGCCAGCATTTCGCTCACGCGCACCGGCCAGCCGCAGTGGTTTACGTCGCGGCCATAAGGGCTGGTGGTGGTCACCTGCCCGGGCAGGGTCGTGGGCGCCATTTGTCCGCCGGTCATGCCGTAAATGGCGTTATTCACAAAAATCGTGGTGATCTTTTCGCCGCGGGTGGCCGCGTGGATAATTTCCGCCGTGCCGATGGAGGCAAGGTCGCCGTCGCCCTGATAGGTGAACACCGCCTTGTCCGGGCACACGCGCTTGATGCCGGTGGCTACTGCAGGCGCGCGGCCGTGAGCGGCTTCCATCATATCGCAGTTGAAATAATCGTAGGCAAAAACCGCGCAGCCCACCGGCGCAACGCCGATGGCGGTTTCACCGATGGCCAGCTCGTCCAGCGCTTCGGCCACCAGGCGGTGGATAATGCCGTGCGTGCAACCGGGACAGTAATGGAACGGCTTATCGGTCAGGAGCTTCGTTTTCTGAAACACAACCGCCATCTTATTCGCCCTCCTTGCCGCTCGGGTCCGAGGGCTTTTCGTCCTTGGCCTTCTGCTGGGCTTCGATATCCTTCAAATCCTTCTGGACGCTCTCAAACGCCTTGCCAATGGCGCCCAGAATCCCAGTCATGCCCTTGGTTACGGTTTCGGCGGTTCGGGTGGCAAAATCGCTGACCTGTTTGCCCACATCCTGCGCCTTTTGCTGAAACTCCGGGCTGTTGACCGCGTCGCTCACCTTTTGGCCGGCTTCGTCCAGCTTTTGGCCCACGGTCTCGGCTGCGCTATCGATCCGCTCCGCGGCTTCCTGCGCCTTCTGCTTCAGTTCCGGGCTATTGAGCGCTTCGTTCACCTTTTGGCCGGCTTCTTCCAGCTTTTGGCCCACGGTATCGGCGGCTGCGGTCACCTTGTCAGCGGCTTCCTGCGCTTTGTCCTTCACGTCGGGGCTGGTCATCGCTTCATGCGCCTTCTTTCCGGCTTCGTCCAGCTTGCGCCCCACGGTGTCGGCAATTTCGCCAAGCTTCTTGGCGGCTTCGTCCATGGCTTTGCCAAAGTCGAACACGCAGGACTCGTCATGTAAGGGAGCCACCCCCGCCAGCTTTTCAATCTGCGATACCATTTCCGCCACGGTGGGCACCATGCCGCCCGTGTGGCCGTAGAAGTGTACGGGACGCTCGCCGTTGACGGCCAGGCGCACGTCGTCCACCATCTGGCCCATGCTCATTTCCAGCACAAGATAGTTCTTGGCGGTTGCCAGCGTTTTGCGGATGGCTGCTTCCGGGAAAGGCCAGAGGGTGATGGGGCGGAGCAGACCCACCTTGATGCCCCGTTCGCGGCATTTGCGCATGGCGCTGCGCGCGATCCGGCTGGTGGTGCCATATGCAACCAGAACAATCTCCGCGTCGGCCAGCTGCTCTTCCTGCCAACGGCACTCGTTTTTCGCAATCAGGTCATATTTGGCCTGCAAATGCAGGTTATGGGTTTCCAGCACCTGCGGATCGATAAACAGGCTGTTGATAATGGCGCGGGGGCTGTCCTCCGTGGGGATGTGGCCATCCGCCGCCCAATTCTTTTCTTTTAAGTCCGCAGCTGGCGCACGGTGAGCCGCCTCGTCCATATCCACCGGTTCCATCATCTGGCCGATGAGGCCGTCGCCCAGCACAATCACGGGGTTGCGGTACCGGTCGGCAATGTCGAAAGCTTCCTGCGTCAGGTTCACAGCTTCCTGCACGCTGCCGGGAGCCAGCACGCACATGCGGTAATCCCCATGGCCGCCGCCCCGGGTGGACTGATAGTAATCGCTCTGCGCCGGCTGAATGGAGCCGAGGCCGGGGCCGCCGCGAACCATGTTCACAATTACGCAGGGCACTTCCGCGCCCACGATGTAGCTGATGCCCTCCTGCTTTAAGCTGATCCCGGGGCTGGAGGAACTGGTCATCACGCGCGCGCCCGAGCCGCCCGCGCCATAAACCATATTGATGGCGGCTACCTCGCTTTCCGCCTGTAGGAAGCACCCGCCCTCCTGCGGCAACCGCTTGCTCATGTACTCCGGGATCTGGTTCTGCGGCGTGATGGGATAGCCGAAAAAGAAGCGGCATCCCGCCTGAATGGCGGCTTCGGCAATCGCCTCGTTGCCTTTCATGAGTTTTTTCATGAGGTCATTCCCTTCTGGCCGGTTGGGGCCGGTCGTTATCCCAATTTCGCGCCGGATGGTTGCTCAGGCCCGGGCAGGCCTCGGAACCGCCGCGCGCGAAACGGTTATTTCTCTACCGTGATGGCCACATCCGGGCACATGGTGGCGCAAAACGCGCAGCCGATGCACGCTTCCATGTTGATGCAGTGGGCGGTGTGGTACCCTTTTTTATTGATGTGGGACGTATCCAACGCCATGATCTTTTTGGGGCACGCGTCTACGCATAGTCCGCAGCCTTTGCAAACATCCTCGTTTACGGTAACTGTTGCCATGGTTCAGCCTCCTTTTCCGTACGCGGTTTACCCTGCCGTAAACCCACGTGACTTACCCTTAATCATAAGCGATGGGGGGAGGGTTGTCAATGCCGGGTTGGCGGCGGATCGCTTCCAAAGTGCCGGAACCGCTTGGGTTTGGGCTGCATTCGCCGATGTTTTCTTTTTGCACAAACAGCGCGGGAGGCGTTTGCACCCGCACGCCCTCAGCGATTGCCCCCGCGGCGGCCTGTCGATGCGGCGGGAAGGGAGGGCGCATCCGACCCTGCAACGATAAAGCATTCCCGGCCATGTGAAAGAACACGGCAAGCGATCGCAGAGCGAACCGCCAGGCATTGTGGAATGTACAATCTCGGCTTCCCATGCTATAATGAGCGCAACAGATCGTTATGCAACCGATCGGCAAGAGGAGGGCGCGCTATGGACAACCGGGAGGATCGGCACGGGCAAACACAGGCGTGGAACCACGTCAATACAAGCGGGCAACCCACGTTGCGTCCGCTTTCCGCCGCCGGCCTGAAGCCGCTCTCGCCGCTTGCCGCCATGCCACCCGCGCGAACCCAAAGCGCTCACGATTTGCCTGCGACCCCGCCGACCGGGCGGCAGCCGAACGCTGATCCGCAGGCGCAACCGCCGGCCGTAAGCGGCATGCAACCCCAAAGAGCGGATCGCTCGCCAGCCGGTTACCCGCAGGCACAGGGCTATCCACAGGCGCAAGGTTACCCACAGGCGCAAAGCATACCGCCCGCGCAGAATATTCCGCAAGCTCAGGGATATTCACAAATGCAAAACGTTCCGCAGGCGCAGGGGTACCCGATGCCCGCGTGGCAACCCGGCGCGCCGTCGCAGACGCGGCGCGAAGCCGTGGGCGAACAGCAGCCCCCCCGGCCTGTTCCATTCCCGCAAACTCAGGGCGGTATGCCAGGGCAGGGTTATCCGCAACCGCAAAGCTACGCTCACCCGCAGGGGAGCGCACCCTATCAGAATGAGCCGGTTCCCGCGTGGCAACCCGGCGCGCCGGCACAGGCGTACCGGCCAGCAACCGGCAATATGCAAACGCCCATGCCGGCCGGTTACCCCCAGCCGCAGGGCGGCTTGCCGGGGCAGGGTTATCCGCAGGGGCAACCAACCGGGCCGGTGTCCCGGCAACCCTCTGCCGGGCTACAGCCGCCCAACCCGACCGGCAGGCCGGAAGGCTACGCTCGGCCGGGATATCCTCCTCAGGGGCAGGGAGGATCTGGCCTCCGGAGCGAATCGCAACCCCAACGCTATCCAACCCCAGCGTGGCAGCCGTCGGAACCGGCACAGGCAGGTTCACCGGCGGATTTTGAGGCAAACCCGGAAGCGACTCCCCATCGCAGGGTGTGGACCCAGACCCGGCAACAGGCAAGCCCGCAGGCTCAGCCTGCGCCCAGCACGTCGGCTGGTATGCCCGTGCCGGCAGCAGGAGCGCCGCCCGTTGCCTGGCCGCAAACGCCGACCCTGGTGCGGCGGACTTCCGGCTGGCCGGGGGCGGATGCCGCCGGTGAGGCGCAGGCGCGCGCGGCGACAGCCGTTCCGGAAACGGAACTGCCCTTAGGCAACGATTCGGTGCGCCGTAGGCGCATTCTGTCCCATCTGGACCGCCCAACCGAGGCGGACATGCAGGATGCCGGAACGATCGCCGAGGTTTCGGAAGTTGCGCCAGCCTATCCTCAGACGATTGCGCCTGTGGAAAGCGCAGAGTATCTCCGTGATTCTTCCGCGTCCGTGAACCGCCCGTATCGATCCGATGGGGTCAATCAGCCCGCGCATGAAACGGCGCAGTACTACGGCAACGAGCCAGCGCTGCCGACGGCTGCCGCGGAGCCTGCGCAATCCGCAACGGAACCGGCCGCGCCGGACCTGCTGGACGATGACAGCGGCCGCTTTGAAGCCGTTAGCAGCGCCAAATTGGCCGAGCCGGTGCCGGTGCCTACTTTTGGGGCTACGCAACCGGGCAAAGCCCATGCCCCTAAAAAACGCAGGCATATCCTGCGCAACACGCTGTTTGTGCTGCTCGCGCTTGGCGCGGTCGCTTTTGCCCTGTACCAGAGCGGGCTTGGGGCGCGGCTGTGGCAAAGCGTATTCCCCACTTCGGCAAACAGTGGGGTGCCTTCCGTATTTGGGCAATCGCCCGCCGGGAAGGAAGGCGTTGCCGCCACCATCGCGCCCGCCACGGAGGTTGGCACGCCGGAACTGCGTAGCGCCTCGGTCGATCCGGCACAGGCGAAAGCGCCGGCTCAGTTGGTGTTTAAGCTGGAAACCAATACGGCAACGTCGGCAATCCTCCTGTTAACGGAGCAGAACACCACCCTGCACACCACGGCATACGGCACCCCCCGGGGGGACGGTTTGCTCTGGCAGGTAACAGCCGATATGCAGGAGCCGTATTCCGGTAAAGTGCGCATTTTTTTGCGGGACGAAGCGGGCGCGTGGAGCGAAAGCGCGACAACCTGCGCAGTGGATGTTCAGTAACGGCAGAATTGCTGAATAAACCCTCGCCACAGCGAAAACGGGCCAAGGGCAAAGCTCTTGGGGGTGCAGGGGCGATTCCCCTTGCCCGCCGGAGGCCTTATGGCGCGACACATCCAACAGAAGCGCCATGAGCGCCAAAGGCAGAATGCGGTGCGGCTATGGACTCAATTCGCTTGGTCAACGGTCTGAACCCGCAGGGCGATGAGGCGAGTAAAAAAGCGGATTGTAAAACTTCATACAAGGCTCCCTCCGCCATCTATACAGTGGGGGGGCTTTGCATTTTCTCATTTTCAGGGGTTCAATTCTGAGAAAATAATCCAAAGAATGCACAATATGGACGATAAACAAGCCATATTATCCGTTTTTGAACTTTCTAAGCAACGGTTTGCAGGCATTCGCCGGTAAAAATCCAGCGCGGAGGCCGGTTTTCTCACCCGATTCTAATGTTGCTTTCAGCCGCTCCTCAGCGGCTTTCAAGCGGTTTATTCTTTTCAGTAAATCCAGATTATGCTATAATACCAAGTGTTGTGAGCCTGTGAAAACATACGCTCGCGCCACATGGAAGGGATTGAGGGGGACACATGAGCAAACAGAGCAATAAGCCCAAAAAAACGAAGGGGCTGGGTTCGGGAATCATCGCCTTTGGCGTCATGTTTGCGATATATTCTGTGCTGTTTCATCCGTATAGCCTTGGCAGGCTTTTACTGGGGCTGATTCTGGCCGGGCTGGTGGGCACGATCATCCGCATCATGGGCTCGGGCTTGGATTTGACCACCCATAACAAGCAGGACGCGGAACCGGAAAGCCTGCAGAAGGTGGCGCAGGATACCGGCAACCCGGAAGTGGACGCGCTTTTGCAAAAAGGCCGCGAAATGATCGCGCAAATCCGGGAGGAACGGAAAAATATCAAGGACGCGGGCCTTGTGGATAAGCTTGTGCAGCTGGAAAACCAGTGCGGCGAAATTTTCCGCACCGTGTACGACAAACCGGCCAAGGCCTCGCAAATCCGCAAGTTTATGGATTACTACCTGCCCACGACGCTTAAAATGGTCAAAGCCTACCGCACGCTTGGGGAGCGAAACCTGAACGGCACGGAATCCGCCGACGCGCGCAAGCGTATCGACGACGCGATGGGCATTGTGCTCAAGGGCTGCCAGAAGCTGCTGGATAACCTTTACCGTGACGATGTGCTCGACATCACCACCGATATCGATGTGCTGGAGCAGATGCTGAAACGGGATGGTCTCACCGAAAGCGACCTTCAGCGCGCGGCAGAACAGGCCCGTCAGGCGGCGGCGCTGGACGCGCAGGTGGCACGCCAACCCGCGCAGGCCACAGCCCAGCCGCAAACGACCGCGCAGACCGTAGCTCAAACGCAAACCGCAGCGCAAGCCGCGCCGGCACAGACAGCCCCGCAACCGCAGGCAACGGTGCAGCAACCGTACGATCCTTCCCAGTGGCACGCCGGCAAAACGACCGACGTGGCCGATCAGGTGAAAAGCGCACTGGAACAGGCGCAAGCTCACGCGCCTCAGGCGCCTGTGCTGCACATGGGCGGGCAGGCCATGGCGCAAGCCCCCGAACAGCAACAGTAGCCCCCGGGCGGCCGTCGCGCAAACCTGCCCGATTCCAACGGTTAACCGCAATAGATCAGCAAATGAATGAGGATTGAGGAGGGCATACCACCATGACCGAACAGAACCAAACCCCCGAAACCGCCACGGCAACCGCCGCCGTGCCCGTACTGACGCTTGATACCGATTCCATGGCCAAGGATAAGGCGGATATGGACGAAGCCGTCGCCGCCCTTGAAAAAGCCGGCGTCAACCCCAACGCGGGCGACGCCGCCAAAGCCGTAGAGGCGACCCTGGCCGATATGGACACCTCCATGCTCTCCGATGCCGAAAAAAAGAGCATCGATGACTTCGTCGGCAAAATCGACATTCAAAATCCGGATCACGTGCTGCTGTTTGGCGCGGACGCGCAAAAGAAAGTCGCGGATTTCAGCGACAGCGCGCTGGCGACCGTGCGCACCGATCAGACCGGCGAAGTGGGCAATATGCTGGTCAAGCTGGTCAGCGAAATCAAGGGGTTTGGTTCCGAAGCGGATAAACCCTCCGGCATCAAAGGCATTTTCTGGAACGCCCAAAAGGCGATTGAGGAAATGAAAAGCAAGTACGATAAGGTTGAAGTGAACGTGGACAACATCTCCACCTCGCTTGAAAACTATCAGGTTCAGCTGCTCAAGGACGTGAGCATGTTTAACCACCTGTACGATATGAACACCCAGTACTTCAAGGAACTGACGATGTACATTATCGCCGGCGGCAAGAAGCTGGATGAGGTTCGCTCCACCACGTTACAGGAGCTGAAAACCAAGGCGCAGCAAAGCGGCGACGCGATGGACGCCCAGCGCGCCAACGACTTGGCCGCCGCCTGCGACCGGTTTGAGAAAAAGCTGTACGACTTAAAGCTGACCCGCACCGTAGCGCTGCAAATGGCGCCGCAGATCCGGCTGCTGCAAAGCAACGACAGCCTGCTGGTGGAGCGGATTCAGAGCACGCTTTCCAACACCCTGCCGCTGTGGAAGAGCCAGATCGTGATCGCGCTTGGCATGCAGCGCAGCCAGGACGCCCTGCGCGCACAGACCGCCGTGACCGACATGACCAACGAGTTGCTCAAGAAGAATGCTGAGAAGCTCAAGATGGGCACCATCGAAACTGCCCGCGAGGCCGAGCGCGGCATCATCGACATCGAAACCCTGACGCAGACCAACCAGAGCCTGATCGACACCATCACCGAGGTGATGAAGATTCAGGACGATGGCCGCACCAAGCGGGTCGAAGCCGAAAAGCAACTGGTGGTCATGGAAACTCAGCTCAAGCAAAAGCTGCTGGAACTGCGCCATTAAAACCGAATCTCAACAGACTGGCATGCTCCCGTCTGCGCGGGAGCATGTTTTTCTTACCCTGCCGGATAGAAAGGAACCGCTATGAAACCCAAACTGACCATCGGGTTATCCATCCTGATTTCCCTGCTGCTTTTAGCGTTTGGGCTGGTGTATGGCAGCGTGAGCGGTTATGCGGACGAGCGCGCGCATGTGAATGCGCTGCTGGAGGGGGAAAGCGGACTGCTGACGGTGATCAATTACCGCGCGTCCGATGCGCTCAACCTTTGCGTGGTCGCGGACAGGCACATCGCCGGGGACACGGATGTGGCATCCCTGCGCGCCGCCGCCAAGGCGCTTCGGGAAACCGAGCCGTCGCTGGCTGCCGAAAAAGTCAAGGACGATGCGTTGACCTCCGCGTTCGGGGCGGTTGCGGCCAAACTGCAAGCTTCGCAAAGCTTTGCGCAAAGCGCGCGGGATCGGCAATACCTGGAAATGCTCTCGGCTGATTTTGCCCAATACGCCCAAAACGCGATTTACGCCACCTACAATAAAGCCGCGACGGATTATAACCAAAAGCTGACCGTGCCGGTGCTGGGGGATTTGGCGCGTTTCTTTGGGGTTAAACCCTGCGAACTGTTCCGCTGACGCAAGCGGTTGCCTTTTCTGAAACCGGCTGGCCGCGTTTTGCGGTTTGATAAGGAGAACTATGAAAAGCACTTTTTGGAAAGCGATTGCCACCGTAGCGCTTGCGCTCGCGCTGCTGTTTTCCGCCACAGCCCTTGGCGAGGCGCGTTACCCGACCCTTGGCGGCACAGTGACCGACGACGCCAACGTGCTAAGCCAGAGCGTCGCGGCCGATATCGCCGCCTATGCTGAAAAGCTGGAAAGCAGCGCGGATATCAAGCTGCATGTGGCCATTGTGCAGTTTTTGGATGGGGAAGCCGCGCAAACCTATGCGGACACGCTGTTTACCCGGTGGGAGCTGGGCGAGAACGATCTGCTGTTGCTGGGCGCGGCCGCGGAGGACACGTTCGCAGTTGCGACAGGCTCCGGCGTAAAAGCCAAGCTGAGCGATGCCAGCCTGAAAAACCTGCTGTATGGCAGCGGCTTTTCGGACGCGTTCAAAACGCAGCAGTACGATCAGGCGTTTGGCTCGCTGTTTGTGGCGCTGAATGATCTGGTCGCCAAGCAAACCGGGAAAACGATCGCGCTGGATCAGCTTTTTCAGGCTTACCAATCCGGCACGCAGAGCGCGTCCGGGCAGAACACATTGCAAAATACGCTGAACGCCGTTGTGGATACCTCCTCCCAGCTATGGGCCAACACGATTGATTCCATCAGCAACAGCGTGCAAAACTATCAGGATTACCATCAACAGCGCGATGACAGCGGCAGCGGGCTCACCCCCGGCGGGTGGATTGTGCTGGCGGTGATCGTGCTCATCATCTTTGGGCAAAGCGCGCCGGGCCGACGCGCGCGCCGAAGCGGCTGCGGTTGCTCCCCTATTGGCTGGGTTCTGGGCGGGTTAGGGCTTGGCGCGCTGTGGAACCGTTCGCGCGGGGAGGATTATCACCGCGGACCGGGCGGGTTTGGCCGCCCGCGCCGGTGGTAACGCAGGCCGCGCCCTGCACACCGTATCAGAAATACAGGTTTAACACAGGGGCATAAAGGATGGCGCAGGCGCGAAAACCTGCGCCATTCCGTTTGTCAAAAAAGAGTGTGTCAAGCGATGATAACTCTTGTCAGGTTCCAAGGGGGTAACCCGCCGGGGTTTGAGGTGGAACCCCAAGCCTTGTTTCACAACGCATTTCATACATAAGCGAGCGAATAGCCCGCAGGGCTAAGAAGCGAGCGGCGCTTACAGCGGTATGGGCTTCAGGCAGGCTGGATGGCGCGTGCGCGAAAGCCTGCGCAATCCTTGGCCAAGAGAGGGTTGTGACATTCCAAACGACCGTTTTTTCGGAGAAAGGCATTCTCCTTCTTAAACCCAAAGCTTGTGAAAAACTTTCCGCAAACAACTGACGAACACGCGGATTGTGTGTATAATAAGAACGCTTGCGTAAAGCGGATTCGCGATATTCACCGAAGCGCCCAACTCCACGGGGCCAAGCGCCGGGAAAACGCGGCTCGCGCAAACGCGACGCGCTGGGGACGTTGGAGCCGCTTTGGCGGATCGGCACCCCAAGCGGAGCCCACGCGACGGAAGGGCGGCGCGCTGGTTCCGGGAAATTTTACGGGCAGGGAAGGCCAAAGAAGCCGCGACCGTCGCGGCCAATACAGGGAAAGCTCCGCGCACATATGCGCGCGGGGCTGGCTCTATGCGGGGGTGCGGAGTTTTGGACTACCGCAGGGGTTTCAAACACGGTTTGCCGATTGCGCTGGGGTATATCAGCGTATCGTTCGCGTTTGGCATACAGGCAAGCGCGGCTGGGCTGTACCCTTGGCAGGCGTTGCTGATTTCCATGCTCAATGTGACCAGCGCCGGGCAAATGGCCGGGCTGCAATTGATGGTTGCCGGAGCGGGTCTGCCGGAAATGGCGCTGACCCAGCTGACGATTAACCTCCGGTATGGGCTGATGAGCCTTGCCCTGAGCCAGAAGCTGGACGGAAGCATGACGCTGCCCCACAGGCTGGCCATCAGCTTTTGCAACACCGATGAGGTGTTCATTCTCGCGGCGGCCCAGCCCGGCAAAGTGGGCCGCGCGTATCTGTATGGGCTGACCAACGGCCCCTACCTTGGATGGGCACTGGGAACGTTCGCGGGCGCGGTTGCGGGCAATTTGCTGCCTGTTTCGGTCACAGCCCCGCTTGGGCTTGCGATTTACGGGATGTTTTTGGCGATTTTGCTGCCACCGTTCCGCCACTGCCGGGAAATCCGTTTTGTGGTGCTGGTAGCGGTTGCATTGAGTTGCCTGTTTACGTATCTGCCGGTTTGTAAGCCGCTTACAGGCGGGTTTCGGATCATTCTGTGCGCCGTGGGGGCTTCCGCGCTGGGCGCGTGGCTGTTTCCCGAGCCTGCCGCCACAGAAGCGCCCACGCCCTGCGATGGGGATGGGTTAACAGAGCAGGACCGGATCAACCGGGAGGTGCGGTTATGAATAACACCGCATTTTTCCCCTATCTTTTAACGATGGCGTTGGTTACCTACCTGATTCGGATGCTGCCGTTGGCGGCGATTCGACGCCGCATTCAAAGCCGCTTTCTGCAAGCCTTTCTGCGTTATGTGCCCTATGCTGTGCTGGGCGCGATGACGTTTCCGGCTGTGTTTTCGGCCACGGGAAATATGGCGACGTCGCTTTGCGGCCTTGCCATAGGGGTTTTGTTGGGTTTTATGGAAAAAGGGCTGTTAACCGTCGCGCTTTCTGCGTGTGCGGCGGCATACCTTGCGGGGTTTATATTTTAAGGGGAATTGATTAGTAAATTTTCCCCCCGCCGCAGCGGAGCAGGGTCAAGGGCGACAGCCCTTGTCAGGGTGCAGGGGCGAAGCCCCTGCCGGGGTTTGGGGCAGAACCCCAAAGCCTGACGCCGCAGCCAGCAAACCCAAGCGAGCGAACAGCCCGCAGGGCTATGAGGCGAGCGGGACAGCAGATTGTGGCGTTACAAAATAAACCGTCCCCCCACCCCCGCCGCAGCGGAGCCGGGTCAAGGACGTCAGCCCTTGTCAGGGTGCAGGGGCGAAGCCCCTGCCGGGGTTTGGGGCGGAACCCCAAAGCCTGCGTCGCAGTCAGTATACCCAAGCGAGCGAACAGCCCGCAGGGCTATGAGGCGAGCGGGACAGCAGATTGTGGCGTTACAAAATAAACCGTCCCCCCCACCCCCGCCGCAGCGGAGCCGGGTCAAGGGCGACAGCCCTTGTCAGGGTGCAGGGGCGAGGCCCCTGCCGGGGTTTGGGGCGGAACCCCAAAGCCTGCGTCGCAGTCAGTATACCCAAGCGAGCGAACAGCCCGCAGGGCTATGAGGCGAGCGGAACAGCAGATTGTGGATTTACAAAATAAACCGTCCCCCTACCCCCGCCGCAGCGAAACCGGGTCAAGGGCGAAGCCCTTGTCGGGGCGTGCACTGCCCCAGGATAAACAGACAGACAGAAAAACCCCCTGGCGTAAAATAACGCGAGATTACGCGATCTTGCTCCGTTTTTCCAATGGAGTAAGACGCGTTTTGGTTTGGATACGCTCATGGTTA
>Ga0209098_1000440_pt1 | contig 46145 bp, 44 predicted proteins | sample AD_JPNHW1_MetaG_FD_184429 | JGI IMG/M metagenome (GOLD analysis project Ga0209098, IMG submission 184429) | Active sludge microbial communities of municipal wastewater-treating anaerobic digesters from Japan - AD_JPNHW1_MetaG (SPAdes) (version 2) | ecosystem: Engineered > Bioreactor > Anaerobic...
CGCCGCCACCGGCTGCTTCCTTGACCTCAACGACCATGGCGTCACCGGCGAACGCGCCGGGGTCTTTCGCCTTGAGTTCATTGATCTTGGCCTTGATAGCGCCGAGATCTTCAGATTCCATGATGTTGACGATCTCGACCTGCTGCTGGAAGCGCTTGATAGCGTCGTCCTTAAGGTTCTCGATGAAGGGAATAGCACCTTCTGCACCGACGACCCTGCCATCCTTGACGCCGTTCTTGTGGAGAGCGCCGAAGGTCTGGCCGGAGAGGTGGCCCTTGACCTCCGTACCGCAGAACAGGATGAACCTGATATTGGGATTGGAGATAACGTTGGCGATGACCTTCTCGAGACCGAGGTTCTCTGTCTTACAGGAACCGCAGAGAGCGGCGCCGGCATCGCAGATACCCTTTTCATCGAGGTGGGAGCCCATGGTCACGACAGCGACCGGGCTGTTGGCGTCACCGGAGATGTAATCTCCCTTGACGATCGGCCATCCGCTTGCGGGTGATTTCTTGTCTGCCATTTACGCCACCCCCCGGATCAGCGCGAACGCGATGAATCCTGCAACGAACAAACCGACGGCAAGTCCGTACCAGAACGAGTTCATCGTGCCGGCGATCTTGAGCGAGTTCTCACGGTTCGGGAACGATGCGAGGTAGTTCCCTTCTCCGGAGAGCATGTTCACGAGATCGTCAGTAACAGTCTCAAGGACTGCAACCTTCTCGACGACCGGTGAGAGCGACTCACCTGCGGTGGTGACAATCCCTGCCATGGGATCGACAACCAATCCGAATTCGGGGAGTACCTGAATGTATGCCATGTCACTGCACCTCCACGTCGGGGATTGGTTTTGCGTCAAGCCATGCTGCCGCGTCGCGCTTCGAGAGTTCGAAGTATTTGCTGTAGGTGTATGCCCATCCGATGATTGCGATGAGCAGCGATATCAGTGCCGGCCCGAACGGGATCAGGGCAAAGGACATGACTGCCGCCATGATCATGGAAAGGAACCCGCATTCCGCGGTAAGCATCAGCATGCGGTCCTGGGTCCAGCCGGGTCCGAGGCACGCGTTGAACGGGTGCTGGATTGCTATCGCACCGAGCAGGAACGCGACGGCAATCAGGCATCCGCCAATGAACGATGCCTGGTAACTGGGCAGGCTCAGTCCAAGGATGGTGACAGTGCCGGTAGTGAGTGCCGTAAACGTGAAACTGCCGGTGATCAATACTGCAAATCCCATGAGCGTGAATGCACCGACAATCGCAAGCTCAGTTAACGCCTGGAGCATTGCCGGGATCTTCATGTTCAGGACTTCGTTTGCAAGGTACCCGAGGATCAGGCCGATTACGGCTGCGAGTACAAGGGCAACGATCGGTGCGGCAATGTTGTACTTGGTTGCAAGCAGCATCGCAATGACACCGGAACCGAACGAGATCATACCAGCAGACGGCACACCGGTACCGATACCGTAGCTGCACAGCACCTTGATGGTGTGGCTGCCCCAGTACAGGGCGGCGACAACGGCAAGTCCGCCGAAGAACGAGAACCACATGGTCCCGGTGATCACGTTCAGGTACGACAGGTAGAGACAGATAAGGCTGGCGATAAGTCCTGTAGCCAGGATCTGGTTATGTGGGACGCCGCCTTCAATAACTTCAACTTTAACGGTCATTTCTCCACCTCACACTACGATCAGGATCGCGACAAGTCCGCAGAGTGCAGATGCAACGGCCGATGCGACAATGGACCGTGGCCAGCGCTTGAACTTGGGATCGTGGGGACCTTCGATAGTTCCCGTGATGTTGTACGCTGTCAGAACGGCGTTCACGAGGAACATACCGACAGCGAATATACCTGCAGCCGAGACTGCTATCGGCAGGATCTGGACTTCGGTTGCCTGCATCAGCGTCGGCAGGGTTGCCTTGTACAGGTCAAGGAGCATCAGGTAGATGAGCGTACCGCCTGCACCGGCAAGGAGACCGCCGATGACACCGCCAACGAATGAGACGAAGGGGAGCCCGTGGCCTTCCGTACCCTGGGACTTGAATTCTGCCTGGGAGTCGCCGGTGATCGGGTCGTTCTTGACTTTGCCCGACGCAGCAGGGATACCCATGCCGAAGACGTAGATGAAGTTAACCATCATGCAGGTGATTGCCATCATGAGGCCGCCACCGACTCCTCCGGTGACGACTGCAACGACAAGACCCTGGTCAGCTGCCCATGCACCGCCGAAAAGTCCGGCAAGTCCGCCACCAGCAGCAAGCATCGCAACCCCTGTCGCGATACCGGGTGCCTGGCCCATCGCAGCCGGCGCACCGCCGACCGGGACGAAGTGGACACCGAACCCGATTAAAATCCCGCCGATGATGATGCCGATGAGGGACATCAGGCCAAGGCCCGGCGAGATGTAGTAACATACCCCGATGATGAGGATTAAGAGGACAATACCGACACCCATTGCTGCGGGATTCATTGCCCCGCCGGCTGCCGGTTTTGCAGCTACTGCGCTCATGAGGATGCCTCCTCAGGCTTGGTGTACGGCCCGTATGTCTTCCGTGCCCAGACCTCGATATACCTGTCTATGATGGTGAAGACGAGGATCATGAGCAGACCGACAATGATCGCACCCCACCCGGCGGCGATCTTTTCGAAGAGAATCGTGCGCCAGAGTTCGAGGAATACGATAAGACCAAAACAGACCCCCGATGCCGGGCCGCCGAGCTTTGCCGTGAAGAATCCGTTGTCGAGCGAGTTGCGTTCACCGGCTTCTGCGTACCGGACGATGTTACCCGACGCCGAGATCGGGACACCGGCACCGAACTTCTGGTTCTGGTACTGGCGTTCCTTCCCATAGTAGGGGTTGCCGACTGCAGATCCTGCTGCACCGAGCGAGATCCCCCATACGAGACCCAGGAGCGGCAGCGGGAACGGGTGTCCGAGCGCTGCGTTCATGAGGTAACAGAGGGTGACGGTACAGAAAATCGCAACGAAGGCATGTGCCATGGTCACGGTAGTCATGGACTTTAAGATGTCCACATAGACCGGCTGCCCGAACTTCTTCAGGCTTGCTGTCCTGCCAAGGTAAGCGGTCGTTGCATATACGCCTTGGACAAATACCGCGAGGATACAGCCCAGAACGATCGCGAGGACCGCGTTAATCTGCATCGCCATGAAAGCCCAGGCGAGTCCGGCGCCGAGACAGCACCACAACCCGTACGCCGGGGGTTCACCGGCAACCGCCTTGTTGAAGATGCGGTGCAGGAAACCCATCTGCGGAGCGAGCTGAACCTGTGAGTTCGGGTCTCCCTGTGACCCGATGTTGGACTCAGTATCTTCCGCAGCACCTGCTACGGTGGCAAGAGCTCCTGTCAATGCAGTAATTCCAATGCCAAATACAATATTCTCCATTTAGCCTCCTCCCTGCGTGCTGAAGAGTGCACGAGAGTATTCAAAATGCAATGCCACGCACATCGAGTTAAAACTCTTTGTGGTCATTCTAAAATTGGTCTGTACTTAAAAAAAGGTTTCGAAACAAAATTTGACGAAACGCTCAATAAAACGCCCGTTTTTATAAAATCTTCACGTTCCGCGGGAATTTACGCATGTAAGTTTACTTTAATGAAAAAAAAGTTGAGTTGTTTTAACGACGGAGAATCATCCCATGACAGCATCTGCTGAAATCCGGTCCGGGATACCGGCGGGACATGAATTGAAACACCGGAAAACGGCCTCACTGGAATATCCTTATTATCGTACAGGACGGAACCGGATACCATGAAAACGCCGTTCCACATCATGCTCATCCCGACGCTGGGGTGCCCTGCCCGGTGCAGCTACTGCTGGAGCTCCGAGGCTGGTTCACCGGTGATGAGCATCGATACCGTAAACGATGTTGTGGAATGGCTGAAAAATTTCCGAAACGAACGGGTGACGTTCACATTCCACGGGGGTGAACCGCTCCTTGCCGGTGCAGAATTTTACCGACAGGCGCTCCCGCTCATTGCGGAGAACCTGCAGCACATGAAGCCGGCGTTTGCACTCCAGTCCAATCTCTGGCTCATGACCCCGGAGATCGCAGACATCCTTGCGAAATACCGGGTTCCGATCGGGTCATCCATCGACGGGCCGGAAGAGATCAATGACTCCCAGAGAGGAAAGGGGTATTTTGCTAAGACAATGCAAGGGTACGAGATCGCAAGAGCCCATGGCGTCGATGTCCGGTTTATCTGCACCTTCACGGAACAGTCCGTTAAGCACAAAGAGGAGATCTTTAAGTTCTTTTTGCAGAACGGGTTTACCATGAAGCTGCATCCGGCGCTTCCCTCAATAAAAAGCAACGAGCCCGGGCAATGGGCGCTCGATCCCAGAGAGTATGGCGAACTCCTCGTCTATCTCCTCAACCAGTATCTCGATCATATGGGCGAGATCGAGATCATGAACATCAACGACCTTTTCCGGTGCGTCTTTACAAGGAGAGGATCGGTCTGCACCTTCGTCGACTGCGTCGGGAGCACGTTTGCCATCGGGCCGGATGGCAGCATCTACCCCTGCTACCGGTTCATCGGCATGCCGGACTACTGTTTTGGCAATGTCGCGGACAAGCCGTCTATGGAGGAGATCCGGCAGACGGATGCATGGAAACGGATGCACCGGTATATTGAGCACGTGGATGCAGCATGCGGGCAATGCGCCCACATCAGGTACTGCCGCGGGGGATGCCCCTACAATGCCATCGTCGCCCATGGCGGCGAAGACCGGGGCGTTGACATCAACTGTCCGGCGTACAAACGGATCTTCTCCGAGATATCGGACCGGCTCAATAAGGAGATGGCAGAGTCGATGCCCATGGAGATGGCGCCGTTTGGTTCCGTTCCGCGGGAAAAGAAGAAACCCGGGATTATGACCCTCGTGCGCACGATTGCAGGAAGATATTAAGGTTCCCGGTTCCTGCTGCATCTGTCCGGCAGATGGTTTTTTTTGGGGGGTGATCCTGTCTTATTTTGAACCTGCTGCACCGGCTACAATTTTCAGTGCCGTCGTAATCTCGGACAGCATCTCTGCCGGGAAGCCCATAACCAGTTCGTCGTCCGTGATCCCGGAAAATTTCCGGGATCCGTCGCAGCCGAGCGAGAAGTTCGGCTTGCCGTTCAGGTACGTCTGGGCAGTCGCATCCGAACAGACCGACTGGATGCCGGCGAACTCCGCGTGGATCCTTCCTCCGACATTAAAGAGCGTGCTCTGGGCGAGCTTGAGCATATTCCGCGGATTTGTCACGATCAGGACAACCTGAGGGACAAACGGCGTCTTCTCCAGTGGAGAGTATAATGTTGCAAACGTATCGCCCGGGTTGAGATGGCGGACGTTATCGATTGTCCGCTTGCAGGCTGCTGCACTGTTGAATTTGCCCAGTTTGAAATAAAATTCTCCAGTCTTCAGAGTGGGGGTTATGTCGCGGAGCCCGAGCGCCCATGCGCCGCCGTTGCACTCATGTTTTCCGGAAGTCGCGTAGAAGATTTTCCCTTCGCTCCGCGCAAGGTTCACCATCGAGCAGTGACGTATCGTCTTATCGAGTTCCTGCATTCCGGCGGGGATTTCCTCCTTTGAAGATGCAAGCTTCAGGGCAACCGGGGAGCCCTTCAATCCAAGAATTTTTTTCATCGACTCGGAAGCATCTGCATAATCAATCGGTAATTTCATCGGTTCGTTGCTCATCGTAACACCTCACGATTCCGGAAAAACCGGGAACCTGTAATTACACATACGGGATGAAATACTTAAACGTTCGGTAATGATCTGCCGCAGGAAAGCATAATTCCCAATTTCTTCCGTGGATATCGGCAGGAATCCGCCCGTATCTTGGAACAGGCATCGTTACCATATAGGAACGGGATATAAAAAACCGATCTCTTTTGCAGAAGATTGTCGGATAAAAAAAGATGTGTTGTTGGATTGATCTTACCTTGCGGGGATGATCAGCGAGCGCTCGCCGGCGGGCATGAACTCGCGGATTGCACCCTTTGCGAACTCGCGGCGCGGTTCGGAGAAGTCGAACTTGAGCGACGGGTCGGCAAATGTGATCTTGATCAGCGGGGACAGTGACCAGGCATCCTGGCGTGCAAAGTGCGGTGCACCTGCAATAGCGGCGTAGCCGCCCTGGTGACCGACGTTCATTGCGTAGTTCGGATAGTTCGGGCCACGGAGTTCTCCGATACAGCCTTCGTCGGACCGGTAGGAGAGCGAGTTCGTGGAACCGCACTGGTCCTGCAGGTCGTAGCCGTAGAATCCGAGCCGTGACCAGCCGTCCTTGTGCAGGAGCATGGACAGGTACCAGGCATTCAGACCAGCGTTGGAGTTTGCCGTTGCAATTGCAGTGGTGACACCGGATGCTGCGGCGAGAACCGTTGCACGCTGGGAGCCACCGAAGTGGGACTCGAGTGCAGTCGGGAACTCCTCGTACTGTTCCATACCGTAGAGGGTGACCTCGGAACCAATGTCGTTGACGACATCCTGGGTCGGCTTTGCCTTGCACGGGCCGCCGTATTTCTTCTTGATGTAGTCCATGCCGTAGTAGGTAAAGTCATCAAGGATGTTGTCGGTGTATGCAGCGGTTGCATACTGGGTGAATCCGACACCACCGGACATGTAGCTGCCGAGCCAGATCTGGTCGAAGAGCATACAGCCTGCACCGACGACTTCAAGGGATGCCTTGGCGGGGTCGTTCGGGTACTTGCGGTCTGCCTGGATCATATCGGAGAAGTGACCGAACTTGATACCACCGGGTTCGTTCGGGCCACGTGCACGGCGGGCGGGCAGGATGGTTGCCATCTCGACCATGCCGGCGTGCTTTGCGGTGAATGCGAGGTCAGCGACTGCTGCCTCACCGGCGCACATCTTGTAGGCTCCGATGAAGGACATACCAATCTGCATGGCTGACCAGCGTGAGGTTGTACCTCCATCGCAGGTACGGGATACGATGGTCGGGATGTGGATTGCCTGGTACATCGACTTGCCGAGGGATGCCTTGAGTGCCTCTGCGCTCTTCTTCGGGAAGAGCTTGTCGAGGTTCAGGACATACTGGGGCTCGATGTCGTCTGCGGTCTCGTCGTCACCGGTGAAGACCTTGACGTAACAGTCGTCGGTGAGTGACGGGTGGGTCTCGACCATGTGTTCCTGAACGACTGCTGCGCCGGGCATTGCGTGGTTCAGCACGTGGAGGTACTCGTTGATGGTCTCAGGAGTAACTTCCTTGCCGAGACGCTTCTGCAGGGTCTGGTGGGCGAGGTCAAGGCCGACGATGATCGTCCGGCGGATATCGTCCCACATCTGCTGCATTGCAGCGTTGTTGACAAAGTGGCAGTCATCGCCCTCGACAAAGACGCCGGTGCCGCTGATCTCGTAGGTCATCAGCTGGCGCTGTCCGAGGGGGATACCACCGCAGTGGCAGCGGACGGGGTCGTAGGATGAGATGCCGCGCTCCATGGCGACTTTCTGTCCTTCCTTGACGAACTCCATCTTACGGGGCGACTGCTTGAGACCTTCGCGGGCAAAGACGGTGTGCTCTGCCTGGGGGTCCTCAGCGAACTTCTCCTTCATTGCCTTCAGGAAGAGCTTCTGGGTTCTCTCGATTTTTGCTTTTGCTGCCATGTCATTCACTCCTTGGGCATGAAGCCGTATTTTGTCCTCAGCGCGTGGATGCGCTGGACGTATTCGACATATTCTGCATCATCGCGGAAGGCGGTGCCGGCAACCGAGTGGAACATTGTCGTGTGGGACTTGAGCCACTTGGCGTCCATCGGCTTGCCAACCTTGACCTCGGTGTCCAGCGGAACACCGACTTGGTCCTTGACAATCTTGACCATGTTGGCCTTCTTGTCGTAGACCGCACGGGCGAGCATATCGAACATCAGGCCGTTCTCGTCGAGACGGAGGGAGTGGCCGTGAACAGTACACCCACGGATGCCGGTAAGAGCCGGGTCGAAGAGCTCGGTGTTGACGAGTTCCTTGGCGTACTTCTCGAGATCTCTCTCACGGCACTCGATGATCTGACGGCCGGACAGGGTTCCCGGGTCCATTCCGCGGAAGCGGTAGGATTCGAGGTAGGACCTCTGGTACGGCTGGCAGGGTGCATTGTACATCGAGTCGGAGAACTGGATGTACCGGATGCGGTCGCCGGCCTTGGTGCCGTCGGTCGGGGTAACAATCTTCCGGATCGGGCAGTTGGGTTCCTGCTGCTCGGCAAGGGGCGGGTGTGCAGTCTTGTATGCGGACCCCGGTGCACGGTGTCCCATCATGAGCACAATATCCTTGTCGCTGACATCGCGAAGCTTCTCCAGCTTGTGGCTGGGGTCCATCTGCTTGCGCCTGTTCTCGGCGACAATTGAGGAGCCCGGGCCATACTGTGGTTTGTATGCCATTCTTTCATCACTCCAATTTTTCCTTTGTTTTCAACAGTTTCATCACTGCCGAAATGACCTCTACCATCTTCTCACGCGTGGGGGTCTGTCCCCGGGTAACGCCGCTGACGATCGCCGCAACCGTTCCTTTCGTAACGATGCGGTCGGCCGGAGGCATTACCTGTGACGTTCTGACACCCACTTTTGCAAAATCCTCGTAATCCACGGGTGCCTGGGAGACAACAACAGCCCGGATATTGCATGCCGTAAGAATGAACCTGACCTTGTGCACCACATGGGACCGGATGTTCCCATGGTGGAGGATAGCGACCTTGTGGCGCTCGATCTGGGCAATCTCTTTGTCCGTGAGGCCAAAGGAAGCTCCCAGAACCCCTCCCCCGACCTTCGGGGCATCGGGAGGCACACCGCTTCCGGCATTTAATACGAGCGTGCTGATGCTGTACTCGACACCCTGTTGTCGGAGCCCTGAGGTGATATCGCAGACGGGCTTGGTTACATGGCGGCGGCCCGGAGACATCCCTACAACAATGACGTCCGGGTACCGGCACTCGGAGATGGTGCCCCGCTGGGCAATTCCTCCTCCTTTCCCCATACCCATCGCCTCGCGGCAGTCGACAACCTGGGTTACGCGTCCGATTGGCATCTATTTGGTACCTTGCAGGATGATTGGACCGACCCTGCTGCCTGGATCAGAAAGACCAAGCATATCCTTGTCTGCGCCAGGGCCGTATTTTGCAAAATCGACGATCGATGGTTCCGTTTTCATGTACCTGCCTTCGGTCAGGCGGTACGGAAAATTCGTGAACACTTCGTCGCACACGGATTTCAGGGCAGGAATAACGTCCCGGTTCTCGAGCTCCAGGAGGATGGTCCCTACATGGACCTCGAGAGTAAAATCCTGGTTCCCGACCTTGATGGTCCTCCGCATCGCATGGGGGTTATCAAGCCCCTTGGTCGGGCCGTACGGAACAGCGGCAGGGAGGCGGGGTCCGTTGAGGACCATCCGCCGGATCCCGGGAAGACTGACAATCTTATTAAGCAGCCGCTCGACCGTATCGGGATTTAACAGCCGGTAGGTTACGATTCTGCACTGAGGGAACGTGGTCTCGGTCATTTGGAATCCTATTGGGTTATACGCCCTTTGCAATCGACTGCATCGGGGTCTTGAACTCAGGCAGCTGGCCGTATGTGTCCTGGTAGACCTTGGAGGTCTGCTCGGGGCCGAACATCTGGGTTCCAGCATCGAGAGCGCATGCCGCAACGACGCACGGGATACCGACACCGGCTGCGTGCCTTGTTACAACGTGGTTACCGTTGAAGACACCGGGGCCGCCACCGCCGTAGATCGAGTGGCTGAAGAACGAGAACCCGACAGCGACTCCCATCGTACGGCCGTAGTCACAGCCTGGGAGACCGGTCTCGTGCTCGAGCAGGTCGTTGAAGTAGAGCAGGGTTGAGGAAACTGCCTGGGCACCACGCATTGCACCACAGTTGACCATGGTTGCTGCGAGGGTGCCGGCTGCTGCGTACCCGTTCCAGAGCATCGGGTCCTTGGTCTCGTAGAAGATGTAGCCGCTCTTGCCCTTCTTGCCGGCCTTGATGACCTTGTCCTCAATACCGCGCTCGACAAGGCTCTGCACGACAGTACCGATGGTACCGGTCTTGCCGTTCTCCTTGACGAGGCTGTAGACGAGGTTGTTTGCGTTTAAGCCCTGGTATGCGTAGAGCATGAGCTGTGCACGCTCGAACGGACCGACTGCCATACCCATCTCGAACTCACCGGCCTGTTCAAAGGTCGAGGAGAGCGCTGCTGCCTGGATGGCGTTCCGGTGGGTCATCATTGCGACATGGTTTGCTGCAATGTTACGGAGAGCGTAGCCGAGACCTTCGCTGTTCTGCGGGATGGCGAGCACTGAGATAATGTTGCCGCCGTCCATGCCCATGGTCTGCGGGTAGGTACCCCACACTGCGTTCTTGACCATTGCCGCGTCGAACATGCCGACCTTGTACTGGTCGATGATAGCCTGGGTTGCTGCTGCTGCACCCACGGTCGATGCGACATCGTAGGTTGCTGCTGCTGCAAGCCGGGCGCTCGGGACTTCAACGAGCAGCATCTTGCCGCCGCCGACCTTGGTGACCTTGGTGTCGTCGCCGTCTGCGACAGAGACATACTCCTTGATCTTGGCTGCCAGCGTGTCTACGTCCTTGACACAGTCTACCTTGACATTCCGTCCGAGAACCTGGTTGCCCTTGCCTCCGACCTTTCCGGTGCTGAGTGCGGCGTCAATACCTGCAAGGTTGATTGCAACCGTCCTCTTGGTGAGGTCGATGATCTTCAAGGTCCCCTTGTTGTTCACGGGGCTGATCTTCTCAAGGGTAACGTTTGACTTTAAAAGTTTACCCTCATCGTCGTAAAGATCGATAGTATCCTTGTATTTTGCCATTTTGGATTCCTCCAGATTTTGGTTATACGTCGATACAATATAGTTGCTGAACGATGGTCTGTACTAACAGGGTCACTGATGATGAATGAAGGTCACTATTGCACGTCCCCTAAAGTGGGACATGGAATAATAACCAGCATCGACTTATAAGCGTTGTGTTTTATTGCGGATTTTTTTATCTATAAAATTCGAAAAATAATTTCGAAAAATGCCATAATATTGAAATAGTGCATATCTCTCCCCGGTCATTGTTATAACCGGTATGAGTTGCCTGAAAAAAAGTATTACTGAATGATATGATCAAGGGAATAATATTTGAAATTCCGGTGCGCTCTCAGTCAAAAAAAGGATCGGGGCGATGAGGGATGTGAGGGTTCATGACTATGCCTCATCGGCATGAATCCCCATCGCTTTCGGCTGTATTATTTCCTGATCTCCGTGATCGGGCTCGGGCCGAGTTCCTTGACCGTCTTGACGACGTCGGTAACGACCTTGCCCCATTTTGCGCCTTCGGATGCCGAGACAAAGGTCATCCGGAAGCGGCGGTCGTCAAGCCCGATGCTCTTCATCAGGCGCTTGACCATGAACATCCGCTTTGCCGCCTTGTAGTTCCCTTCAAGGTAGTGGCAGTCGCCGAAGTGGCAGCCCGAGATGAGTACCCCGTCGGCACCGTCAGCGAACGCCTTGAGGACAAAGAGCTGGTCGAGACGCCCGGTGCACATGACACGGACGATCCGGATGTCCGGCGGGTACTGGATACGGCCGCCGCCGGCGAGGTCTGCTCCTGCGTAGGAACACCAGTTGCATACCATCCCGAGGATTTTCGGTTTCCATTCCTCGTCAGCCATTACTGCTCACCCCCGAGCAGGAACGCATCGATCTGCGCAACGACCTGCGGGGTCGCAAAGTGGTTCATCCAGATTGCACCGCCCGGACAGAATCCGCCGCAGGTACCGCAGCCCTTGCATTTTGCTTCGGTGACCTGCATGACCTTTTTGCCATCCTTTTCAATGAGCGCGAGCGCCGAGTACGGGCAGAGGTTGACACACATGCCGCACCCTGCGCACTTCTCCTCGATGCAGGTTGCGAAGTAGGGCTCGAGCTCGACCTCTCCCTTGTGGATCGGGATGCTTGCCGCAGATGCCGCACCTTCTGCCTGTGCTACTGTGTCCGGGATATCCTTGGGTCCCTGGCAGACACCGGCAAGGAATACACCGGCGGTTGTCGTTCCGCACGGGTTGAGTTTCGGGTGGGCTTCGAGGAGCCAGCCGTCCTGTGAGCAGGAGACACCGAAGAGCTTCCGGGTCCGGTTGGTGTCCGGCTTGGGTTCGATCGCGGCAGCGAGCACCACCATGTCGACTTCCATGTCGACCGGCCGGTCGAGCAGGGTATCGTCGGCAAAGACGTGGAGGTTCTTCGTTGCCGGGTCTTCGAGGATGTTTGCCACACGCCCGCGGATGAACTTTGCGCCTTCATCCTGGATACGGTAGTAGAACTCCTCGTATGCCTTACCGAAGGACCGGATATCCATGTAGAAGATGTAGGGTATGCATCCCGGGATCTTCTCGATGATCTGGTGGGCGTGCTTTAAGGAGTACATGCAGCAGAACCGGGAACAGTAGGGTTTGCCGACGCCGGTGTTATCACGGGATCCTGCGCAGAGCACGAAGGCGACACGCTTGGGGGTCTCGCCGTCGCTCGGGCGGACGAGGTGGCCGCCGGTAGGACCGGATGCACAGATCAGCCGCTCGAACTCAAGGCTTGTGATGACATTCTCGTGCCGCTTGTAGCCCCATTCCTCTTTCTTCTCGATGGGGAAGATATCGTACCCGGTCGCAAGGATTGCCGTGCCGACCTTGACCTTGACGAATTCGTCCTTTGCCTCAAGGTCAATGGCCCGCTTCTCAGGGCCGCAGGCTGTCACGCAGAGCCCGCACTTGACACAGGCCTTGAAGTCGATCGTGTAGATGAGCGGCACGACCTGCGGGTGGTTGATGTAGATCGCCTTGCGCGGTTTCATGCCGACTTCGAATTCGTTGGGCTTGATAACCGGGCAGACATTCTCGCAGTCGCCGCAGCCGTTGCAGCCGCCGCCGACGATGCCTTTTGCCTCCGCCTGTGCGGGGGTCATCACGCCGCGGGCTTTCTTGCGGATGGTGACATCGAAGTTGCCGATGTAGCCTTCGACCGAGTCGACTTCCGACCAGGTCATCAGTTCGATGTTCTGGCTTCTGCCGACATCCACCATCTTGGGTGTTAAGATACACTGGGAGCAGTCCAGTGTCGGGAAGGTCTTGTCCAGCTGGGACATGCGTCCGCCGATGCTCATGTCGGATTCGATGAGGTAGGTCTTGATCCCTGCGCTCGCAAGGTCGAGGGCAGCCTGCATGCCGGCGACACCTGCGCCGACAACCATTGCGGCCTTTTCGACCGGCACGCTCTTCGGGAAGAGATCCTGGAGGAGCGCTGCCTTTGCTACCGCGATCCGGATTGCATCCTTTGCCTTTGCCGTTGAACCCTCGCGGTCGTGCATGTGCACCCACGAGTTCTGTTCGCGGATATTTGCCATCTCGAACCGGAACGGGTTGAGGCCGGCTTCCTTGGTTGCAGTCCTGAATGTCGGCTCGTGGAGACGTGGGGAGCATGCAGCAACGACAACCCCGGTCAACTTCTGTTCCTTGACTGCCTTGTTGATCACACTCTGCCCGGGCATCGAGCACATGTACTTGTAGTTGTCAACATAGGCAACGTTCGGGAGGGTCTTTGCATAGTCCTGGACTGCGGGGATGTCCATCGACCCGGCAATGTTCGTACCGCAGTGGCAGATGAATACCCCGATCCGGGCTTCCTGCTTTGTGGTTGCACCCGGTGCAGCTGCCTTTGCTGCCGGTGCGGGGGCCTGTTTCTTAACTTCCTGCTTCACGGGAGCCTCCTTTTTCATGTCCTGCTTCTTCTCGGTCTTCTTTGCTGGTGCTTTCTTCTTTTCTGCCATCACACTCACCTCACAGGACCTTCTTTAAGAAAGATTCGCAGCTGATACCATGGAGATCCAGCCCGAGCTCCTGCGGGCTCATTCCCTGTGCAAGTCCGAGGAGTTCTGCAAAGTGAAGGACCGGCAGGCTGTGCGTCACGCCGAATTTCTCTTTGATCTCGATCTGGCCCCTGTCAAACTGGAGCTGGCAGAACGGGCAGATATCGGTGAGTGCGTCGGCCTTTACCGCTTCGAGGTTGTAGAGTTTCTCGTTGGTGATATCGAGCGCGTGGACGATATCGTAGCCACGGACACCGCCGCCGGCACCACAGCACTGCATCTTGTTCCGGTATTCTACCGGGGTTGCGCCAAGTGCTGCGACGAGTTCTTCCATCCAGGTCGGGTTTTCTGTGTTGAGCATGACCTCCTTCTCGAACTCACGGTCCTTGTGGGGCTTTGTCAGGTGGCACCCGTAGTGGACGGCGATCCGTGCACCCTTTAAGGGATTGGTCACGCTGTCACGGACCTTCTCGACGCCGATGAACTTGTCGTTGTAGAGGAGTTCGGCGGTGTGGTAGACATTGATGGAACCCTTGTATTCCATGTCGATCTCTTTTAAGACTTCGTTGACGCCATCGCGGAGGTCCTTGTTGTGCTTCAGCTTGTGGTTGACCTCCCAGATCGACTTGTAGCACCCGTTGCAGACAAGGGCGATATCCATCTTCATCTGCTCGGCAAGGACGAGGTTTCTTGCAGCCATGGCGTACCAGACATTCAGGTCAATCGAACCGAATGCACCGGGGGCCGGGCAGCAGCTTGCACCCTTTAGGGGCACGAGCTCGACGCCGAGCTTCTTCATCGCCTTGATCGATGCGGATTCAACGCCCGGGTACCGGTTGGGGGCGATACAGCCGAGGTAGAATGCGAACTTATTGTTTGCGCCTGTTTCTGACATGGCTTATCCCTCCCGTTCCTTGACGATCCGGTCGGCGTTTGCCTTGAGCTTGTAGTGGTCAAGGATCTTCCTGATGCCGGGGATATATTCGGGATACATATGGGTGGTCGGCGGGTCGCGGGTGAGCCCGAGCTTCTCGCGGGCTGCACGGTTGACATCGTTGTTGGGGACACCGTGGCCGGAGGAGTAGATCGCCTGGACGGTCTTTAAGAAGTTGACCGGGACGATATCCCGCTTGAATGCGAGGTTCCTCATCGCCATGATGACGTCGGTGGGGAGGATATCCCTCGGGCACCTGTCCGAGCAGCTGTAGCAGGTCGTGCACAGCCAGAGATCGGGATCGGTGAGCGCCTCGTTCTCAAGCCCGAGAACCACGCGGCGCATGAATTTCCGGATACGGTAGGTGCTGCGGGGTGCGGACGGGCACGAGCCGGTGCAGGTTCCGCACTGGTAGCACATGTGGGGGATGGTACGGGAGATTGCCTTGACAGACTTTGAAAACTCGGGATTGCCATCCTCACGGTAATACCGCTGGTCGTGAAGTTTCTTTTCGAGTGCTTCCGGATAACCTTTTGTTCTTGCCATGGTATGACCTCAAACCTTCCCCATATTCGTTCCCTTGAGCTGGACCTGGCCCGGGGTGGTTTCCTTGACTTTCGAGGTCCTCTTCTCGAAGAGTTTCGCCTTGATCTTCTTGAACAGGTCGGTCTCGGTGCCCTTGATGCGGATGCCGTTCCTCTGCAGGACGATGATGTCCTCACCCGGGCAGGCATTGACACAGGCGCCGCACAGGACGCACAGGTCCTTGTTGACGGCGATCGTGGGCTCGATCTCCTTCTTCATCTCGGCTGCCGGCTTGGGAGTCGGGAGGTAAATCGCGTTTGCCGGGCAGATCTCGGCGCAGGTAGAGCAGCCGCCGGGGCACTTCTCCGCGTGGAACTCGATGTCGCCGGTAAAGATCTTCTCGACAGCGATTGCCTCGGTCGGGCAGTTCTTCGAGCACCATGTGCAGGTGCAGCAGTTGTCCTTGATGATATTGACTGCACCGTCAACCTTGTCGGAGATGATCTCGCGTTCGACGGTGATGCATTCCTCGGGGCAGGCTTCGACGCAGACCTTGCATGCGTCGCACTTGCTCTCGTCCCAGACGACTTCGCCCTCGACTTTGCCGCTCTCGCCCGTGAATTCCTTGTGCTTCACGACGATTGCAGGACAGAGCACGCCACACAGTCCGCAGTACGTGCACTTCTCCTTGTCGACCGTAAACGTCGTCTTCTTCTTCATTGCCTCTGCTTTTGCCTTCGCACCGGCAACCGGGCCCTTGTAGGTACCCTCGTAGGCCGGAACATTGCGGTCGATGGCGTCACGCGGGCAGACCTCTTCGCAGATCGTGCACTTGACGCACTTCTCCTGGTCGATCTCCGCCTTCATGTCGTACTGGGGGAACCCCTCTTTCTCGATGATCGGGAGCCTCTCCTGTCCGTCAACCTTCAGAGTCAGTGCATTGAACGGGCACATGATGACGCAGACACCGCAGTAGGAGCACTTGGTCTCATCGACGTCAACCGGTGCAGCGTAATCAATTGCGCCGCGCCGGCTTGCGCCTACAAGGCCAAGGACGATTGCCTCCTCCGGGCATGCCTCAACACAGATACCACATCCCGTGCAGGTCTCTGAGTTCAGAATAAGGTTGTTGACGTTCTGGAGGAGTTTCTGCTCCATGATAACGTTAACGCCCTCTCGCTTTTTCGAGAACTTTGGAAACAATGCCATGAACTAAACCCTCACGTCGTGTTCAACGAATGTTCTTGTGTCAGCGGTGCAGATGCCGCCCTCACGACAGTATCTGCACATTCCGGCAGAACGATATCCTGCCGGTTGCTGATCGTACATTTTTTTACAGCCAGTACCATGCTTCGTTTCGACAGGCATGAAATATGCCATTATGTACGCACCATTTTACACGCACCAGCTATGATCGATTCTCAAAAATCGACTATTCAAAGTGTGGTTGAGAAATGTAAATAAATGTTCTGAAATTGTATGGTCCGATATGAAGGAATAACGGTGAATTATTAAAAACGAAAAAATGAAAGTTTAAATTAAGTTAATCTGTTCAGATTGATTTTTTGGATTATTCTGAACATTTTTTCTGGTTCTTTCATGCGCTCCGGTATTGCAATACTATAGTACCCGGTTACAAGTGAACCCAATGCTCCGGGACAGAGGCTTCAGGCTCTGCATAAAGAGGACATCATTTAGAAACCTTATTTTAGGGTGTTCATGCAACTCATGTAGTACCGGAGGTTATGTATGGAAATCAACGGCGTTACCATTGACAACACTTATGCAGAAGCGTTCCCGACCTGGGTCTGCCGGGTCATTATCACTGCAGTCACAAAGGAGTATGCACGGAAGGCAGCAACCGAGGCGACCGGCTTTGCCACATCGGCCATCGGCTGTCCCTGCGAAGCCGGCATCGAGAGCGAGCTGGACGGCTCCGAGACCCCTGATGGCAGGCCGGGCGTCGCCATCCTGATCTGTGCCAGCAAGAAGAAACTCAAAGAGCAGGTCGTCGAGCGGCTTGCCGAGTGCGTGCTGACCGCACCGACCACGGCCGTCTTCAACGGCATCACCAACGCGGAAGAGAAGATCCCGGTCAAGCTCCACTATTTTGGCGACGGGTACGAATACCAGAAGGAAGTCGGAGGCCGCAAGTGCTGGGTCATCCCAATCATGAATGGCGAGTATGTCGGTGAGGAGGAGTTCGGGATTGTCAAGGGCGTTGCCGGCGGTAACTTCTTTGTCATGGGCGAGAACCAGATGGCCGCTCTCATGGGGGCGCAGGCAGCATCCGATGCGATTGCCGGTGTCAGGGGCGTCATCACGAGTTTCCCCGGAGGCATCGTTGCAAGCGGCTCGAAAGTCGGCAGCCTGAAGTACAAGTTCATGGTTGCATCCACGAACGAGAAGTACTGCCCGACACTCCGGGAAAAGGTACCGGACAGCAAGGTTCCCGCAGGAATCAAGGCAGTCTACGAGATTGTCATTGACGGAGTCGACGAAAAGAGCGTTGCAGCGGCAATGGCGGCAGGCATCAAGGCGGCAGTCCGGGTCCCGGGCGTTAAGTTTATTTCTGCCGGTAACTTTGGCGGCAACCTCGGACCGTTCAAGATCGAGCTCCACAAGGTGCTCTGATCTTCGAACCGCTTCGTAAATTTTTCATCCTCATTTTTCCGGTTTTTCCAGCCTTTCCCAAATCGATCAACATAAATACGTTATTGCCGATTTACTTGTTAACGAAAATTTCGGTAATAACATGATCACGTTGACTCCCGCTGACGTAACAAAGAAGTTCGGACCGCTGTTCGCAAAACAATTCCTCGTCATGATCGATGAACCGGCCGGTGTTGCCGAGATCATCGAGCAGTGCAATGCCCGGGGAACGATCGAGTGGGACGCGATGAACCGGAAGCGGGCCGGGGGGGCAGTGACGATCTGTAGTGTCGAGGGAGCTGCCATGACCATGCTGGCGAAGATCGGGAACTACCCGGCAAACTTCGGCGCCGCTGCCGGGTCGATCGGCGGGCAGGCGCTGGAAGGTGTCGAGGTTGCCGGCGATGAGGTGGTAACCTCGTGGGCGGGGATCGCGGGCGCCGGTGTCGGGATTGCTGCCTGCCTTCCGCAGGCTCCCGGTGTTACCCGGGCCGAGTATCCGACGGAAGACGATCTGAGGGTCGGCGGGGCCCGGACAAACCGGGTCAGGATCGTCTCGCCGAAGTACGAGAAGATCTGTTTCGGGATCGACGATACCGACACCAAGACGGAGGGGGCGACATGGGTAATGGCGCTCAAGTGCGCAGCGGCGTGCCGGATCCCCGGCGTGGAATTTCTGAACATGCGCCTTGTCCAGCTCAACCCGGAGGTCCCGGAGAAGACGACCAACTGCGTCGGTTCGGCCCTCAACTTTGCGGCAAGGCCGTCTGCCGTTGCCGCACTGAAGGAGCACGTCACTACGTTTGTTGCCAAGAACACGTTTTCAAAAGACACCGGGATCGCCTGCCACCGGGGCATCGTCTTTCCCTTCGAATCGCCGGTGCTCCGGAAGATCAAGACCGGCATCCTGACCCGGGAGGAAGCGGAGCGCGAAGCGGCGGCGCTCGGGATCGAATACCTGGATGCCAATGCGCGGAAAGGAAGGATCGGGGCGCTCGGTGCCGTTCTCTGGGGCAACCGGGGCATCGAAGCAGCAGGACTGTATGGAGAGCATCTCTGATCCCTATGTGATCCATTACCCGCAGATCGTCGCAGTTACGGACCCGGCCGGAAGTGCGGTCGAGCTCGTCGAATTTTTCGACTGCATCGGGGGCGCGATGTGGTCAAAAAAACATTACGTGAAAAGTCCTCTTGTCATCTCCGTTCGCCCCGTCGGGGGAACGATGCGGTACCTGCTGAAACCGGGCAGCGCCGATCTTGCCCTTGAAGGCTCCCGGTTCCCCGCGGGGATCTCCGGTGTCAGCGTAAGCGACGATGAGATTGCTATCACCTACATCGGCATGGGCGGCGGAGGCGTCGGGGCTGCCGCGTGCCGGTCGGATGCAAAAGGAGTCCTCCGGAGCAGGTGCGACGAATCCGGCGGCGGGAAGCTTGCCGGCTCCACGATCTGGCTCCCCCGGATGCAGCGGGTCCTCATCGGGGTTGACGATACCGACACACCGGAAGCGGGCGCGACCTGGACCCTTGTCCACAACATCGCCCGTGCGGTTGCCGGTCCGCAGTCGGTCTACCTCTCGCACACGATCGTCCAGCTCTTTCCGGTCCCCTACCGGACAAAAAACTGCGTCGCGCTCGTTGCCGAGTTCGCAACATCGGAACCGGACCGGCTCATTAACCGGTTCCGCGCCCTGCTCGAACGGTACACGCTCTCGGCCAAGACCGGCATGGCGGCATACACCGGGTTTACCCCGTCATCCCGGCTCACCGCGTTTGGCAAAGCGGTGAAGCAGGGGGAGGTCTGCCAGGAGATGCTGGACTCGATCTTCGACGAGGACCTGAAGATCATCATGGACGGGCGCGGGATCACCGGCGCGGTTGCCGCTATCCCGTTCTATACGGACTATGACGAGGCGCTTGAATTATGCGATGGCAGAATGTGAAGGCTGAACTGCTTGCCGCAGGTTCCGCCCGGCTCTCCGGCGAACCTGCGGAAGAGTATATCGCGAAATCGGCAGCCGGGCCGGGGGCAGGCGGGGAGGGCTCGGTCTTCTTCTCGCAGGGCCGGCACCGGGTCCGGCTCGCGCTTGACGAGATGAGCGGGATCGAGATTGTCCACCGCGGCGGGGGCGTCGCGGATCTCTTTTTCAAAAATCTGTCGCTCTCCGGCCGGCTGGACCGGCCCGGCCTGCACTGTCCGGAGCAGGCGTACATCACGATCACCGGCAGCTGCATCTTCCACTGCCGGTATTGCGCCGTTCCGCGGATTCGGGGGCACCGCAAGACAATTGACGAGATCGTCCGGATGGTGGAATCCGTCCGGGACCGGGTCACGGCGATTTCGCTCACGAGCGGCGTGCAGACAACGGTTGAGGATGAAGAGGCGTACGTTCTCGACGTTGTCCGGGCGCTCCAGCCATTCGGGCTCCCGGTCGGCGTCTCCATCTACCCGACAGAACAGACCCCGGACCTCCTCCATGAACTCGGCGTTACGGAAGTCAAGTTCAATACCGAGGCCGCAACGGAGAAAATCTTTAAAGAGGTCTGCCCCGGCCATGATTACGGGCTCATCCGGCAGGTGCTGGAACGGTCGGTGGATCTCTTCGGGAAAAACCGGGTCTTCTCCAACGTGATCGTCGGCCTTGGCGAGACCGACGCCGAAATGGAACAGTGCATACGGATTCTCGCAAGGCTCGGCGTCATCCCTGTCCTCCGCCCGCTCAATCCCGTGGAAGGGTTCACCGGGTATACCCGGCCGTCCGCCGACCGGCTCGTAAAACTCCTTGCCGTCCACGAACAGGCGCTCGCGGACGAGGGACTTGACCCGCGGGAAGCGCAGACCATGTGCACGAACTGCACCGGATGCGATCTTGTACCGGGGAGGGACACATGAACGGGACGGATGCTTTGGCGGCAGCACTCCGTACCTGTGCGGACCGGTTCTACGGGATACCCGGCTATCCCGTGACAGAGATCGCCCGGATCCTCGGGGCCGGGATCACCGTCAACGAAAAAGTGGCGCTCGAGTACGCGCTCGGCGACTCGCTTGCCGGCAGGAGGGCTGCGGTTGTAATCAAGAATGTCGGGCTCAACGCCTGCGCCGACCCGCTCGTGAATGCGACAACGCAGGGACTCAATGCCGGCGTCGTGATCGTTGCCGGCGACGACTGCACGGCGCAGGGCTCCCAGAACACGCAGGACTCGCGGTACTACGGCGAGCTCGCGCAGGTACCGGTCCTCGAACCGGATCGCGAGACCTGCACCGATGCCGTTGATGCCGCGTTCGAAGCGTCGGAGCGGTTCTCCCGGGTTGCAATCCTCCGGGTGACGCCGGCGCTCCTTGAACGGGAGGCGGCCGGAACAACCGAAATCCTTGGTCGGGTCCGGGGGTCCGGCGCGCTCGCGTCGCCGGACCTGACCATGCAGGGCCGGGCACAGGCTGCTGAACGCGTGACTACGGAGATGTTTGCATGGTCGAAGAATTCCCCGCTCAACCGGCTTTCCGGCGGCACGGTCGCTGCCGGCGCTGCCACTGGGCAGTCCCGCGTCGTTACCGTGTATCCCCCGCCGGCTGGGGCGGATCTTCTGGCGACATCCGAGTTCTGCCGGCCGTTCCTCCGGGATCACCGGTGCCTTGTGCCGCCGGAGACCGTTGCGGCCCCGGAGACGTACCATGACCGGGGGTTCTACCGGACCTTCTGCCGGGGCTGCCCGTTCAAACCGCTCATGGGGATGCTTGCGAAGCGGAAGATACCGGTCATCTGCGACATCGGCTGTGCGCTCCTTGCCATGAACCAGCCGTACCGGATCGGGAAAGCGGGTTACGCGCTCGGCTCCTCGGTAGCGGTTGCGGCGCGGAGCACGAAGGTTGCGCTCACCGGCGACTACGCGTTCATGCATTCGGGGATGAACGCTCTCACTGACGTGTACGAAAAGCAGCTGCCGCTTCTTACCATCGTTCTGAAGAACGACCGGATGGGAATGACCGGCGGACAGAAGACCGGCAGCCTGCTGAAGTACATCGCGTGGGCAGAACCGGTTATCCTCTGTGCGGATGACGAACGCCTTGAACATGAGCTTGTTATACCGGATGCGCCCCGTACGCTTGTCGTGACGGGAACGTGTCCGGAAGGATGCAGTCATGAAACCGTGGAATGTTGAGATCTGCGATGTCACGCTGCGGGACGGGGAGCAGACGCCGGGCGTCTGCTTCTCCTGCGAAGAGAAGGCCGACATCTCCCGGATGCTGGACGCGGTCGGCGTCGAGGTGATCGAGGCGGGATTCCCCTCGGTCTCGCCAAACGAGAAACACTGCGTAAAGACGATTGCGAACCTCGGGCTCGAAGCCCGGGTCTGCTGCCTTGCCCGGGCGAAGGAGTCCGATGTCAGCGATGCTATCGACGCGGACGTGGACATGGTCAGCATCTTTGTTGCAACCTCCGACCTCCACATGCGCATCAAGTTCAAGGGTAAAACAAAGGAGCAGGTTCTTGATGCCACCCTCCCGCTCATCGATTACGCCCACGACCACGGCGTGCAGGTACGGTTCGCCGCTGAGGACGCCTCCCGAACCGACCCGGCGTTCTTGAAGCAGGTCTTTGCGATGGCGAGCGGGCACGGGGCGGATCTCCTCTCCTATGCCGACACGGTCGGCTGCTTAACGCCGCTCCAGATGTACCGGATCATGACGGATCTGGTCGCAACGGTACAGCGCCCGCTCTGCGCCCATTGCCACAACGACATGGGCTGCGCGGTCGCCAACACGATCACGGCGGCGGAGGCCGGCGCGTTCCAGCTCCACACGACTGTCAACGGGATCGGGGAGCGGGCCGGCAACGCGGCGCTCGAAGAAGTCCTGATCGCGCTCCGGACAGGCGGCGGGGTGGACCGGTACGATCTTACGCATCTTACAAAACTCTCGAAGATGGTCGAGCAGTACTCGGGGATCCGTCTGCCCCGGAACAAGCCGGTTGTCGGCGAACTTGCGTTCTCCCATGAGAGCGGGATCCACATTGCGGCGATCCTCGAAGACCCGCGCTCGTACGAGAACTTTCCCCCGGAGCTGGTCGGGGCAGAACGCCGGTTCATTCTCGGCAAGCATTCGGGAAGAAAGGCGCTCGAGTACATCGTCTCCTCGATGGGCTGCGAGCTGACCGAACCGCAGATCTGTAAGGTTCTCGAAAATGTCAAGAAGCATTCGGAGCAGAAATGTACCATCACACCTGATGTGCTCAGAACACTTATCAGGAAAGCACAAGAGGAGAACGGATAAATGGGGACACTTTCCGAGCGCATCCTCGGCGCGCCTGCCGGGACGTACGTGGATCACAGGGTTGACCGGGCATTCGCCCATGACGGCACCGGCGTGCTCACGCTGGAGTCGTACCGGCAGATGGGGGCAAAGGGGCTCTTTGACCCGTCCCGGATCCACGTGATCTTCGACCATATCGCGCCCGCCAACAATTCGGTGACGGCAACCCTCCAGCACGAGCTGCGCGAGTTTGCGACAAGTTCGTTTTTAAACTTCTCGGATATCGGCGGGGGAATCTGCCACCAGTGCATGAGCGAAGGCGTCGTGCTCCCCCGGGAGGTCGTTGTCGGTGCCGATTCCCACAGCTGCACGCTGGGAGCGTTCGGGGCGTTTGCAACCGGGGTTGGCGCAACCGACATGGCGGCGATCTGGCTGACCGGCGAGACCTGGTTCCGGGTGCCGGAGACGATCGGGATCCGGCTCACGGGCAGTCTCACCGGTACCGCGGAGGCAAAGGACCTTGCGCTCACCATCGTCTCCCGGCTCGGGATGGATGGCGCAACCTACAAGGCGCTGGAGTACATCGGCGACGGGGCAAAAACCCTGTCGATGGACGACCGGCTCACGGTCTGCAACCTTGCAGTCGAGACCGGTGCAAAGACCGGGATGTTCTATGCGGACGAGGTCACGATTGAGTACCTGAAAACATTCGGGATCACCACGGAACCGCAGGCGCCCAACCAGGCGGTCTATGAACAGGAGCTGGAGATCGACCTTGGCAGCATTGCGCCGGTCATCGCCGTTCCCCCCCGGGTCGATGCCGTCCAGCCGGTCCACGAACTTGCCGGGCTCACGCTCGACCAGGTCTTTGTCGGCACCTGCACGAATGGCCGGTACTCCGATCTCGTACGGTTCGCAAAGATCGTGAAAGGAAAGAAGGTCGCTGTCCGGACCATCGTCGTCCCGGCCTCGCAGGCTGTGCTTGCGGAAGCGATCCGGACCGGCGTGCTTGCCGACATCGCTGAAGCCGGCTGCGTCATCGGAACGCCGGGCTGCGGCCCCTGCCTCGGCGCCCATATGGGCGTGCTTGGCGAAGGGGAGGTCTGCCTCTCGACAGCGAACCGGAATTTTAAAAACCGGATGGGGGTCGGGGGCGAGATCTACCTTGCGTCCGTTGCGACGGCGGCGGCAAGCGCCCTCGAAGGCGAGATCACCGAGCCGGAGGCGTTCTGATGCAGGGAAAGGGAAAGGCGATCTGCCTTCCGGCTGACATCGACACCGATGTCATCATCGCGGGGAGATACCTGCGCACGAAGGACCGGTCCGTCTGGGCAGAGCACGTCTTCGAGGATCTCGACCAGGCACTTGCGAAGAACCTGAAGGGCGCGATCATCGTTACCGGCAAAAACTTCGGCTGCGGCTCGTCACGCGAACAGGCGGCAATTGCGCTCAAGGAAGCCGGGGTGGTTGCCGTCGTCGCCCCGAGTTTTGCCCGGATCTTCTTCCGGAACGCGATCAACATCGGCCTCCCGCTCATCGAGGCGGAGGTGCCGTGCGCGAACGGCCGGCTCGTCACGTTTGACTTAAACGCCGGCTGGGTCGACACCGGCACCGGAAGACACAAGATTGCGCCGCTTTCACTGAAGATGCTCGCGATCCTCAAGGCGGGAGGACTTGTCGCCTACTGGAAGGTGAAGAAGTGATCTTTCCTGCGCAGTGCAAGACGATCGGGTTCGCTTCCGGGAAACCCTGCGGGGAGAAGGTCTACTTCCTCTCCCGCTACCTCGTCCACCCGGTGCGTGACGGGTACGAGATCCTCGAAGTCAGCCTCGATCCCGCCGAGAAGGGGATGATGCGGAGCATCACAAGCTCCCGCGTGCTTGCATCTGCGCAGGAAGTGTACCGGTACCCGGAGCCGGTCCAGATCCATGACCGGGCAAAGCTCGTCCGGCTCGCCGCCGACTCGGGGCGCCGGTGCACGCTCTTCTTCGGCCTTGACGAGCACATGACCTTTGTCCTTGACCCGGACCGTTCCGGGCTTCTCACGATCCATATCTACGATGCAAGCCCGCCGCGCCCGAGCCTCTCCTCCTGCATCCGGGAACTGGAAGCCTGCGGGCTCTTTGGCGAGCTGAACGTCACGTTCTGCCATCATATACAGGACATCGCAGATCTTGCGGCCGACGTCTACCCCTGCCGGGCGGCAGGTTTTGCACGGACGCTGGACGCCGCCCCGCTCTCCGGCGGGGAACGGGTTGCGGCCTGCATGACGGGGACGCAGCTTGTGAAGGAGTGCTACAATACGCCGGCCGAGTTCGTCTCGATCTGCCCACTTGCCGAGGTGGCGGAAGAACCGTTCATCGCCCGGTGCTGCCGGGCGGAACGCGGGGGGCCCGGCACCTGGAACGGAAAGAACGGTATCGTCGTCCACTGGGGGGCAGACCCGGAAACGATCGCAAAAGCCGTTTTCGAGATCGCGGACCGGTGGGGCAGCAGGCCATGACCGCGATCGCGGTTGTCGAGGGCGACGGGATCGGGCATGAGGTGATCCCGGTCGCTGAATCGGTGCTTGAGCTCCTCCACCCGGAGTACGAATACTTCGCGGTCGATGTCGGGTTCCACCGGTGGGAGCAGACCGGCTGCCCCTGCGCCGACCGTGACATCGAGGCGCTGAAGACGGCCGACGCGATCCTTTTCGGTGCCGTCACGACGCCGCCCATGAAGGACTACCAGAGCGTGGTGCTCCGGATCCGGAAGGCGCTCGACCTGTACGCGAACCTCCGGCCGGTTGCGGGGAACGGCTTCGACATCCTGATCGTGCGGGAGAATACCGAAGGGCTCTACTCGGGAATCGAGGAGACCGGGCCGGATCGGGCAACCACGCTACGGCTCGTGACGCGGAAGGGCACGGAACGGATCGTGAAGAAAGCGATCGCGTGCGCAAAAGCAAAGGACGGGCATCTCACCATCGGGCACAAGGCGAACGTGATCAAGTCCGACGTCTTCTTCCGGGACATCTGCGTTGCCGAAGCCCGGTCTTCCGGGATCGCGTTCAATGACAAGTACATCGACGCGCTCTCGCTCGATCTCCTCCAGCACCCGGACCGGTACAGCGTTGTTGTCACCACGAACATGTTCGGGGACATCCTTTCTGATGTCGCATCGTATCTCGTCGGCGGCCTCGGCCTTGTCCCGAGCGCGAACATAGGCGACCGGTACGCCCTCTTCGAACCGGTGCATGGGAGCGCCCCCGACATTGCCGGGAAGAACATCGCAAACCCCGTCGCCGCGATCCGGAGCGCCGCGATGCTTATGGAACATCTCGGCGACGCGGCAGGGGCGGCACGGGTCGAGGAAGCGATCCGGAACGTGATTGCCGCCGGAACAAAGACCCGGGACCTCGGCGGGAGTGCCGGCACCCGGGAGTTCGGCGGGAACGTTGTGAAATTCCTCTCTTAAAAAACGGGTAATTATGTTCCGGCAACGATCAGGTAGTGGTACGGCCCGGCGTCCTCCACAGAGAGGATCGTAAACCCCGCCGATTCGATGAGCCCGCGTGCCTTGTTCACGGGGAACCGTTTCTCAAAGGGCGGCCCGAAGTCCATCCTGATATCCTTCCAGTCAAGATCGATGAGCCGGCCGCCCGGTCTGAGCATTTTCTTTGCGTTTTGGATCGCCTGCGCCGGGTTGGCGAAGTCATGGAGGTCGATCCCGAAGAAGACGAGATCGGCGCAGGCAGTACAGGTGACGGCTTCTTCCGCCGGCCGCACTTCTGCTGCAATGTTGGCGAGCCCTTCGGCTGCTGCATTGTGGCGGAGCTTCCCGACTGCTTCGGTATTGATGTCAAACGCGTACACTGTTCCTTCCGGTCCGACGATCCGGGCGGCGGGGAGGGAAAAGAACCCCTCACCGCAGCCGGCATCGACAAAGGTCATGCCCGTGGAAAGACCGACAGACTTCAGGAGCTTCTCCGGGTCCTGCCGGGATCGCCGGTCCGGGTCATCTGCCGGAAACCGCTTTTTTCTCATGGTGGCGTCATCTCTCCTGCTTTCCGTTCAGCTTCTGTTCGATCCGGTCGAGCCGGGCCTGCAGGTCGGCATTCTGCCGGCGCTGGTCTTTGATCGCCTTGTAGATTTCTCCAACGGCACCGGTCCCGGCAGTTGTTTCATGGCCTTCTTCCGGTTCAGATGTGTCCGGCGCGAGGAGCTTGTTTGCAATGAACCCGGCAAGGGTACCGATGAGCGCAACCCCCATCGCCATAATGAAGATGCCGACGAGCCGGCCGGCGTTGGTCACCGGGTAATGGTCGCCGTACCCGACGGTTGTTATGGTGACGCACGTCCACCAGAGTGCATCGGATGCGGAGAGGATATTGGCGTTTGGTACGTTGCGCTCAAACAGGAGGACGAGGAACGCCCCGAGTTCGATCACGACGATGACGGCGAAGATGACGATATAGAACATGCTGTCCGCCCGGTGCTTCATGAGCTGGTCTGCGATGTTCCGGGTCCCGTATTTCCTGAGGAGCCGGTACGCCTTGAAGATCCGGAAGAGCCGGAGGATGCGGAGCGCGGGGACGCTCGCGAGGAGATCCGCCCATCCCCAGTCATGGAAGAAATAGTGGCGTTTGGAGTCTGCCGAGAAGAACCGGTACGTGAAATCCAAAAGGAAGATGATGGTTAAAAAGAAGTTGACGATCGAAATCACGTTGAGGGCATCGGGATCGATACCGGGGATCCAGCTTAGCGCGAAGTTGAAGACGGAGAGGATGGAGATGAAGATGATGAAGATCTCGTAGCCGGGGTCTTTTAAGTCCTGCAGTTCCGACCCTGAACTCTTCATTCCGTTACCGGGCACGGCAATCACCCTCTCATTTTTACGGTATTCCGGTGCCGGACCATATAAGGACTGGGGTTTTTGGAGTCCCGGTCCGCTGTTCCGTCATCTTTGTACCGTTGACCGGTTCCGGGCGAGGAACAGCCCGACACCGACCGGGATCAGGAAGGTCAGGGCGTAGTAGATGATGACATCGATGCCGTAGTACGTGGCGGAGAAGAGCAGGACGATGAAGAGGTAGTCAAGGACGACCGCGATTGCGACCCATACGATGCCGACCTTCGCATAGTAGGAAAGGGGAAGGTCCCGGCTCCTGAACCACCACCACGTGATCGCGATGGTGACCGGCGTGAAGATCGCAATCAGGATCCAGCCCATCTGCGCCGCAAACGGTGAAAAGAAGAGTACGAGCGACGCGACGTACCCGATCAGCCAGAAGAGCGTGCCAAGCCCGGCGCTGTCCCTGATCCACGGCATCATAGGAGGGTCTTTGGCTTTTGCCCATCATCAGTTTTTCTCCGGCCGGGTGCGGGACATATCTCCCGGACCTGCGCGGGAGACATCCGGAAAATCCGGGAGTGAGCGGATCTGTAACGTTCTGGTAAACGGGTCTGGCGGATTCCGGCAAATCTCCGGGAAATTCCCGCAGGAAAAATGAAAAGCTGGTATGAAATTTTTACGCTCTTCTCAGCAGCACGAGAGCGCCGGCGGCCATGATGGCGCCAAGGACCGGCACAACGGTTACGGGCGACTTTGTTGTCGCGGTCGGTTCGACGCCTACGAGCGTTGCGGCAACCGGCGTGCTGTCGCCACCGGTGACCGTGATCGTCTGGACGAAGTCACCGTACCCGGAGAGTCTGAGGGTGAGCGTGTGCGATCCCGCTGCAACGTTCGTGAGCGTTGCCGGGGTCACACCCATGTACACGTTATCGATATAGACCTCAGCGCCGGTGGGCGACGAGGCGATAACGACCTGCCCGGTGGTATCGGGCGTCGGGCCGGGTGAGACTTTGGCAAGGACCGCGTTCACGGTCGCGGATCCCCCGGCCGGGACAAGGACGTTCTGCGTGTAGTCCTGGTAATCCGTGAGCCGGAGGAGGACGATGTGGTAGCCCGGCGTCAGGCTCGTGATATCGAAGTAGCTGTTCGTGAGCGTCGTGCCCATGTATTGGGAGTCGACGTATACCGCAGAACCGCCCGGCGTCGACATGACCTCGATGGAACCGACGTTCGATGCCTGGGGTGAGAGCGTGATGGAGAGCGGCGTCTGGTATCCGGCCGAGACCGTCACCGTGCCGACATACTCGTTGTACTTTGCCTTGTGGAGCCGGACCGAGTGGGTTCCCGGTGCGAGGTTCGGAACAGTCGAGGGCGTCTCGCCAATGTACCCGCCGTCAACGTAGATGTCGGCGCCCGAGGGGGACGACGAGACATAGAGAGACCCGGTCTGTGCCGGGTTTGGCGAGAGGCTGACGCTTACGTACGCGGTCTCGCCTGAGTTGACAAAGACCGACCGGGTGACCGACTGGTACCCGCTCATGCTGACCCGGATCTCGTGGCTGGTGCCGGCAGTTACACTGGTGAACGTGTACGGGGTGGTCTGCCATGAACTGCCGTCAAGGGTCGCAACCGCAGCGGACGGCGACGAGGTTACCGAGATTGACCCGAAGCTTGCGACCGGGTTCAGCGTCGCGTACAGGTCGACGGTCCCGCCCTTTGGCGGCATCTGGGAGACAGAGTCCGTGTAGGTCGTGTACCCGCCCTTTTCGACCCTGAACGATTTCACCGGTGTTCCCGTTGTCGAGACCGGGATGCTGCAGGATCCCGATGCGATGGTGCAGCTTCCGGACGCCCCATTGTCAAGCGAGGCCGTCGCGCCGTTGATGTTGCAGTTGATCCTGAACCAGCCCTTGTCGGAACCGATCGGCTGGATCGTTACCGTAGGCTCCGGGGTCGGTTCGGTCGTCGGCACCGTTGTTACGATTGGCGTAAGCGTCGCATCGACCGCGGACTCTTCGCCGGGGCTTACCGTGACCGATGTCGTATACGGTTCGTACCCGGCCATCGTTACCTTTACCGTGTGAGACGTGCCCGAGGAGATCTCGATGCCGGCAAGCGGGGTTGTGCCAAGAGCCTTGCCATCCATCGAGACGGATGCGCCCATGGGTGTCGAGGCGATCGTGACCCAGCCCACCAGGGCCGGGGTCGCGGTCGGCACCGGGGTCTTCTCCGTTGTCGGGACCGTTGTCGGTTCGGTGGTCGGTTTTGTGGTGCGCTCGACCGTTGTTTGTTCCGTTGTCGCCGGGGTCACCGGGTTCAGCGTTGGTTCTTCAGTTACTTCGGTCGGCTCTTCCGTCAGGCCTATCGACGCAGCAACAGGGACTGCGCAGGCGAAAAGGAAGAGGAGGATGCAGAACAGAAATGATACGCGTTTCATTTTCAAAAGTACTCCCGATATGAAAAAATGATTTTTTTGGATTGTATGTGAAGGTTGTGATTTGAGAGGCGGATTATCACGACCATTATCGCCGATTGTCTCCAAACGGGGCGGCGTGAAATTCTCAAAATTCTCCGTTCAGTCCCCGGTTTTTAAAAGTGCAGGAACAACGTGAAAAGTTCCGGTCCCGTCACGACGTATACTCATGGACCGCTTCGAACGCGTGGGGGTACCTGACCATGCCGTGGATGCCGTCCAGTGCCCCGCGTGCCAGCGGAAGCGCCATGAACGCATTATCCGGGCAGGGGAACGGCGCGGTGATCCCGGCATCCCGTGCAGGTGTGAACCCGAACCGGGGGTAATAGCCCGGGTGGCCGACGACGATTACGATCCGGTACCCGAGGCGCTGGCATTCCTTTAAGCCCTCTTCCATAAGGGCAAGGCCGATCCCCCGGCACTGGAAGTCCTGGTGGACCGCGAGCGTGGCAATGGCGAGCGCAGCGGTCTCCTCCGTCTCAGAGACGATCGAGACTGGCGGAAAGAGGATGTGGCCGATAACCCGTTCGCCGGATACCGCGATGAGCGAGAGTTCCGGATCGTAATCCCCGTCATCGCGGAGGGCATTCACGAGCCGGGCTTCTCCGTCCTGCCCGAATGCCTGCGCATTGACCTCAAAAATAGCGTCGATATCTTCAGGCTCTTCCTGCCGGATAAAAAATGAATCCATCTCTATGTCTTGTACGGCTGAAGGGATAAAGGAGGGATGCAACCATCGATCCGCCCGTTCTGCCGGTACCGTTCTGCGGCCGGCTGCCGGTTCTTTTTCCGGTGTGGCGAGCTGATGCCGGCATCGCAGAAAAAAAAAAAGAATTCCGGCTCAATTTTTTTTACAATCTTTTTTCGCATTGTCAATCGACCGCTGGACTGACCTTGAAAGAACGTATTGTCTTACCCGGGCAGGAGAGATCATATTCCTGTGCGGCTGCCGGGTGAGGTTTCCCCTGCCCCCCGGCTCCCCAAAATTCACCCAGGTGTCCGACGGTGAAAAAGTATCATTTTCGGACAATAGCCGCGATCCGGCATATTTTGGCATCCGTGAGCACGTTTTCCCAATTTTCCTGCCCTGGAATAGCGCTAATTATGTCCTCTCTTTTCACGTCGGTGGAATCGGTCGGGGACCCGAATTATTCCCGCATTTTTACGAATTATGACCTTTATTCTGGCCGGAAACGGGGATGCCCGCGCACCCCCTCAGGAAGTCTCCGTCGGTGGTATAGGACCGTACGATCCCGGCATTTCCCTGGAGATACCCGGGACTTCCGGGGTCAGGGTTCAGCCCCGCAGCCCTCATGAATCACTTCCCGGGCGATCCCGGGGAAAATATGTATCCTGCGCACCGACGGAGAACCTGCCGGGCAGCGCCATGCCTCCTGCCGGTGGACAACCCATCCCGACGGAGAACCGGGAAAAACCGGGGTTCCGGGCAGCCTTCCGACACATGCCAGAACATATCCCCATGGGGATCTTTGAACAGAACGCGGATACGGGGCGATTTTTGCAGCGTGATTTTCTTTAAATACTCCCACTGGTATGATTGGACGTTTCCGGATTTTTCCTCGCTCCAAACCTGCCTATACCTGGCCACCCTTTTTCCGACGTAAAATTGGCCTTCCGGAACCAAAACCTGGCTCAGATATTGAGAAACCTGGTCGGTCGGTCCGGAAAACAGGTCAAACGGAGCCCGATACGGGCGTATTTTTCCGACGCTCAGCTGATGTCCGGAAAAGCCTCAAAACAGGCATCCGGTTCCTGTCCAGGTATCCATCGACCAAGTAATTACCAATGAAATACGGCCTCGTTTATTAGGAAAGAATCATCCAGGGCGAAAAAATCCCGGAAAAATTTTGATCCGGCTATCTCATGCGAGTTCTTCCGGAAATGTCCGGGAAAAATTCATGGAAAAAAATTCCGGATATCATTTCAGAAAAAATCTCATAAGGAACATTTCTAAAATCGGAAAAAAACGCCGGGAACCGCGCTCATCGCAAAAGCCACTCCTCGAAACCGAACCGCCGGAACATCCCGCCGATCAGGAGCACGATGTACCCGACAAGGACCATGGAGATGAGCGTTCCTTCCCGGATGCCGGTGATGTTCTTGAACAGCAGAAACGAAATGACAACAGCGATAGAGACAAGGGAGATATCGAATGCCATCTTCACGATCCCGAACCGGACTTTTATTGCATCGGCGATTGCCCGGACCAGCCCTTCTCCGGGATTCATGATGACATTTGCCGCAACCTGCAGGTAAATCCCGAGCGCAAGTATGGTGCAGCCGGCAACGACGACAAAGATCCGGCCGGCATAGAAATCCGGATTCACGGGCGCGGAAAGGAACATCCCCACATCGACAAAGATCCCGAAGAAGAACGCAACGACTGCCTGGAGGTACTGGTGTTTTGGGAACGATCTTCCGATGATTGCGATCTCGAGGAGCAGGAAGATGATGGAGAAGAGAAATGTCAGCTGCCCGAAGGTTATGGGAAATGCGAGGGAGAGCACGTACGCAACGCTCGAGATCGGCGGGGTCCCGAGAAAGGATCGCGTGACGAGCGCAATCCCAAGGCCCATGAAGAAGAGGCCGGTGAGAAGGAACGCGGATCGTTTGACAAGGGAAGTGCCGGCCATGCGGGAGATCTCTCCAGTACCCGGGGTTGCGTTACGTGTTAATGATGACGGGTGCCCGGCACCGGGCAGCGCCAGCCGGAACCACCGCATCTTCCGGAAAGCCTCCGGAATTATCCCGGGAGCCCGGCAGTTCCTGCATCACCGCGGACCGGTCCCATGCCTTATATCAGTCTTGCCGGACCACATCCTCATCAGGAGACCGTTCAATACTCATGGGCCGCGTTCTGGTATCACCGCTCAACTGGGGGCTCGGGCATGCAACCCGGGACATCCCGGTCATCCGCGAGCTTTTAAAAAACGGCCATGAGGTCACGGTCGCCGCGACCGGAAGCGCCCTGCTCGCGCTGCGCCGCGAGTTCCCTGATGTCGCGTGGATCGATGCCCCGGATTACACCGCCCCGTATGGGACGGGAAACCACCTCCTTCCCCGGATCGTCTGGAACCTGCCGGGCCTGTACCGGGAACTCGCCGCCGAACGGCGGTGCATCTCGCGCATCCTTGCAAAGGACCGGTACGATCTCATCCTCAGCGACAACCGGCTCGGGATGTACTCGGAAAGCGTCCCCTCACTCTTCATCACGCACCAGCTCCATTTCCATTTCCCGCCCGTCATCTGGCCGGTGGAGATTACGGCGCTGCTCCTCAACCGGCTGCTCCACGGGAAGTACGCCCGCATCATCGTCCCCGACAATCCCCCGGGCCCGGCAGCGCTTGCCGGAAAACTCTCCCGGCCGATCCTCCGGTCCTCGATGGAGCACTGTTTTTTTACCGGGATCCTTGCAACCGCAGAGAAGCGGGACCTTGCAGAAGATCTCGATTACCTCTTCATCATCTCCGGGCCGGAGCCCCAGCGGACGCTCTTCGAGCAGATCGTCCTCCCCCGGCTCCCCGATCTGCCGGGCCGCAAGGTTGTCCTGCTCGGGAGCCCGGGAAAAGGCGCGACGACCGTTCCCGACCCGGAGACAACCGTCATCGGTTACGCGGACACGGAGGAGAAGATCGCGCTCCTGAACCGGGCAAAGTTCATTGTCTGCCGGTCGGGATACACGACCATGATGGAGCTTGCCGAGGTGCAGAAGAGAAATGCCCTGCTTGTCCCGACACCGGGCCAGACCGAGCAGGAGTACCTCGCGGCATACTACCGGGAGCGGGGCTGGTTTTTCTCGCAGGAGCAGGGCAGGCTCGATCTCGTCTCCGATATTAAAAAGGCGGAAGGGTTCGCCGGGTTTCCTGCGATGCCGGAAACAGCAGGGAATGTGCGGCGCCTGTACCGGGAGGTCCTTGCCCCCTATGTCGAATGAACGCGGGCGGAAGGGATCTGGCAGCGGGATTCCGGGAATTGCGGAACATGCGGGAATGACGGGAGCGATGCGGTATGGATGACTTGCTCCTCTACGCCCGCATCGCCATCGCCGCGGTATATGGCACGATCTTCCTGCTCCTTGCGGGAATCGTGTACGCGGCATTCCTCCTCCTCTTTGCCCCGCCCGCGCTCCTTTCCGATCTCATCGCACGGGCAGCGCCGGTGCTGGCAGTCGTTCTTGTTATTTACTGCGGGATCCCGGTCATCCTGTCGCACCTGCGGATCATCTGACACAGTCTTTCTGCCGGTTTGCGCCTGCTTTCCGTTACTTTTTGATAGGTTCCGCGCCAACCTGAGATCGATGGAAACCGTAACCCCCCAGTCCCTTGGAACACTGCTCGGAGATCTCCGGGCAAAGCGCCCGCTCGTCCACCACATAACGAACGCGGTCACGATCAACGACTGCGCCAACGCAACGATAGCAATCGGCGGCGCTCCCGTCATGGCGGAAGCGATGGAAGAGGTTGCCGAGATGACGAACCTTGCGGATGCGCTTGTCTTAAACATCGGCACGCTCTCGCGCCAGCAGATCCTCTCCATGATCGAGGCAGGGCACGCCGCGAACCAGAAAGGGATCCCGGTCATCCTCGACCCGGTCGGGGCGGGCGCGACCACGATGCGGACCGAGTCCTCGCGGATGCTGCTCGAAGATCTTGAGATCGCGGTCCTGAAGGGGAACGCCGGCGAGATCGGGGTGCTTGCCGGTGCCGATGCAAAGGTCCGGGGCGTGGACTCCTGCGGGATCTCCGGCGATATCGCAGCGGTTGCGAAGGCGTTTGCAAAGGAGAAGGGGATTGTTATTGCGGTCAGCGGGAAGACCGATATCGCAACTGACGGGAAACGCACGGTCTTTGTCGAGAACGGGCACGAGCGGATGGGAAGGCTCTCCGGGACGGGATGCATGGCCGCATCCCTGACCGGCGCATTCTCCGCGGTAACGGAGGACCGGGTCGCCGCAGCCGCAGCGGCCTTCTCCGCGTTCGGGATCGCCGGGGAGCTTGCCGCGCCGGGCGCAGCCGGCCCCTACTCGTACCGGTCCGCGCTTGTGGACCGGGTTGCCGCCCTTACGCCCGCCGACATCACAAAACACGCCCGCATCCGGATCGTATGACCGGCACAGTCTGGGACCTCTACGTCATCACCGACACCGCGATCGGGAAGGGCAGGTCCCACGAGGAGATCGCCCGGCTCGCAATCGCCGGCGGGGCATCCGTCATCCAGCTCCGGGACAAGCAGCGCAGTTCCGGGGATCTGATCGGCATCGGGAAACGGATCGCGGTAATCGCAAAGGAGACCGGCACGCTCTTTATCGTCAATGACCGGCCCGATATCGCGGTTGTCTGCGGCGCGGACGGCGTCCATCTCGGGCAGGGCGATATCCCGGTTGCTCTCACGCGGAAGATGGTGCCCCGGCCGTTTGTCATCGGTGTCTCGGTCAGCACTCAGGGAGAGGCCCGGCAGGCCGAAGCGGACGGTGCGGATTATCTTGCGGCAAGCCCGGTCTTTCCGACCGGCTCGAAACCGGATGCGGCCGGGTTCTGCGGGCTTGAAGGCATCCGGCGGATCCGGGCGGCAACAAGCCTGCCGCTCGTTGCGATTGGCGGCATTACGCCGGCGAACGCACGCGACGTCATCGCAGCGGGCGCAGACGGGATCGCGGTGATCTCTGCGGTAGTCGCAGAGGATGATATTGAGAAGGCGGCGGGGAATCTCCGGAAGATTGTGGAGGAGGCGAAGCGGGAGAGAGCCGGCTGACCGGGATTATTCCTTGAAAAATTTGCTCTGGTGAAATCATCTGGTTGCGCACTCCGCGGAATTTGTGAGGGTGACCACCTTTCCCGCAATTAATCCGGTCGAAACTATCAAAATATTCTTCATCTCTTGCTTCGTCTTTTGTGTATCATCCCGTTATGTTTATCGTGAGCGAGAACACTCCCACGTACCATGAGATCGTACGGTACCCGTTTCATCCTGCCCGTCGCCCTGTTTATGGCACTGCTTGCAGTCCTGTCGGCAGCGGGATGCACGGGAACTCCCCCCGGGTCTTCCGGCCCGTCAGCGACATCGCAGGCATCCTCCGGTGCCGGGTCGACACCTGCCGCAGATTCAAAAGCCGGAGGGGTCTTCATACTCCACGTCGCCGGGATTTCAAGCGGCGGGACGCAGCCTGCCGCACTGCCCGCAGCCTTCTCCTGTATGGTCGGAACGCCGGTTTCGCCGCCCGTCTCGTGGGAGAACGTCCCCGAAGGGACAGAGACGCTCGCCCTCATCGTTCTCGACCCGGATGCGCCTAATCCCCCGTTCACGCACTGGATCGTGTACAACATCCCGAAGGACCGGACCGGAATTCCCGAAGGGCAGGGATCGGCAAAAGAACTCGATGGCGGCGGGCAGCAGGGGATCAACAGCGCAGATCAGCGGGGATACTACCCGGCCTGTCCCCCCATCGGCTCGAAGCACCGGTACTTCTTCGAGCTGTATGCCGTTGACTACACGATCGGCCTGCCATCCGCCGATCGCGAGACGCTCACCGCGATGCTCAACGGCCACGTGATCGGGGAAGCGATCGTGAAGACGACATTCTCCCGGTAATTTTTTCGATGATAATTTTATTGATTATGTTTGGAAGATTCCAGGTTGCCCGGGTCTGTTTGGTCACCGGAGCGCTGCGATAACGCACGAGAGCCGGGCCATCCCTTCCTTGATCCGCTCTTCATCCGTGTTGGAGAAGTTCAGCCGGATGAGATCGCTCCCGCCGCCATCGGTGTAGAACGGCGGGCCCGGCATGACGGCAACTTTTTCTTTGATCCCCTGCCGGAATACCTCCATCGCGTCCATGCCGGGCGGAAGCGTTGCCGAAAGGAACATCCCTCCCTGCGGGACCGTGTGCGTCATCCCGCCCGGGAAGAGGTCGTCAAGGAGATCGCACATCAGCCGGCAGTTCCCGGCATACACCCGGGTGATGGTCCGGAGCCGGGCATCGAGGTCCTGTGTCGTGAGGTACCGGTGGAGGATCATCTGGGAAAGGAGGTTTGAGTGCAGGTCTGCCGCCTGTTTTGCGATGTTGAACTGGGTAAGGATCTCCTCCGGCGCAAACATCCAGCCGATCCGGAGGCCTGGCGCAACGATCTTGGAGAACGATCCGCTGATTACCGTCTGGTCCGGCAGGTATTTTTTCACGGGCGCACGGGGACGGTTGTCAAAGAAGAGTTCCCCGAACGCGTCGTCCTCGTAGAAAATGGTGCCTGTGCCATCGAGGAGCCGGGCAAGCGCCCGGCGTTTCGTGTCCGCGTACGTGCAGCCGGAAGGGTTCTGGGAGTTGGGGACCGCGTAGAAGAACTTCGGCGCCTGTTCCCGGAGCATGTGCGCGAAACCTGCGAGGTGCGGCCCGTCCGCTTCGAGCTGCACCGGGGCAAAGACCGGTTCGTACAGGGAGAACGCCTCGAAGGCGCCGAGGTAGCCGGGCCGCTCGACGCCGATCCGGTCGCCCGGGTTGACGAGGATCTTGGCGATGAGGTCGAGGCACTGCTGCGAACCGTTCAGGATCTGGATATTGCCCGGCTCCGCGGGAATGCCGAGCCGGGCCCGGTACCGGTGTGCGATGAACTCCCGGAGCGGGAGGTACCCGTCTGTTGTCGTGTACTGGAGCGCAGCACAACCGTGTTCCCCGAGTACGTCGTACGTTGCCTGCCGGATTCCCGCGACATCGATGAGTACCGATGAGGGCAGTCCCCCGGCAAACGAGATGATCGCAGGATCCTGCGAGACGGCAAAGAGCGTGTCCAGAAAGGATTCCGGGACGCGCCCCATCCGGGCGGCAAACGTGAACGGGGGAACCATACCTATAGTTCGATGCCGGCCCGCTTAACTATTTCACCGGTGAAACAGGTTATTATCACAAACGACCAACGCAATAAATCTGTACCCGTGCGGGCGAACCTGCCACAGGAGCGTTCCGGAATCCGGAACCGGCCCGGTTCTTCGCGCACACAAAAAGACGGCGGCCACCATGATCACGATCCTGTTTGTTGACGACGAGGAGGTAATCCGGTCCGTTGTTGCTCATTCCCTCGGGATTCCCGGGGAACTTGAGGTCGAGACTGCCCCCTCTGCCGAGACGGCGATTGAGATGATGAAGGGCACGATCTACGACGCCATCGTCGCCGACTACGACATGCCCGGAGGGATGGACGGCATTACATTCCTCACGCACCTCCGGAACGACGGCAACCAGATCCCGTTCATCATCTTCACCGGCAAGGGGCAGGAGGAGGTCGCGATCAACGCGATTAACCACGGGGCTGATTTCTATATCCAGAAAGGCGAATCCCCCCGCGCCCAGTTCGCCGACCTTGTCCAGAAGATCGGGCAGGCTGTCCAGCGCAGGAGGACAGAGAACGCGCTAAAGGAATCCGAGCGGAATTACCGGAACCTCCTTGAGAGCCTGCCGGATCTCATCCTGACGACCGGCAGGGACGGGATCGTCTCGTCCCTGAACAACCCCGGTGCCTTCGCGCTGGAAGTACAGTCGGATCGCGTTCTCAATAAACCCTGGACGGTCATCCTTGAAAGCGGAAGAGCAGCAGAAGCGCAGGAGGCAGTTCTGGCGATGATGGAATCCGGTAGCCCGATGGCGGATTTTCCGGCATCCCTTGCTCCCGTGCAGCCTGGCCGGGAGGTAATACCGGTTGCCGTGTACGGGACTGTTATCCGGAACGGAGCGGGAGATGCCACCGGTGCCCGCATGATCGTACGCGCTGTTGCCGGCGGCGGGAATGCACCCGGGCGGTTCCGGATTGCCGAGGAACGGTTCCTCACCCTTCTCTCCCTCCTGCCGCTCGCGGTGATCATTATCGATCCCGAAGGCAGGGTCCGGCAATGGAACGTGGGTGCGGCCCACCAGTTCGGCTGGACAGCGGATGAAGCGATCGGCAGCATCATCCCGTTGGTGCCGCCCGACATGAAGACCGAGTTTTACAAGGTCGTCTCCTGGTGCATGCAGGGTGAGAAACTCCGGAACATCGCGATCCATGCAAAACGGTGCAATGGCAGTCTCGTCCGCGTCATGCTCCACGCAGCGCCGCTCCATGACGGGACCGGCGCAATATCCGAGATCCTCCTTGTCGTGACCCCGGCCGAGTGAGCGCCGCAGCCGGCCGGTCCCGCGCTCCTTTCTTACCCGGGAAAATCCGTTGCCCCGGTCTTCCGGAGATCGAAGACCCAGCGGTTCACGCCCGGCGCGATGTTGCCGCACCTGCGGAACGTTTCTGCCGACAAGCCCTTTTCTGCATACCTGGCGATGAGCCCTTCGATCTCGTGTTTTTTCCGGAACGTGTACATATGGATCCAGCCGTCTGGTTTTACGGCGGGTACGATGCTGTCGAGGATCCGGTCCTGCCCGTACGGGGCAGGGACGATGGCCCGGTCGAATGCGCCTTTCGGGAGCAGCGAGCGGTCGAACGCGTCTCCTCTGGTGAGTGTTGTGCGGGAGGCGACACCGTTTGCTGCGACATTCTCTTCAAGGAACCGGAACGCCTGCGGGTTCTTCTCGATTGCAGTGACAACCGCGCCCTTTTCCGCGGCGGGAATTACGAAGGGGCCGACACCGGCAAACGGGACGATCACCCGTTCGCCGGCCCGGACCATTCCGGCGACGCGTCGCCGCTCGGAGGCTAGCCGGGGCGCAAAGAACGCTTTCGCGATATCGAGCCGGTACCGGAACCCGTACTCGCGGTGCACGGTCATGGTCGTTGCCGGACTTCCCGTGAGGATCTCAAACCGGGCAACCCGGTGCTCCCCGTCCATCTTCGTCACCTTCCGGACAACCATCCGGATGCTCTTCCTGCGGGCGATGATTGCCCGGGCGATTTCCATGGAGAATGGCAGGAGCGGGTCCTCCAGTGCCACGATTGCAATGTCGCCGATCACGTCGAACCGTCCCGGTACAAGGGAGAGGAGTGCAGCCGGCACGATCCCGTCGCAGTCAACGCGGAGGGACATCGCACATTCTTGGCTTCCCGCGGGGATAAAGAACCCGGCGCGAGATTCTCCCCTTGCAATTATTGTGAAACCGCTTTTCGATCCCCTAGGTACATGTAACATCCTGCAGGGGACGATCAGGAAGATAGCGGACAGGTGCCGTACCAGGTGCCGGAAACAATCGGCAATCCTGCAATCCCTGACAGGATCCGGGCCGCTCTGGTGGCAAGGGGGATTTCCCGAACCATACCGGGACTCCCCGCCACTGTTCTTCCTGTCCAATCCCCAACCTTCATAGGGGGGTCTCGCCAAGATTCCGCTGGTTGGTATGTGCACCTGTTCACCGGAAGAAAATGCGATCATCGACCGGATCATCGGCTGCCGGCGTTCGAACCGGGAGTTCGGCCCGGATATCCCGGAGAAGGAAGATATCCGGCGGATCCTCCATGCCGGGATTATGGCCCCGTATGCTGCGGTTGCAGTCAGGACATCAAAGGATTACTTTCGCAGGTTCTTTGTCATAAAGTCCGGATCACAGGCCATGAATAGTCTTTCACGGTTTGTTTTTGAAAAAGTCCAGAAAATGGAAGCCGAACTCGCTCTGGCAATGGAGCGCGATCCCCTCTTCCGGAAGAGGGCGGCCGGTTTTTACCGGCGCCTTGCCATGATCGCGAAACTGGGTTTCGTCCCCGGCGTGGGCACGGCCCCGTACTACATCGTTGCAGCCGAGCGCCGGGGATATCCGCCGGTCGAACTCCAGTCCCTTGCCCACTGCATGGAAAATATGTGGCTAAAGGCGACTGCGCTTGGCCTTGGTTTCCAGTTGGTATCAGTGACCTCCGAGATGGCTGATGACCCGGTATTCTGCAGCGAGCTGGGTCTCCGGCCGGGAAAGTGGGCGCTGATGGGCTGCGCCGTGGGGTACCCGCGCGACGAACTTTCGCCGGCAATCCGGCCGCCGGTCGATGATGTGACAACGTGGATCGAATGAGGTGACAGAAGAGCACTTATTTCTGGCTGATGTTGCCCTTCTCTTTTAGCAATGCGCTGACGGGCTCCTGCGTCCCTGCCCGACGGTAGGCGCCCGGCGGGACGGAGATCTCGAACCGGGCGCCTGTGCCGGGCTCGCCGATCTCGCGGATCGAGATGCCGGTAATCCCGAGAACTTCCCGGGAGAGGTAGAGCCCCATGCCGGTGTTCCTGCCAAAGCCCCGTTCAAAGATCAGGTCCTTCTCGTTGAGGGGAATTCCCGCGCCGTCATCCTCGCAGATGATGCGGCACCGATCCCCGTCGGACTGCAGGAAGAACCGGATCGTTGTGATCTTCCCGCCATACCGTGCGGCATTGTCCATCAGGTTGTAGATGACCCGGGCGATGAGGGGATCGGAGAATGCTTCCGTGCCGGCAGGGATCCTGTTCTCCACCCGGACTTTCCCGATCGGCGCCTGGTTGGCAACCGTATCGACAAGCGCCCGGATATCCTGCCAGGTAGGGGCGGCAACACCGATCTCTTCGTATTCTTTCGTGAACTGGATCATCGAGGAGATACGTTCCGAGGCTGCATGGATCTTCCGGAAGTACTCGGAAAACGCGGGATCCGGCTGTTTCTGTTCGAGGATGGCGAGGTATCCCTGGAGGATGAGCATCTGGTTCTTGATGTCATGCCGGGTGATGCCGGAGAGCAGGCTGAGTTTTTTATTTGCCTCGCGGACGCTGTGCTCCGCCTGCCAGCGGCCGGTGATATCGGTCATTAAGCTGAGCACCGCCGGCCGTCCCTGCCACTGGATCGCTGCGCCGGAGAGGGATATCCAGTGTATGGTATGATCTGAGTCCACGATCCTGAAATCGTAGGCATCGGGAATGTTTTCGCTGGCAATCCGTTTCCGGTATTTCGCCGATACCAGCTTCCGGTCTTCCGGCCAGACGAACCCCGCGAGCGGTTTTCCGGCGAGATCCTCAACCGGCACCCCAAAGAGTTTTGCAGCGCTCGGGTTGGCAAAGACCAGCCTTCTGTCCTGGATGATGATGATGGCCTCGTTTGCCTTCTCGATCAGGGTGCGGTATTTCTCCTCGCTCTCCCGCAGGCGCTCTTCCGTCCGCTTCAGCTGGGAAATATCCCGCACCGATGTGATCAGGTACTCTTTACCTTCGAGCCGGATGGTCGAAGCCGAACTTTCAACCTCGAAGATTTCACCGTTCTTCCGCTTATGACGGGTTTCGAACCAGTCGATCCGGCCTTTTTCCCTGACGGTCTGTATCAGGGTCGCCCGGTCCTCCGGACAGGCCCAGATCCCGAGATCGAGAGAAGTTTTTCCGATCTGCTCCTCCCGGGTGTAGCCGGTGATACGCTCCGAGGCATCGTTGGCATCGACGAACCGGCCGGATTCGAGCTCGCTGATCCAGATGATGTCCGGGCTCTGGAGGTAGATGGTCGAGAACTTCTCCTCTGCCTGGACGAGCGCCGCTTCCGCCTGCTTGCGGGCGGTGATGTCGGTCATCAGGCATAAGGTTGCAAGCCTGCCCTGCCAGAGGATCTTTGCCGCTGAAGTGAGGATCCATCGCGGTTTACCTCCGGCACCAAGGATACGGAAATCGTACGTATCCGGGACTTTCTCCCCGGCAATCCGCTGCCGGTGCATCTCCATCACGTACTGCCGGTCTTCCGGCCAGATGAACCCGCTGACCTGTTTTCCCATGAGATCTTCGGCCGGCATCCCGAACAGCCGGGACGCGCTGTTGTTGGCAAAGACCTGGATGCCGTCCTGCACGATGAGGATTGCCTCGTTTGCCGTGTCGATGACGGTGCGGTACTTCTCCTCGCTCTCGCGCAGCGCATTATCCGCTTTTATCATCGCGGAGATGTCCCTCACCGTCACGATCAGGTACTCCAAACCTCCGAGGATAATGGTCGATGCCGCGATGGAAGCGTTGAAGGTTTTGCCTTCTTTCCTCCGGAGAAGTATCTCGAACCGGTCGACCCGGCCATCCCTGCGGATCCTCTGGATCAGGCGTGCACGGTCCCTGACATCCACCCACATCCCGAACTCGATGGACGTACCACCGATCAGTTCTTCCCGCGGGTAGCCAAGGATGCGGTCTGCGGCGTCGTTCACATCGACGAACCGGCCGGACTCCAGTTCGCTGATCCAGATCATGTCCGGGCTCTGGCGGAATATGGTCGAGAACTTCTCCTCTGCAGCCCGGATTGCATCCACTGCCAGTTTCTTGTCGGTGATGTCGTGGACCGCGGCATAGATCAGGTTGCATGCCGGGTGCGCCTGCCACTCGATCCAGCGGTACGACCCGTCCCTGCACCGGATCCGGTTCACAAAATTTTCGACGGCCTTCTGTGTTAAAAGAATGGCAAACGCATCGTGCATTGCAGGCAGGTCGTCGGGATGGATAAGGTCGAAGACATTTTTCCCGAGAAGGTCCCGTTCGGGATACCCGAGCAGGCGCTCCCATGCCGGGTTCAGGTGCCGGAAGTTCCCGCTGGTGTCGGTGATGCAGAGAAGGTTGATGCTTGCCGCAAAGAAATTGTCAATCTCCTCCGTCTTCTCTTTCAGGGCGATCCCGGTCCGGGCGCGTTCGACAGCGAGCCGGATCTTGTGGGAGAGTTCGGTGAACTGCGCCGTGGGATCCCCGCCCTTCTGGAGGTAGAAGGTTGCCCCGCTGTTGATCGCCTCGATCACGACCTCCTCTCTCCCCCGGCCGGTGAAGAGGATGAACGGGATGGTGCTCTGTTTCCGGATCGTTTTTAAAAGATCGATCCCGTCCATTACAGGCATCTGGTAATCGGAGATGATGGCGTCATACTTCTTTGATCCGAGCATCGCAAGTGCGCTCTGACCGGATTCCACCGTGTCGACAAGGAACTCGCCGTGCTCTTCGAGAAAAAGTTTCCCCAGTTCCAGCAGGGCAGGTTCGTCATCAACGTACAAAAGCGAGATCACAGGTAATCAGTGCCTGACGGTAAATTCCGTCAATAATTACGACTGAATCGTTATTAACGTTGGGAAATGCCAGACATATCTGCCCGTCAGAATCGGGTTAATATCTGTACTATTGAAACCTGAAAAATCATCACAATTCCATTACCCGGGGATGTCCACCCGCTGAACCGGGGGAAGATCAGATAATCCTCCAGGGAGGACTGAATTTTCTGTGTGTAGCATTTCATCAGGGCAAATCCTGATGAGCGTTCACGCCAAACGTTATGGCACCAATGGCGCAGATGGCAGGTGCAGGCCATGCTTGATATCCGGTTTGTACGGGCGAATCCGGAGGCAGTCAAAGCCGACCTTGTGAAACGGAACGATACTGAAAAGATTGCATGGGTTGACGATCTTCTCGCAAAGGATGCCCGGTCCCGCGAGCTGAAGGTTGCAACCGACAACCTCCGGAAACGGCGCAACGAGATCGGAAAGGAGATTAATGCGGTAAAAAAGGCCGGCGGCGATGCAGCGGCGCTCATGGCAGAGGGGGCGGCGCTCCCGCAGAAGATCCGGGCATGCGATGCCGAGCAGGAGGAGATCGCGGCTGCGGTCAAAAATTACCTCATGCGCCTTCCCAACATCCTGCACGGGAGTGTCCCTGCCGGAAAGGACGACACGGAGAACGTGGAGGTAAAACGGGTTGGCACGCCCCGCACGTTCGGTTTTGAGGTAAAGAACCACGGGCAGCTCGCCTCGGACAAGGGATGGGCGGACTTCGAGCGCGGGGCAAAGATCTCCGGCGCCGGGTTCTATTTCCTGATGGGAAACCTCGTTCTCCTCGACCTCGCGCTCCAGCGGTTCGCCCTCGACCTGCTGGTCGCAAAGGGATTTACCCCGGTAACCCCGCCTTACATGATCAACCGCCATTCCTACGAGGGCGTAACAGACCTTGCGGATTTCGAGAAGGTGATGTACAAAATCGACGGGAGCGATGCGTACCTCATCGCAACGAGCGAGCACCCGATCGGGGCGATGTACCAGGATGAGATCTTCGAGGAGAAGGACCTCCCGTTACGGCTCGCCGGCATCTCGCCGTGCTTCCGGCGCGAGATCGGGGCGCACGGCCTTGACACGAAGGGGCTTTTCCGGGTCCACCAGTTCCACAAGATCGAGCAGTTCGTCTTCTGCCTGCCCGAGGACTCGTGGACGATCCACGAGGAACTGCTCGCAAACGCCGAGGAGATCTTCCGGAAGCTGGACCTGCCGTACCGTGTCGTCAACATCTGCACCGGGGACATCGGCACGGTTGCCGCAAAGAAGTACGACATCGAGGCATGGATGCCCCGCGAGAACGCCTACAAGGAGGTTGTATCCTGCTCCAACTGCACCGCGTACCAGGCTGTCCGGCTTAACATCAAGGTCCGGGACCCGAAGAATTTCGAGGAGAAGCGGTACCTCCACACCCTGAATTCGACGGCAATTGCGACTTCACGGGTGATCCGGGCGATTCTCGAGAACTACCAGGAGAAGGACGGCACTGTTGCGATCCCCGGTGTGCTCAGGCCGTACATGAACGGCAGGGAGACGCTCTGATCGCTCTTCATTTTCTTCATTTTTCTTCATTTTCTTTCTTCCCATCATTCCCTTCATTCTCTCTCG